>ERZ1031273.574-NODE-574-length-10881-cov-7.543876_pt1 | contig 10881 bp, 10 predicted proteins | sample MGYA00516575_ERZ1031273 | MGnify/ENA primary metagenome ERZ1031273 (study PRJEB33718, sample SAMN03159816) | human skin metagenome | collected 2014-02-25 | study: EMG produced TPA metagenomics assembly of the PRJNA266117 data set (Human skin bacterial metagenome... | reverse complement strand
GAGGCACCACCCAGTTGGTGTCAAACGCCTCTTGTATAAACTCCTGCTCTCGTCCTCCCATCTCAGCGAGTGAGAGCCAAATCTTCTTTTGTTCCATACCTGTTAGCTCTGATCTAATTGCATACAAATGTAGTGAAAATGGGGCTGATCCCAAGCCCCTCGAGAGGAAATCTCTAGAGATTAGTTTTTGGCTTTTGGCCGTTAGCTTTTAGCCCATCAACAGCCAGTAGCCAACAGCCAATCGCCAACAGCTAACAGCTAATCGCCCAACACCGTCCTCACGATGTACCTTATATCTAGCCAGAAAGACCAATTGTAGTAATACTCCTTATTGATTCTTACTTTGTCGGGGAAAATCACTTCATCATTGTACCTGATCGGATCCTCCACAGTTGCTAGAAGAGTCTCCTCATCTCTATACTTTAGGGAGGCGGGGCCTGTGATCCCCGGACGAAGCTTCAGTATCACCCTATCCTCACCCACAAGCTTATCTGCATAGCCCGGCACATCAGGACGAGGACCTACGAAGCTCATATCGCCGATGAATACGTTCCACAGTTCGGGGAGTTCATCTAGCTTGTACTTACGTAGCTTAGCCCCTAGCGGAGTGATGCGCGACTCCCCAGCGACGGAGACACTACTACCACCATGCGCCACACTCATACTGCGAAACTTGACCATCGTAAAGAGCTTTCCCTCTTTGCCCACCCTCTTTTGTTTGAAAAGGACAGGACCACCTGGCATCTTCACTCGAATCAATATCGCCACGACAAGTAGCACAGGGCTAAGTATAATCAGCCCTACGAGCGACATAATCCGATCAAATAACCACTTCGCCCACATACTCTATCTATTAGCTTCAGCGACGAAAGAGCGATTGAAGAGGAGGCGCAAGATACCATCAAGGTAACCGATACCATAGTTGACATGGATGACGGGATAGATGCAGAGTAGCCATAGAGCAACCTTTGGCTTGGCTATATGCTGCAGCGATGCCACAATATCTATCAGTAGATAGAGAAGCAAGGGGATAGCAAACCAAAGGGTCAACTTCGGCAGAATGATACTCAGCACTACAAAAAGTATTAGATAGAGTACGAAGAAGAGTGGCACCATACGTCTCAGCGAGGTGAACTGCCCCAGCTTCTTATCTACCAATGGGTTGAAGAGTCCATACTGATAAAACATCCGTCCACACTTCCTTACCGTGGGACGTGCATAGTAATCTATAAGCAGGTCAGGGAGCAGAAAGATGCGCCCCCCATGCTGCTTGAGACGCGAGTTCAGCTCGTTGTCTTGATTGCGTGTCAGCTCCTCGTCGTAGCCCCCTATCTTGTCAAAGACCTCTCGACGATAGCACCCGAAGGGGACCGTGTCTACCTCCTTGATCTCTTTGACACCTACACGAAACTCTGAGTTGCCCATACCGAACTTAGAGCTGAGGGCGATAGCGATAGCCTCAGCTCTTGCGGTCTCATTGGCTGGGAGCGTCTTACAGACACCGCCCACATTATCTGCCTCTGGATGAGCCTCCATAAATTGGACAAGCCGACTAAAGTAGTCATTTGGATAGACGCAGTGTACATCTAGCCGGATGATATAGACTCCTTGAGCCGCCTTAATCCCGATATTCATAGAGACAGGCACTATCTTCCGAGGGTTGTGCAAGAGCTTTACTTGAGGGAACTTCTCATGGATGATCTCCGCGGTGCGATCGTGGCTATTACCATCTACCACGATCACCTCTAGTAGCTCCTTGGGGTAATCTTGCTGATAGACCGAATTGAGACAGTCCTCGATAAAGCGCTCTTCGTTGTATGCGGGGATGACGATGGAAATCATTTTCGTTGCATTATACATCATAAGGGTCTACTCTTAATAACTTTTGCGGGAGCTCCGCCAACGATAGTATAGGGTGGTACATCTTTGGTAACTACAGCCCCAGCTCCGATAATGGCTCCATTGCCAATGTTCACTCCAGGCATTATCATAACTCGCTGACCTATCCAAACATCGTCTCCTATTAAGACAGGTTTTGAGGTAGATCCTTGCAATCTAATTGGGCTCTCTCTCTTGCTAAAGTTGTGGTTAGTTGTCAATATAACACATTCAGGACCCATAAGTACATCTCTTCCAATTTTTAAAGGTCCCCGAATGTAGGCTTTTAATCCTATCATGCTAAAGTCTCCTATTTCAATACTTTTACCAGTTCCGAAGTTCGCTCCTTTCTCAACAATGACCTTTTTCCCACATTTATCAAATAGCGGTGAAGCAAACATTCTCCTAATAAATCGAATCCTTCTCAAATATCGATTGTTCGTCTCTGGAAGGAAAATAGCAAAGCTATAATATAGCACTAAACAGATTAATCGTCTCAAAGCTTTAACATACTCAAAAACACTCATAAGTCCTCGCATAACAAGCTTTTATACATCCTGACTTCCCAATAAGTTTACATATCGCAAAGCGATACGATTCCACGAAAACTGTTCGGTTATAAATGTAGGATCGATTGAGAACGAAGAGTAGTTGAAAACAAGTTCCTTTATGGCATTCGATATATTGTCAATTCTATCTGGGATGCATGAAACCCCATATTTGGGGGAAAAGAAACCATCAACCCCCTCTCCTTTCGTATAAAGAATGGGCAATCCTTGAGAAAGAGCCTCTACGTAGACTAAGCCAAAGGTCTCTGTTAGAGAAGGCATAGTGAAAATATGGCATTGCTGCATTATGGCACGTATCTTATCCTTGTTTTGAATCACTCCATGAAGATGAAATACTTCGGGATGCCCCATTGCAATAGCCTCGATTTGCTTCGTGTCATTTCCATTTCCTCCTATTAGATGAAGCTGTAGGTTATATCCATTTTCTTTTAGTTTAAGTACAGCCTCCATAAGTCGAGGGATATTCTTGTTTGAAGTGAAGTTTCCTACATACAATAGGTGCCAAGGCTGATCTTGTTGATGAGTGTTCAAGTCGCATGAAATATTTTCAAGCCAATAGCTATTAATCCCATTAGGGATGTTGATGACTTTATCGCTAAAGTCAGAAGGGCAAGCTCTCCACTGCTGCACTCTTTTGATATGAGCAGGAGATATACAGACGACCTTATCTGCATTTTGAATAACGCTTTTGCCTACACCCCAAGTATGCACCATAAATCGCATAAATGCATTGATGTCGGTGTTTCTAATGGTGACAGTATAAGGAATCCCATAATCTCTCTTGAGCTTTAGAGCTAACACCCCATCACTAAAAAGTGTATGAGCATGAACGTGTGTAAGGTTTTTGGGATCTACTAATCCAAGTAGGTGTTGATAATTGTTCTTCACTTTTAGTCTGAAGAAAGCCCGATGCCACGGGTGCCAATTATCAGAGTAATAAATCATAGAATTTTCCGTAGCAAACTCTACATTATTTCGACCTCTCTCCTCTTCTTTTCGGATTGTGGTAAAAATAGTCTGCTGTACACCATATTTGTCAACAGCCTTTACCAGTTCTGAGTAAACTCGTGTATGAGGGAAGTCATTAGCTAGATGTAATATATGTAATGCCATAAACGATTTATAAGTCCTTTAGTATTGGAATTTGGCAGAAGCAAATGGAAATGCACACACTTGCCGTGACGACTATCCCAAATAGTATAAAGGGGAATAGTAGTGGAGTTACTTGATGCAAGTCCATTAAAAGTGCTACCGCAGAGTTCAGCAAGCCGACTAATATGAATTGGTGAACAATATAGATCTTATAGCTTAAAGAGGCCGCTCGCTGCAAAATCTCACACAAGTGAGCAGGTATAGGTAAAATGGGAAAAGTCAAAACTATAGCGAGTAAGCCAATTAGCATTCGAAAAAACCAATGCTGGAAGAACAAAAGGTTGGGATATATTTCCACTACACACGTAACAAATCGACTTTCTTTAATCACTGACAGCAAATAGAATACGACAACATATAGAACACCTCTAGCTAAAATGTTTATCCACATAGATCTTGCTTGCCTAGGTCTTCTTGCTTTATGCCCGCTTCCAATGTAAGCCCCAATGAAGAAAAACACCTGATAAAAGAAGACTGTAAATATGCTAGTTCCTAAAGGGAAAAAGCAACTTACAACACAAATCACCATTGAACATAGAAAGATTCCCCAACATTTGATCCTTTTTTGACACAAAAGATAGACTGGATATGCAAGGACATAGAGCAAGAAAAGCATACATAAAAACCAAAGATGCCCTTGTCCATCTATAAACACTCTACTCAACAACCTTATGTCATAGAAAACTTCTCTATGAAAAAGGAGTGCATATAAGAGACTAAAAAAGACTGCTGGAAAGTACAATCTTTTCGTCTTCTTCCAGATAAAAGCTTTATAGTTAAAAGAGCTTGAAGTAAAAACACCTCTATACCCGACTAGATAACCTGATATCGCAGTAAATATAGGGAGTGCCCAATAAATTAAGAGTGGATTAACCCCTCTATATACAAAGCTCTCAAGAGATCTATCAAGACTTAAAGAAGTTTCCCAAACTCCATAAATCGCAAAGCAATGCCCCATAACAATGGATAGCATTGCTAAGATTCTTAGCAACTCTATATCATAGCGTCGTTCGCTTTTCATGTGATCTATTTGCTATGGTTTGGGACAAGATATATAGAGATAAAGCCAGTAAAAACGCTCCTTGAGTTAACAACACACTGAAAAACGCTCCATCTATAAACGTTGATGCATATAGCAGAGCACCTAACAAGGGGATGTGAGATAAATTTGTTCCTTCGAAAGCTTTACAGCAAGCACTGTAGAAACGAAAAGAAACTATATATAGAATCGCATACACAGGAAGAGACAACCAACCTATCTGAGAGAATCCCTCTGCAAACAAGCCCGTGTTTGCACCCATGTCAGGAGATCCAAAAGCATAACTTCCTATTACATGAGGAAAGGAGTCTTGATAAGGGTAGTTTAGAAAGCTTCTAAGGAAACTACCCGAGTAGTACAAGTAATCATTCTCTTGTACAAAAGAATAGAAATAAGAACCAATCTGATTTGGGACGAAAGAAGTGCGTCGTAACGTGAAGATTGTAAGTAGAGGCAACTGCTCGTTAGAAAGTAAACACTCTATCAAACAGACCCCAACAAATGCAGAAAAATAGATGATAATCTTTTTTGCATCTACCTTCTGCCCAAAGAAGTGAAAGAGAATTCCCAAAACAAGAGCAAAGAGCGTGTACTTCATTCCTCCGAAAGAAAATGAGACCAACTGAGAGAATATCAACAAGAAGGAAAGTAAGACTCTCCGCTGTTTTAAGGTTATTATAAGCAGTATTGGCGTGATACGAGCTGCAAAGGGTAGATAGTAATTAAATATGTTGGGCATCCCAGAAGCACTCCACTCACTTCTTAAGTTGTAGACTTCGTCTAAGTTAAGATTTATCTGTAATCCATTATAGAACAAGGTAATTAAGATCACAGAAATAGAGATGAAGTAAGATATAAATGAAAGTGTTCCTTTATTTCTCCCTAAAGAGGGAGACATTGGGAACTGTATATTAGGAAACAATTCATTCGCAATAGATAAAGACAGATAGGAGAGTAAATGAAACATATAGTAGGTGACAGTCCAATTGCCGTATACGAACAATATATTTCCTGGAATGAAATATAGGAGTGTCAGAATGATAATAAAGTAGTCTGAAAGGGATGCTCTCCGTTGCTGTCGATACAGGAAGTATGAAACTAGCACCAGGTAAGGAGTAACGAGATATAGCGAAGTAAGACCACTGTAATCGGTCTTAAATTGATACATACTCGCAAACAAAGAAGCTACAACCTCATAGATTGGGTGTAGCATAGCAAATACTCCAAAGACTAGAATAGTTACCCAAAAGAAGCTCAAGTATCTCTTCTCGACCTTCTTAGAACTCAGAGTTCCGTTCATCATTCTATCCATTTTCAGTTTTATGGGAGCTAACAAGCTTGTTTAGATCTGTAGGAGTAATCCACTTCATAGCCAGCAACACTCCTCCGAACAGAACTGTTGGAAGAATGATGCCAATTATGAGCTCTAGAATGATTCCATACTCTTTAATGAGTAGTATTATGCAGTTGACGCCAAAAGTAATGCCTCCCTGGAGGAGGAGAATAGGAAGTACATCACTTAGTTGTTCCTTTATCGTGATAGGGGTTAGCCTACTGACATAATAGATATTGAAAAGGAAGTAGGCGACATTGAGTCCGACCAATCCCCAAAGCGTTTCATACATTCCTACGCCACTGAGTATAACTAAAGTGACAATACCGATAAGACGTTCGACAGTTACCAAGATGAAGTAGCTCTTAGCCTTTCCAACAGAACGAATAAGTAAAGTGGGAATAAAGGAGAGCACAAGAAAAAGTCCTACAGGAGTCAATATTCTCAGCATTGGTACCGAAGGCAACCACTTGTCGGTAAAAAGTAGGAGTATTAGAGGCTCGGCGGTCAAAAAGAGGATGCTAAAGCCTAGAACACTTAAGATGGTTAACAGACGCAAGTTCTTTCTATATCGCTCTTTGAGTATATCTGGCGAAGATTGATAGCGAGAGAAGTCAGGAAATAAGACTTGGTAACCCACCTCTTGGATGGCCTGAGACGGAACCATTTGTAACTTATTTGCTTGGGTATAGTAGCCTAGAGTTGTTGCACTGAATTGTTTTCCTAAGATCATTGCTAATCCATGAGTGTAAGCTTGGTTGACAATCGTTGCTAAATAGATAAATCCACTATAAGGAACAAGCTTCTTAAAAGACTCTTTGTCAATCCCTAAGGCTGGGTAAGCCTTGGTCGTCAACCACAGACCTATTGTTTGGAAGAGATAAAGAGCTAAAGTGGCTACGACCAAACTCCAAACACCCGCTCCATTCTTTGCTAGAATGACACCAGCAGTATATCCAAGAGTACTTGAAATGAGAGTAATCAGACAAAGCCTCCGTAATTGAGACTCTCGTAAGGCGATATTGTATTGAACGATGAAAAAGGAACAGATGATTAATTGGATGCCTAACACTCTAAGAACCTCTTTTAGAATAGGCTCACCATAAAATATAGCAATGGCAGGTGCTGTAATGTAGAGTATGGCATAGACAATCACAGCCAACAAAAGATTGGTCGTAAAGACGGTATTAATGTCAGCCCGTTTGAGGTCCTTGGTCTGAATAAGAGACTGACCAAAACCCGCAATTACAGTAGTATAACCTAAGGAGATGAATATTTGTAGCATCCCGATGATTCCAAACTCACGAGGAGAAAGGAACCATCGCGCCATTACGAGGTTGAAGAGGAAAGCAAGTGCAATCCCTCCCACCTTATCCATTGTTGCCCATAGGTAGTTACTCCGTATTTTGCTCACGATTAATTTGTCTTTTGAATAAGACTAAGATCCAACTTATTACCCATCATAAGCTGTGTCTGAGGTAGTCTTGCGATATCAAATCCTCCTCCAGGAGTAAATGTAAGCTCGCCAAAATAGACTTGTTGTGGCGTATCATAAAAGTCTACTCTCACAAAAGGGAATCTCTGACTTAGCACTTCAGCATAGTGAAACATCTCGTCAAGGTGTTTGGGTTTCGGTAACGAAAATCCTTCAGGAGCATCTAATCCATTAGGATTAATTCGTTGAAGAGTCCAATCTCTATCAAAGAAGTAAAACTTAGGAGTCCCTGAACTTCGATCTTCACATGTGAATAAGAATTCCGGTTTGCCATGAAAACAATAAATCTTATAGTCTACAGGAAGTAGTCCTCGCTCGGACTCTATAAACTGCTCGATGATTATTTTTTTCTCTGCATGCTTGTACTGCACCTCTCCTGTCTTAAGCCATGGCTCTTCTTTTCCCCACATTCTCAGCCTATTTATAGTCTGAGGAATGTTTAGACTATCTTTATCATGACAGATGATATTGTAGCCATTACCGAAATTCCACTTGAGAGCAAATTTCTGAGGCAGTTTCTCCCACTCAATCTCTTCAGGTGTGTCGTAGACCGCAATCAATTCATTGAGTATCTCTGGACATCCACAAGACTTGATATACTCTCTAACCTTATATTTATCGGCACATTGAGTATAGATCGGATCTTGATGATAGCCATATAGATGAACTTTCATCCATTGAATCTTAGCGTCTAAGGTTTGAGGATTCTTTAAGTCGAGTTTTTTTCGGAAGTAATAAAAGTAACGCAACTTTAGGCTTAGCGCTAAGTCCTTTTTAGTCAACCAATATAGTACACTGCGTAGTATATTCATGTCTATGCTTTATTAAGAGTTGTGTCTATTCTTGAGTACTCCTATCGTTCTTATTTTCTGAAGGGCTTTCCGTCAATAGTGAGAGGACGTGTGCTCCTAGCATTTCTAGCTCTTGTTAAAATCTCTTCTGTATACTCTCCAAAAGCAGGTCCTAATGTATCTTGGAGAAGATCTGGAGAAACGTTCCACTCTATAAGAACTGGATTGGCGCTTTCATCAACAGCCATATCCCATGCTACTAGAGAGAAATAAGGCAATTGACGATGAAGACGTAAACAAGTCGTGATTACTTCTGAAACCGATGGAATCATATAGTTGTGTAGTACTATTCCACTATCGGTAACTTCAGTTTTCTTTCCACTATTGCCAACACTTGCATACTGGTCTAGCCTGCCGTCCCAATTGATTTTAACATTAATACCTCCACTTCCAACGTTGTCTGTGGTTTTCCCCTTCTTTCCAATTCGTTGAATAGCATACAGAGGCACTATTTCTCCACACTCTCTCCAATATGTAATTACTCTAATAGTGTTTAGCGAGCTCTCATTTAATTTAGAGAGAGCTGAATGTTGTGATTGCTTTTCCTGAACAATAAAATGAGATCCATACCCATCAAAGATCTCAGCAACTTTTCTTTTCGAAGATATTTCAACTCCATTTTCTGATGAGAAAAGAAGAACATCGTCCCCGTGAGTCGTTTCTATGGAAGGCTTTATGATAGCCTGAGGAATATTCGAGCATACTGCAATAGCCTTTTCTCTAGTAAGAATATCATACTCTTCAGAGTAAAACACCCCGTTAATACACCTAATATATACTTTAGGTTGCTTGACTAGAGAACCAAAAAGCTTACTCAAGATATTTTTATCGGCATAAGCATTTTTCATCCGAAAGTCATTTAATCGGTAGATAATATCCGATCGATACAATGAGGTCGGGATATACTTTGGAGAGAAAAGTCCTGTAATGTTATAGTATGCTTTGTGGAAGGCCAAATCGTAAGACGTAAGTTTCTTGCCCCAATGGTTTTGGTAAAAACCTTGAATCTCATCCATTTGTTCTTCTGTTAACTCCTTAGTCAAAGGTATCTGCAAAGAATTTAATAACTCGTGATAGTAAGTTTTCGAAGAGCTTTTTGAAAAACGCCTCCATAGCAGCGAGATAATGTAGTTCTTGATATTTCTGATCATAGAGTGAAAGGATTAAAGATTGAAAGAGTGAACATGCTCTATTTTACAAAGCTCGACAAATAGGAGAATCTAGATGTTAGATGACCATCTCTTATAATAGTTGCTCTATTAATAGCCTCTTTAGATTCTTGGTTTTCTTCTAGTAAGCCAGGGATTACAAGCTCCATATATTTGCTTCCAAAATACACGCTTGACGTTACAGGAACAGCATTAGGTAGCGTGTCGACAGCCATTATTGTAATATTGGATGGGCTACTAAATGCGTCCTCTTCCTTATTTGAGAAGGGATTATAGTCATAAAAAGGGCTGTCATGTGTTGATGATCTAACCGTGCATTTAAAACCTCCAGATATATCACATGTTATGTCTGCTACTAGTTTAAGTTTCCCTGATAGCTTTATAAGATCTTCTTGATTGAGATAAACAGGATCTTTCTCTCCCCAAAAATGACATGGAATAAGGACGGGAAAACCCTCTAGTTTTGGAAGTAGACAACTCACATACTCTTCGGGATGGTTGGAAAAGTCTGTTCGACTGAACGGTTTACCATCTTTTCTTTGAACTAAATCCTTTAATAGGAGGTTCACAAAAAGAGGTTTTGCTTCGCATGACTTTTTCCCAGTATAATTCTCTATTGTCGTTTCTTCGTACCCTATGGCTGTAAGAAATTCTCGACATCCTTTGGCTACATTTCCGTTCCCTGTAAAAAGGATATTGGGCAGTTTTTCGATATTGATGAGTTTAACAGCCTCGAGTAACTTTTCAACAACTCCCAGAGAATTAGGTGAGGATAGTGCATATCGCTTTTCCTTTAGACCATAACCCCAAATTGCGTTATAAGCACCTACAATTCCAGCATACCTGCCAAAAGCGCACAACCGCTTATTAGAGTTATCAACTAGGTATTCATGGTCCGTAAACGTATTTTTGTTAGATAGCAAATGCTTTGCCAAGGATCGATTGTATTCTTGTTCCTTAGCAAAGTGACCAAAGAATACATAGTGTCTATTGGGAATGATATGAGTCAGTTCCTGCTCTTTTATTCCAATGATTATATCGCAATCTACAGATGTGAGGTTGTCAACTACTTGTATACCCATATCTTGATATTGTCTGTCGGGGAAACACCGTACAGCACTTGACTCTACAATAATTTCTATCATTGGATATTTGGACATAATCTCAGCAGCTTGATCTGGAGAGAATATGACTCTGTTATCGACAGGAGTTTTTGTTTCTTTAGGTAGTCCTATTGTAAACTTATTCTTCCTCATGATGCGGAGGTTTTATAACTCGCTATTTAAAGACATCTCGCTAATATACGATTGCACGTAGCGAATGGTAGATAGTCCATTTCTTGAGTGATCATTGAGAGAGGGGGGCGGGTTACAGTCGCTGGTCGTAGGCGTGGGG
>ERZ1031273.572-NODE-572-length-10895-cov-7.684686_pt1 | contig 10895 bp, 7 predicted proteins | sample MGYA00516575_ERZ1031273 | MGnify/ENA primary metagenome ERZ1031273 (study PRJEB33718, sample SAMN03159816) | human skin metagenome | collected 2014-02-25 | study: EMG produced TPA metagenomics assembly of the PRJNA266117 data set (Human skin bacterial metagenome... | reverse complement strand
TTGAAGCCCTAACCGCCTAGAATTAAACCAGTCCAACTTTCGGGGGCCAGTTCACCCAGCAGGGAGCGGGGCCTTTTCCCATTCAGCTACCGCGACTTGCGCGTCGCACGTCGACGCCCGCGGGAGCTTTTGCTTATCGACGCCTCCCGCTTCGGTTCTTCCTGCTTTGCCCGACTCGGCTGCTTCTTCTGGTCCTGCTGGCCAGAAGTACGGCGCGTCGCTCGGCGGCGACGGCGGGAACCGCTGGTCTTCGTCGGACGCTGCGTCTCGTGGTGCGCTTCGTCCCAGGCAGAATCCTCCCGGTCAGAAGTGGAATCTGCGGAATTGGCCGATTCGGCGAATGCTAGGGCGTCGGCTGCCTCGTCAATCGCGTCTTCGGTGGACATGTCGTCGTAATCCTTCGGATCAGGACGGTAGTCCGACACAGAATTCCCGCGAGTCTTTCGCTTCCGGCGCGGGGAACGCTCGAACTCGGCGACAGCCTCGTCGTAGGTTGTCGTCTGCTCCGTCGTCTCCGTCGTTTCCGACTGTCGCTCTTTTTGATTCTGGCCCTGATTCTGATCCTGCTCTTGTTGGCGGCCACGGCCACGGCCGGAACCGCGGCGGCCACGGCGGCGGGAAGAGCGGCGCTTGGGCTGGTCATCGCGCTCACCGTGCTCGTCGTCAGAATCGGAATCGTTACTGGAGGGTTCGGCGACGACGGCGTCGATAAGCTCTTCTGCGCTCTTATTCTTCTTGTTGCGCTTCTCCATCGCCTTCGCTGCCGGGTGTTTGCCCGGGGCATGGGTGCGAGGGGAGTCGGGATCGACGGGGTCGTCGGTAAGCACAATGCCCCGGCCATCGCAATGCTCGCACTTGGTTGAGAACGTCTCAACGAGGCCTGTGCCCAGGCGCTTTCGCGTGAGTTGGACGAGACCGAGCGACGTGACCTCCGAAACCTGGTGGCGCGTGCGGTCGCGTCCGAGCGCTTCCTTGAGGCGGCGCAAAACGAGGTCCTGATTCTCCGGCAGGATCATGTCGATGAAGTCGATGATGATCATGCCGCCGATGTCGCGCAGACGCAGCTGGCGGACGATCTCCTCTGCTGCCTCGAGGTTATTGCTGGTCACCGTCTCTTCGAGCGAACCGCCGGAACCCGTGAACTTGCCGGTGTTCACGTCGATGACCGTCATGGCCTCTGTGCGGTCGATGACGAGCGTGCCGCCCGACGGCAACCATACCGTCCGCGACAACGCCTTTTGAATCTGCTCATCGACGCGATACACATCGAACGCATCGCGGCCGCCATTGGCGTGGCGGTCGAATTTCTCCAAGCGTTCGAGCAAATCAGGCGCGACGGACTGGACGTAGCTGTGCACGACATTCCACGATTTTTTGCCGTCGATGACGAGCGAGTTGAAGTCCTCATTGAACAAATCGCGCACGACCTTGACCAGAAGGCGCGGCTCTTCGTAGAGCGTGACTGGCTTGGCGCCCTTCGACTGCTTCTCCTTTTCCGCTTCTTCTTGGATCGCTTCCCACTGGGAATGCAGGCGGTTGACGTCGGCAGCGATGGCTTCTTCCGGCGCGCCCTCGGCTGCTGTGCGGATGATCGTTCCGCCCTTGCCGGGCACGACGCGGATGAGAATGTCCTTCAAGCGCTTGCGCTCTGGGGCGGGCAGCTTGCGCGAAATGCCGGCGCTGCGTCCGCCTGGGACGTACACGAGGAAGCGGCCCGCCAGGGAAATCTGCGTGGTCAGGCGTGCACCCTTGTGGCCCACCGGGTCCTTCGTCACCTGGACGAGCACTTGGTCGCCGGACTTCAGCGCCTGCTCGATGCGACGCGAACGCCCGCCGAGACCAGCGGCTTTCCAATCCACCTCGCCGGCATAGAGCACACCATTGCGGCCCTGCCCGATGTCGATGAACGCGGCCTCCATACTCGGCAGCACATTTTGCACGCGACCGAGATAAATATTGCCGATCATCGATGCGTTTTCATCCGAATCAACGAAGTGCTCGACGAGCAGGCCGTCTTCGAGGACGCCGACCTGAGTAAGGGTGCCAGGGCCGTCGTGACGCTTACGTTCACGCACGACCATCGTGCGCTCGACGGACTCGCGGCGCGCGAGGAATTCCGCCTGCGAGACAACACGCGAGCGTTTGCGCTCCTCCTCGCGGCGTTCGCTGCGGCGGCGTCGCTGCGCCTCAAGCCGCGACGACCCCTTGATCGCCTTCGGCTCCTCGATGTGCTCGTCCGTTGCGGTTTCCTGCGGTTCCGGGGCATCGCTTATCGACGCATCCCCCGTCCTCTTCGCCCTCCTCCGCGAACCCCGGGGCGGAGCCTTGAACACTGGCGCGTACATCCCTGTCGCTTCCTCGGGCGCCGGCGTGATCTCAGGCTCGATGTCGGTGAGCAGATCTGCCTCGACCTTATCCTCGATCTGGCTGATCTCGTTCTCGACGTCCTTACGGACGCGGTGGCGAATCTTCTCCTCCGCCGCCGGGTCGACGTCTTCTTTTTCCGCGCTCGTAGCGGCGGTGTCCTCCGTCTGAGCTTCCTGAGTTTCAGGGGTGGCCTCGAGCGCGTCGAGCACCTGCTCGGTCTCTGCCTTGCTCAGCGAGGATTGCGCGACCTTCACCAAGCCCAGCTCGTTGAGCTTGACCACGAGGTCCTTCGATGTCATCCCCAGCATCTTCGCCAGGACGAACACACGAGTCTTCTCGCCGATCTGCGAGCGGTCGAATTTCTCGGGGTTCTTCGCCGCCGTCTTTTTTGCCGTTTTCTTCGCGGCTTTCTTCACAGCCTTCTTGGCTGTTTTCTTCGTCGACTTTTTCGTTGTTTTCTTCGCCGTCGAACGTGCCCGGCGCTTGCGCGGGGTAGTTGTCTCGTCGCTGTCAGCCACGGAAATCTCCTATTGAATTGCCGCGCGCGGTACGACTCCCAGCACCGGGCGCTGGTGGAATGACTCCACCGCCGCCGCACAGTGCTGTGCACCGCCGATCGCGCGGAATAAATGTCAAGCTTATTGAGCAATCGATTGCTCCGGAGACCATTGTGGCACAGCTTGGCTGCGTCAGGGCGCGCAGGCGGCACCGAACCGTTGGCTGGTTCGTTTTCGACCCGATCGCCGCCTGCGCGAGAGAGATGGCGTGTGCGTCTAGCGCTTCTCCTGGAAGCCCTGGCCAGCGACCCACGTACGAGTCACGGCGAGGCGGGCAGACGCGCCCGGGTCCTCCACGTCCGAGACACGGTAGAAGTCCATGACCACTTTGTCCTTGGAGATGCGGGCAATTCCGTAACCGTGGGAATCGAAGTCCACGTGGTTGACCCACGGATTCGCCGAGTACATCACACCTTCGACGAGGTGAGTGATGTGGTTGTCCTCGGGCGTGTAGGTCTTCGTGTACTTGGTCACGATTTCATCCACATTCGGGGCCGTGATCGACGAACACACCATCTCGCAGCCGATCTCCTTGCCCTTGTGCTGCACCGAGTGAGCCCACTCGGAATGGATGTCGCCGGTAAGGAAGAGGGTGTGGGGGGCGGTGCTGGAGAGGACGTCGAAAAGCCGTGCTCTCTCGGCGCGGAATCCATCCCACTGGTCGGCGTTGACGGCGATGCCCGCGGACTTCGTGAACTCGTCGAGCACGTCGTTCGCGGTTCGGTTGTCGGAGCTCGTCGGCGGCAGGTGACCGATCTCCATCGGCGAGACCATCACCGAATTGCCCAGGACATTCCAAGCAGTCGTCGCGGTTTCAACCTCGCCCTTGACCCAGTCGAACTGCTCCGAGCCGAGCATGCTGCGCTCCGGCGCATCCTTGTCGCGGCCGAGCGCCTTGACCGGCTCGTCACGGTACGACCGCAGGTCCATCATCGTGAGCTTGATCAGGTTGCCGAACTGGTAGCTGCGGTAAATATGACCGCCTTCCGACGGACGCACAGCACGCACCGGCAGCCACTCGTAATACGCCTGGTGAGCGAAAGACTCACGCTTCTTCCACTCGCCTTCCGCGCCCTCGGTGTGGTTCTCGGCGCCGCCCCTCCAGGAGTCATTGGCTGACTCATGGTCATCCCACACCACGACCCACGGCGCGGCAGCGTGCGCGGCCTGCAGGTGCTCGTCGGTGCGGTAACGGCCGTAGCGAACACGGTAGTCCTCCAGCGACACGATCTCGTGCGCCGGGTGGTGCGGACGCGACACACCGCTCTTACCGGCATACTCACCGGTCGGGTACTCGTAAATATAGTCGCCCAAGAAGACGACGACATCGATCTCGCCCGCAGCGGCACGCTCCGCCATGTCGCGGTAGGCGGTGAAATACCCGCACTCGTAATTGGCGCACGATGCGACGACGAGCTTGTATTCGTCGATAACCGCCGTGTAGGCCGGCGCCGTGTGGGTCGCACCCACCGGGGAGACCTGATCATTCCAGCGGAAACGGTAGAAATAATCGGTGGCGGGTTTCAGACCGCGGGGGTCGACCTTCACCGTGTGATCGCTCGCAGCGGTGGCGCGATGCATGCCCTTGCGCACGATCTTGGAGAACTCGCGGTCCGTGGCGATCTCCCATTCCACCGTCGCATCCTCGCCGATCCCCGACCCCGGCACGGCCTCCTTCGACACCGTCACACGAGTCCAGATGATCACGGAATCCGGCGTCGGGTCACCGGACGCGACACCGTGCATGAACGCCGCGTACGGCTTCGGCTTCGGGGCCTGCGGCAAGCGTGCCGACGACAGCGACCGCGACGACGATAGCTGAGCATTCGCAGTGGCATTCCCGGCCACAGTCGCACCAGCGGCAGCTGCGGCGGAACCCGCGAGGAAGCGACGACGAGGAAGATTCTTATTAGCCATGCATAACACCTTCGAATCCGCCGTTCAGCGGCGCAAGCGGAACTCGTCGGTGCCAACGAATGTTCCGCACGAATTCACAGGGAGTTCACTTGGCGTAGGTAAGCAAAAAGCCCGCACCATAACGGCGCGGGCTCGAAGCAAAGATGACTTAGAGGTTCGGGAACCAGATCGCGATCTCGCGCTCTGCGGACTCCGGAGAATCGGAGCCGTGCACAACATTCTCGCCGACCGTCAGAGCGAAGTCGCCGCGGATCGTGCCCGGGGCCGCCTTCTCGACCGGGTGGGTGCCACCGGCGAGCTGACGCCATGCGGCGATCGCAGACTCACCTTCAACAATGCCTGCGACCAGCGGCGCGGAGGTGATGAAGTCCACGAGCTCGCCGAAGAACGGCTTGTCCTTGTGCTCCTCGTAGTGCTTCTCAGCGGTCTCGCGGTCTGCGGTGCGCAGATCCATCTCGACGAGCTTCAGGCCCTTGCGCTCAATACGGGAGATGATCTCTCCCACGTGGCCGTTTGCGACACCGTCAGGCTTAATCAGAATCATAGTGCGTTCAGTCATGGCTCCAACCCTACCGCCTGCTAGCTGACGTCGCGCACAACAGCCGCCGCAGTCTCATAGTCCGTGTTTCGGAACCACAGCTGCACCTGACGGACCGCCGAATCCTCGCGCCCCTCGGCCTTGAGACGGCGCACAGTATCGCGCTGCTCGTCGTCGAGCTCGATCGGCGCACCTTCTCGGGCGCTGTATGACCGGTACTTCTCTCGCAGCCCGAGAAACAGGAACACGCCGGCGGCAACCACCAGCACCAACGCGATCCAGCGGGGCAAGTTCGTGAACGCGAGGACAATCGCGGACAAGGACAAGGCAGCGGCAAGGGCAAGGGAACCAGCTTTCATGGCTCCGAGGGTACCTGGGGTGGAGCATGGAAATTATTTTGTTTTTCGATGCGAAGTAGTGCGATCCACGTCACAATAGGGACATAGTTTTACTTAGGTAACTTCCTGGGTGAAACGTGATGTTCATTCAGCGATCGCGAAAGGACCGACAGCATGACTGCGACCCTGACCCCTGCCTCCATCTACGCCAGCCCGTACCCGGACGTCGAACTATTCGGTGGCACCGTCTACGAGCAGATCTTCAACGACCTCACCGACGAAGACGCCGCCCGGACCGCGATCACCGAGCTGACCACCGGCGACACCATCACCTACGGCGAATTGCAACGCAAAGCCGACGCCGTGGCCGGGTACCTCGCGCAGCGCGGCATCGGCCCCGGCAACGTCGTATCCCTTCAAATTCCCAACTCCATCAACTTCGCGGTCGCCTTGTTCGGCATCTTCCGCGCCGGGGCCACAGTCAACCCGATCGGCGTCCTCATGAACGCCGACGACGTGGAAAAGGTCGCAGAAATGGCCGGCGCAGACCTCTTCATCGGACTGACGGACCTCGGCCACGACAAATATGTGGGGGAAGGGGAGCTGGAGGGGATCGTCGATAAGCAATTGCCCGCTCCTGATGTCGACATTGACGGGACCGCGCTCGCGTCGGTGCCATTTTCTTCGGGCACGACTGGGATGCCGAAGGGCGTCATGCTGACGCACAGCAACCTCACCTCGAATGTCCTGCAGTCGAAGTACATGCTGGAAAAAAACGGCATGGGATCCGCCTCGGCGACGCTATCTCCCCTGCCGTTTTCCCACATTTACGGAATGACCGCGCTGCTATTGACCCCGATGATGCTGCGCTCCAACGTGCACACCATGCCGAAATTCGACCTCGAGACATTCCTGCGCGCGCACGGCGAACACGGCATCGAATTGACGTTCATCGCCCCGCCCATGGCCGTCGCCCTGGCGAAACACCCGGCCGTCATGCCCGAAGCCTTTGCCGCGAACAAGCTCATGTTCTCCGGCGCCGCGCCGCTCGACGAGGAAGTCGCACGCGCTGTCGAGCGCCGACTGGGCACCGACTGCGTGCAGGGCTACGGCATGACCGAGACATCCCCCGGGGTCAATATCGGCATCAAAGGCGAGACGAACCCCGGCTCGATCGGCTACCCCGTCCCGAACACCGAATGCCGCGTCGTGGATATCGAGACACTCGCAGACGTCCCGCACGGCGAATCCGGCGAGCTCCTCGTGCGCGGGCCGCAAGTCATGCAGGGCTACCTCAACAACAAGGAAGCCACCGACGAGACCTTCGTCGACGGCGGGTGGTTGCGCACCGGCGACGTCGCGCGTGTCGACGAAGACGGACGCTTCTACATCGTCGACCGCGCCAAAGAAGTGATCAAATACAAGGGCTACCAGGTCGCACCCGCCGAACTCGAGGCCCTGCTACTCACGCACGAAGCAATTGCCGACGCCGGCGTTGTCGGCGTCGAACGCGACGGACTCGAGATTCCGCGCGCATTCGTCGTGCTTCAGCAAGGAGCGGAACTGACCGCCGAGGAGCTCATGGGCTGGGTCGCCGAGCGCGTCACCCCCTACAAGAAGGTGCGCGCAGTGACCTTCCTCGACGAGATCCCCAAGAACCCCACCGGCAAGATTCTGCGCAAGGACCTGCGCCTTATCCCGCTGGAGGGGTAGCTTCCCGCCGCCTTCGGGGGCAGTGCGACGCATCCCACATAAAGTCTGCGCGAATTCCTCTGTAAAGTTCTGCGACATAAGTCACAATTAAGAGTGTTATGGTTTTGCTCCACATTTCCACTGGGAGCGGAACCACACTCCGGAACCCAAGAAAAGAGGGAATCATGGCTGACAACCCAGTCCACGAGCTGCTGGACCCGAAGACCGACTACTACCAGGTATTCGCTGACATCGAGGGCGAGGACCTCGAGTGGTGGAAGAAGGCCCGCGACTTCGGTGAATTCGCCCGCCCCTACGTCAACGAGGGATGGGAAAAGGCCGAGTACCAGATCCCCGTCGTCGCCGAAGCTGGCAAGCGCGGCCTGTTCCGCGATGCCATCGAGATCGAGGGTGAGCCGCACATGTCCGTGCGTGCTGCACGCCTGATGGCTTTCGAGTTCGCGCGCACCGACGCCTCCATCGGCACCGCTTTCGGCGTCCAGGCAGGGCTGGCGATGCAGTCCATCGCGATGTGCGGCTCCGTGGAGCAGAAGGCCAAATACCTGAAGCCGATGTGCCACCTGGAGATCCGCGGCGCATTCGCCCTGACCGAGCCTGACCACGGCTCCGACTCCATCGCGCTGGAGACCACCGCAACGCGTGAGGGCGATGAGTGGGTCATCAACGGCGAGAAGAAGTGGATCGGCCACGGCTCCGTCGGCCACATCGCTGTGGTCTGGGCGCGCGACACCGAAGACGGCCAGGTCAAGGGCTTCATCGTCGACCAGGACCAGGAGGGCTACGAGGCGGAGACGATCGTCGGCAAGGCATCGCTGCGCGGCATTCCGCAGGCGCACATCAAGCTTAACGACGTCCGCGTTTCCGACGACCGCCGCCTCCCCGGCGCGAACTCCTTCCGCGACTGCGCAAAGGTGCTGGCTGGCACCCGCGTCTCCGTCGCATGGGCCTCCCTCGGCCTGGCGACCGACTGCTACGAGAAGGCGCTCGACTACGCGCAGCGTCGCGTCCAGTTCGGCCGCCCCTTGGTAAAGAACCAGATCATCCAGCAACGTCTCGCCGACATGCTGCAGGATCTCACCTCGATGTTCCTGTACTGCCGCCGCCTGCTCGAGCTGGAGGAATCCGGCGAGCTGACCGAGCAACAGGCCGCCCTGGCGAAGGTCCACTGCACCCGCGCCGCACGCAAGATCTCCGCTGACGCCCGCGACATGTTCGGCGGCGTGGGCATCCTGCTGGAAAACGACGTGGCACGCCACCACGCCGACATCGAGGCCCTGCACACCTACGAGGGCACCGACACGATGCAGTCCCTGATCGTGGGCAAGTCCATCACCGGCGTCGGCGCATTCGCCGGCTAAGGCACACGCTGAAAATGAGCTGCATCGCGACCGAGAATGGAAGCGGTGCAGCTTTTCGCGCGAAAGCTACAGAAAGCGAGAAATACTCATGACTGAAGAGAACGTGACCGACGGCGTCGCCGCCCTCCTCGATCCGAAGACCGACTACTACCGCGTGTTCGCCGACGTCGACGGTGAGGACCTCGAGTGGTGGAAGAAGGCCCGCGAGTTCATGGAATTCGCCCGCCCGTCGATCAACGAAGCGTGGGAAAAGGCCGAGTACAACATCCCGGGTGTGGAGGAAGCCGCGCGCCGCGGTTTGGTCACCGACGGCATTTCCATCGACGGTGAGCCGGGCATCTCGATCCGCGCGAACCGTCTGATCCAGATGGAATTCGCCCGCACGGACGCGTCCACCGCGACCGCACACATCGTGCAGTCCGGCCTGGCGATGCGCTCGATTTCCGAGTGCGGCTCCGAAGAGCAGAAGGCCAAGTACTTGGGCCCGATGTCGCGCATGGAGATCCGCGGCGCCTTCGCGCTGACGGAGCCGGACCACGGTTCGGATTCGATCGGCCTTGAGACGTCTGCGCGCCGCGAGGGCGACGAGTGGGTCATTAACGGCGAGAAGAAGTGGATCGGCCACGGCTCGGTCGGCCACATCACGATCGTGTGGGCGCGCGACGAAGAGGACGGCGAGGTCAAGGGCTTCATCGTCGACCAGGACCAGGAGGGGTACTCGGCGGAGACGATCATCGGCAAGGCGTCGCTGCGCGGCATTCCGCAAGCACACATCACGCTTAACGACGTCCGCGTTTCCGACGACCGCCGCCTCCCCAATTCCCACTCCTTCCGGGACACCGCGAAGGTGCTCACCGGCACCCGCATCGCGGTGGCGTGGGTCGCACTCGGCATGGCGATCGACTGCTACGAGAAGGCACTCGACTACGCACAGCGCCGCGTCCAGTTCGGTCGCCCCCTGGTGAAGAACCAGATCATCCAGCTGCGCCTGGCCGACATGCTGCAGGAAGTGACCTCGATGGCGCTGTACTGCCGCCGTCTGCTGGAACTGGAGGAGGCCGGCGAGCTCAACGAGAAGCAGGCAGCCCTGGCGAAGGTCCACAACACCCGCGGCGCACGCAAGATCGCGGCCGACGCCCGAGACATGTTCGGCGGCGTGGGCATCCAGCTCGAAAATGACGTGGCACGCCACCACGCCGATATCGAGTCGCTCCACACCTACGAGGGCACGGACACCATCCAGTCCCTCATCGTGGGCAAGTCGATTACCGGAGTGTCCGCTTACCGCTCCTAAGGCACTCTGAATGCCGGGTCCTGCTAACGCAGGGCCCGGTTTTGTGTTTTAACGGCCGAAGAGAGTACTCATGGCGCCGAACGGGTGATGTGTGCGACGCACGGGTGTTCCGCGCGGTGAAACCCAGACCGGGGTGCCCCGGCGCATGTGAATACGCCCGCGTTTTCGCCGCCGCGGATCGTCGTCGTTGACGCGGTTGTGGTAGCTGCACAAGGGCGCGAGGTTGTCCAGGTTGGTCTCCCCTCCCCTGCTCCACGGTGTGACGTGGTGGATCTCGCATGTGTCTGCGCCGTGGCGGCAAAACGGCTGCGAGCACATCGGCATCGCGGCTCGCGCGAGATCCCGCTGCTTCTGGTTGGCGAAGCGGCTCAACCGGTACAAGTTCACCGCGCCCTGCTGCGGGTGGAAGACCGCAGCTTCCAGCTCATTGTCGGCGGTGGCGATGAACCGGTTGAGGAATTCTGCACCCGTCATGGTCGTGCCGTCGGTAAGCCCGAGAATGACCTCATCGCCACTACCGCGGACAATATCCACGAAATCCGGCAGACCGACAAGAACGAGTGGCCGCGGTTGCGCGTGCGGGACGCCAGTGGCGGGCGCACCGTCGGAGTTGCCGTCGGGGTTGCCTTCGAGGTTGCCGCGCAGCAGATCCTCGAATCTGGACGCCATCTGGGGCATGGCGGGCTTCGAGGAATCGATGCCGTCACGCAGAAATTGCTCGGTGTCGGAGAGCAGGCGCTCGTCGGCGGTCACGGTCATGGAGCGCGTCCCCATCTTCGAACGGCCGGATTTGGCGGCGGCTGCGGGCGCAGC
>ERZ1031273.570-NODE-570-length-10936-cov-8.877677_pt1 | contig 10936 bp, 7 predicted proteins | sample MGYA00516575_ERZ1031273 | MGnify/ENA primary metagenome ERZ1031273 (study PRJEB33718, sample SAMN03159816) | human skin metagenome | collected 2014-02-25 | study: EMG produced TPA metagenomics assembly of the PRJNA266117 data set (Human skin bacterial metagenome... | reverse complement strand
CTCCTGATGGAGCTGCGCAAGGCTAAGGGTATGACCCGTGAGCAGGCTGACGAGCTAGTTGTCAATCCGCTTTACCTCGCTTGCTTGATGATCAAGTCTGGCGACGCTGACGGTGAGGTAGCTGGTGCACACAACACGACGGGCAACGTGCTCCGTCCCGCACTCCAGCTCATCAAGACACGCCCAGGACTCAAGGTGGTCAGTGGCGCATTCCTCATCTTCTCTCCGCTCAAGGAGTATGGCGAGAACGGCTTCTTCATCTTTGCAGATTGCGCCGTCACGCCCAATCCTGACAGCAACGAGCTAGCACAGATTGCTATCGCTTCTGCTGACACGGCTCGTAGCATCGGCGACATGGAGCCACGCATTGCCCTCCTGAGCTACTCTACAAAGGGCTCTGCCAAGAGCGAGATGATCGACAAGGTTACGGAGGCTTACAAGATCGCTAAGGAGATGGCTCCTGACCTACTCATCGATGGTGAGCTACAGGCAGACGCAGCTATCGTGAGCAAGATCGCTGAGCTCAAGGCTCCTGAGAGCCCTGTAGCTGGTAAGGCAAACGTTCTCGTCTTCCCGAACCTAGAGGTGGGCAACGTAGCCTACAAGCTCGTCGAGCGTCTCGGTCGTGCTACCGCTGTCGGTCCTATCCTACAGGGTATGGCTGCTCCAGTCAATGACCTCAGCCGCGGCTGCTCCGTAGACGATGTCTACAACGTGATCACGATCACTTGCAACCAGGCTATCGCAGCTAAGAAGTAATTCATCACCCCCTAAAGATAAATTATGATCGTACTAGTCCTTAACTGTGGCAGCTCGTCTGTCAAGTATTCACTATATGATATGCCCGAGGCTCGTATCCTAGCTTCAGGCGGTATTGAGAAGCTCGGCCTGCCCGACTCTTTCATCAAGTTCAAGACGACCGATGGCAAGAAGGTACAGATAGACCGTCCGCTACCTGAGCACACGGTAGCTGTCGAGTTTATCCTCGAGATCCTGACGAAGTCTGAGTACGCTGTCCTAGACAGTGTAGACCAGATCGAGGCTGTGGGTCACCGTCTCGTACATGGTGGTGAGGCAATCAATAAGAGCGTCCTCATCAATGACGAGGTGATCGAGCAGGTGAAGCGTGTCTCTGACCTCGCTCCACTACACAACCCACCCTCACTGAAGGGTATCGATGCTATCACGAAGCTCCTCCCGAAGGTGCAGCAGGTAGCTGTCTTTGATACGGCCTTCCACCAGACGATGCCCGCATACACCTATATGTATGCGCTACCCTACGAGTACTATGAGAAGTACGGGGTACGTCGCTACGGCTTCCACGGCACGAGCCACCGCTACATCAGCCATCGTGCTTGCGAGATCCTTGGTAAGGACTTTGACAAGACACGCATCATCACCTGCCACATCGGCAATGGTGCTTCGATCGCAGCCGTATGCAATGGCAAGGTGCTCGACACTTCTATGGGCTTGACCCCTACGGATGGTCTGATGATGGGAACTCGCTGCGGAAGTATCGACCCAGGTATCGTACCCTTTATCATGGAGCATGAGAAGATGACCCCGAGCGACTTCTCGACGATGGTCAATAAGAAAAGCGGTGTACTCGGCATCAGCGGTGTCTCCTCCGATATGCGTGACGTAGAGCAGGCAGCCGAGGCTGGTAACGAGCGCGCTAAGCTTGCGCTCGAGATGTATCGCTATCGTATCAAGAAGTACATCGGAGCCTACGCAGCTGCTATGGGCGGTGTCGATGTAATCGTCTTCACGGGCGGTGTCGGCGAGAACGACCAGACAACTCGTGAGGCAGTAGTCTCTGGGCTTGAGTTTATGGGTGTTGAGTTTGACTCAGCAGTCAATCGCTCTAGCCGTGGCGAGGAGAAGGTACTCTCTAAGCCTTCTAGCCGTGTGACCGTCATCTGCGTCCCCACCGACGAGGAGCTGATGATAGCACGCGACACGATGGATCTCGTCAAGTAAAGCGAGCCAACCAGCTCGTCACAAGACGACAACATAAAAGTAGGGGCGGACATCCACAGATGTTCGCCCCTACTTTATTATAGGTAGTCGAGTTGTGACGCAAGTTTGCCTGGGACGACTGAGCGTCTTGTACCGCACTGGTCCTCTGTTACATATGAGTTCCAAAGACAGTTCCCCTCTTGGAACTTTTTAGTTCCAAGGGAGGAACCTTCCAGTTCCAAGGCAGGAACTTTTCCTTTCCACCGTTGGAAACTTTGTTTTCCTCCCTAGGAAATGTTTCTTTCCACAAGAGGAGCGTCTAGCTATTCCTACATTAAGCATAGATCGGCAGTAAGAGCCTCTGGATGAGAGTAGAGCTAGAGAAAACGGATCTCGGCATCGCTCGATCATTTCAGCGGATTACCTAACAGATAGTATTGAACAGTTGTTACTCCCCGCCGATATACCTACTATCTGTTAGTTTTTGTCGTGAGCCATTGTAAGCCCCTGCCGTACCTTTGCAGTGGAAATTTGTCGCGTAGTCGGCAGACTCCATGAGATGTCGCGTAGTAGAGGATTCGTTCCCCTTATTTTCTTCGTTTTCCCCTCCACTATGCCCATCTTGAGGTACGCTAAGCAATGTAAGGGACCCCAGTAAAGCACTCCCTTCGTTTGATTTACGACAATGTCAAACACTCTATAATAATATATGAAACGATTCATTTCGTATCTCCTCTGTGGTCTCGTACTTTGCACCGTACAGCTATCAGAGGCGCAGACTGTGGACTCACTATCACAGACCTCCTCGCCAGCTCCTCGTCGGCTCACCTTTGGTGGGTATGGGGAGGCTGTCGCTTCGAGGATGTTTTACAGTAATAACTTTAAGCGCTATACCGATGCTGAGCTCTACAAAGATGCTCGTAGCTTCGGACAGGTAGACTTGCCACACGTTGTTTTCTTTGTTGGTTATGATTTTGGTCATGGTTGGTCTCTAGGCTCTGAGATCGAGTTTGAGCATGGTGGCACGGAGAGTGCTGTCGAGATCGAAGAGGAGGAGACCGGCGAGTACGAGTCTGAGATAGAGCGTGGTGGCGAGGTGGCTCTCGAGCAGTTTTGGCTACAGAAGAGCTTTTCACCAGCGCTCAACCTGCGCATCGGACACATGGTGGTGCCTGTCGGAGCGACCAATGCGTATCACATGCCGACGGAGTTCTTTACGGTTTATCGACCCGAGGGGGAGAATACGATCCTGCCCTGCACCTGGCATGAGACGGGTATAGGGTTGTGGGGTAAGCTACCCAACTGGCGGTACGAGATCATGGGTATAGCTGGGCTAGATGCTGACCGCTTTAACAATAAGGATTGGATCCATGGTGCTGCGGGGAGTCCCTACGAGTTTAAGATGGCGACCAACTACGCCTGCGCTATGCGTGTGGACAACTACTCGGTGCGCAACCTGCGCCTTAGCCTGAGTGGCTACGTCGGGACAAGCGGTCGTAACACGCTCAATGCGACAAATAAGTATGACCATATCAAGGGGCTCGTCTGTATCGGAGCTTTTGACTTCCAGTATGCCAATCCGCAGCTCATCTTGCGAGGCAATGTGGACTACGGACACCTGAGTGACTCGATGGAGATCACAAATGCTAATCGTACGACTCGTAAGGACTCCCCCTCACCAAAGAACAGTGTCGCCAAGGCGGCTCTAGCTGCTGGCTTGGAGGGTGGATATGACCTCTTCTCGGCCTCGGACAAGCTACGTCAGCTCAAGCAGCGTCTCTACCTCTTCGGGCGGTATGACTACTACGACTCCATGTTTCAAGTAGTGCCCAGTATGACTGACGAGCCAGAGTGGGAGCGACAGAAGTTTACCGTCGGACTCAACTACTACCCGATCCCTGAGATCGTTGTCAAGGCTGAGTATAGCCATCGTATGCTACACAAGCAGTTCAACGATGAGCCGACCGTCAGCCTCGGCATCGCCTACTTCGGCATGTTTCACTTCTAGATTCTTTTAATTCAACACAATACAATCGACTATGAATAAGTATACCTACATCTTCAAAATGCTCCTTCTCTCAGTCGTGGGCGTCCTCCTCGTCTCTTGTCAAGAGAGCGACGAGCCCAAGGCAAAGCAGCTAGACCCCGCACAGACGGCACTCATTAAGCAGTTTGTCGATGGTGTCGTAGTACCCACCTACAAGTCTCTAGCAGACAATGCTATCGAGCTGTCTGGGCTTTGCGAGGAGCTGATGAAGAACCCCTCTCAAGAATTGGTCAACAAGGCTTGCAAGAAGTGGGTCTCAGCGCGTGCTTACTGGGAGCTTAGTGAGGCTTTTCTCTATGGAGCTGCTGGTGACTACAACATCGACCCGCACATCGACTCTTGGCCTCTGCAGAAGAATCAGCTAGACAACATCCTTAAGAACAAAGACCTCCTCAATGAGCTTAAGGAGGAGGGTCCTGATGCCAAGGGCTTTGCTTCTCTAGGCTACGGTCTGCTCGGCTTCCACGCTGTGGAGTACATGATCTTTAGAGATGGTCAGCCTCGCAAGGTCGGTGAGATCACAGAGCCTGAGCGTATTTACAATGCGGCTGTCGCTGAGGATCTAGCACGTCAGGCGATCCGCCTAGAGGCTAGCTGGGCTGGCATTGACAAGGTGACGGCTGACAAGAAGAAGACGCTTGAGGATGCGGAGCTCCTGCCTACGATGGACTACGGTCAGCTTATGATCGCCGCTGGTGAGCAGGGCAACAGCTCTTACAAGAGCCAGAAAGATGCTCTCGTGCAGATCCTACAAGGTGCGAGCGACATCTCTGACGAGGTGGGCAATACGAAGATCACTGACCCCGTCAACTCGGGCAACGTCCTAGACGTGGAGTCGTGGTACAGCTGGAACTCTATTGAGGACTTCACAGACAACCTCCGTAGCGTCCGCAACGCTTACTACGGTTCTCTCGACGGCACTGTCCACAACCACTCTCTCGCTACCTACATGGCTCAGCAGCATCCTGATCTAGACAAGGAGATCCGCACAGCCCTAGACCATGCGATCAAGACGGTAGCCGCTATGCCGGCACCCTTCCGCAATAACCTGACTAAGGAGGCTACCAAGCCCGCCATCGAGGCGTGCAATGCACTCCTAGAGCAGATCGATGCAGCTATCGAAGCTGTACAGAAGTAATCAATAAACCACCGTCATATCATCTGCAGGCTTGATCCCTAGAGAGGATGCCTGCAGATGTATGATAGCATTTTAGAGGAAATTGTTATGAACAAGGTATTAAGTATATGTAGCCTGATAGGCTGTCTGGCTCTCCTGAGCGCATGTAGCTCAGACTCTCCAGATCCAAGCAAAACAAATCTATACGAAGAGCAGTATTATAGCGGAGGCAAGCTAGGCACCGCGTTCAATAACACGGCCACCTGTTACGAGCAGTTTACCCCTGCAGTCGAGGAGGCTGGTTTGGTCGCTAGGTTTAAGAGGGGAGAGCGTCTCTTCGAGAACCCTTTTGACACCTCTACCGATCCAAACTTCCCGCTACGTGGTCTAGGGCCACTGTGGTTGCGTGCTAGCTGTATCGCTTGCCACCCAGGTTACGGACATGGTGCTAGACAGACCGAGTACAACTCGCACATCATAGGCAACGGCTATCTACTCGTCCTCACGGACCAAAACGACACTTATCTATCTTCTCTCACAGGTATGCCTCAGACGCAAGCTGCGCCTCCCTTTAAGGCACCACTTGATGAGCGTAAGATCAAGATAGACTGGCTCCCCTACACAGATGAGTGGGGCAATAAGTTTGACGATGGTGAGACTTACGACCTTATTTACCCAGAGGTGACCATACCGGAAGATGCTTTCTACGTCCCCTTGCAGGTTAAGGGCAAAGACATCCCATACTCCGATCTACGCGTTCGCCTAGAGAGCACCATCGGTATCTACGGCACAGGTCTACTCGACGCTATCAGTGACGAGGACCTCCGTGCTCAGTATCAGACGGAGGAGAAGCACGGTGCCAACCTCAACCCCTCCGTTTGGAAGAACGGTGACTTCGCTCGCTACTATACCAATACCAAGCAGGGCGACGGCACTAAGTACCTGCCCCGCTACACCTACGGACTGACACGTGGTAGCATACAGGATGGCCCTGGAGCTAACGCTATCTGGAACATCACCAACGTGACTCGTAGCGATCGTCGCTACCACTACATGACCCCTGCCTATGCTAAGGTAGCTTCCGAAGATCCCGAGGTGCAGGCTCAGTTTTACACCTACTACCCAGAGTGGAGGAAGAGCGGGGATGTCAAGAAGGACATTTACGACTACCTAACCTCTAGCGAGCTGCCGGCCGATATGACCGATGAGGAGTACATCGACTTCATGGTATGGCACCGTGGACTAGCCGTCCCGTCGGCACGAGATGCTGATAGCAAAGAGTTCCAACAGGGTAAGAAGCTCTTTGAGGAGATGGGGTGCGCTAGCTGCCACCGTCCTACGTGGACCACGGGCGAGGATCAAATTCGTGATCCGAACAACTTCTTCGTAGGTGCTCGTGCTAGCCTCCTGCCACGCTACCCGCATCAGAAGATCTGGCCCTACACCGATATGATCCAGCATCAGCTGCAGATGAAGAACAACATCCGTACAGGCTGGTGCCGTACTACGCCGCTGTGGGGACGTGGTCTGAGCATGAAGGCTACTGGAGCTGGCGATCGTCTACACGACTGTCGTGCACGTACCGTGATCGAGGCGATCATGTGGCACGGTGCTAAGACTAGTGATGCGAGAGCGTCTGTTGAGAAGTTTCGCAAGCTCAGCAAGGAGGAGCGAAAGGCTGTCGTTACCTTCATCGAGTCGATCTAATCTCTAAAGTCTAACCTCTAATCTCTAATCTCTATCTAACTTCTACCCCTCTCCTGAGCAAGCATTTGCTAGAGCAATAGATTATGATGATAGATATAAGCTGTCAGGGGAGGGGAGACACATACACCCAAACACTTTATTCTTATGAAGCACTTAACTACACAGCTAGCACTGCTAGCGCTCATCCTTGCTAGCCTGACAGCTTGTCAGCAGGAGTGCGGTAGCGACACCCCTCAGACGCTTAGCGAGGAGTATTACAGCGGAGGCAAGCTAGGCACTACCTTCAACAACACGGCCTCATGCTTCGAGCAGCCCACAGAGGCTATAGCACTGGCTGGGCTAGATGCCAACTTCAAGCAGGGTGAGCGTCGCTTTGAGACGGCGCACGCTGCTGGCGATGTACCTGGTCTGACCTTCACGGGACTAGGTCCTCTATACAATCGTACCTCCTGCGAGGCTTGTCACCCAGGCTATGGCCATGGTAAGCGCATCACACGCTACAATAGTGAGCAGATGGGCAATGGCTGTCTCATCATCGTTACCGACAAAGAGGGAAACATGGCTAGCTCGCTCGGATTAGTGCCTATGACTGTCGCACTGCCGCCCTTCAAGCCGATGATCGATGCTGACAAGATGACCATCGACTGGCGTACCTATACGGACGAGTGGGGCAATAAGTTTGACGATGGCGAGACCTACGATCTTATCTATCCCGAGGTGCATCTGCCCGCAGAGGCTCTCTACTCGCCACTAGAGGTGAATGGCAAGCCCTATCCAATAGACCAGGCGGTCGTCACGCTTGAGTCTACCATCGGCATCTATGGTACGGGTCTGCTCGATGCGATCAGCGATGAGGATATACGTCAGCAGTACATCAAAGAGGCTCCACATACCCCGCTCAATCCCGCTATTTGGGCTGGTAACGACTTCGCCCCCACGGGGGTAGACGCTGCGGGGCACCCGATGCGCTTTGACTATGCGTGTGACTTTACCAAGCTCTCTGCCAATGTGAGCCTATGGGAGGTGACCAATATCATCACGCCGATGTTTCGTAAGTTCTACATACCTGAGGCTTACGCACGGACGGCAAGCAAAGATCCCAACGTACAGGCTGAGTTCTACAAATACTTCCCTGATCGCAAGAGGTCAGGCAATGTGGAGAAGGATATCTACGACTTCTTTACAGCTACAGACCTGCCCGTCGAGATGGACGCACAGGCTTGCTACGATCTGATGGTGTGGATACGCGGTCTAGCTGTGCCAGCTGCGAGAGACATAGACTCCCCCGATGTGCAGCGTGGTAAGCAGCTCTTCACTGAGATAGGATGTGCCACTTGCCACCGTCCCTCTTGGACTACGGGCGATGACGTTGTCGTGGATGTGTATGGTCTGACCGAGGGTGGCAAGAAGGCTATGCCTCGCTACCCCAAGCAGAAGATCTGGCCTTACACCGACATGGTCCAGCACCAGCTCCACATGCAAAACGACATCCGCACGGGTTGGTGCCGTACCACCCCGCTCTGGGGACGCGGTCTGAGCCAGAAGGCTTCAGGTCACCAGGACCGTCTACACGACTGCCGTGCTCGCAATGTGATCGAGGCGATCATGTGGCATGGTGCTAAGAATAGTGATGCACGATTTACGGTAGAGAAGTTCCGCAAGCTCGACCGCAAGGATCGTGAGGCGGTTGTCAAGTTTATCAACGCCGTATAGCTTCACACACTAGATTACGACATAAATATGGTGTGGCGCAAGCTTCCTTTCATACTACTACTCATCACGGTGGCTGTCCTCGCGGCAGCCACTGTGGTTGAAAAGCTTTACGGTACGCCCTTCGTTCAGGAGCACTGGTATGGCTCCCCGCTCTTTACCATCTTGTGGGTGCTACTCTCCTGTGCTGGGCTACTTTATATCTTACGAGCTAAGCTCTACAGACGCTTCTGGATCTGGATGATCCACGTCTCACTGCTGGTCATCTTGCTGGGTGCTGGCGTGACTAGCTGGACTGCCATACATGGACGGATCAAGCTCCAGGAGGGTGCCAGTCCTACGGATCGCTATCAGAGTGAACAGGGAGAGACACTGACCCTCCCCTTTGAGGTCGCTTTGGAGCGCTTTGATCTGACCTACTACACAGGGACTCAATTCCCGCTAGACTACCAGAGCAATCTCCTCATTCAGGACGGGGAGCGGTCGCAGAGCCTCCGTGGTGCTGTCTCTATGAATCGTATCTTCCGCTACCGATTCTATCGCTTCTACCAGTCAGGCTACGACCCAGAGACCACCTCCTCGATCCTCTCCATCGCATACGATCCATGGGGTATATCGATCTCTTACCTAGGCTATGCGCTCCTCGCAATCAGCCTCGTAGGGGGCATGTACGCACGTCGTCGTAAGGTGAGACAGCTCCTCAAGCAGGCTCTCGTCTCTCCCGTGGCGATGCTCCTGATACTCCTCGCTGGTGGTACGCTCTCGGCAGAGGCAAAAGCCCCCTCGACGCCACTCCCCAAGACGATCCCCGCTAGTGTGGCTAAGAGCTTGGGCGAGCTGCACATCCTATACAACAATCGTGTATGTCCTCTAGAGACCTACGCACAGGAGTTTACCGAGAAACTCTATGGACGCAGTAGCTACCGAGGCTATTCTGCCGAGCAGGTCTTGGCGGGCTGGATCTTTTACTACGACAGTTGGGTCAATGAGCCGATGATACGGATCAAAGATCGGAGCATACGCAAGCTGCTCGAGTGCTACGAGGGAAAGCGAGTGAGCTACCGTCAGTTCTTTGACCTGCAGGGTAACTATCGCCTGGAGGCTCTGCTAGACAACTACATACAGCACCCCGACCAGCCAGGACGCAAAGCCCTCTTTGAGGCACACGAGAAGTGTCAGGTGATACAGAGCTTAGGGTTAGGTGAGTCGCTCTTGATCTTCCCTGTACAGAGCCATGGAAGTATCGCGTGGTATCATCCAGCCTCTACCGATCTCCCCGCAGAGATGCCACTAGATCAGTGGACCTTCGTGCGTAAGAGCTTTAACTACCTCAGCGAACTGGTCGTCATGCAGCAATGGGACGAGGCGCAAGACTTTCTCGTCAAGCTCCGTCAGTACCAGCTCAAGGAGGGCGGTGAGAGCTGTCCCTCGGCTGTGCGCTTTCGCTCAGAGCTCTACTATAACCAGCTCTCTCCCTTTATCGGACTGCTCGCCAAGATCCTCGCCACCATCGGGATCTTGCTCTTCATCTGGACTGCCTATCAGCTCTCCGTGGGGCGACTCAAGGATCCTCGATTAGTCAAGTGGGGCGTCTGGGCCGTCATCTACGGCAGTATGCTCTACCTAACCCTCATGGTGATCCTGCGCTGGATCGTCTCGGGATATGTGCCGCTGAGCAATGGCTTTGAGACGATGCAAGCCTTAGCTTGGATCGTACTGCTACTGACCATACTTGCAGGGCGTAAGCATCGAGTACTGATCCCCTTTGGGCTACTCATGGGCGGTCTGTCGCTCTTGGTTGCCTCCTTCGGAGGAAGCAATCCGCAGATTACTCCGCTGATGCCAGTGCTTCACTCGCCGCTACTGAGCATCCACGTGCTGGTTATCATGATAGCGTATAGTCTCTTGGCCTTTATGATGCTCAATAGCTGCATGGCACTGATCCTGTCGCGACGCTCTACCGTCGGGACGCACCTAGAGGCACTCAGTAGACTGCTCCTCTATCCAGCGGTCGCACTGCTGGCTATCGGTATCTTCATCGGAGCCGTCTGGGCCAATGTCTCGTGGGGACGCTACTGGAGCTGGGACCCCAAAGAGGTGTGGGCACTCATCACGCTCATCATCTACGCCCTGCCACTACACTGCGAGTCGCTGCGCTGCTTCCGCTCGCAGAGGTTCCTGCATGTTTATCTCTTGATCGCTTTCGTGTCGGTGCTGGTCACCTACTTCGGGGTCAACTTCTTCCTCGGCGGGATGCACAGCTACGCTTGATGCTCCCCCTTACGAAGCGATAAATCCACTCCACGGAGGAAAAATCAATTCCTCCGTGGATATTTTTTATTCTCCACGTGGATATTTTTTATTTTCCACGTGGGCGTGATTCATTTCCTCCGAAG
>ERZ1031273.566-NODE-566-length-10996-cov-13.415136_pt1 | contig 10996 bp, 10 predicted proteins | sample MGYA00516575_ERZ1031273 | MGnify/ENA primary metagenome ERZ1031273 (study PRJEB33718, sample SAMN03159816) | human skin metagenome | collected 2014-02-25 | study: EMG produced TPA metagenomics assembly of the PRJNA266117 data set (Human skin bacterial metagenome... | reverse complement strand
GTGTTGGCTGGCGTGCTGGAGTGGGAGCCGTGGCCTTGGTTCGTGTGCGTCACGCGATACAGGGTAATGAATCATTGGCACCGGGGCTAGCAGGTGTGGTGATGGGACATGCTTGGCTTAGGCACACGTCCAAAAACCAGGAGCGATATCAGCTGCGTAGTATCGGTTCTTGGCCTCGATGAAAACGTTGGAGTCGAGCAAGTACATCAGGCTATCCCCAGTTCGCTTGCCATGGTGTCGAACGTCGAGCGTTTCTTTGTGCCCAGTAATTGATATGCCTGACGATATGCCGTCGAACCTTCCATAGCACTTGCAATAACGGCGCTAGCAAACGTGCGACTAAGCCGAATGAGCTGAGTGTTATAAAAGTTGCCTCCAGCTTTTGAAGGCTTTTGGGAGGCTAGGATTTCACCGATTCTCTTTTGTTCGGTTACATAGCGTGCGCGGTACTCCTCCCACGTAATCAAGTGGGCATCGAAAAGCCGCTTGAGAATAACCAAGGTACTGACCTGGAACGTGCTGGACAAGCGTTCGAGCTCCTCAACAGATTCTTCGCCAGAAAAGTCATGTCGTAGAGCAGCGAGGGGTACTAGAACTTCGGCGGCAACCTGATTGCACCACTCTTCTTCACGCATGCCGTTTTCCAGGTGCGTGGAAGCGTCAGACAAGGCGCTGGAGCCCAAAATAATATGTGCGAACTCGTGAATCAGGGTAAAAATCTGTGCCGCTTTTGTGTCAGCGCCGTTGACGAAGATTAACGGCGCTAAGGGGTCTGCAAGTGCAAAACCTCGAAACTCTTGTGGGTTGAGTTTACGGTGGGTGTTCGTACCAACGACGCCGTTGATCATGACTAAGACCCCAAGGCCTTCAATACGGTCAATCAGGTGGCGAACCATCTGCTGCCGACTGGAGACAACACTGTGATCCAGGCTCTGCAGATCCAGCTTCTCCCTCATGTGACGCGCCACAACTGCAGCTGGTGTTGCCGTGGTCACGTGTGGGATGAGGTTTGGCGGTACAACATCATTCGTCTGCACGTATGCCCGGTACCAATCCTGCCGGTCCTGGCACAAATAAATCGTGTCAAGCAGATCCGCCGAGGGTCGTGGTACCTGTTTATTGCCAAACGTTCGCATATCGGGAATGGGAACGGTTTCATCCGGAGGTTCCGGTAAGAACATGAGCCCTAAGGGAGCGTGGGTATCGCGTGCGAACTTCTCGAGTTGTTTCAGCGTAGGTTTTTTCACCCCCGCGACCCAGTCGATAAAGCTTGGGGCGCGATCGATCGTAGTTTCGTGGTCCCACCCGGCTCGTTCGACTGCCCACTCTAAAAGCCTGGGTTGAACATCAACTCGAACGCTCATCGTTTGCACCTCCCTTCATGACCTAAGTAATCATGACCCTGAGTAATGTGCTCACCTACTCGATGCGCATAACTTTACCGGGCCAAAACCGGCAACACCGGGTTTTCCACAGGCCAGTGACAGCTAGAAGAACCATTCCCTGACGGACCACATTTGGCTACGCTTTTCGTATGGGACTGACAACTTCACTGATCCTCACAACGGAACCCGTGACGCCTCACCAGCTCGAGGCCTGGGGACTGACCCCCACACAGGACAAAGGTGACCTGTGGACTGCATTCCATGACCCGGCGAACCAGTTCTTTGCGGTGGCGCGTCCCGGCGACTGGACCATCCTGTGGGACCCGGAAATGCTGATCGCACCCCACTTCGAAACCGACTCGATCACCCTGCCTGGCACCTGGCACGTCGCGAGCACCGTGTCCTCCATGAGCTTCGTGGATTACCGGGTGTTCGTCGACGGCACTCTCGTTCGGCACCTGCTTGCCGGTGATGAGGAGCTCAACGAAGGGACGCCGGTCGTGGACGAGTCCGCGTTTGTGTTCCGTGAGGAAGGTGGAGAAGAAGAACCGGCCGAGGTGGATGGCGACCTCATTATCCAGGAACTTCCGCGCGCCGTGGGTGCAGTGGGCCCGGGCGACGACGTATTTGAGGTTGAAGGGCAGTACTTCACGTACCAATCGACTGCGCCGGACCTCAGCGCAGAGCCGCTGGCGGACCCGCAAGGTGGGGGCGACCTCGGCGGCGAGGAACCTCAGAAACAGTCCTTCTTTGGCAAACTGTTCGGTAAGAAATGAGCCAGCGCCCTACGCCCAGCCAACAGTCGATCATCATTGTTGGTGGCGGAATCGTCGGCAGTTATTTGGCGTATGAGTGTGCCCTCGCCGGGTGGGACGTAGACGTTTTTGACCCTCAGCCGGAGCCAGCCGCGTCGTACGCGAACGCTGGGATTCTGGCGCTCAGTTACGCCCAACCCATGTCCAACCCGCGCGCTCTCGTCACCGGGGCCAAGGCCGTTCTTGCCGGTGGGGGAGGCATCGAGCTCGCCAGCCCGCTGACACCACGCACCCTGGGGTGGTTGCCTAAATTCGCGTGGGCCTCACGCCCCGGACACGCCAAACGCCACATCCGCACCATCTACAACATGGCGCGCACCAGCGTGGACCTCTACGCCGAACTCGAACAACGCGAATCGGTCGACCTGCACCTGCGCCGTACCGGCTGGCTGTACGTGGCCACCTCACCGAAAGCCCTGCGCGCTCAAGCCCGCGAAGCCGCCACCGTGGCCCCCGTCGGGGTTCGTAGCCAGCTCCTCGACGCTACTGAAACCCGCGCGTGCGAACCAGCGCTCGCCAGTGACATCGCCGGGGGAGTGTTTTACCCCGACGACGTTTCCTTTCACCCCGGCCACGTCACCGCAACCGTGCGCAACGCCGCCCAATCCCGAGGCGCCCGTTTCCACCCAGCGGCCGTCACCTCGGGGCGGGCGGCCACAGGTGGGGGAGTGGCGTCCGTGGAGACCGACCTCGGCGAGCACTTCCGGGCCCGCCACATCGTCATTGCTGCCGGTGCCCACAGCGACGAGGTGGCCCGGCTTTTTGGCGGGCGCGTTGTGGTGGAACCCGGCGTGGGCTGGAGCGTGGAGATCCCCGTTGACGGGCCGGTGGCCTCGCGGGCGCTCATGAGTATTGAGGACCACGTGGTGATCAATCCGGCGGACACATGTGTGCGGCTATCTGGGGGAATGCGGTTCGGCGGTGAGCCGCGCACGGCACCAACGCCTGCTGAAATTGACGCCCTGGTGCGCGCCGCCACCCGCCTTGTCCCGGCGGTGGGTGAGTTGGACCGGGAGGGTGAGATCGCGCGGATTGGCGCCCGCCCCATGACCGCGGACGGGTTGCCGGTGTTTAAGGAAATCGGCCGAGGTGTCACAGTCCTGACCGGTCACGGCACCTTGGGAATGACGTTGGCGCCGTTTACGGCTCGGCGGGTGTTTGACCTGTTGAGTAATGCAACACACTTAGACTGAAACCATGAAACGGGTTGAAACAGCCAAGATTCATGACCTGCGCTCCGGTGACGTGGACTACCGTGGCACCGAAATCCTGGTAGACCGTTTGTGGCCACGTGGGGTGAAGAAGGATTCTGTGAAACTCTGTGCGCACCTCCCCAAGGTCGTGCCGTCACCCGAGCTACGTAAATGGTTCGGACACGACCCGGATAAGTTCGAGGAGTTCAGTCAGAGGTACTGCAAAGAACTCGACCACCAGCTAACCAAACTCAACGAAACTCAGGGCTCGCACCAACCGAGCGCCAGCGCGAACACTAAAGCGGGCACTGGGGTCACCGATGTACCCGACGACGACCTCGGCCAACTTTCCACACTCATGGAAACTGTGCGCACCAGCGACACTCCGGTGGTGCTCGTGTATGCAGCCAAGGATCGCACTCACAACCACGCCAACGTGCTCGCTGACTGGCTCAACGAACACATTTCGTAGCCACGGCTTCACCCAAACACTCCGCGGAAACTGCGACGACCTCGGCCAGAAAATGCCCGAGGTCGTCGCAAGCAGTCAGTCGACTTCTATCAGAGTAGGGGCGGGCCAGCTGTCTGCGTGGCAGCCAACCCGGCCCCCGTAACCCTCTACTTCAGGTCGAAGTCCACGATCGTGGGGTCGTGGTCGGAGGACCTAAACGGTGATGGGTCGTAGAAGTTGGTCACGTTGTAGTTGTAACGGGAGTACTCCAGGGCCACGGACTCGCGCGAGTTGATGGTCCAGGTGTACGCCCCCTTCAACCCCTTGGCCGCAGCATCGTTGGCCAGCACGTGGTCCAAGCTTCCCAGCTGACCGCCGAACACGTATGTCGGTTCAGCCTCAAACTTTTCGCCCGCGTCAACGTAGCCTGCCTTGTAGAACTCCTGCATGGGGTCTTCCTGCGTGTAGGAGTTGAAGTCACCCAACAGGAACACGTTGTTAGTCTTTGCCTTCTTCTTCATCGCGTCGGCGAACGTGACCAGTGCCTTTGCCTGCTTCACGCGGTCAGCGTTGGAGTTACCCTGACCGTCACCAGAGTCCTCGTTGCCCGGTCCCTTTCCTGAACCCTTCGACTTGAAGTGGTTCACGACCGCCACGAACGATTCCCCTGTTGCCTTCCCGTCCTTCTTCATCACGAACTTCTGCGCCAGCGGAGCGCGCGCGTTTGAGAACGCCGGGTTATCCAGAATCTCCGAGGCACCTTCAGTGTCCGCGAGTGCCGGCTGGTAAATGAAACCAGTACGGATCACGTCGTCACCCGTGGAAGGCACAGACTTAGGCGATGTCACAGCCGCCCACTTTCCGTACCCAGCCTGCTTGTTCAGCTGACGCACCAGGTGGTTGATTGCGAAATCGCGGTTCTTGCCGAATTTCTCCGAATTCTCCAACTCCTCCAACGACAGCACCGCAACGTCCATCTGGTTGATCGCGTTGAGGATCTTGATCTGCTGGCGGCTCAGCGATTCGAGGTTCGCAGCCCCGCGTGCGTCACAGCCTCCGTTGACGGTGACGGGGTTGCCTTCGCGGTCCTTGTAGTAGGAGCAGCCCTTGAGCTGGTCACCGGTGGTGGGGAAGAAGTTGAGCACGTTGAAGCTCGCGAGCTTCCCACCTTGCATTTCAGGAGACCCGTGGCGGTCGTTGCCGAACTTGGCAGGTTCGTCGACTCCCGCCTCGGCGTCCGTGAGTGCCCCCACGGGCTGCAGACGCCAGGCTTCGTGGCCGTAGCTGAACACTGCCGCCGAGGTGAACGTCACCTCAGCACCGACCCTCACCGGCTGTTCGTTGTCCAGGTAGGAAACCGGGGTGCCCTGGCCCTTGGTGAGGAAGTTCAGGGTGGATCCGTCGTCCAGAAGGTAGCTGCGCTCGCTGTTGCGCTTGGCGAGGTCAGTGGCTTCCTTTGAACCCGGACGGAACTTGTCGGTGGGCTGGTAGAGGGCTTCCTTGCCGTTGACGAGCGCAACTTCGCCGAACTTGTTCGTCGAGTAGTTGTCGGTCACCGTGATGTCGCCGGTGGGCTGGACCAGCATGCCTTCGAGCGATTCGCGGTTTTCGTCACCGGTTGGGATTTTGCCTTCGTACGGCTTCACTTCCGGTGCCGCTTCCTTCAGCTGCTTCATGCCACCGGCCTTCACGGAAATCTGGGTGAGCCCGTAGAACTCGCTCACTTGCCCGTTGACCTGCACAAAGTCACCACGCTTGACGTCCTTGACGGTGTCTGAGGAGTAGACGAACATCCCGTCAGATGGCCCGCCGAGGTCGTGCTCAGCCCCTCCTGTCCCAGGAGTTTGGATGTAGTACCCGTTGAGTCCGCCAGTGGGGTAGGTGGCGGTGACGACTCCGCGGGTGGTCACGGTCTTGCCCACCATGGGGCTCTTGTCGCTGGTGCCCTGGATGTCGCGGATCGGTGTCACGTCACCTGGTTCAGCAGGGTCGGTGGGCTCCGTGGGCTTAGGCGTCGGTTCCTTGGTCGGTTCCGTTGTTGGCTCAGCCGTGGGTTCCGTCGTTGGCTTTGGGGACGGTTCCTTCGTGGGTTCGCTCGTTGGCTCGTCCGTTGGCTCAGGTGTGGGCTCCGATGGGTTCGGGTCGCCTGCACCTTCAGGCAGCGTGCCAGGGGTGGGGGCACCCGCGACCCACTTGCCGTTGATGAGTGCAATCGACTCTCCCTTGCCGGCGGTCGCGCCGGTGGAGGTGGCACGCTTGCCGGCGAGCACCTCGGGCGTGTGGGCGCTGGACCCGGCCTCTACGCCAGGCTTACCCGCGTTGCCGCCGATCGTGTCAAAGGACGCGACCTTGCCGTCAGGGCTGATCAAGAACGCCGAGGCGCCATAAGCTCCATCGGTTTGCGCCCCGTTTTTGACGGTGTTGGTGATGGGAATGTCCACGGTGACAGCCCCGGAGTCGCCCACGACGGTGTTGGCGAGCGTGCGGACGTTGGTGGCGTCTTGGACGGTGCCACCTCGGGTGACGGTGCCCACCTTCCAGCCATCCAGCTTGGTGTCTGCGGGTGCTGCGATTTCGATGAAGTCGCCGGTGTTGTCGGCGTATGCGATTTCTGAAATGTAGATTTTGTTAGCCGCCAGCGCTGGCAGCACAGGCAGTGCTACCGAAGCGATCACCAGGGCTAACACTGCGAACAGTGAGCGGGTTTGTGTGTGCGACATGAGTGTCCAAATCGTCGGAGTGGGGATGGTGCCTGAGTTTTGACGTTTCGACGCTAATCGATTCAGCGCCGGGGTAGGTGGTGTGATGTTCAACCTCAGTTGAACAGTTGGTTACGTGGGGTTGGTGACGTGACAGTGTGTCGTGTTGGTGGTCATTACAATGACGCGTAGTGTTTGTCGGCCGACCCACTTGCCCATGTGAGGAAATCCATGAAGAAACCAAGCGTCCTTTTTGTGTGCGTGAAGAACGGTGGCAAGAGCCAGATGGCTGCTGCTCTAGCACGTAAGAAGGCAGGAAATGCAATCGATGTGTTTTCAGGCGGAACCCAACCGGGAAATTCTTTGAATGAAGAATCGCGTAAGAGTGTTGAAGCGGTGGGGGCGTCGTTCAAAGGCGAATACCCCAAACCTATTGACCCTGATCTGTTACGTTCAGTGGACCGTGTTGTCGTTGTTGGTGGAACTGCTCAGGTCGATCAGGTTGAAGGCATGCGTGGTTCGGTTGAAACGTGGGACATCGACGAACCTTCTCTCCGAGGAATTGAAGGCGAAGAACGCATGACACTCATCCGAGATGAAATCAGTAAGCGAGTCGATGCCTTGATTGCTCAACTCACACGTCACGGCTAAACCACACCTCTGATCGAACAGGAATTCTGTGCCTGCACCGTCCGCATCTGAAACTCCAAAACTCTCTGCGTTAGACCGTTTGCTTCCCGTTTTTATCCTTTGCGCAATGGCCGTAGGGGTAGCTCTTAGCGTGTGGGTTCCGCAGAGTTCAGACCTTCTGAACCGATTCAAGATCAGTGACATCTCGCTGCCGATTGCACTTGGCCTGCTGGTCATGATGTATCCGCCACTTGCAAAAGTACGCTTCGACAAAGCGCGGAAAATCGCACGCGATCGCAAGCTGATGGTTCTCTCGCTACTACTCAACTGGGTGGCCGGGCCACTTCTCATGTTTGTGCTCGCGTGGGTGTTTCTGGCAAACGAGCCGGAACTGAGAACTGGTCTCATCATTGTGGGTCTGGCGCGATGCATTGCCATGGTGCTTGTGTGGAGTGATTTGTCGTGTGCAGACCGTGAAGCAACAGCAGTGTTAGTGGCGATCAACTCCGTGTTTCAGCTACTCATGTTTTCGGTTTTGGGTTGGTTTTATCTTCAGATCCTTCCGGGCTGGCTTGGTTTGGACACGGCTAGTGCCGACTTTTCGTTTTGGGCAATCGTCAAAAGTGTCTTGATCTTCCTTGGAATCCCGTTGGCTTTGGGAGTTCTTTCGCGTGTATTGGGCGAGCGACTACAGGGAAGAGAATGGTTTGAGAACCACTTCATTCCACGTATTTCACCGTTAGCCATGCTGGGACTGCTCTACACGATCGTTGTGTTGTTCTGCCTTCAGGGAACACAGGTTCTGAACAATCCGTTGAGCGTGGCGCGTGTTGCGGTGCCGCTTTTGGTGTACTTCGTGGGCATGTTTGCTGTAGCTCTGATTGCGTCTCGCGCATCAGGGATGAACTACGCGCAGAGCGCGTCGACGGCGTTTACTGCCGCGGGTAACAACTTTGAGCTTGCAATCGCGGTGACGATCGGCGCGTTTGGTGCCACGTCACCGCAGGCCCTTGCTGGAACCATCGGACCATTGGTTGAAATTCCCGTTTTGGTTGGCCTGGTGTACGTGATGCGCGCGCTTGGTCCGCGTCTGTTCCCCGGGGACTCTTCGGTTCCTACCCCGAGGTGACACCCACCTCGGCGGTGGGAGGTAGGTAAGGCGTTCCGCGGGTTGAGAAAGTATTGCCCGGGGTGCATGGGTCGTGACAATGTGCGAATACTTGGCTACGCGATTCACAAGGAAGTGACGAAATGAACGCCATTGATCAATCATCTGCCGCGAAAATGGTGCCCACTGTTACGGGCAGTATCCCGGTTGAGCAGCTGGGTAGGACTCTTGCGCATGAACACGTGTTCGTTGTGGGGGAGGAGTTTAGGCAGAACTACCAGGCCGACTGGGATGAGGACGAGAAGATCGCGCAGGCTGTGCGTGATCTCAATGAGTTGAAGTCGTTGGGAATCGACTCGATCATGGACCCCACCGTGGTTGGCCTGGGGCGTTATATTCCGCGCATTCAACGCATCGCCGAGCAGACCGATCTCAACATTGTCGTTGCCACGGGCGTTTACACGTACAACGAGGTGCCGTTCCAGTTCCATTTTTCAGGTCCAGGGCTGTTGTTTGATGTGCCCGAACCCATGACTGAACTGTTCGTCACTGACATTGAAAACGGGATTGCCGGAACGGGTGTGAAAGCTGGGTTCTTGAAGTGCGCGATTGAAGAACAGGGCATGACTCCGGGCGTTGAGCGGGTCATGCGGGCGGTCGCCCAAGCGCATGTGCGCACAGGCGTCCCCATTACCGTGCACACGAATGTGCACAACCGCAGTGGTCTGGACGCGCAGCGAGTTTTGCGTGAAGAAGGGGCCGATCTGACCAAGGTGGTTATCGGGCACTCGGGTGACTCAACCGACCTGGACTACCTGATGGAACTTGCCGACGCCGGTTCGATCCTGGGCATGGACCGGTTTGGTCTGGATGTGTTGTTGCCGTTTGAGCAGCGCGTGGACACGGTGGCTCAGTTGGTTGAGCGCGGGTACGCAGACAGGATGGTGCTCGCGCACGATGCCTCGTGTTTCATCGACTGGTTCGACCCGCACGCACAAGCTCAGGCCGTGCCCAACTGGAACTACCGACACATCAGTGAAGACGTGCTCCCGGCTCTGCTTGAGCGTGGCGTGAGTGAGGAGCAGATCCAGACCATGTTGGTGGACAACGTGCGCAGGTACTTTAGTTAGAGACCTGCGCTCGGCTCCGCCCGCCGAGGTGGTGCGTAGGTGGGTGCGGGCCACCTCGGCCTTGGTAGGAAGCCCCGTCAGCCTTACCGGGTCACTGAGACGGGAAGTCGTCAGCGAGCGCGAGCTCATAATGCAGGCCCGAACATTCGATGCGCGCTCCCGTGTTGCCGTCCCACGTGGGGTGAAGGCCTTGTTCTTTCAGCACTTCGCACACTCGGTGGCCGATGGTGCGGGTTTCTTCTCCCTGCGCGCTCGTGGAGGAATAGCCGATGTAGAGCGTGCCGGTGTGAATGAGCCGGTCTACGTCTTGCAGGGTGCAGTAGGCGTAGCCGTCGGCGTTGATTTCGCGGGCTTTTTCTACGCCATCCTGTGCGGCTTCACCTTTGTCCCAGCCGTCGTCAAAGGACCAGGCGATGTTGCGTTGTTTGAACGCGTCCTCAAGGCTCGCAATTTTTGTGGCGTCTTCCGAGTCATGCGGCACCGCCCGCTTGTACTCTTCGCTGACCATTCGGATGAGCTCTTCGAGTGACTCAGGTTGAGGGTCGATGTCCGTTGCTCGGTCCTGCCACGGGTCATCCTCAGGGTCTTGCGTGTAGTAGGCGTGCACCTCGTCGTAAGGGTCGCCATGGCACAGCATGAGCGCGATGTCTTGTTCGATGGTTTGGGGGAAGTAGAAGCCTTCAGATGGGGGATAAGCCGAGTTCAACATGGCATGTGAAGTCATACTTTGATCTTACTTGGGGGTGCATTCCAGCCACTTACCCAACTACCCAACACAACTGACTGGATTGCCCCAAGTTGTGGTGGGTAACTAGCCGATTTTCGCCCAAAAACGTGAACAAAACGAACAAAAGTGGTGTTTACTCAACGAATCGATTCGAGTTGTGGTGGGTAAACGGGTTCAGCCCGCCCGCGTACCCCCCGCCGAGGTGGTGTGCCGCTTACGCTTCTTTTGGCATCCAGAAGCTGGTCACGTCTTTCTTAGTTTCAAGCTGGTAGTCGATAAACGCGGTGGCCATTTCGTAGTCGAACGGTTGCGTCCACGGGTGCCGGGTCAGCATTTTGCCGTGATCAGTGCCCCGGCTTTTTAGCAACTCTTCAAAGTGGATCATGGTGAAGCGTTCAGGGGACATTGCCATGTGCTTCGACGCGGCTGAAAAACCGATGATGAACGTCCCGTGGTGGGTGAACATGGGCTGGCTCCAAGCGATGCGCAACTCAAGTTCTGGGTAGGTGGACGCGACCCAGTCGAGGACCTCGACCATGCGGTCGCGCTTGTCGCCTTGAGGAATCGTGTCGAGGAATTCGTCCAGTGTTTTCAACGCCATGGCTCAAACGTATATGAGAGATGCCGTGCCAGAGTTAAATCGCATGGCGGTGGGGCATTAAAATGTTTACGTGAAGGTGGGCACAAGGTCGCCCATCATGAATAAAGAGGAGTCTGAGGGACGTAAGCGCCCTCAGGCTTTTCTTGTCTGCGGCACTCACTTCCTTCCAGCTACCCAACTACCCAACACATCAAACGGGTTTTGGACTTGCCCCTGAAAGTTGGACTGGTTTTATTTTAGGCGGTTAGGGCTTGAAG
>ERZ1031273.562-NODE-562-length-11053-cov-12.256137_pt1 | contig 11053 bp, 8 predicted proteins | sample MGYA00516575_ERZ1031273 | MGnify/ENA primary metagenome ERZ1031273 (study PRJEB33718, sample SAMN03159816) | human skin metagenome | collected 2014-02-25 | study: EMG produced TPA metagenomics assembly of the PRJNA266117 data set (Human skin bacterial metagenome... | reverse complement strand
TCGTCCGTGGCCAGCCGCATCAACATGTGGTCCTACGACGAAACGGTCACCTACGTTGTGGACCGGTTGCGCCCGCTGTACCGGCAGGCAATGGAGCAGGCGGGCAGTGAGGAAGAAGCCGCCCGGGGCGCTAAGTTCATCAACCTCGACATGGAGGAGTACAACGACCTCAACCTCACCATCGACGTGTTCATGCGCCTGCTGTCGGAAGAAGAGTTCCACCAGTTGTCAGCTGGGATCGTCATTCAGGCGTACCTCCCAGATGCCCTGCCTGCAATCCAACGGCTGAGCGAATTTGCCCGCTCACGTGTTGAGGCTGGTGGCGCGGAAATCAAGGTGCGGCTGGTCAAGGGCGCAAACCTGGCCATGGAGCGGGTTCACGCGGAACTCGCCAACTGGCCCCTCACCGTCAATCCCACCAAACAGGCCACCGACGCCAACTACAAACGCATCCTCCACTGGACGCTCACCTCGGAAAACACTGCCGGACTGCGCTTAGGGGTCGCCGGCCACAACCTGTTCGACATTGCGTTCGCTCATGAGCTCAGCGTGGCTCGGGGGCTCACGGACCGCGTTGAGTTTGAGATGTTGCAGGGGATGGCCACCAAACAGGCCGAGGTGATCTCGGCTGACGTAGGTGACCTGCTCCTTTACCTGCCGGCAGTCCATCCCAACCAGTTCGACGCCGCCGTGAGCTACCTGGTGCGCAGGCTTGAAGAAAATACTTCGCCACAGAACTTCATGGCCTCAATTTTTGAGATCGCTAACGGCAGCCCCGCCTTCCAGAAAGAGGAGGCGAGGTTCCGCGCGTCTGTGAACGACCTCGGCGAGTTGCTGGCCACAGGTGAGCCGCCCACCCCTAACCGCACACAGGACCGGGGGCGAGAAGCCCGTGCCGGTGGCAGCGAGACCGATACCAGCCGCGCTGGGGCTAGCCCAGCTCACACCAACCCCGCCAGCACCAACCCCGCCAGCTTCCGCAACGAACCCGACACCGACATTTCCCTGCCCGCCAACCAAGCGTGGGCGCGGGAGTTCATGGAGAAGTCGAGCGCGCCGGGCTGGCTGGACGAGCAGCCGCAAGCCCAACCTTTCACCTCGATTGAGGACGTCAACCGGTGCGTTGAAACCGCCCGCGACCAGCACGAATGGCGTTCCATGAGCGCTACAGACCGGCTAGCAGTCTTGGATCGGGCAGCAGATATTTTCGCTACCAAACGCGGGCAATTCTTAAGCGTCATGGCGCATGAAGCGGGCAAGACCTTGGCGCAGTCAGACCCCGAGGTCTCCGAAGCGATCGACTTCATCCGCTACTACGCAAGGCAGGCGTGCGAACTCGAACGTATCCAGGAACGCGACGGCGTGCACTTTGAAGCAGACCGGGTGATCGTTGTGACTCCGCCGTGGAACTTCCCTGTGGCGATTCCTACGGGAGGTGCGGTTGCAGCGTTGGCTGTGGGCGCCTCGGCGATCCTGAAACCGGCCGGGGCAGTTGCGCGGTGCGGCGCCTTGATTGCTGAATGCCTGTGGGAGGCCGGGGTGCCCAAGTCCGCGCTCCAGTTGGCGCCGTCGATGGAGGGCGACTTGGGGCGGGCGCTGATTGGGCACGAGGCGGTGGACCGGGTGATTCTGACGGGCGCCTCGGAAACCGCGCAGCTGTTTAAATCGTTCCGGCCTGGTTTGCAGGTCAACGCGGAAACCAGTGGGAAGAACGCGATCGTGATTACCCCGTCTGCCGACCGTGACTTGGCCGTGGCCGACCTTGTGTATTCCGCATTTGGGCATGCGGGGCAGAAATGTTCGGCAGCCTCGTTGGGAATCATGGTGGGTTCGGTTTTTGAGTCCGAGCGTTACCGGAAGCAACTGGTCGACGCCGCGAAGTCGCTGGTGGTGGACGTGCCCACGAATCTGCGTGCGGAAATGGGGCCGCTGGCGGTTGACGCGTCTGAAAAGCTCCTGCGCGCGCTCACCCAGCTGGAGGAGGGTGAGGAGTGGCTGGTCGAGCCGCGGCAGTTGGACGACTCGGGGCGCCTGTGGTCGCCGGGTGTGAAAACTGGTGTGAAGCCGGGGTCGTTCTTTCACCTCACCGAATGCTTTGGCCCGGTGCTGGGGCTCATACGCGCCGACTCGCTGGACCACGCGATCGAGCTGCAGAACGCCGTGGACTACGGGCTTACGGCCGGTATTCACTCCTTGGACACTGCCGAGGTTGAAACGTGGCTGGACCGTGTGGATGCGGGCAACCTGTACGTCAACCGGTCAATCACGGGCGCCATTGTGGAACGGCAACCCTTTGGCGGGTGGAAGAAATCCACAGTGGGACTCGGTTCCAAGGCCGGGGGCCCCAACTACCTCATGATGCTAGGCGCGTGGACAGACGGGGCGGCGGCGACCTCGGCGTGGGTAGACCGGGCGCTGGAAAGCGACCGGGAGGCATGGGACACCGAGTTTGGCGTGGCGCACGACCCCAACGGTTTTGAAGCCGAGGCGAACATTCTGCGGTACCGTCCCTGCCCCGTGATCGTGCGGGTGGGTGCGGGGGCTGTAGCCGAGGTGCCTGAGTTGGAAGCGCGCATGCGTCGGTGTGCGCTCGCGGCTGCGAGGGTGGGTGCGCCCATCGAGTGGTCAGTGGATGAGGACGTGCTCCCGCAGGTCAAGGGTGTCATTGAGGAACTTCGCGCGGAAGCCGGTGAAGGTCTGATGGCGCCCGAGGTGGACGTCAGCGACGCTGCGGCGTTCGCTTCGCGGTTGGATTCCGTGAGTGACCCGATGGGTGTGCGCGTGCGAATGATTGGTGACGTGCCGCGGGAGCTGGTTGAGGTGGCGGCGCGTCACATCAACGTCACGCTGATTACCGAACCGGTGACCGTGAGCGGCCGGGTGGAGCAGCGGTATTACGTGCGTGAGCAGGCGGTGTCGATGACCATGCACAGGTTCGGGAACCCGGACCGCGAGTTCCAGGAGCTAGCCAAGCGACTGAGGTAGCGTGTTACTTTTCGTCGTCTGACTGGGGCTGCGTTTCGGTGACTGCGATGAGGCGGTTGCCCCCGTCTGCCTTGGTCAGGGCTTCGCTTACCGCGATGAGGCGACGGTCACGGGCCGTTTTTGACTCTTGTGTTGCCGTGGTGCCGTAGGACTCTTCGACGGCTTCGACAACGGGGGTGTAGGAGTCGTCGCCGAACGTGGTGGCTTCGGTGTCGAAGGAGTCAAAGGTGGACAAAACGTGTTCTACCAGGCCGCGGAAGCCGTGATCCGAGCCTTGGTGGAATGCCTCAAAAGGCCCCACGGATGCCCAACGCACGCCCACCGAGTTGCGCACCGCTGTGTCCAGCTGTGCGGGGCTCACAATTCCCTGTTTGACCAGGTAGGACGCTTCTTTCATGATTGCCCACTGCAGGCGGTTGATGACGAAGCCGGGGATTTCACGGTTGAGCCGGACCGGCACTTTGCCCAGTTGTGTGTAGAAGTCGGTGACGGTGTTGAGCACGTCCTCCGAGGTGTGCTCGTTAGGCACGATTTCAACCAGGGGCAGGAGCTCTGGCGGGTTGAAGGGGTGGGCGATGAGGATGCGGGCAGCTACGTCGGCAGGTAGGTCCTGTGCCACGACGGATGATGGGATGCCCGAGGACGAAGAAGCGAAGATCGTGGTGTCTTTGGCTGCCTGCGTCATGGTTGCGTACAGGTCTTTTTTGATCTGTTCGCGTTCGGGGCCGGACTCTTGAACGAGGTCGGCGTCTTTGACTGCTTCCTCGAGGGGCGCGGTTGTGAGTTGCGCATCTTCGGGGAGTTCTTCGTTGATCTGGGAGATGAGTTGGTCGAGGTCGTCACGAACATCCGAGACCGTGACCTCAAGCCCGTTTTTAGCGAATAAACGTGCCCACGATTGACCTATAACTCCGAAACCTACAACAGCGACTTTCTTCACAACAACTCCTTTAGAGGTGGGGGAGAGGCCTGGCCTATGCGCCGAACCCGCCTGTATGAGCGACTTACGCAACTGGGCCGTAGAGCCCCGAGGTTATGCTTCCCGCTGTACCAGGGGTACTTCTACTGTAAACCTGAAGTGAGTGGCTGGCCGCTTCTTCGGGTACATGCGCAACGCAAAGAATCGGCCCGAATCGTGGTCGAAGGTTTACGGCGCTGGCGCTCTCGAGGCTAATGCAATCGCGTCTGTTGCTTCTAATAGTTGCTCTTCGCTTAGAACTCCCACGGTTAGGCGAATGAACGGTTGTTTATGACTAATTCGAGTGAGTTCTGAAGTCGTTACTGCATACCCATGAGTTGCCAGGACAAGCTGTGATCGTGCGTCACTCGGGACGGGAACCGACATCACTAAACCGTCGTGAGATAGGGGAGAGACGCCTCTTTCAGTGAGTGCACGAGCTAGTAGCGTCCTACGCCGTTTATATGTTTCACGCGCTACAGCAACCGTATGCATTGACTCCTTATCGGTGATCAGATGCGCCAGACTGTTCTGGAGGATTCGGCTCACCCAACCAGCTCCAAATTTCAATGTCTCGCGTGCTAACTCAATGGGGCGGGGGTTGGCGCTACCCATGATGCCGATCCGCAAATCAGGTCCGTATGCCTTTGAAAAGCTTCGGATAAGGATCGTCTGCTGGGGGAGGAAATTTCCTAAGCTTAATAGAGGATTTTCTGAAATGTCGCCGGCCCCATCGTCCTCGATGACGATGGCTTCATGCTTTTTGAGTATAGGCACGAGCTCCTCGCGACGATTGCTTGTCATCGAAACGCCAAGAAGAGAACTGCATCGAGGCTCGTAAATAAATCCAGCCACTCCAGTATTCAGCGCTTGTTCAAGAGATGAAGGTGAAGGTCCGTGTTCGTCAGTTTCTACAGGGACAGGACGTAGCCCACAACGGTCAAGAATGTCAAGAATTCGCGGCGGTGCTGGGTCTGCTACAGCGTATTTTTCACCAGGCGACGAAATGCCTTGTAGAAGAAGGTGAAGTCCTTCGAAACCGCCACTCACCGCAAGCCATTGCTGTGCTTTGAAAGGCCAGTGTGGTTCGATAGCTGTCTGAAGAGCCGGGGTAATAGCTTGTCGTGTATAACTGTGGAGTTCCGGATCAATATTTAAAGCGTATGCAAATGCCTTACGTAAGTCAGGCAAAAGCTGTGGGTCAGGGCTTGCGTATGTCATGTCAACCGCACCGTCTGGGAGATAGCTCGATAAGAAGTCAAACCTTCGTGGGCCAACCCGGGGAGCAGCGGATGAGACCCAGGAACCTTGTCTCCCGGTTCCATCGATGTAGCCCCTCGAACGCAGATTCTTCCAGGCTGCCGATACCGTCGCACTACTTACGTGCAACTCACGCGCCAAGTCACGTACTTTCGGGAGGCGCGTGCCCGTGGTGATTTTTCCACTGCGGATAAGTTTCACGACAGTTGCCGAAATCCCACTGGCAGATGCTTCCACGAGTGAAGCGGCAATTTCTATAGCTGTGATGTTGTCTTGGTGCATTCAAGGCTTCCTTTGTTCAGAATCAATATTAATCATTGTTTTTCTTGTGTGCTGAACTTAATGTTGTCGCAATCACACTTTCAGGTGAACGTCGGATGAGAGGAGCCGCGGGTTGGGGTCTGTAGTGATTGGTACTCGTCAATGGGATCATGTGTTCCCCATTGCGATGGGGGATATAGCACCTGTAGCGGGACATGAAGTAAGTCTTGCTCGGTTAGAGCAGACCCCAAACTTGTGGACAGACTCGCAGTATGATGCAGGCGAAACTTCCTTGAGCAAGTATGTGCGACGCAGAGCCGGTGGCGATGACAGAGTAATTGGGCTTCCAATTTTCGTGATGCGTGGGTTCCGTCATCGTTGCATAATCGTACGTTCGTCATCGGACGCGTATAGCTTGGGTGATTTAGCAGGTGCGCGCATTGGTGTAACCGGGTGGCCAGACTCGGGAAACACATGGACACGAGCGCTTCTCTCTGAGGCAAACGTCTCCCTTGCTGAGATTCGGTGGACGGTCGGGAGGCTGACGAAAGACCATCCGATTGTCGATCGGTTCGATGGTGTGGTGCCTGGTGCAAATTTCTCAGTGGCCGCAGATGAGAAACCGATGGTCGAAGCGTTGATTGATGGCGAACTTGATGCGGTTTTCAGTCCGTTCCTGCCACCTAATTTTTCGTCTCCTAACAGCCAAATGCGTCTGCTCTTTGAAAGTGTTGTAGACGAAGAAAAGCAGTTCCTGGAAGAGAAGCGTTACATTCCGGGAATACACATTCTCGGGGTTCGTTCGGAACTGTTGAAGTCTTCACCTCATGTTGCCAATGAGCTTGGCCGGATGTTTAGGGAGTCAGCGCACATTGCTCTGAAGCGTCATCGCAAGCTCCAGGACGTGACACCGTGGCTTAATCAAGCAATCGATCTCTTTGATGACACCGGAACTACAGATCCGAATCCCACTGGACTAGCTGCAAACACCCGCATGCTGTCGGACTTCATCAGTCATTTGAAAACACAAGGGATTGTTGATGAGGCTCCGCCTTTATCTGAACTTTTTCCATACGGCTTAGATGAGGAGTTTGAAGAAAAATGACTTCACTGTCCGAAAATGTGCTACGAGCAGCTGTTGGTCAGTTTCCAGTAGTAGAAGATTGGGAAGCTAATGCTTCTGTAGCTGGTCGGCTCATCGATGAAGCTGAACGTGACGGTGTTCAACTTCTCGTGTTGCCAGAAGGCATAATGACACGATTCATTGACCGTAAAGAGAAGATCCGGGAAGCGGCGCAGGCGCTTAATGGTCCTTTTGTTGAGGCGATGCGCGAGCACAGCCGTGACAAGAACGTGACGGTTTTTTTTGGTGTGCATGAACTCTCAGATGACCCACGACCCTTTAACACGCTCGTGGTTTTGCGCGACGGACAAGTGATCGAGGTCTATAGGAAACTGCATCTTTATGACGCATTCGAAGCAGTTGAGTCTGACAACGTTCGACCAGGAAACGAACGCGCGCCAATTATCTCGGTCGCTGGCTTTGCTGTTGGTTTAATGACGTGTTACGACGTGCGCTTTCCCGAACAGGCCCGAGACCTTGCAGATCGGGGCGCAGAAGTTATAGCTCTTCCCGCTGCTTGGGCTGCGGGGCGGACTAAAGAGTTCCAGTGGTCAACCCTTGTTTCAGCGAGAGCGCTCGACGCGACTGTTTTTGTTGTGGCCTCCGACGAATCAGGGCCCTCATGCGTGGGTGCTTCAAAGATTGTCGACCCGTTAGGTTCGTCGCTTGCAGCATGCACAGAGGTCACCAGTCTGGCTGTTGCAGAACTTCGCAAACAACACCTTAATGACGTTCGTACAAAACTTCCGGTACTTCAGCACCGGCGATTTTCTTTATCTTTCACACCTACAGAGATGAATTGCCGCGACTAGGCAATAAGGGAAGGAAGTAAGTCATGACTACAAACACGAAGCCACGTAAATCCATCTGGAAAACACTTTCAATAGCTGCCACGTTCGCTTTAGTAGCAGGCTGCACGGTCGACGAGTCAAAGCTGAATTCACCCGATTCAGACAAAAAATCGGACGGTGAAATACAGAAGCAAGAAGTAAACGAGGAGCTTCGCAACCAACTTCCTGACGAAATTCTTGAAGCAGATTCAATCACATCCGTAAACACCGGTTCGTTTCCGCCATACACCATCGTAGATGGTGAAAATAAGGTCACCGGCGCAAGTGCCGATCTGGCCGAGGCAATGGGGCAAATGCTTGATGTGAAAATTAACCACAAAACGATTGACGGGCTAGCGAGCGTACTTACAGGTATGGAGGCTGGCCGTTACGATCTGAGTATCGGTCCAACCGGCGATTTCCCGAAAAGGCAAGAACAAGCAACGTTTATCGACTGGGTTCAGGAATATGTCGTTTTTGCGGTTCAGAAAGGTAACCCAAGCGATATCGATGGCCTGGATACTACATGCGGAGCGAAAATCGCCGTACAGGCTGGTGGATCTGCGGAAGCAGTCATTAAAGAACAGGCCTCTAAGTGCGAAAGTGACGGAAAGGAAAAGGTTGAAGTTCAGTCCTACAAGGACCAGCCGAGCGCAATCCTTTCTGTGCAGTCTGGCCGTGCCGATGCATTCTTCTCGTCAAGAGCGCCACTGACGTACTTTGTCAATGAGTCAGGTGGAAAGCTTGAACTTGTAGGAACAGAGTCCCAGAACGGTTTTGATGACCTGTATCAGGGGATTATGGTTCCGAAGGATTCGGAACTTACTGACGTCATCCTGGAGTGTCTTGAAGAGCTTCACGAAAACGGCACGTATGACGCAATTATGGACAAATGGGATCTCGACGCAAACAAGCTCGACACCCCTGGCATTAACTTGGCGAAGTAATGATGACTGATAAGTCGACACCTTTAGATATAAGTAATGCCCGAAGAAAGCAACATCCTTGGCAGATTGTTGGTGCAGTTGTCGCGTTAGTCCTCGCGGCTCAGGTCATCTACCTACTGTTCACAACCCCAAACTTCGGATGGGATGTTGTTGCGCTGTATCTGTTCGAAAAATCCATCATGCGCGGTCTGGGAGTGACATTACTCTTGACCGTGATTGCGATGACGATCGGTATTCTTCTGGGTATCGTTCTTGCTCTCTGCAGAATGTCTAATAACCCAGTGTTGAAGCCACTTGCAGCTTTTTACATTTGGTTTTTTCGTGGAACACCAACACTTATCCAGCTGATCTTTTTCTACAACCTGTCAGCTCTCTTCCCGGTTCTTGCCATTGGAGTGCCTTTTGGCGGTCCGACGTTTGCCGAAGCGCCTACCAATAGGATTGTCACAGCGTTCTTGGCTGCAATTCTTTGTCTGGGGTTGAATGAAGCGGCTTTAATGGCTGAAATTATTCGAGGTGGCTTGCTGTCGGTCAAGAAGGGTCAGCGTGAGGCCGCTGCTGCGCTAGGGATGTCACCATTCAGAAGCTTTCGCAGGATTATTCTGCCTCAAGCAATGCGTTTCATCATCCCACCTACGGGCAACCAAGTTATTTCTATGGTGAAAAGCACTGCTCTGGTGAGCGTGATTGCACTTGCAGACCTTCTGTACTCAGCGCAAGCAATTTACAACCGTACGTTCCAGACAATCCCGCTGCTAATCGTCGCGTGTATTTGGTACCTGGTGGTGACTTCTATTTTGAATGTTGGTCAGCACTACATTGAGCGCCATTACGGTAAATCAGACCTACCGAAGTCCGCCTCAGGTTGGCAATCTTCTTTCGGTCGTATCTTTAGTAGAAATAAGGAGAAAGCGGTCGATGCCTAACAGTTTGAAATCACGCGAATCCGCCAAATCTAGTAAAGCGGCCCCAGTTCTATCTGCCATAGATGTTCAGAAGAGCTTCGGCGACGCAACGGTCCTGAAGGGAATAAACCTCGAAGTCGCCGAGGGCGAATCTGTTGTCATACTTGGCCCTTCTGGGTCAGGTAAGTCTACGTTTTTGCGTTGCATAAATCTTCTGGAACAACCAGATGGGGGACGAATTCTCGTAAATGGAGAAGACGTCGGTTATGCGGTTAAGAATGGTCGCCTTCACGAACTTTCACCCCGAGAGCTAGCTCGCCGACGTGCTCGCATTGGCATGGTGTTTCAGCAGTTTAATCTGTTCTCACACATGACAGTGGCCCAGAATATTACTGAGGGCCCTGTGGGTGTTTTAGGACAAAGGAGAAGCACTGCAAACAAGCGGGCTTCAGAACTACTTGAAATGGTAGGCCTTGCAGGGCGTGAGGATGCTTATCCCGAACAACTTTCTGGAGGACAGCAACAGCGCGTAGCAATTGCTAGAGCTTTAGCAATGGACCCTGCCTTGGTGCTGTTCGATGAACCAACGTCTGCACTTGACCCTGAGCTCGTCGGTGAAGTTTTAAGCACAATGCGCGCGCTCGCGGAGGGCGGACTGACGATGGTTGTCGTTACTCACGAGATATCCTTCGCTCGCGAAGCAGCTGACCGTGTGGTCTTTATCGACGGTGGTGTGATCGTTGAACAAGGTCCACCAGAAGAAGTCATTGATAACCCGCAACATGCGCGAACGCGCGAGTTCCTCAAGCGGTTCTTATAACGGGAACATCTGAGCAATGGTGAAGGGCGCCATGGTAAACACCATGGCGCCCTTTAGCGTGTTTACCTACCGCACGCATCGCCTCGCCAGGGGTACTTCCACTCTACGCCCTGAGAAATGCGAAGAGGAGCATGTGATTTTCGTGCTACTGTAGGTAAGCCTTACCTAAGTAGGTAAGTAGTTAGTTAGCTAAATGCTTGCTCGTGCGAGTCTTCCGGCTCGTGCACTCGCATTCTCGAGTTCGGATCTCAATGTTTCTAGCGTCACTTTTAATTGGGTTGCGCGAAGGCCTCGAAGCCTCGCTCATCATCGGCATCCTGATTGCATACCTAGGCAAACTTGGTCGTCGCGAAGCCATCCGCCACATGTGGAGCGGGGTGGCTATCGCTGTCGTACTCACTGCAGTAATAGGCGCAGTCAGCACGTTTGGACGCTCCCGCTTGTCGTTTAAGACCCAAGAGATTATCGGCGGATCAATGTCGATCCTGGCAGTCATCATGATCACCGGAATGATCTTCTGGATGATGAGCGCAGGCAAGAAAATGAAAGCAGCACTCGAAGGTGACATCGAAAAGGTGCGCGCCCGCCGCATGAGCGTAGGCTTCGCAGTCTTCGCCGTGGCATTCGTTTCCGTAGCCCGTGAAGGAATTGAAACCACGATCATTTTGTGGGGGTGGGTCAATAACCCACTCGCCATTATTGGAGCACTCGTAGGTGTCATTCTTGCGGTCGCGCTCGGCTGGGCACTGTTCAAAGGACTCATTTGCTTCAACCTGAGCACCTTCTTCACGTGGTCAGGAGCCGCCCTCATCGTGGTCGCCGGTGGAGTGCTGGCATACGGCATCCATGACCTGCAAGAAGCCGCCGTGCTCCCAGGGCCATTTTCGGGAGCACCCATCACCCCCACACACCCGCGCACCGGCGAAGTGCTCACCGGGTTCTTCACCTACCCGTTCTGGGGAGC
>ERZ1031273.559-NODE-559-length-11232-cov-14.672273_pt1 | contig 11232 bp, 7 predicted proteins | sample MGYA00516575_ERZ1031273 | MGnify/ENA primary metagenome ERZ1031273 (study PRJEB33718, sample SAMN03159816) | human skin metagenome | collected 2014-02-25 | study: EMG produced TPA metagenomics assembly of the PRJNA266117 data set (Human skin bacterial metagenome... | reverse complement strand
CACGCAGTTTTTCTGCGCGCTTGGTGACCACGGGATTGCGTTCTTTGGAAAGAATCAGGAACGGGAACTCAGCCTTGACGAGCCGGCTGACCCCCATGCCATCGCCTCGGTGGACACGAACTGATTCGACACCGTTTTGATCCACATGCACGGCGTCATCAGTGTGTACCCCGTCAAAGTCGGTGACCAAAGCGTCGATGTCTAGGTGAGTCGTTTCCGTGCGCCCGGCTGCCATCGCGCGCAAAAGCGTCAGGTCAGACATGGTGTCGATTTCACGCGCGTCTTCTGGCGGAACTTCCTCGATCTCGACACGGCCAAAGAAGCGGTGGTTGCGTTCAATGAACCCTGCGGTGCGCATGACATAGAAGGCACCGGTTTCATTGAAGTGCTTTTGACGGTCTTGGCGCCGTGGACGGTAATCCATGCTGTGGCCCACAGCGACTGCATGGTGTGCTTCGTCCAAGGTCCAAAGGAAACTGTGGTCTTCAACAGCCGAGAACACAACATCCGCAGCATTGCGCTGAACGCGAGCGATCGCGTTGTCCATATTCTGTGGGTTGATGAACGGGGAAGTGCACTGCATGAACACGGTGATGTCGAACTGCGTGCCCCGAAGCTTCTCCAGCTGCTCCAATGTGTAAATGAGCGCGGATTCACTGGTGGCAGTGTCACCCGAAATTGCGTCAGGGCGCCTGACTACAGTTGCGCCGTGACGTTCAGCTTCTGCAGCAATTCCGTCGTGATCAGTCGACACCACGACCAAATCGATTCCGTGGGTGGCGTGCGCAGACTCGATTGCACGTGCGAGCAAAGACTTGCCTGCAATCTTTTGCAGGTTCTTGAGCGGAACCCCCTTTGAGCCACCTCGGGCAGGGATAATCGCTACGGTACTAGGCGTTTTCTGTTGAGTAGTCACAGGCCTCCATTATGCGCAGAGTTTCCTTCACCATACAAGACCGCCGACACGCTCTATGGTCATGACATGGCCTTTTGCCCATTGCTCGGTCAAATCCACGACGGGTTGAACATGTGCTGTCGCCAGCTTTCATACGGCACGGTAGTGCCCGTGTACAACGGCCAAAAGTAAGCGAAAAGTAGCACGGCAACTGCGAGGAAAACGCCCACAAGGATGCGCCGGACGCGCAAAGAGACGGTGAGACGACCTCGGCCCCACACAAGCCCCACACAGTACGTCACTGCCAGAACCACGAATGGCACCATGACGATTGTGTAGAAGGTGAAAATGGTGCGGTCTTGATACGTAAACCAGGGTGCCCACGTGGCGATCATGCCCGCAATAATGCCTCCTGCCCGCCAGTCTTGACGTACTAACCACGCAAGAAGGACGATCACCAACGCGATCGCGGCAACTCCCCACAGGGCAGGGTTGCCCACCGAGGTGATGGCCGCCGAGCACTTGTCCCAATCGCAACCGTTTTGGCCGGGTTCGGGGGAGCGGTAATAGAAGCTGGTGGGTCGCCACTGCACAATCCAGCCCCATGGGTTTGACGCGTAGGGGTGTTCTGAACTCAAGCCCACGTGAAACTTGTACGCCGAATGGTGGTAGTGCGCCAGGGAAGGGATCCAGTCGGGGAGCCAGCTCCACCAGCCCTGATGCTCTTGCGCCCAGTGTCTGTCGTAACCCTTGTCGGTAAAGATCCACCCCGACCAACACAGGACATACGCGACGAATGCCACGGGAACGAGTGACATGAAGGCAGGAACTGAGTCGCGTACCAGCATGCCACGCAACGGATACTTGACGCGGGCCAGGTAACGGTTCCGCACATCCCACACCACGATCATGATGCCGAACACGGCAAGTGCGTAGAGTCCGGACCACTTGACGCCCATCGCACAACCCAGTGCCACCCCGGCGGCCAAACGCCACGGACGCCACCCCAGGTGAGGGCCGAAAGTCGAGAGATCTGCGGATTTCTTCTGCGAATTGCCGGTTGTCAGATTCACCATGCGGGTTCGGGCGTAGTCACGGTCGATTACCAGCAGCCAAAACCCCAGGAGTACGAAGAACATGAGGAACAGGTCTAACAGCGCGGTGCGTGAGTGAACGAAATGTTCTCCGTCGGTCATGAGGAGAAGCCCCGCAATGAAGCCCATCCAAATGGAGCCGAATAAACGGATCGCTAAGCGCACAATGATGAAGACGGTTAGTGCGCCTACTATCGCTGCTGAAAATCGCCACCCGAATGACGAGTCCTGGCCAAAAATCATCTGTCCTACGGACAGCATCCACTTACCTAAAGGCGGGTGAACGACGTATCCGGGATCGTCCAAAGGCATGGGGTTGCCTGCGACGAAGTTGGGGTTTGGTTCCTCTGGCCACGCGCGCTCTGTGCCGTACTTCCACAGCGAGTACGCATCCTTGACGTAGTAGGTTTCGTCGAAGATCAGTTCCTTGGGGTGCCCCAGGCCAATCATGCGCAAGATTGCCGCAATGACAGCAAGACCCGTGGCAGTCGCCCAGCCAATAGGGTTGCGGAGCGCGTCACGCGAAAGCACGTGTTTAGTAGGAATTCGCTTAGAAGAAACCACGCGCCTAGTTTACGCATGTCACTTCCACTAGTCTTGGTTTTAGTAGTCTTAGGAAGGAAACTATGTCGTCGAACACTCCCGGTTCTAGCGGGGGCTCGAGCCGCCCGTACAACGACCTCCCCTCGTACGATTCTGGCCCTTCGTCCAGCGGTCAGGGTCCCGCCAGCTTCAAGCCCGGGGCTTCGCACGGTTCAGGCGGTTCGGCGTACGGATCTGCGACTCCAGGGGCAGCGTCCTCTGGTTCACCGGCATACGGTTCTTCTTCCTACGGTTCGTCGCCCAGCGACTACGGCAGTAGCCAAAGCAGTACGTACGGTGGTGGCGACTACTCCTCGGGCAACTACGGAGCACCTGCGAACGAACCAGCTAACCCCACTCCGGCATACAACTCTACGCCCATGTATAACGCGCAACCAGCTCCCTACGGGGCGCCCGGGTATCCCGTGCGTCGCCCAACAAATGGTTTAGCTATTGCCGCATTGGTCCTGGGAATCATCAGCATTTTGAGCACTTACCCCATTGGAATCATCGGTATCGCTCCCGTCATCATGGGACATATTGCGCTTAAGCAGTGCAAAGAACGTGACCAAGAAGGTAAGGGACTAGCAATTGCTGGACTCATCACCGGTTACCTTGCAATCGCCGGCTTTGTTGTGATCGTTCTGTTCGTCATTTTGATGATTGTTCTAGCTGGCTTTTCGACCTACTGAAGTGTGAGAAGCAGAAGACTACGAGTGACGACTCGCCAGACCTGTATCTAACGGCTATGCACATGACTCACCCCGCTTTGGTGCTCGTGGGGACTCCGATTGGCAATCTCGACGATGCCAGCCCACGGATGCGTGCAGAGATCGATACAGCTGACGTCATCGCGGCTGAAGACACCCGTCGCTTTATGGGGTTGGCTTCCCGCTTAGGGATTGCGTACTCCGGTACGTTAGTGAGCCTTTTTGACCACAACGAACGTTCCAAAGCCGGTGAGATCGCTCAGCAGGTGGAGAACGGCGCCAGGGTTGTGTTACTCACCGATGCGGGAATGCCAGCAGTGTCAGACCCCGGTTACCACGTGGTCAAAGAAGTGGTTTCACGCGATTTGCCTGTGACAGCAGTTCCGGGACCGTCGGCAGTGTTTACTGCTATTGCCCTGTCTGGTCTGCCGTCCGACCGATTCACGTTCGAAGGCTTCGTTCCTCGCAAGGCTGGGGAACGCGGGCGCTTGCTAACTGATCTTGCCAACGAACGGCGCACCATGGTCTTCTTCGAAAGCCCGCACCGCATCCAAACAACCTTGGCCGACTTCGTCACCCACTTTGGGGCAGACCGGCCCATGACCTTGAGCCGGGAGCTCACAAAAACCTACGAAGAAACCCTGCGGGGAACAACCCAGAGTATCCACGAGCAGGTGGTCGCCAGGGACGGTCTGAAAGGTGAGCTCACGCTGGTGGTGGCAGGCGCGCCCGAGGTGAGTGCCACCTCGGCGGCAGACCTCACCAAAGACGTTGCCCAGCTAGTGGAGTCTGGCATGCGGGCAAAGGACGCGGCCGCCCACATTGCGAAGATCCACGGGCTGAAATCCCGCGACGTGTACGAGGAATACATCCACGCAAAGTGAGTGCATAGACTAGAAACCATGACGTTCTACATGACCACCGCAATTGCATACCCCAACGGTTCGCCACACATTGGGCACGCGTACGAATACATCGCGTCTGATACGATCGCTCGTTTTAAACGTCTGAGTGGTGAAGACGTGTTCATGCTGACTGGAACAGATGAGCACGGGCTGAAAATGCAACAGTCGGCACAGAAGGCTGGAATTACGCCACGGGAACTTGCAGACCAGAACGCGGCAGGTTTCCGCGCACTTCACGATGCGCTGGGGTCGTCATACGACAGGTTCATCCGTACAACCGACGCTGACCACTACACAGCCAGCCAAGCGCTGTGGAAAAAGATGGAAGAGGCCGGGGACATTTACCTCGATGCCTACGCGGGCTGGTACTCCGTGCGAGATGAGGCGTACTACACAGAAGACGAAACCGAAGTGCGGGAGGACGGCGAACGTTACGCGATTTCCACCGGCACTCCCGTGGAGTGGACGGAAGAAGAATCGTACTTCTTTAGGCTTTCGGCATACGAAGACCGGTTGCTTGAATGGCTGGACACGGTCGATGATTCAGGTAGGCACCCGGTGGGCCCCGATGTGCGCCGCAACGAAGTCGTGTCATTCATCAAGGGTGGCCTGAAAGACCTGTCGATTTCACGCACCACATTCGACTGGGGCGTGCCGGTACCCGGCAACGACAAGCACGTGATGTACGTGTGGGTCGACGCTTTGACCAACTACCTCACGGGTGCGGGATACCCCAACGTGGACTCAGAAGAGTTTCAGCAGCGCTGGCCGGCTGAGTTGCATGTTGTGGGTAAGGACATTCTGCGATTCCACACCGTGTATTGGCCAGCCTTCCTGATGAGCGCAGGGCTGGAACTGCCCAAGCGCGTTCACGCCCACGGATTCTTGTTCAATAAGGGCGAAAAGATGTCCAAGTCAGTGGGTAACGTCGTTGACCCGTACGACCTCATTGACGCATTTGGCCTGGACACGCTCCGCTACTTCCTGCTTCGCGAAATCTCCTACGGCCAGGATGGCTCGTACTCAGCCGAGTCGATCATTGCGCGCAAAAACGCAGACCTGGCTAATGAGTACGGCAACCTGGTTCAGCGTTCCACGTCCATGATCGCTAAGAACCTGGGCGGAGTCGTGCCCGAGGTGGGTGAAGCTGATCTGACGGACGACGACCGTGCTCTGCTTGCGCGCACCGACGGCCTGTTGGAACGTGTCACAGCGTTCGTCGACGTACAGGAACTGCACCGTTACGTGGAAGCGCTGTGGCGAGTGCTAGAAGAAACGAACCGATACTTCTCGGCTCAAGAGCCGTGGAAGCTGAAGAAAACCGACCCGGACCGCATGGGTGTGGTCCTCTACGTCACGCTCGAAGTCCTGCGCCGGGTATCGATTCTGGCTCAACCAGTCATGCCGGAATCCACCAGCAAGGTCCTCACCCAGCTGGGAGTTCACGCGGACGCGCGGACGTTCAATGACCTCGGCCAATGGTTGCCAGCCGGAACGGAACTGCCCGCACCGGCACCCGTGTTCCCACGGTACGAAGCCCCGAACGAAGGTGACACCGGGACTGCAGGAGGCGCCAAGTAATGGCATCTCGTGCTGCTGGCGAATACCCACCGGTACCTGAACCACTCGCGGTTCCGGCCGTGGACACGCACACGCACCTGGACATGTGTACGGGCGCTCGCGGTCCCATCAAGTCCGGTGAGCCTGCTCCGGAGGTCGAGCCCGAAGAGGACGAAACGTTCCCACCATTGGACTTCTTCTATGACACCGCAATGGCCACTGGTGTGACCAGGGTGGTGCAAATCGGGTGCGAAATGGGTGCGGCCCGGTGGACGGCTCGCGTGGTGGAGGAGCAAGCGCAGGCTGGCCGCGACTGGATGTTGGGCGGGGTTGCGATCCACCCCAACGAAGCACCTCGGCTGGCGCGGGCCGGCATCTTGGAAGAGTCGCTGGACGAAATTGAAGAGCTGGTCACGTCCCATGAGCGCATGCGCGTAGTGGGGGAGACCGGGCTTGATTTCTTTCGCACGGATGCCGATTCCGCGCGCGATATGAAAGCGCAGGAAGAGTCGTTTAGGGCGCACATTGAGATCGCGCAGAGGAACGGGCTGACGCTCCAGATCCACGACCGTGAAGCACACGCGGATGTCTTCCGGGTTCTGCGTGACACAGGTGTTCCCGACCGCACCATTCTGCACTGCTTTTCCGGCGACGCTGACATGGCGAGGGAAGCGGGCAAGTTGGGGATCTTCTGCTCCTTCGCTGGCAACGTCACCTTTAAGAATGCGCACGGGTTGAGGGAAGCCGCCGAGGTCGTCCCGCCTGACCTGTTGCTGACAGAAACCGACGCGCCGTTTTTGACCCCGCACCCTCACCGAGGAAAGCCTGGCGGGCCGTATATGGTTGCGCATGTGGTGCGGACTCTTGCCCAGGTGCGCGGAGTCAGCGAAGAAGAGCTGGCCGAACGTGTTACCGCGAACGCAGTGCGTGCAGTCGGTCCGTGGGAGTTGAAACCCTGAGCTGAAAATTCGCTCAAGGCTTATGAAAAATTGGCACTCGAGTTGAAAGAGTGCCAACTGCGGAATAGAGTTTCAATTAGCACTTGGGCAATGCGAGTGCTAACCGTACGGTGAGGTGAGTGTCGCACTCGGCGGCACCTAGAGACACCGGCAAGATGCACTAAAACTTGATGCTGATTCGGCACCCGCGACGACGAACAACATTGAGCGAGCTTGCCCAAAGAGCACACAAAACACATCTCGACACAGACTCAAAAGGAGACTGTCACATGTCGGTAGCTATCAAGCCACTCGAAGACCGCATCGTAATCCGTCAGCTCGAAGCAGAACAGACCACTGCTTCCGGCCTGGTTATCCCAGACACCGCTAAGGAAAAGCCACAGGAAGGCGAAGTTGTCGCAGTTGGCCCCGGTCGCGTTGCAGACAACGGAAACCGTGTACCTGTTGACGTGAACGTCGGCGACAAGGTCATCTACTCCAAGTACGGCGGAACCGAAGTGAAGTACCAGGGTGCTGAATACCTGGTGCTCTCGGCTCGCGACGTTCTCGCAGTAATCGGCTAATCACACCTTCACGCACTCACACTCATTAGAAGGAAGTGAAAAATGGCTAAAACTTTGCAGTTCAATGACGACGCTCGCAAGGCACTTGAACGCGGTGTAAACGTTCTGGCTGACACCGTCAAAGTGACACTGGGCCCACGCGGTCGCAACGTTGTTCTTGACAAGCAGTGGGGCGCACCCACAATCACCAACGATGGTGTGACCATCGCACGTGAAGTCGAACTCAACGACCCATACGAAAACCTGGGCGCTCAGCTGGCAAAAGAAGTTGCCACCAAAACAAACGACGTTGCCGGTGACGGAACCACCACCGCAACCGTTTTGGCTCAGGCACTCGTACACGAAGGTCTGCGCAACGTCGCAGCCGGCGCAGCTCCTGGACAGCTGAAGGCTGGCGTTGAAGCAGCTGTTGACGCAGTTGAAGAACGCCTCAAGGAAATCGCTCGCGAAGTTGCTGACTCAAAAGAGATCGCACACGTTGCAGCGCTTTCAGCTCAGTCACCTGAAATCGGTGAACTGATCGCAGAAGCCTTCGACAAGGTTGGCAAAGACGGCGTCATCACGATCGACGAATCACAGGCGTCCTCGGTTGAGCTTGAGTTCACTGAAGGTATGCAGTTCGACAAGGGCTTCCTGTCGCCATACTTCGTGACCGACGCCGACCGTCAGGAAGCAGTTCTGTCAGACCCATACATCCTGATCCACCAGGGCAAGATCTCCAACATTCAGGATCTGCTCCCTGTTCTGGAAAAGGTGCAGCAGGCCGGCAAGCCACTGTTTATTGTTGCCGAGGACGTGGAAGGCGAAGCGCTGTCCACCCTGGTTGTCAACAAGATCCGTGGAATCCTCAACGTCGCCGCTGTGAAGGCTCCCGGATTCGGTGACCGTCGCAAGGCGATCCTTGAAGACCTCGCAATCCTCACCGGCGGACAGGTCATTACCGCTGACATGGGTATGAAGCTCGACCAGGTCACCCTGGACCAGCTGGGTACCGCCCGCACCATCACCGTCACCAAGGACAACACCACTGTTGTCGACGGTGGAGGATCGCAGGACGACGTTGACGCTCGCACCGCCCAGATCCGTGGCGAAATCGAGAACACTGACTCGTCATGGGACAAGGAGAAGCTGCAGGAACGTTTGGCCAAGCTGGCCGGCGGTGTTGCAGTGATCAAGGTGGGTGCCGCTACCGAGGTCGAACTCAAGGAACGTAAGCACCGTGTCGAAGACGCTGTTTCCGCTACCCGCGCAGCCATCGAAGAAGGCGTGGTCGCTGGTGGTGGATCCGCTCTGATCCACGCAGCTAAGGTCCTTGACGGCAACGACCTGGGCAAGGACCACGACGCTGCAACCGGTGTAAACATCGTTCGCCGTGCAATCGTTCAGCCACTGCGCCAGATTGCAGAAAACGCTGGACAGGACGGCTACGTCGTTGCATCGAAGGTTGCTGAACTGGAAGCAGGACAGGGATACAACGCCGCAACCGGCGAATACGGTGACCTGATCGCTCAGGGAATCATTGACCCAGTCAAGGTGACCCGTTCGGCACTGCGTAACGCTGCATCCATCGCAGCACTGGTTCTCACCACCGAAACGCTGGTCGTTGAGAAGCAGGAAGAAGACGACGAAGACGACAAGTAAACGTCACTTCTAGAAAATCGGGCCTCAAGCATCATGCTTGAGGCCCGATTTTTGTCTGCCGTCACTCACCCCGCATATGCACGTATATTTACATAAAGCTATGACATTACGGCGTTTCATTTTTACTGTTTGGGAGGAAAACACAATAGAGATAGAAAGACGAAACTGTGCTGTTTCTTGGTCGTGCTGTGGCGGGATTCGCCACCTCTGTCGCTCTCATAGCATCAGCGCTGGGCACCGTAGCCCACGCCACCCCAACTGACAATACCTACACCGCTTCATCTGCACCCGTCTGTGGCGCCGACGCCACCGGGCTTCGCGCAGACGTACCCAAAATCGGTAAACGCAACGTCGTTGAGACCGAACACGCTGACGCAGTTTCCATGTGCATTCGTGGCGGGAAAATGCACATGTTCTCCAAGGTCGACTGGGCGCCTTCCAATGGCAAATACGAGCACGCACGCGAACCAGCCAACGAACTGCTTTTCCACGTCAACGACACACTCAAGCAAGAAATACCTGCCAAAGGCTTCGAATTTACTCAGGCGGCAGGAAAACAAGCATGGATGATCCCACAAAACCAGGTCCAAGGAGGCCTCTGGGCAGGCTGGAACACCCAAGACATCGCTGAAAAGGATGTCAAAGGCGGCAAAGTCACCATGCAGCTGAACCAAAAGAAGTCCCAAGCACCAAAGGGTGCCAACGTCGAGGTGTTCCAGACCGGGTGGTCGGGGTCGGACCGAGTTTTCTCACTCACCGATCCCAAGCACTCCAGCTACGAACAGATCGCAAACGCTCACGTTCACGCTAACTGGGTGTTCACCCACCCAGGTGTCTACCGTCTTGTCTTTGAATCCAGCGCAGAAGTCAATGGCAAACCCGTCACAGGCGAGCAAGAATACGTCTTCGTCGTAGGTGACCTGAACAAAGCCGAACTTGAAGACCTCGACAAGCCCAAGCCTGCACCACAACCAACAACACAAACACCAAAACCAACTCCCACCTCGGAACCAACGACAGCACCTTCAGCGCCAGCCACTGATAAGCCCGCCCCCTCACCAAGCGACAAACCAGAACAGCCGGCACCAGAACAGCCGAGCGTCACAGTCGAAGCGCGAGCTGACAAAGATCAGTACGAGGCCGGTGACACGGCGGTACTTAGCGCATCGGTGAACGGTGGCGACGAAAACGGACTAGTGTCGTGGGAACGCAAAGCACCTGGTTCAGACACGTGGGAACCCGTTGAAGCGGCTCAAGGAAAAGAACTCCGCATCGAAAACCTCGAAGCAACTGACTCGGGCACCGCGTTTCGCGCCGTCTATGCCGGGGAAACACGGTCAAACGAAGTAGTACTGAAGGTCGAACCGGGTGAATCTGAGGCCCCGCAGGATCCTCAGGAGCCACAGGAACCAGAGCCTTCCACCTCGGAAGCCCCATCCGACGAGGATGACTCTCAGTACGACTTCACCCTTACCACGACCTTGGACCAAGACGAATACGTCGAAGGCCAAGACGCACGCGCAGAAGCCACCTACAGCCAAACCTCAGATAACGGCGGTCAACCACTTAAGGTCGCAGGAAAACTGGTGTGGGAAACCCGTGCGTCGGAGTCTGAAAAATGGATGGAATACAAGGACGGTAAGAAGGCAGTATCCTCACGCCAGATCATCATTCCGTCTCTGACTAAAGAGTTCGACGGCGTTCAGTTTCGTGCTGTACACACATCAGGCGACGAACGCGTCGAATCTGAACCAGTCACCCTTAAAGTTGGCTCAGGTGACGACACTGAGGGGAACGGCGGAAACGCCGACAACGCCAACGCCGGCAACAGCGGCGGCGCAGGTGCCAACAACAACTCTGCACCCGCACAGGCTCCCGTAGTGTGTGTCCCAACCGACGCATCTGGTGCAGCCGGCCAGGGCACTGACGCCAGTGGCCAAAGCAACTCCGGTACAAGCCAAGGAAACAACGGCAGCACAGGCGGTGGAAGCGGCCAGCAGGCCCCTGCAGGCCAGCGTGTTCGCGTGACTGACGGTCACTTCGACTTTGGTGCCCGCCTCAACGGGAAGCGCGCAACCGCGGAAGTGAAAGACGACCGCACCTCGCCACCCGTGTGGCGCAACCCGTCCGACATGACGTTCGTCCTGGGAGACGCGTCGAAGAAGAAGGTCCCAGCCGAATTCGGATTCTTGGGCAAGCCCGGTGCCGACATTTACATGATCGGCCAAACGCAGGAGTCGCAAGTTCCATGGCTGGGGTGGAACACGCAAGACGAACAACTCGTGAATAACGCAACGAAAGTCACCATGCGACTCGATTCGCT
>ERZ1031273.558-NODE-558-length-11244-cov-7.588971_pt1 | contig 11244 bp, 7 predicted proteins | sample MGYA00516575_ERZ1031273 | MGnify/ENA primary metagenome ERZ1031273 (study PRJEB33718, sample SAMN03159816) | human skin metagenome | collected 2014-02-25 | study: EMG produced TPA metagenomics assembly of the PRJNA266117 data set (Human skin bacterial metagenome... | reverse complement strand
GTATCGAAGTGTATTAAACTGTATCGTAACGTATCCTAACGTATCGAAGTGTATTAAACTGTATTATAGTGTATCGTAGGCAATAGGAATTTATCCGAGTTTATCGGAGTTTATCAGAATTAATCCGATTGATTCTGATTAATTCCGATTGGTTCGGATAAGCTCGGATTAGTTCTGATTGATTCTGATTTTATAACATAGGTGGCACTATAGCTATTTGCCTCTCACAGCGGGCAAAACGGCAAAGTGCTCTTAGTTTATTCGTCAAAGTCGTGTGCAAGATAGGCTTCATCTCCCATCCGCTCTAATTTCCTATTGGGTGGGGTAGTACCCGTACGTCCCCATTCTGCATGGCGTGACTCTTTGCGCATAGTCGTTTGGCGGCAAAATAGTACCTTTGTCGCAGGCACGAAAAAGAGATGGATGCATTAACCGTACTTCAGGAAAGCGAAAGGGATTTCCTACAGAGATTCCGCGAAACCTTTAACGGACTGTTGGAGAGCCGAATCAGTTTGGCCAACGATGCGCTGAACCGCTTGAAAGAAAGTAAGGGAAAACATATACGTCCTATCGTGTTGGCGCTTTGTAACCGGCTTTCGGGCGGATCTGCCGGTGATGATGCCGTACGCATGGCGGCCGTAATTGAGTTGTTGCACACTGCGTCCCTCGTTCATGATGATGTAATCGATAACAGTGCGTTGCGACGTGGGGACGAAACGCTGAACGCGCTCTACACCAATCACATCGCTGTGCTCGTGGGCGATTATCTCCTTGCAACGGTTTTCGATTTCGGTCTGCAGCACTTTTCCAAGGAAATGCTCCATATGATCGCCCGTACGGGGCGAAATCTATGCGAAGGCGAGCTGCTCCAGTTTGCTCAATCGAGGCGCCCCGAAGCGTTATCCATGAAGAGTTACTTCGATATTATCCACTTCAAAACCGCCTCACTGTTTGAGGTTTCCGCAGTGCTGGGCGGCAAAATAGCCGGTGCGGACGACGAAGCCATGTTGCGCCTCTACACCGTGGGCCGAAACATAGGCATCGCCTTTCAGATTGGGGACGATATCCTGGATTATTCGGACGGCTCCCAATCCGGCAAACCGGCGGGCAACGATCTGGCAGAGGGCAAAGTGACCCTCCCCCTCCTCTATCTACTGGAGCAAGCCAATGACGAGCAACGCGAGGAGCTGATGGAGCGCATCCGATTGGCGCAGCAGAACGCAGCGGAGCGCAACGAGCTGATCCACTATACGCATGCGCACGGCGGCATCGCCTATGCACAGAAACGAATGAGCCTCTATACGGAAGAGGCAAAAAGGCACCTCTCCGCCTTCCCGCCCTGTGAGGCGCGCGACCTGCTCGTCCGCTTAGTCGATTGGCTCGAGCAGCGCTCCTACTAACCCCTTCCCTTATAAATAGTACTACTACCTTTCTGTGTGTGGGCGGATTCCTTCGCTCGTTCCGTATCGTCACAGTATTCTCCGCATCGCTAGTTCGATACCTATATACCTTTCACTTGATATGTATATAGATATTGCTTGAAAGGTATATACCTCTCAGTGAAAACTTATATACCTTTCCCCGAGGTTATTGGCACGGAACGTATGAGAGAGATTTGCTATCTTTAGGTTCCGAACGGATTGATGGAGCGATTAAAGTACAAAACAAAATGAATCAGGAGAAGAAGTTTATCGGACCGCATGTAAGTGCCTCCGGAGGCGTAGAGAACGCCGTAACCAATGCACACGAGCTGGGCGCTCGCGCCTTTGCACTCTTTACGCGTAATCAGCGTCAGTGGTATCCGAAGCCGTTGGAGGAGAGCTCCATACAGGCATTCAAAGATCGGTGCAAGGAATATGGTTATGCGCCGAAGCATATCCTGCCGCACGCCAGCTATCTGATCAATATGGGTAGCCTCGAAGAGGAAACACGCAAGAAAAGCTGTCTCGCTTTCTTGGACGAAATGCATCGATGTATGCAATTAGGGCTTCCGATGCTCAATTTTCACCCGGGGAGTCACCTCAAAAAGATAACCCCCGAGGAGTGTTTGAAGCTGATTGCCGATGGAGTGAACGAGGCGCTTTCGCAAACGGAAGGCGTGGTTGCGGTTATTGAGAATACGGCCGGGCAGGGAACCAACTTAGGCAATCGATTTGAGGAAATCGCTACGCTGATCGAACTTATAGACGATAAGTCGCGCGTGGGCGTTTGTATCGATACGGCGCACACCCTTTCTGCCGGTTACGAGATAAGGACCCGCGAAGGTTATGCCGACACCTGGCGGCAATTCGACGAAATTATCGGTAAGCAGTACCTACGCGCCATTCATTTGAACGACTCGAAAAAAGAGCTGGCAAGCCGTGTGGATCGGCACGAAAGTATAGGTTTGGGGACGATGTCTCCGCTTCTTTTTGAAATGATGATGAACGATCCCCGCCTCAACGATCTGCCCATAATTCTGGAAACACCCGACGAAACGCGCTGGGCAGAGGAAATCCGCCACCTCTATACGCTCGTTCGCAGCGAATAGAGGGAGGACTCAGCGCGGAATGATTCTCAGTTGTAACGGAATAAACTATCCTGAGCTAATTGATATCAAGAAAAGCTGACGAACATTGATTATTTTGGATCATTTTGCTCCTAAAAGCAACTGCACAAGGGGGCGTTGACGTGGTATCCAGAGCCTCCTATTACCTATTATAATATGGGTTTTGAGGATGAAGTGGTACGTGCTTTTATGGATAATATTGTCCTCCCTTGGTTGCGTAATGTTATATTCTAACGAATGCATCACCGATGATCCCCAAGCGAGTATTTCTTCCAGCAATAAAAGCTTGGAGCTGACTTCCGGAATGGCGGGTGATGTGCCCCCAATGATCCAAGCCGTAGATTTGATTGAAGTAACGTAAGTAACGCTTTTCTATATACAAAGCGGTATAGACGGACTCATTCTCAACGGAAATAAAGTTGGTTGTACAAGAATCGTTCGATAATGAAACCACTTGGATTGAATAAGAGCTGATCGTTTATGTAACCACTCTCCCCCCACTGATCTGTTTGAATGAATTGATCCCGACGCCCCCTCGTTCCGATTCCGGATTGCATTCAAAGATTCCGAAATCCACCTTCCGCCCGAAAGGAGCATTAGGAGCTTTTGGACCGCGCATAGTTCTAAGAGGAAAATTGTAAGAATCAAATAAGATGTTACCTTTGTTGTCTTGGAAATGATGGAGTACACAAGCTCGCAAACGAACAAATAAAGAGATACCGACAATACCGATAACAAAAACACCCTATGCAAAACAACCGATTAAAAAGATACTTTGGCACGGTACTTTGTGCACTTTTCCCTCTAATCCTCAGCCTGCTGGTAATCGATCCGGTTATGGCGGCTCCGGTAGACAAAGCTGTCGCAAAAGAGCTCGCTGAAACGTTTTTTGCCACAACTCCCGGCATGCGCGCCGGAAATGCTTCCTCAACCCTCACGCTTACGGGGGTCATTTTGTCCAACGGAAGCGAGCAGCCTGCTCTTCAGTACGTAAAATCGACGAAGAACGAATCTCCGGAGGCTCTTATCTATATATTTGAGCGCGGAGCCGGCAACGGATTTGTGTTGATTGCCGGCGATGACCGTTTTGAGCCTTACGTAGCCTATTCCACGGAAGGACGCTTTACGCTGGAAGGCGCTCCCGAGCATGTGCGTAACTTCTTTGCGCTCTACACGGCACGGATGGAGCAACTTTTGGCGCGTGGCGATAATGCGTTGCGCGGGTTGCACGATCGAACTCTCCGCACGCAAGCGCTTCTTCAGCATCAAGGTGCGGCAAAAACGGCAAATCTGAAAGCCGAGGTTCGCCCACTGCTGCGGAACATAATGTGGAATCAAACCTCGCCATGGAACAATCTATGCCCCGAAATTGACGGCAAGAGCGCTCCGGTAGGCTGTGTGGCTACTGCCTTGTGTCAAATTATGCTGTTCCACAAGTGGCCCTTACGTGGGGTGGGCACGCATACTTATATAGAAGGCAGACATGTTTCCCATACGGTTGATTTTTATAAAGAGGCATATCGTTGGGAGCGTATGTTACCCAATACCACAAATGTCTCAGCCAGTGCATCCGAAGCATATGAGATGGCGCGGCTCAGCTACCACGTAGGCGTGGCGTGCGATATGGATTACAGCCCAAAGGGAAGCGGAGCCCTCACCGTCAATGCCTATAGGGGTTTGATCGAAAATCTGGCCTATTCACCGGAAGCAAGGTATCTCCAACGCGAAAATTTCACGAAGGAAGGGTGGACAGAACTTATTTTGGGTGAGCTAAGCGCGGGTCGCCCCGTCTATTATGCCGGTACTGGAAAAGAGGGCGGCCATGCTTTTGTGTTCGACGGCTACGATAAAGATGGCAAAATACACGTCAATTGGGGCTGGGGTGGTACTGCAAACGGCTACTTCAGTATGGATGCCCTTGATCCGGACGAGCTGGGGGTAGGAGGCGGTAGCGGTGCTTTCAACTATAATCAGGAAGCATTGATCCGCATTATCCCCGATCGAAAGGGAACTGCCGATGCTAATAACGGCGATCCGTTCGCTTTGGCTCTTAAGCTCTCCCTAACACCGGAGGGAAAGCTCTGTGCCGATTCGATTCACATCAAGAACATCTATCCTCAGGCTTCATTCCGTGGAGACGTTACCTTAGCTTTATTCCCGCTCGATGGTAGCAACGGCGAAAACGATACCTATTCGGATCTTTCCGCTACGCTGCTCAGCAATGTTGACGTGCCTTATTCCGATCCGGACGATAAAACAATAGGGCATTTGGGCAAAATTACGTTCGATCTTAGCCCGAAAGACGGTACCTATTGCGCCCGATTGGTGTATCGCGATGCCGGAAAGAGCACTTGGCACGCAATGCCGCTCGTGCCCGGGAAGGATAATTTAGCATTGATCCGCGTTGAAAACGGCAAACCTGAAATTGTATCCAACGATGCAAAGCCGGCGATAATTAAGCCCGTAAACAAGAGTTTGCGTAATGGGTTTCCGTCACGTAAACCCTCTTTCTTTGAGATCGATTTTAAGAACGAGGGTAGTGAGGAGCTGTTTGCCCCTTTCACGATACTGCTGTTTGATAATGTCAAGTCGGAAGATCCGGTCGTTATGGACACTCGTTGGGTTACAATGCCCCCTTACGGCACGGGGCGAGTACGCTTCGATTGGGAGCAGCTGCCGATGGATACACCCAAAATGGTACAGCTTTATTTTGTGCACAATATTGGTGCGGATGGAGAATTTGAGTACAATGTGATGGAATTAAAAGGAGAATATATCTATCTTACCGGGACGCAACAAATCGCATCCGAAGTCAACAGTCTACAGATAGCGCCTCAACCGGCAGATGAAGCGGTTACGCTCTACAACATGAAGCCGGGAACGCCCTATCGCCTTACGGATATGAGCGGAAAACTCCTTATGCAGGACAAAGCGGAAGGTGAAAGTGTAACGCTTTCTGTTCAAGCTCTTCCCGAGGGAACCTATCTGCTGCTGACGGACGAAGCGCGGGAAAAGGTGATTGTCAGGCACAATTAGCACTATAGTGGTGTAGTTGCGCCGGTGAGCCTTTGTATAAAAGCCGAAGCAGAGTGACAGTGGCCGCTCAAAAGGTATAGAAGTTCCGAACAAAAGGTATATACATTTCGATTGAAAGGTATAGATGTTTCTCGCGAAAGGTATAGATGTTTTGTTCGGAAGTTAGGAACTGGTTCGTTCAAAAAGAGACGCAAATCGGCTATTCCTAAGGTAGCAATTAGTAAAGAAAGCGATAAAAATGTTTCATATTTGTGACTATTTCGAAACTAATCGCTACATTTGCCTACCAAAGATGCGCGCAACTGAGCGTAAGCTCGGGGTTGCAGTTGTGTTTGCGCTTCTCGGACGTGGCAAGAAATGCGTATCTTTGGATGAGAAAAGGAAATGGAATTTGGTAAGATGGGTATGGTAATAACGATGAAGTACGCCTGCTGTATGCGGAGCGTGCCCTACCCACGTACGGACGAAATATAAAACAACAATAATAACACCAGAAAAGAAACGGAAAAGAATGTCTATGAGAAGATTATCTCTATTCTTCCTAACCCTGATTATGGGCTTAGGTTGGGCAACGGCCCAGACACGGACAGTGACCGGTACCGTTATCTCCAGTGAGGATAACGAGCCGATGATTGGTGTGAACGTAGTTGTTGTCGGTCAAACCAATATTGGTGCGCCAACCGACATCAACGGTAAGTTTACACTTTCTGTGCCTGCCAGTGCCAAGCAACTGCAGTTTAGTGCTGTAGGCTATAAAACGGTTACCTTGGATATCAAATCGGTAATGAACGTTACGATGAATCCGGATGCCGAAGTTTTGGACGAAGTGGTTGTCGTAGGTTATGGTACGGGGCAGAAAATCAGCACTGTATCCGGCTCGGTAGCACGTGTCTCCAGCGAAAAACTTGAAAACAAACCGGTAGCTAACGTAATGGACGCGCTCCAGGGGCAGGTCAGCGGTATGCAGGTTTCAACCGGCAGCGGTGACCCGAACGCAGTTGCCGAAGTTAAGATACACGGTAAAGCCTCTCTTGGTGCTAGTGGTGCGCCCCTCTACATTGTGGACGGTGTGCAAACTTCTGCCGATATCGTGATGGCGATGAACCCGAGCGACTTTGAAAGTTTCACCGTATTGAAGGACGCTTCCTCAACCTCTATTTATGGGGCTCGTGCTGCTAACGGTGTTATCGTGATTACTACCAAAAAGGGTAAACGTAATCAGGACGGTGTTGTCACCGCTTCTGTGATGTATGGTGTATCACAGCTTATTTCGCGTAAGCCGATGGATATGCTGATGACCGGGCAGGAATTGCTTGATTATCAGATTCGGCATACCAAGTCCGTTGATGTTCCCAAATTATTGAAAGGATTTAAGAATACCAACTTCCGCGGTGTATTCGATAAAGACAATAAATATGCTATCGTAAGCAGGGACTACGATTGGCTTGATGTATATATGGGTAATTCCGCTCCCGTACTGCAAGCCGACCTTTCTGTATCCGGTGGTAGCGAAAACATTACCTACTACGTGTCCGGTGGCTATTTCAGCCAGGACGGTATTTCGGTTGACCCCTCACACTATCGTAAGATCAACCTTAGAACAAATGTAGATGCCCGCGTCAAGGATTGGCTTCGCATGGGCGTCAATGTATCCGGTGGTACCATGAAACAGCAGGCTGCCGGTGGGTTCGGATCGGCCTATGTGGATGGTGGTACGTTCGGTGCCATGTTTATGCCGCGCTACTACAGCCCATACTGGAATGCACGTAACGGAAACGACTCCATAGGCGAAGGCTTCCACGGCTATGCAAATTACATCCGTGTGCATAGGTCAATGGGCGTATTCGACAATGCTACTATGTATATGCCCAACTATACGCGTACCTTCATTACGGACGAATCCAATACAACACGTTTGAATGGAAGTGGTTATGCTCAATTCACTCCTATTGATGGCTTGACCCTTAAAACGCAGTACGGTATCGATTGGTCTATGGGACGTAGCAACTACCTTATCGCACCGGATTATCCCTTTGCCAACGGCTTAGGAAGCAATAGTCAGGGTTTTGACCAAGGCTATGTAGCTACCTGGACGAACACCGCTGAATACAAGTGGCGTGCTGACGACATCAACAATTTCACCTTCCTACTCGGTCACGAGTTTGTGGATGCTCATGGTGAATCCTTCGCTGCCGCTGCACGTGGCTTGCTGAGCCGTGACTTTATGTACCTCAGCCATGGTCAACGTGGCGACTATTTGATGCTTCCTTCACAGAGCAGCTACTCCTATGCATTCCTTTCCTTCTTCGGACGTGTAAACTACACCTTCAAGGATTGGATGGCATTTGACGTAACACTCCGTCACGACCGTAGTAGCCGTTTCGGTAAAAACCATCAGGGTGCCACCTTCTTCTCCGTGGGCGGTATGTACGATATCTATCGCACACACTTTAAGGATCTGAAATGGATGAGCACCTTCCGCTTCAAGGCTAACTATGGTACGCAGGGTAACTCCTCCATACCTCTCTACGCTTCTGAAGCCATGACCGGTATTATCAACTATACCAACGAACTCGCCTTTGGGGTTACCTCCATTGGTAACGAAGACCTTACCTGGGAAAGCCAGGGTATGCTCAGTGTAGGTATTGATTATGGTATGTGGGAAGACCGCCTCTCTGTTGGACTTAGCTACTACAATCGTAAAACAGCCAACATGTTGATGGACGTGCCCCTGCCCTACGCTACCGGGTACAGCTCCCGTTGGATGAACGTAGGTGCTATGACCAACCAAGGTATTGACCTTGATATTAACTACAAGTTCCTCGACGTAAAGGATTGGGAAGCTTTCTTCTCCACCACCTTTAACTACAACGCCGAACGTGTAGATAAACTCTTCAGCGAAGAAACCAACAAGAATGGTTATCGCATTGGTGACCTCTCCCACTACGATGTAGGGAAACCGATCGTTTTCTACCAGGCTCGCTTTGCCGGCATTAATCCGGTGAACGGGAAGCAGATGTGGTACAAAAAAGACGGTACCAAAACGGAAGAATATAGCGAAGAACTTCGTCAGCGCATTGAATACGCTAAGGTGACTCCTCCCATTAGTGGTGGTTTCTCTTTCGGTGTTACCTGGAGAAAGCAGCTTTCGCTTACCGCAGACTTCTCCTACATGGTAGGTGCCTATACGATGAGCAACGACCGCTACTTCCTTGAAAATAATGTCAGCGGTATGAAGATGTACAACCGCAGCAAGAAGCTGTTGAACGAATGGACGCCCGAAGATCCCTACAACAAGGAAGTACCTAAGTTTGGGGAATCCTTCAACTTCGACGACCGTTTGCTTGAAAATACCTCCTTCCTCCGGTTGAAGAACCTACAGCTCAGCTACATGCTCCCCAACTCGCTCTTCAAGAATACGAAGGTGATTCACGGCGTACGCGTTTACTTCTCTGCACGCAACCTCTTTACGGTTACGCACAAGAGCTTCACCGGATTTGACCCCGAAGTAAGTAGCGGCGGACTTTCGATGAGTAAATTCCCCTCAACGCGTCAGTTCGTGGGCGGTCTTCAATTGCAGTTCTAACTCCTTAAGTGATAAGTGAAGACAATGAAAAAGATAGTTTATATTTTCTCCGCGCTGCTTCTGCTGCTTATGGGTTCCGTAAGCTGTAACGTAACGCGCGAACCGGAGGTGACTCCCAAGCAAAAGCCGTTCGAAAACCTCAAGGAGGCTCAAATGAACCGTGATGCCGTATACGCTTTGCTGCGTAGCGTGGAATCACCCAACAATCTGGACGGTATCGAAGTACAGGGCGACCTGTATCACCTAACCTTCCTGGATAACAACAGCCTCTACGGTCTTTACCGCTGGCAGCGTCAGTCCGTTCAGGATCATGACATCATTGTTGCCTACTACGCCAATTATTATTCGGTGCTGATGCAGGCAAACTACTTTATGATGCGTGCTAACGAGCTGAAGGCGAATGCCGAACTCATTAAGAGCGATGCCGATCGTGCGCTCCTTGACCGCTACATTGCCGAAATGAAGGTGGTTCGCGCACTCGGTCACTGGCGTCTCGTACAGCGCTTCTCCAAGCCTTGGGACGGTAAAACTGATGATGAAGCCTACAGCGGCATCCTTCTGCAGACGGAGTACAAGCCACTCGATAATGCAAAGGCTAAAAAGGCAAGTCGTAAGGCGGTTTATGATCAAATCCTCAAGGACCTGGACGAAGCCATTGCTACGCTCAAGCCCGAGGACAACAAGGAGGTAACGCCTGCCATCTACATTACGCGCGATTACGCTTTTGCTATGAAGGCACGTGCCTGCCTCACCAAGCAGGATTGGGCAGGTGCATACGCTGCTGCCAAGGAAGTGATGGATGCATATCCGCTCAAGGACATATCCGCGCTCGATGCCGGCGATAAGATCGCCGAGGTTGAAAAGCTTTGGCGTACCGAAACAAGCCCCGAAATCCTGGTTCGTTTTAAAACAACTCCTCAGTTCGGAGCCTTCCAAAGCTGGATTTATGCCGCTTCGCTGCAGCTTTTTTACGCTTCATCGGATCCGCAAGACTTGACAATGACAGAAATTATAACCCGTCTTCCTAGTCTCGTCCTTGAACAGTGGGTAATCGATCTCTACGATGATACGGATCCGCGTAAGGCGGCCTACATCGGAAAGGAAGATTTCTATTATGAAGGCACCGGAATCCCCTTCCACACCCTTACCAAGTTCAAGGGTAACCTCACTTTGGATAAGGACCCGAAGAAGCCTGAGTTCAAGCTTGGCGTTCACCTCTTCAACGCCGGTGAAGCATACCTCATTGCTGCCGAAGCGGCTACAGAATCAGGAAATATCCCCGAAGCCATCGATGCCGTCAAACAGCTTCGATACGCACGCGGTGCCTCCTTCGATGCCGACCTCCTGCAGAGCAGAGACGATGTGCGTAAGTTCGTCCGTGACGAACGTGTGCGCGAACTCGTGGGTGAAGGCTTCCACTTTAATGACTTGGTTCGCTGGGGTGTACCCGTACAACGTAGTGAATCACAAGAAAAACTTGACGCATCTGACGTTAGGGAGTGGTTGGAAGTCGATGCGGTTGTAAAAGAAGAAGACAAAACACTAACCGTGCCTCTGAGTAACCCGATGTACATCTGGGAATTCCCCACACGTGACTTGGAAAACAACGCTAACTTACGCGAATATCGTAACTGGAAGTAAGCTGTTCCTTACGGGCCTATGCCGTTGCATATCACCCATAAGTAAACAGAAATACTAATAGCTTATAAAGGGGCATCCTACAAGGGTGCCCCTTTTTCTTATCCCACTCGAACAAAGGCTTCGTTGCGGCACTACAAACTATCACTCACCGAACAAGGCCTACTCTTTGATGGCATAATCGGGAGTTAAGAATTAAGGGAAATAGCGTGATATGCAATGGATGTAACTATTTGAAATAGCATGATTTAGGCTTTCTTGCTATTTTGAGGGTAAGCGAAAACGAGCATTAAACGGCAGGAGTTCCGTTACCAAATCGTAACCCATTGAAGAAAAAGCAAAGAGGGGTTACGAATTGAAGCTAAACAACTGCTAAACAGGTTTTTATTCATCGTATTTCATCGTTCTGCATCGCTCAGAAGCACCTGTTTCACTG
>ERZ1031273.556-NODE-556-length-11324-cov-10.228059_pt1 | contig 11324 bp, 11 predicted proteins | sample MGYA00516575_ERZ1031273 | MGnify/ENA primary metagenome ERZ1031273 (study PRJEB33718, sample SAMN03159816) | human skin metagenome | collected 2014-02-25 | study: EMG produced TPA metagenomics assembly of the PRJNA266117 data set (Human skin bacterial metagenome... | reverse complement strand
CGAAGCATTGGACTACGCCACCCCACAGGAAGTAGAAACCGAGTACTATCTCACCGAGCCCATCAACACAGGGCCGTAAAAGAAGCGGAACTAAACCCAGGACGCTGCAGAAATTGTGTAGCGTGAATCATGCCGTGGATTTCACTGAGTAAGGATTTCACTCATGATCACTTTGAAGAGACCCTTGATTTTGGCGCCAATGGCAGGGGGGCCATCTACTCCTGAACTTTGTGTCGCGGTAACGAATGCCGGCGGTTTGGGAAATATTGCTGCAGGTTACTTAACTCCAGAAAAGCTGATATCGGCAATTCAACAGGTTGAAGGTGAAGCGGACGGCCCGTACGGGATAAATATATTCTGCCCGCCTCCGGATCGAGAGCGTTCTTCTAAGGAGCAGGACCTATGGAAGCGATACCGCGTCTTACTCGAAACGGATACCCAGATACTTGGGGAGCTACCTGATCGACCCTTTACGGGGGACGACTTTTACCGGGAAAAGATAGACATTGCTTTAAGCTCGCAGGCTCAAGTAGTTTCTTTTACGTTTGGCTACCCTGATGAAACGTTGATCCATGAGTTTCAAGAAGCAGGGAAAAGTGTTGTTTTAAATGCGACAACGCCTCATGAGATCGACTTTCTCGCATCCACCTCGTGTGATGCTATATGTGTTCAGGGGGCAGAAGCTGGAGGCCATCGAGCGACTGTGCTTTCTACCGAGAGTGAGGGATCGACTCATTCTACTTCTGAACTGCTGGAATATGCCTTATCTAAAGTAAGTAAGCCTGTTATTGCTGCAGGTGGTATCGCGACTGCAAAAGAAGCCCTCGCACTCCTTCGCCGGGGTGCATGGGCCATACAGGTGGGCACCCATTTTCTTCTCGCAGATGAGGCGGGGACGAAACATACCCACAAGATTGCTCTGAAAGAGTTACGCGGTCGGCCGACCACCCTTACTAAAGCGTTCACCGGAAGATCGGCTCGCGCCATCACCAATACTTTTACTGAAAAGTACTCCCAGTCCGCTCCGTCGATGTATCCGGAACTTCACCATTTGACTTCAGAGTTAAGAGCAAATGCTAATTACGCTGGCGATGTGGAAAGCCTTAACCTTTGGGCGGGAGTGAACTACGGGTGCGCCCATTCGGCACCTGCGGCCGATATTGTTGATGAGCTGACCCCATATTCTACTTCTCTAGGCGTCGGTCGAGTCGTTCCTCTGGCTGCCCAGGTAGCTGTTGTGGGCGGGGGGCCGAGAGGGCTGGCGGTCGTCGAAAGAACCCTGGACCGGTTGGCGCACAGTATTGATCAAGAAGAAACACCCGTACTGGTCTGGTTTGATGATTCATCCTTCGGATCCGGCAAGGTGTGGAATCCTTATCAGACCCCTGCTCTCCTCATGAATACTGTGGCATCTCAGCTTAGCGGTTTCCCTGATTCCAGCGCCGGTATCGAGGGGAGGTATCTCGAGGGTCCCACATTTTACGAATGGCTGAAATCTGACAAAGCCTCTGCCTTCCTACACTCAGATCCTGTCCTTTTGGAAGAGGCTCTGCAAACGGGTCCAGACACCTATACATCCAGGGCTCTCTATGGCGCTTATCTTCACTGGGTAGCTTCTCAGGTAGTTACTGCCTATCGAGATTATGTAGATATTCGCTTAGTGCCCACGCGAGTGCTATCTATTTCCGATCAAGAGGGGGCATACGCTCTCATGGACTCTGATGGGCACACGGTAGCGGTCAAAAATGTTGTGTTGGCAGTTGGGCATACCTCTCAGCAAATGATTGCACAGGAGGAAAACAATCAGGAGGAAAACAATGGGGAAGCCTGAGGGAGACGCTCACTCCGCTGCGACTGAAACTACCCACCGGGATGCTCTTTTGGTGTCGCGTGGTACCGCCGGCCTAGCAGTAGCCATGGGCTTGGGCAGATTCTTTTACACCCCCATTTTGCCTTTGATGGTAGGTTCCCTGGGTTGGTCGGGACAGTCCAGCGCGTGGATCGCCACCGCCAACTACGCCGGGTATTTTGCGGGTTCTTTGGCGGCCTCCCGAGGGTGGGTGCCGATTTCTAGAAGATTATACAGGGCAGCCCTTGTGTTGACGACAGTGCTCCTGGCGGCGGTTGCTTTCTCTGGCTCACCGTGGTGGCAAATAGCGGTCCGCTTTTTGGCTGGGGCCATCTCAGCTCTAGTTTTCGTCTCGGTGACGCAGAATATTCCCGTGGTCAAACGCCGAGCCCATGATGGTGGAATAATTTACGCTGGGGTTGGGCTAGGCATCCTCATCTCCGGAGGAATTGTCCTCATGGGGGGAAGTGTTCTCTCATGGCGGGCACTGTGGCTTATCTGCGCAGCAGTGAGCGCAGCACTTTCGCTTCTTGCATGGAATTGGCCAATACGTGAGAATCGCTCCGATTCTTCTACTCGGCCACGAAGTGACCAAGGACAGGAATCTTCGCTTGAACCATTGCGGTGGTTATCTGCTGGATATCTCTTCCAAGGCGCAGGCTACATCATCATCGGTACATATCTGGTGGTTCTAGCGCAGCCGGTTTTCGGGCAAACAGCCGCCGCCTCGACGTGGCTGGTAGCTGGATGCGCCACCGCTCCATCCCCGTTGTTTTGGTCGTATGCGGCAAACCGAGTGGGAACCTTCAAAGCGCTTGCTGGATGCTATTTCCTGCAGGTTACAGGTGCTGTCGTGGCAGTCTTCAGTTCTGGGCCCGGTCTTTTGTTTGTGTCGGCGTTTTTGTTCGGAGCTACCTTCATGGGGGTAACGATGCTGACTATTGAAGCGGGTCTCAAAGCGGGGAGCCCAGTTGCGGCGGCTTCCCTAACGACATGGTACAGCTTGGGGCAAATTATGGGCCCTGCGGTTATCGCTGTGGTGTTTAGTAACTCAACTACCTTGAGTTTCGCAGTGGCGGCTGGTTCATTGATTGTCGCGATGTTTTTCACGCTGCGCGGCGCCCACCTTCCTGTTTCCGGCACTGGTAGAAAGCAGGGGTGAAAATGGATAGCACAGAGCATGCCGATTTTCTTCACGTGAGGTTTTATCTCACTGCCTAACGGCAGGGGAACCGTATATTGCGAGCCTTCCAGCTGAGGCTGGTGGCTAAGCTTAGAAGTTCATCTTGAAGCGTCCTGGGTTCAGTTCCTACCTCTGGTAAGGAAGGATTAGGCACTATGCCCAGAAAGTATTCCGTTGAGTTCAAGGAGAAGGCGGGCCATCAGATCATCGAAATGGTCCGTCTGGAGTCTTGCTCACTGCAACGCGCCTACACCGAGGTCGGTGAGCTGCTTGGAGTATCCCACCACACGTTGCGGGCTTGGTACCGTGACAGCGCTTCAGTACGAGATAATTCTGACGCTTCAGGCGGCGAAACAATGGAAGAAGAGCTCAAGCGTCTGCGCCGCGAAAACCGCGAACTGAAACGAGCAAACGGGATTCTTAAGACAGCTTCGGCTTTTTTCGCAGCGGAACTCGACCGACCCGCGACCAAATGATCTCCTGCATCGACGCGTACAAAGATCAATTTGGGGGCGGAACTAAACCCAGGACGCTTCAGTTCCCGTGTCGCTGAGATGGGATTCATCCAACCTTGCCCCCGGAAGAGCCCAGTGCAGGTTGTCGACCACCTGTGGGAGCTCCTGGGCCTACAAGACCAGGTACCCGTTACGGCTCCCAGAAATACAAGATCTGACCCCTGCGAATGTCGCCCCGGACCTTGAGACCGTCGGTCCCCATTTCAGGTGCTGTTGCAAAGTTGGGGGGAGAGCAGCGAAGACTCAGTTTCTCATTCCCTGATGGCCGCTGCGTGTGGGCGTTGTTAGGCCGTCTCGAAGACCCGGTTGACGATCACCGCGTCCGGGTTCGGTTGCCCGTAGACAAACATCGTGCCTTGCCCTTTCCGCAATGAGTGCATCGCCTCCACAGCGCTACATGGAGACGAGAACGCCGTTGGGATGCGAAAGTAGCTACGTCTGTTTGATGGTCCAGGAGATCGACGGGCCTGCCGATTGGAGATGTGATCTGATCAGATCAGCAGATCAGACACAATCTACTGTTTCAGTTGCATGGGGCGGTCGAAGAGGTTGTCTTCTGCCTCGTGCTTGTGTTGCGAGGGTGAGTGTGGCGAGAACGGCGAAGGCTGCTCCGATCCACATGGCTGCGGAGGGATCGTCACCGGCTCGGCCGATGGCGAGCGCGCCGATTGCTGATCCCAGGGCGACGCCCATGGTAATGACAGAGGTGTGCACCGTGCTGACCATGTTCCCGGTTCCTCCGATTTCGGCGACGCGGGCGACCAAGGCGGGGTTCATCGGCACTCCGGCGACGCCTACGATGAGCACCATGGCCAGCACGAGCGGCTGTGCGTTGCTGAAGGCTCCAAGGAGCGCGAGTGAGATGAATAGCAGTGTGTGTCCGATGCGCAGGATGCCGATGGCGTGCTGGTCGGCGAACTTGCCGACGATGAGGTTGCCGATGAAGGACACGATCCCGTAGGCGAGCAGGATCAGGGTCGTCGTATTCGTCGCGAAGCCGGCGTTCTGTTCCAGCAGCGGGGTGAAGTAGGAGAAGCCGGCAAAGGCTGCGCCGATGGTCAGCAGGCTGACCAGGTATCTGGACCAGAGTTTCGGCGAGCGCAGCTTGCGCAGGTCCTGTGCGGCGGCTTCCTGGGTGGCGGCTTCACGGGCGGGCAGGGTGAGCAGGCTGATGAGGAACACGGCGAAGGCCGCGATGCCTAGGATGTAGAAGCTGGACTGCCAGCCCCAGCGGGCCGCGAGGAAGTGCGACAGCGGCAGGCCGATGACGGTTCCGATCATGATGCCGCCGAGCACGATGGACACTGCTTCGCCGATCTTCTCCGGACTCGGGGCCAGTCGGGCGCTGTAGGACACGGCGATGCCATAGGCGGCGCCGGAGAGGCATCCGGTCAGGACGCGAAGCAGTGCCAGCCACCAGAACTCGTGGATCAGCGGGACCAGGACCTCCAGCGCGGCATAGGTTCCGATGACGATCAACAGCGAGGCTTTGGGTGGGCGATGCCGCAGGAGGTACACCAGCAGCGGGCCTCCGAGCGCCATGCCGAGCGCGTACAAAGTGACCACCGTCCCGACCTGGCCGGTCGAGACGCCCAGGTCTGCGGCGATCTGCGGCATCATCCCCGCGGTCTGGAACTCGCTCATGACCACCACCATGATCGTGAGCATCAGTACGTACAGGTATTTCTTCATTGCCCGGTCTCCAATCTGGATTCTCTAGTACAAAATAAAGGTGCAGGTGAGCCCGACAGCTCACGGATTTCTCAGTAGTGGCGTATCAAGGTGTCAGGGCACTGAGGCCGAGTGCGACGATCCGCCGCAGTTCCTCGGGTGCGGAGCCGGCCTGTGCCATGACGCGAATCCCTGAGATCAGGGTGACGACCAGCAGTGCGGTGTCCCGAGCGTCCAGGTCCGGCCGGAGGCTACCGTCGAACCTGCCGGCCCTGACGGCGTGCTCCAGCATAGCGAGCTGGCGTCCCAGTGCACGGTCGAGGATGTGGGCGACGCGCGGGTCCTGACTGCCGCGGTCCGGCGTCATGCGTGTCGTCACGACCATGCACCCGGCCGCGTGCCCTTCAGTGGACGCCTCGTACTCCTCGGCGATCATGAGATTCAGAACGCCGCTCACGCGTGCGAAGCCATCCAGTTCGGCATCGGTGAGCACCGCCTCCTGACTCTCACCAGTGACCTCGACATAGCGCTCCAGTGCTCGAACGAACAGCTCATCCTTGGAGTCGAAGGCGTTGTACAGGCTGCTCCGCCGCACCCCGGCCGCCGCGCACAACTGCTCAGTCGACGTGTCCGCGAATCCACGCACCCTGAACTGCGCGGCCGCGGCATCCAGCACTGTCGCCTCGTCAAACGTTCGTGGTCTACCCATGTCCGCGATGCTAGCAGTTAATGGACTATGGAGTACAAAACAAACACAGGCCGCGACCGACGCAGCGTTGACTGGTGCAGCCGTTGTTGAATGGGCTGCCCGCATGACGCGCACCTGGCTCGTATAGGTGCTGTTGCAAAGTTGGGGGGGAGAGCAGCTTCTTCGACCTCCTCCGATGGTGCTTCATCACACAATGATTCTAAACTTCAGGTGTAACTGGCTCCTGTAGGTGACTGATGATGGTGGCAGCAACTACGAGCGCGGCGGCACCGAAGACTCCACCGGCGACCGCGACGGCTGTGTGGAAGCCTGTGAGGAACGCTCCACTGGCGACCATTTCGCCGAGGACTGCGACGCCGACGACGCTGCCGGTCTGGCGGGCGGCATTGATGACTCCTCCTGCGATGCCGACATGTTCCGGCGGGGCCGAGGCCACTGCGGCCGAGGTCGCGGCCGGCATCGCGAAGGCCATCCCGAATCCAGCTGTGAAGGTCAACACCGCGACCACCACGTAAGGGGTTTCTGCGGTGAGCAGCACGAGGCTGCTGAAGCCGATCGTGCCGACTACCAGGCCGGTGAGCATGGTGGGGAACGCGCCCCACCGGGCGACGGCACGGCCGCCCAGCGGTGACGCGACCACGGCGCTGCACGCCTGTGGTGCCAGCGCGAGGCCTGCCAGCCACGGCTCGTATCCCAGGTACTGCTGGAAGAAGAGGGAGAGCACGAAGAGTTGTCCGAAGAAGCTGAAGTTGAGCGCGAGCCCTACCATTGCGGCCACGGAAAACCGGGCACGAGTGAACAAGGCCATCGGCAGCATCGGGTCCGGGTGTCGTCGCTCTGCGATGATGAACAGGGCGAGGAAGACGCCCCCGGCGATCAGTACGGCTACCTGCCAGGGTGACCATCCGTGTTCGCCTGCGGTGATGACTGCATAGGTTACTGCCACCAGCGTGAGCACGGAGAGCACCTGTCCGGGTAGGTCCACCCGTCTCGCGCGACTGCCCGTGAGCACGGGAATTGCCCACAAGGTGAGCAGACAGCCGATAGCGACGATGGGGAGGTTGACCCAGAACACCGCCCGCCACCCGATCGTCGACACCAGCGCTCCGCCCAGGACCGGTCCGATCGCGGCGGCAACACCTCCTGCGCCGCCCCACAGCCCGATGGCGCGTGCTCGTTCCTTCGGATTGTCGTACACAGCCGACAGCAATGCCAGAGAGCCCGGCACGATCGCTGCCGCGCCCACGCCCTGGACGGCGCGACCAGCGACGAGGAACCCGCCTGTGGGAGCGAGGGCGCATACGGCCGAGAGCACAGCAAAGACCACCAGGCCAGCGAGGTAGACCCTGCGGGCCCCGAGACGGTCGCATGCGGCCCCAGCTGTGAGAAGGAACGCGGCGAACACGAGGGTGTAAGCGTCGACGACCCACTGCAGTGAGCCCACCGTCATGTCGAGGTCAGTGCCGATCTCGGCGAGGGCGACATTGACGATGGTCGTATCGAGCATGACGATGAAGAAACCGAGGAGGGTCGCGACCAGCGCCGTGCGCCGATGCGCGGTCATACGCGAGACTCCAGCGAAGCCTCGGCGGGCGGGTGGCCGAAGTAGGTGCGCTTGTAGAAGTCCTCATCGTAGTGCCCGCGTAGCCGTTGGCGGTCCCCGTTCATCGCGATCGCTCCCTTCGTCTCCTGATGCAATGAATCTGGTGAGTTCAAACTACGCCTGCGATTGTTCGGTCGTCACCGAACAGTTCCGGGTGCACACTGGAGACATGGTTGCGCGCGTGTTTCCTGAAGCGGTCCCGGATATCTCGACAGTCGCGTCGGCTCTGGCTGACTCGTCGCGGGCGGCCATGTGTGCTGCGCTCATGGACGGGCGGGCCTGGACGGTTGGTGAACTGGGCAGGTACGCGGGCCTGGCCCGGTCGACGGCGAGCGAGCATGTTGACGTGCTCGTCACCCACGGTCTCGTCCACGACATTCGGCAGGGCCGGCACCGCTACATTCGCCTGGCCGGGGAAGACATCGCACGAGTGGTCGAGAGCCTTGGCGTGGTCGCCCGCTCGCCCCTGCCCACTCCTCACAGCCTCAGCGCGTCACGGGCGAATGCGAACCTACGTGAAGGCCGCACCTGTTATCAGCACCTCGCCGGTAAGCTCGGGGTGCGCCTGGCTGAGCAACTGGAAGAGCACGAGTTCATCGACTCGCACTGTCAGGTCACTAATCAAGGTCATCGCTTGTTCATACAGTGGGGTGTGCCCCCGAAGATGCTCGACACGGGCAGGTTGTGCATGGACTCCACCGAACGCCGCTTCCACCTCGCCGGCCCTCTCGGCACGGGAATCTGCAAGACTCTGCTGGATAAGGAATGGCTTTCCCGCAGGGGTCGTACCCGGGCCGTGCGTCTCACTCCCGCCGGGCGGGCAGCGCTCAACGACACGGGCATCTCCCTCAATTGACCGACAGCCGTCCCTGAGGGCTTCAGTCGTTCTTTGGCACCGGCGTGACCTTTCGGACGATCGAAAGCCGGTCGGAACAGGATGAGAGTTCCTGGCAAGGGTTGAACGGATCAAATTCGCGCGATCCTGGACGATCCGCCTGGGGATAACGAAGCATTTGGTCAAGAATATGAGGCAGCCAATCGCTTCAGGGAGACTGCCTCACATCAGCGATCGCAAACCCCGTCAACTGCCGCGAATAGCAGTCGATAACCGTGGCCAGGTACATATTCGACCCGTCCGCGATCGGCAGGTACGTGATGTCGCCGACGTAGACCGCGTTCGGCCTACGTGGCAGACACCGCACGAACGCTGAATCTCAAGGCGGCTTGGGTTGATACGATCCCGAACTCAGGTGGAACCGGCAAGGTTACGGTCAAGCGAGACGGGCAACTCCTTGGCACGTTTACTGTCCCGGCCGGTAAGGTCGTTGAACGTACTCTCGATGTCCGAGGCGGAGGCACTGTTATCGTCTACCTCGAGGCTCACGACTCCAAAGATGATCAAAAGCGAGTGCCTTCCAGCGGTCTTGCAGTCCTCACCCCGGTTGTGAAGTAACAGCTCACACCACCAACAGACCAGTTCAGGTCGTGAAAACAAAGCGCTGGGAACACCTCCCAGCGCTTTCTCTATGCCTACGCCAGGTCAAAGGCGTCGTACGGACGCCGTAGGGGAATAGTGGTGGTGCAGCTCTAGATGCAATGACATTTCACGGTGCATTACACACGCCAATGTGCTGCATATCACTTGTGCTGTTTTGGTGTGCAGTGCAGCAGCGCTTTTACTGGTTCTTCTGCTGCGCAATTCACTGCACTACGGAGTGACTGCGACATTTCATTAACACGTAGATTGCACTGTGTATTGGGCAGCCATTCCATCGACACGTTTACTGCGCAATCAAATGCACCGACACTTTAATGACACGTAAATCGGGCAATAAAGTGGTTTGGCAGTCTATTGACACCTTTACTGCGCAACAGAATGACACCGTCATTCTGCCGGCCCTTCTGCGGGCGTCTCTTCTGCGCAGCACATGCGCCATTGTCCCGGCCGACGTGCTGCGCAATATCTCCGCCACTCAACAGGCCAATTCGCTGCGCGGAATAGTGACACTCCGCTCAGCGTGGCCCAGATTTCTTCGATTTTCGCTGAATTAGAGCGGTTTTCGCGCTGTCTCTGGACACTGACCCCGACGACACCCTATTAGGCCCGCTACAGGGCCGTACAGGGCGGGGGAGAGCAGTGCTACAACTAATCACCGTCATCACGGTCACGCTGCTGTTGCTGCTGGCGGCGGCGCTTCTCGATACGCTCGCGCGCACGCTGCTGCGCCCCGCCCTTCTTGCCTGAGGTCTGCGACTGCCTGAACAGCGTGTAGCGCTCAAGCAACTCTGGGCTGCGATGCAGTTCTAGCACCAGGAACTTCTTGTCCAGATGCTCCAACTGCTGTCCTGACTTCATCGCTTCTTCGATGATGATGGCGGCTTCATCTTCGGCATCCGCGTGCGCGTTGCGGCGGATCTGATCAGCCTCATCGCGGGCGTCCTTGCGCGTTACTGCAGCGTCGCGTGTGGCCTCGTCGCGGAAGCTCGTGGCTTCATCTCGTGCTTTGTTGCGGATCGTCTCGGCGTCGCGCTCAGCCTGCTTATGGGCCTCGTCGGCCTTGCGAGTTATCGACTCCGCTTCGCTGCGGGCCGTGGCTGTAATCGCGCTCGCCTTGGCCCGTGCAGTCTCTTCGGCTTGTTTGAGCAGCTCGTCTGCTTGCGCTTCGGCAAGGCCCATGGTCTGTTCGGCATCCTGCTCGGCTTTCTCGCGTGATTCACGAAGTACGCGCTCAGCAACAGCGCGGGCCTGTTCTTCGGCGTGCTGCAGCACACTTTGCGCTTTCTCGTTGGCTTCTTGGGCCTGCTTGAGTTCTTTTGCTGCCTGCTCGCGATCACGCTCGATCGCGTCCATGTCGCGCTGCACGGAGCGCTTCTTGACTCCCACTTCACCTTCGCGGTTCTTGAGATCCCGCTCTCGGTCTTGCTGCTCGGTGTAGCGGTCGAGGTTCAGCGACTCGTCGTGTCGTTCAGAGACTTCCAGCTCGACCGGATAACCCAACGAGTGCATGTGTTCACGAAGCCCTCGCTGTGCATCGATGAACTTCTGTTGGCCCGATATCTGCTTGCCCTTCTTCGGGTCGTCTTTGTACCGCACCGTGGGGTCTGTGTTGTACGCGATGCCAGGGCGGCAACGCAGCGTACCGGGCTTGTCCGGATGAGGGGAGAGGGTGTCCGCCTGAAACTGGATGTGTGGCGTCGATTCGTCGAAGTTCATGTCCCCGCCGGCGACTGCGTCGATACCGCCGGGAATGAAGTTCTCGGCGAGCCAACGCATTGACTCTTCGGGGTACTTCTTTGCTTCTTCGTAGTCGCGGGCGACATAGCGCGGACGTTTCACTTCGCGCCCGTCCACCTCACTGGTGTAGTAGTCGGGGATCTCCTTGCACATCGACTTCGGCGGATGCACGACGAACAGCGACGTCTCGAAACGGTTCTTCTGCACGCGCACTCCGTCCATCCGGGCGTCTTGGTACTGCAGGACTTCCTCGACAGATGCAGCGCGTCGGAACGTGCCGTTGCCGCCGTTGACGAACGGGACGTTCAAATGCGCATCAGCCACGACGATGTTTGCGTTCATCGCGGCCTGATGCGCCTGGATATAAATTGTATTATCCCAGACGCCGTGTTAATACCCGTAGCTGTGTTATATACGCCGCGAGGCGGCGCATAACAGCTACGGGCATGTACTACCCGCGCAACAACCGCCTGACGGCGGTGTCACTGTGCAGGGTGTAGCTGTGCGCACCACGTTAACGATGTCGGTCTTGCCGTGCGGTTAGACACCTTGCGCTCGC
>ERZ1031273.552-NODE-552-length-11398-cov-8.312439_pt1 | contig 11398 bp, 8 predicted proteins | sample MGYA00516575_ERZ1031273 | MGnify/ENA primary metagenome ERZ1031273 (study PRJEB33718, sample SAMN03159816) | human skin metagenome | collected 2014-02-25 | study: EMG produced TPA metagenomics assembly of the PRJNA266117 data set (Human skin bacterial metagenome... | reverse complement strand
CCGGCAAGGTCCTCGTCCCCGCCGACTGGGACTCCCTGGTACTCGACAACCCGCGTATCGGCGCCTACGCCGAGTCCATCGGCGCCCGCGCAAAGGCTGAGGTCGAGGAGATCGAGCAGCCGGAGGAGGTCGTCGAGGTGGAACAGCCGGAGCCTGTCGAGGTTGCCGACGTGCACGAGATGGTCGAGCTGGTCCCGGCCGAGGAAATCGCCGACGAGCCGGCTGCCGAGGCCGAGGCTCAGCCGGGTGTCGTCCCCGCCAAGGCGGAGCAGCCGGAGAAGGACGATCCGAAGGTCGAAGCGAAAGCCGAGGCCAAGGCCAAGGTTGAGGTCAAGCCCGCCAAGGCTGAGGCTCCCAAGCAGGCTGACAGCCAGGTCAACATCGCGGCCATCATCGGCGGCGTCGTCGCAGCCCTAGCAGCCCTCGGCATCGGCGCAGCATTCCTCGCAATGCGCTAAGAGTAAGGCTGGCCGGTAGGTAGAAACCAACAAGCGGGCCCTTCCTGAAATGGGAAGGGCCCGCTTGCTACTTCGTTTTACCGCGCTTTAAGAGTTGGGGCGCTTACCGCGGTTCGCGCTCTTCTTACGACGGTCCTTGCGCTTGCGACCACGCTTGCTCATGGGGGCCTCCTTTGAATATGGGTACCGGTTACAGATGTTCCACTGTATAGCCCTGCACTGCTGGCAAGGTAATCCGGCGGAGTTTTACGCCGACAGGCGTGCGCGGTTGCGGGCGCGGGCCTTGTTGCGGCGCTTGAGCGCGCGGCGCTCCTCCTCGGACAGGCCGCCCCAGACGCCGGCGTCCTGGCCGGTCTCCAGTGCCCACTTCAGGCACTGGGAGGTGACGGGGCAGCGGTGGCAGACCAGCTTGGCCTGCGCGATCTGGCTCAGGGCCGGGCCGGAGTTACCGACGGGGAAGAACAGTTCCGGGTCCTCGTCGCGGCAAATAGCTTCGTGGCGCCAATCCATGATGGTGACTCTCCTTTAAATGGTGTGGGTTGAATCCATGTGCAATTACGTGCGCACCACAAACACCCGCATTTGGCGGATGCGTTGCAAACGAAGTTTGATTCCTAGTGCCGGGCGGAGTGTCCCGTTGGATGCGGGACCCGTCTTCCGGTTTACCGGGCGTTAACCCTGTGGTGGCTTAGGGTTAAGGGCTGTGTAACCAGCCCGTTGTTTTTGCTACCCGGAAATAATGGCATGTTCACCTACACCGCGCTAGGGGTGTGCGCCAAATTGTGACGGGAATCATAGAATCTAACACTGCTTTCGTCGGCCGGGGTTGGATGCGGGGTGCGTCCGGAGGGCGTCGACAAGCAATGTGACCTGCAGAAAGGCTAGCACCCTTCGAGATAGGCTACCGTCAAATCGCGCAACGCAAATGGGAGCGCAAGCCGGTGGGGCCTAGACTGCTGTGATGTGGAAACCAACAACAACCCCGCCCCGAATAGGTCCGAAGTTGCGCATGGAACCGTGCCCGCAGTGATGCGTTTCAGTGCAGTCGTCGTGCTGGTGCAGTGCGCCGCGATGTTCATCTACGCGGCCTCTTTGATCGTCTCCCAGTTCACCGAGCACACCTCGACACTCGAGTCGCAGTCCCCGGCCGCGAACTACGTCAACATCGGCACCGCGACGTTCCTTGCGATCATCTTCGGCTACATCGCCTACGCCGCGGTGAGCACGCTGAAGGGCAACCCCCGCGCCACCGGCGCGATCGTGCTGGTGGAAGCGATCCTGGCGGGCGTGGCGGTGTACATGTTCCGCGGCGGCGTGCCGCTTTTGGGCGCGGCGACGCTGGCGTCCGCGGTGCTCGCGCTCATCGGCATCTTCCACCCGGCCACACGCGAGTACAACGAGGCGCGCTACGCGCAACGCAAAGCGCGGCGCACCCAGTAGAACGCCGCGCTAGGGGGGGGAAGGCCGTTTGTTTAGGTGTTGGCCTTCAACACAACAACTTCGTCTCCGCGCTTTTCCACCACGGTGGCACCGGCGGAGGATATGTGCACCGGGCCGGAGTAGTCGCCGCGGTCGACCGGGATGATCTTGTCCACGGCGTTTTTGTCCCAATCCACCACGGCAATGCCGCTGTCGGAGGCGTAGAGCAGCTTTTCACCGGCGGAAAAGCCAGTGCCCAGCGCGCCCTGGAACACACCGGTGACGGCGAGCGCCGCGGGCTCCATCAGCAGCAGGGAGTTGTTCTCCCAGTACGTCATGTGGTGCGGCAGGTCGGCCACGGGAAGATTCTTGATAATGCCGTCTGGGCCGACTTCCGGGCTGTCCATCTGCGGCACTGACGAGGAGCTGATGTTGGTGCCCTCCTTGTCGTAACCGCGCACCTCGGAGGTGGTTGGGTCATAGACCGCGGCCGCGTCCTGGGAGATGGACACCAAATACGCGTCCGGGCTGATCTCGATGTTGGCCACAACCTCCGGCTTGCGCGAATCCTCCGGCGTGGCCTCCTGCAGGCGCAAGTACGCGCCGTCGTCGCAGATCTCCGTGACAGCGACCAGCTCCGTGCGGGTCAGCGCAGAGGTGATGGTGCACTCGTTGGGCTGCATGTCCGGCTCCTGCTTCGCCTCCACATAGCCGTATTCCACGGTGCGCACCAGGTCGGAGCGCCACACCTCGGCGCGCTGGGAGCTGGCGTAGCCCACCCGGTCGTTCGACGCCAAGCGCACCACGTTGTCCGGCGCGCTAGCCGAGCGGGTGCCGGCGTACTTGCCGGTCTTCGCGTCGATGGCAACCACGTCGCCGCAGCCCGCGTTGTCGCGGTAGGTGGCCACAACCTTGCCCCAGGCCTGGTCCACCAGGCACAGCTCGTTGGGACGCTCGTACGTCCACGCCGTCTCACCCTCCGGGGTAGTGGCGGTGAGCGTGTGGTCGTTGTACGTGATCACCATGCCGCTGGCCACCAGCGGCTGGTCGCGGCCGGACGTGTCCGGCAGGGAAAAGCCTTCGCTGAAAGACTTCGGCACCACGGCGAGTTGCCCGTAGTCCTGGTGTTCTTCCTGGGCAGAATCCAGGTGCGCGTCGCGCGCGGGGGCGGTGAAAAAGGCGGTGCCCAGCAGCAGCGCTGAGACACCTGCGATCACTCCGGTAGCGATCAGGTCGCCGCGGGTGCGACGCAGGGGAGAATTCATCGCCGTTTCCTTCCTGAGGCTCGTGCTGGGCGTGCCCCGAGCACTTTACGCGGGCGTCCCACTCGTGCTGTAGCTGAGTCCGGGATATCCAAGGTCTCGTGCAGCTCCGGCGAGGTGGAGAACCACTCCGGCAGCTCGCGGGCACCCAGCGACAGCTCGTCGTTAATCGCTTCCCACTTGCGCACCTCGTCGTAGCCCACCAGCGTGACAGCGGTGCCGTTCTTGCCGGCGCGGCCGGTGCGGCCGATGCGGTGCACGTACGTCATCGGGTCATCCGGAGTTTGGAAGTTGATCACGTGGGTGACGTCTTCGACGTCGATGCCGCGGGCGGCGACGTCGGTGGCGACGAGGATGTCGGCCGAGCTGCGTCGAAAAGCATCGAGCGCCGCCTCGCGCGCACGCTGGCCAAGATCGCCGTGGACCGCGGCGACGGTAAAGCCGCGCTGCGCGAGGTCTTCCGCAAGCTCCGCGGCGGAGCGCTTCGTGCGGGCGAAGATGATGGTGCGCCCGCGGCCGCGGGCCTGGAGGATGCGCGCGACCACTTCGGGCTTGTCCATGCGGTGGGACTTCAGCGCCACCTGGCGGGTGGTGTCGTGGGTGCGCGGGGCGTCGGCGGACTCGGCGCGGATGTGCACCGGCGTGCGCATCTTCGCGCGCGCAAGCGAAAGAATCGGACCCGGCATGGTGGCGGAAAACAGCATCGTCTGCGCGTCATCGCGCACCGCCGCCCAAAGTTTCTCAATGTCGGGCAAGAAGCCCATGTCCAGCATCTCGTCCGCCTCGTCGAGCACCAGAATCGCCACGGTGGATAGTGTGAGGTCGCCGCGCTCGTGCAGGTCAATCAGGCGCCCGGGCGTGCCGACGATCACGTCCACGCCCGCTTCCAGCGCCGCAATCTGGTCCTCGTACGGGCGGCCGCCGTAAATCGTGGTCACGCGCACCGGCGTCTCGGAGGCGGCGTAGGCGAGGTCGTCGCCGACCTGCACGGCGAGCTCGCGGGTGGGCACAATCACCAGCGCGCGCGGGGTGCCGTCGAGCTCGTCGATGTCCGCGTCGTCAAACACGCGGTCCAAAAGCGGCACGCCGAAACCGAACGTCTTGCCCATGCCGGTGCGGGCCTGGCCGATGATGTCGCGCCCCGCCAGCGCGCGGGGCAGCGTGAGTTCCTGAATGGAAAAGGGGCGCACGATGCCGCGCTGGGCAAGCGCATCGGCGATTTCGGCGGCGACGCCCAGCTGAGCAAACGTCGGCGGCAGCGACTTTTCGCCGGCCGGGGCGCCAGTTGAGGCGCGGTTGTGTTCACTCTCAGCTGAATAGGGCACGCGCTTATCTTAACTACAGGTCGTTACAATGGGCACACCGTGCGCGCGGGCCGGATAGGGCCCGCCGCCTTCGAGTAATGAACCAAGTGCGAAGGACAGTGAGCGACACTATGGATATCAAGATCGGTCTTGCAGACAGCCCCCGCGAACTGACGATCAAGCTGCCGGAGGGCCAAGACGACATCATCTCCACCGTGGAGCAGGCCATTGACGGCGGCCAGGCCACCCTGAAGGTGGAGGACGACAAGGGTCGCATGTACCTCATCCGCACCGACCGCATCGTCTACGTGGAGCAGGGTACTGCCGCAGCCCGATCCGTCGGGTTCATGCGCTAAATTACGCATTTATGGCACAACGGCACGGCGCACATGAGCGGGACGCCCGCGGCGGTGGCCCCATCGGGGGCGGCCACGAGGCGCACCGCCGTTCCAGCGACGCTGAATTCGGCACCCGTGACAGTGACGATGATTTCGGCGACTGGTTCGATAGCTGGGACCTCGAATCCGAGGAAGCCCAGCCTGCACAGCCGCGCCGCCGTTCCGGCAAGCGCTCCCAAAAGGGCAGGAAGCTTCACGACGGCTCACGTAGGCCCGCTTCCCGCTCCAAGCACGCAGACACGGGTGGGGGAGCGCTGACTGCGTCCTTTGCCCGCGCCACCGGCGAAGACAGCAAACTTGTCGCGTTTGCGCACGAGTACGGCTGGCGCGCTTACGCCATCCCCGTGCTGGCCGTGATCACCGTGTTTGTGCTGATCAACATGGTGCAAAACCCGGAGGACCTCGCGCTGGGGACCACAGGTTCTGCCGCCGAGGACGATGCCTCGGCAGTGTCCTCGCCCGCCAAGCGCGAGGAAGACCCGGACGGCGGCGTGAAGCCGCTGGAGCCCGCGAAGATCGCGGAAGGGCAGTTTGATCCGCACGATCTGCCGCCGGGCGGGCCGTATACCACCACCGGCGCCGGCACCTTCTACGAAGTGGGTGCTCCAGGCATGACCGCCGGAGAGGGCGCCGAGATCGTGGTGCGCTTCGCGGTGGAGGTCGAGGACGGCATCGACACCTCCGGCTACGGCGGGGACGAAGCGTTTGCGCACATGGTTGACGCGACGCTGAGCGATCCGCGCGGTTGGACCAACGACCCGCGCTTCCGCTTTGAGCACGTCGGCGTCAACGACAACCCGACGCTGAAAATCCGCCTGACCTCGCTGGACACCACCGCGGAGCTGTGCGGTGTGCAGATCGGCACCGAAACGAGCTGCCGCACCCGCATCACGGGCGAGGACACGGTGCTGCTCAACGAGTCGCGCTGGGTGCGAGGCGCCGTGCCGTTCCAGGGCGATCTGGGCAGCTACCGCCAGTACCTGATCAACCACGAGGTGGGCCACGCCGTGGGCTTTGCGGAGCACGTGCCGTGCCCGGAGCCGAACGCGCTGGCGCCGATCATGATGCAGCAGACCTTAAGCCTGAACAATGCGCAGCTGCGGGAGATGAGCCCGGAGGACAATTACCCGGACAACCCGGACACCTGCCGGACGAACCCGTGGCCCTACCCGCGCCCAGCGGCGCTGTAGGAGGCTGTAGGTGGCAGAGCAAACGGCACAGCAGATCCCCGGACATGTGTTGTCGGCGTTCCAGCTCGACGGCCGGGCAGGCATCCCTTTGGGCCCGGAGTGGGACAACGGCGTCCGCTTCGGTCGGGTGGTGGTCTCCGAGGCCAGCGACACTGCGGCCTGGTCCGGCAAGGCCCGCGATCATGCTGGCGAGTTCGGCGCGGGCATCGCCGTGTCGCGCCCGGTGCGCGCCACTGACGGCCGCCTGGTCGTGGGCGGCTTCAAGGCCAGCGAGTTTGTTGAGGGCCAGGTGCGCGCGCGTATCGACGAAGCCGTGTCCGCCGCCCTGCGCTACGACGAGGCGATGGCCGGGGTTGAACCGCCGGCGGCGGACCGTGGCGACGCGTTCGCGACGGCAGAGCGCGCGGTGTGGCGCGACTACACGCCGCAGCCAGACGACGTTGTGGCGCACATGGATTTTGTGTCCTGCCTGCTCTTTTCCGGGGATATGGTGCCGACGTTGACGGACCTTGTGCCGTCTTCAGGCAAACGCCCCCGAGGTTTCACCGCGGCGCTGGTGATTGTGGACGGGCTGCTCGCTGAGGCCTGCGATGCGGCCGTGCTGGACAGGTGGGCGCATGTGCCGGAGCTGCGGGGGCTGGCGCGGCGCGCGCTGGAGTACCGCGCGGCCTGCGCACGAGCTGCGGGTTCGGACATACGTTCGATAGTTGAGAGGGTTGATGAGGTCCTCGTGTCGGAGTGAGTGACACAATCGACGTCATGACTTCCACCAGACCCTCTCCCGTGCCCCCGGCGGTACTCGAGCCGAAGGCCTACCTCGTGCCGCGCACACGCCCGAACACGCGGCGCGAATGGCCGGTTGATCTGCCCCAACAAGGCCTGCACAAAGTCACGGGCGAGCCGGGCTCCGGGGTGTCGAGCTTTTTGCTGGACACCGCCGCGGCCGCGATGCGCAGGCACGCAGGCGGCGAAGCGGAGCACGGCCCGGGCGGGGTACTGGTGCTTACCGATTCGAAGGAGACCGGCGCGAGGCTGCGCGCGGAGCTGGCGGACACGCTGGCCGCCTCCGGGTTTGTCTCCGACGAGCCGGTGGTGCGCTCCGTGCACTCGCTCGCGTTCGCGCTGGTGCGACAGCAGATGGACGAGGAGCTGCGGCTGATCTCCGGCGCGGAGCAGGACGCGGTGATCCGCCAGCTGCTGCGGGGCCACGCTGAAGACGGCGGCGGCACCTGGCCCGCGGAGCTGCGCCCGGCGCTTCCCATGGTCGGTTTTGCGCGGCAGTTGAGGGACTTTCTGCTGCGCGCCATTGAGCGCGGCCTGGGCCCGGAGGACCTGGTCGAGCTGGGACAGCGCCACGGCATTGGCATCTGGTCCGCCTCGGGCGACTTCTTGCGGGAGTACCAGCAGGTGATGGCGCTGTCCGGCGCGCACCGCCTCTCGGCATCCGAGCTGATTGCGGCCGCCTTGGAGGTGGAGCTGCCGCGCACGTGGCACACCGTGATTGTGGACGACGCGCAGCACCTGGCGCCGGCATCCGCGGCGCTGGTGCAACGGCTGCTGGAGCAGGCGGACCTCGGCGTCGTCGGCGGGGATCTGGAGCAGTCCGTGTTCCACTTCCGCGGCGCCTCCCCGGCGTTTTTCAAGGACCTCGGCGGATTGGAGCACGAGGTGATCGACCTCGGCGCCACCCGCAGGACGCCTGCGCGGTCCGCCACGATCGCAGATTCCAGCGCGGCCGAGCTGTCGCTCGTGGCGGACACGCTTCGCCGCGCCCACCTGGAGGAGGGCGTGGCCTACCGCGACATGGCGGTGGTGGTGCGCTCCACGCCGCTGCTTGAGCCGATGCGGCGCGCGCTGCTGCGCGCCGGGGTGCCGGTTTCGCTCAACCCCACCGACCTGGTGCTGGGGGAGCAGCGCATTGTGTCGGCCCTGCTGCTCGGAGTGCGCGCGCTGTACGAGGAACTTTCGGCCACCGAGTGGCGAGACCTGCTGCTCAGCCCGGTCGGCGGCGCAGACCCGGTGACGCTGCGCAGGCTGTTGCGCGGCCTGCGCCGCTGGTCGCCGGAGACCCGCGCGGAGGAAAGCCTGCGCGAGCTTTTGGCCACCCCGACCGCGCTCCCGGACTTCGGCACCGTGCTCACGGACCGCGAGCTGGACATCCTGCACCGAGTGCGCGACGTGCTCGACGCCGGGCGCAGCGCGCTAGCAGGCGGCGGCACGGTGGAGGAAGTGCTGTGGGCGCTCTGGCACGCCACGGGGCTGTCCAACCGGCTGCTGGCGTCCGCGCTGCGCGGCGGCGCCACCGGCTCGCAGGCGGACCGGGACCTCGACGCCGTGATGGCGCTGTTTGACGCCGCGGGCGACCACACGGAGCGCAGGCCCAGCGCGGGCATCGAATCCTTCGTCGCGTCCATCACCGAGCAGGAGCTGCCCACCGGCGTGCGCGACCGCCGCAACGCCACCCCGGACGCCGCAGCACTGCTCACCGCCCACGGAGCGGTTGGCCGCGAGTTCCGCCGCGTGGTCGTGGCGGGCGTGCAGGAGCTGACGTGGCCGAGCCTGGGGGAGACCGGGTCGCTGTTCCGCCAGGAAGACCTGGTGGACCTCATCGACAAGGACGTGGACCCCGGTGTGCCCGTTTCCCACATCAACGAGCGGTTGGTGGAGGAGCGCCGCCTGTTCACGGTGGCGGCCAGCCGCGCCACGGAGCAGCTGTTGGTCACCGCCGTAGAAAGCGACGACGGCGAGGAAGTGGAGCAGCGCTCGCGTTTCGTGGAGGAGTTCTGCCGCGACTTCAAGGTGCAGCCGCGCGAGGTGCGCATCGCGGGCACGTCCGCGGACGCCGCCCGGATCGTCGGCCAGAGTGCGGGCGCTGCCGCTGGGGCCGAGGGCGGAAGCACAGTGGTGCGCGTGCTCGCGCACGACGACCTGATCGCCGAGTTCCGCCGCGTGCTGACAGACCCAGCATCCACAGAGGCGCAGCGCAGCCAGGCGTCCCGCCAACTCGCGCGCATGGCGGCCGCCGGCGTGCTGGGCGCGGACCCTCAGCAGTGGTGGACGACCACGGAGCCGTCCACAAGCGAACCGCTCGGCGTCTCGCCGGCGCTGTCGCCGTCGCGGGTGGAAAAGCTGCTCGCTTGCCCCATGCAGGCGGTGCTGGAACGGATGTCGGGCCTGGATGAATCGCTGGACATGATTTACGGCGCCATGGCGCACGCCTACTTCGAAGCGCTGGGCAACGGCATGGACGATGCCGAGGCGCTGGATGCGACCGTGGCGGCGCGCCGGGCCGCGGATAACGCCCCGGAGTGGAAGGTTGAGCGCGACATCGCGGACTTTCGGGCCATGCTCGAGCGCACCCATGGCTGGCTGCAGGCCAGCCGCGGGGCTTTTGAGCAGGTCGCGGTGGAAGCGGACGTGAACGTCCAGGTCAGCGACAGTGTGCGTATCCGCGGCAGGCTGGACCGCCTCGAGCGCGACAGCAGCGGTGCGGTGCACATTGTGGACCTGAAAACGAGCGCGTACCCGCCGACCGCGGCCGCCACCGCGGACAACCCCCAGCTGGCCACCTACCAGCTGGCGCTGGCGCACGGCGAGTTCGATGGCGGCAAGGTGGTCACCGCGCGCGACGGCGCAAATGCGCTTTCGGTGGGCGGGGCGGTGCTGGTGTTCCCGAACACCAGGAAGACCACACTGAGCACCCGAGAGCAGGCGGCGAAAACCGGCGAAGAGCTGGACGCGCTCGCCGCCGCGCTCGACGGGCTGCCCGAGGAAACCGCAGGACCGACGTTGCTCGCCGTGGTCGGCCCGCAGTGCGACCGCTGCGCTGTGCGAGCGCTGTGCCCGATCCAGCCGGAAGGAGCGACGATCCACCATGTCTAACCCCACCCCGATGTCTCCCGTGCTGCTGTCGCGCTACCTGGGGCAGCAATACCCGCCGACAGACCAGCAAGCCGCCGTGATCGGCGCGGAGCCCGGCCCGCTGCTGGTGGTTGCCGGCGCAGGTGCGGGCAAAACCGAAACCATGGCCGCGCGCGTGGTGTGGCTGGTGGCCAACGGCTACGCCCGGCCGGATGAGGTTTTGGGTCTGACGTTTACCCGCAAGGCCGCTCAGGAGATGGGCAAGCGCATCCGGGACCGGCTGGGCTCGCTCGCGGCCAACACCGACCTGGTGCGCCGCCTCGACCCGTCCGGCGAGCTGGCGAAAAACCTGGAGGTGATCGCGCCTTCGGTGTCCACCTACGACTCTTACGCCGGCGAGCTGATTCGCGAATACGGCCTTTTGGTGCCGGTGGAGCCGGACGCCCGGCTGATCACGGATGCGGAGCTGCACGCCATCGCCACCGACGTGGTGGTCAACTACTCCGGCGGGCTGATCACGGAGTTGGGCTCCAACCCGTCGCTGTCCACCGTGGTGGAGGACCTGCTCGCGCTGACCACGGCGATGGGCAACGAGCTGGCCTCGCCCGAGTGGGTGCGCGAGCACGCGCACGACTTCCTCGCAGAAACTGAGTCCTACCCCATGGCCCCGCGCGCCCGCGTGGAGTTCACCCAGGTGCTCACGAAATGGCGTTCCAAGCAGGAAATGCGCGTGAACATGCTGCCGCTGGTGGAGGAGCTAGCGGCGGAGCTGCGCCGCCGCGGCGTGGTCACGTTCAACGAACAGATGTCCGTGGCAGCGAAGCTGGCGCGCGACCATCAGACGGTGGGGGAGTCGCAGCGCTCCCGCTACCGCGTGGTCATGCTGGACGAGTACCAGGACACCTCGCACGCGCAGCGCGTGCTGTTGCGCAGCCTGTTCGGCGAGGGCACGGACCCGTCGCTGACCGTGACCGCGGTGGGCGACCCGATGCAGGCGATCTACGGCTGGCGCGGCGCGACCGCCGCCAACCTGGCCGCGTTTGTGGAGGATTTCCCGTCGCCTGCAGGCCCGGCGCCGAAGAAGCAGCTGACCACCTCCTGGCGCAACCCGCCTGAGGTGCTGGACCTGGCCAACGGCGTTTCCGACGCGGTGCTGGGCACCGCCGAGGACAGGGCCGTGGCCCAGCTAGAGCCCCGGCCAGCCGCGGATGCGGGTGATGTGACCCTGGGCTTCTTCCCGGACCAGGACGCGGAGATCGCCTACGTGGCAGACGCGCTCGCGCAGGAATACCAGGCGGCGTCGCAGGAAGGGCGCGCGCTTTCGGCGGCCGCGTTGGTGCGCAAGAACCGCCACTCGCCGGTGCTCGCGGCGGCGCTGGAGGAGCGTGGGGTGCCCTACGAAATCGTGGGACTTGCAGGGCTTCTCGACGTCCCGGAGGTCGCCGACACCGTCGCCATCGCCACGATGCTGGTGCGCCCAGACGACACCGCCGCCGCGCTGCGCGT
>ERZ1031273.549-NODE-549-length-11444-cov-10.754324_pt1 | contig 11444 bp, 18 predicted proteins | sample MGYA00516575_ERZ1031273 | MGnify/ENA primary metagenome ERZ1031273 (study PRJEB33718, sample SAMN03159816) | human skin metagenome | collected 2014-02-25 | study: EMG produced TPA metagenomics assembly of the PRJNA266117 data set (Human skin bacterial metagenome... | reverse complement strand
GGTTGCCGGTGATGACGGTGAGTGTGCGTGTGCCTGTGTGGGCGCGGCCGATGCCGAGGTATTTCATTTGTCCGGCGAATCGAAGTGTGATGCGGGCTGCTTGGCTAACGCTCATGTGTTGTTCGGTCACGGCTTTAACGATGGCGAGGTTGGGGTTGTTGTAGCTCATGGCTCATTGTCGCTGGCTGGATGTGTCAACGATGTCGCGACTGATGTGTCAACTATCACCACTGGTGCGGGAGTGGGGTGGAAGTGTCAACGATGTCCTGACTGATGTGTCAACTGTCTTGGACAAAACCGCTGGGTGTTGGTGTCAACTATGTCCTGACGCAGGACACTGTCGCGGGCACCAGATACGGCTCCTGGTCAGCGGAAACGCCGATCAGGGGCCTTCTTCACGCCTGCATAGAGTGGGCATGTACGCACTGAGGTACGCAATACGCGACACGTCGCGCCCGCCACGCGAGGCGTGGCCGGGAGACCTCCTGAGGAGTAGGTGATCAGCCTGCTCGTGAACGAAGAAGACTGGCATGACCACAAGCGCCCGCATCATCCGCCACACCGAGCCCCGCGCGTGGCTTGGCTGCCTCACGTGTTATTCGGAAGCCGATCTCGTCGGCAGGTGGTACGACGCCGAGGACTGCGACGAGGTCACCCCTGCCCAGCTGCACGGTCACGCGACCGACCACGAGGAACTCTGGGTGATGGACCACGAGGGCATCCCTGTCGCCGGCGAGATGGACCCCATGACCGCGGCCCAGTGGGGCCGCGTCCTCACCTCGGTGCCGGAGCACCAGCAGGAGGCCCTCTTCGCCTGGGTTCGCTCCGGCAGCTACCTCGCCGAGGGCGAGGGCGGTTTCCCGTCGCTCGAGGCGTTCGAGGACCGCTACGAGGGCGAGTGGTGCTCATGGCGCGAGTACGCCGACCACATGCTCGAGGAGGGCGGCCTGCTCGAGGGCGTCTCCGACAAGGTCCGCCGCTACATCGACTACGACCAGTGGGCGCGTGACCTGCTGATGGACTACACGGTCGAGGACGCCGAGGACGGCGGCGTCATCGTCTTCCGCAACCTCTGAGCTATAGGCGCGTATACTGCACTGTCACGTAAGCGCGCCTATAGCATGTCTGACAGATTCCTTCCTCCCATAGGAGCCCACCATGCGACGCCACCTGATTACCGCCACCACGCTCGCCATCGCCGCCACCGCCCTGCTCACCGGCTGCAGCGGCAACAACCTCGAGGGCACCTACCTCGACGCCAAGGAGGGGCGCTACATGTTGATCCTCGGCGAGGACGGCACCTGCGGCCACCAGGAGCGGACCAACCCGCAGGCCGAGATCGACGCCGACTGCTCTTGGAGTCGCAACGGCGACGAGCTGACCTTCGTCGGCCTGATGAGCTACAACGTCTACGGCACGGTCAACGACGACGGCTCGATCACCATCCCGCACCAGAACCACGTCACCTCGAAGCTGCTACAGAAGCAGGAGAGCTGAGCGCGATCACGAGACCCCCGGGGAGCATCCGCTCCTCGGGGGTTCTTTTTCTTGACCTCCGTGAATGCGACGGCCAGAGGATAATGAAGCATGCGCATCAAAGACTTCTTCGAGGAGCCAACGGAGACTGGCAACCCCTGGGACTCATCGGAGCCGGTTCTCAACGCCGGCCTGATCACCCAGCTCGCACAGGGCACCGCCCACGACCCGAACCCACTGGAGACAGCGCTCGAGCTCACCAGGCTCGTCCGAGCAGAGTACGAGTCCTACGGCACCGAGAAGTCGCACCTGCGGACCGACGAGGACGAGGCGAGGGCCGCGCTCAAGGCGCTCCGCATGCTCCTCAAACGGCGGGGCATCGTCTTCGACCCCCATGGCGTGACTTCTCCGAGTTCCAGAGCCACTGGACGGCTGAAGGTGCCCGGGGTAGCGGTAGCTGGCAAGCCCGCCGCGACATCATCGAGAAGGTGTTTCGGCCGATCCAAAACCAGCTTGAGGAGGCCGAAGCGCGGCAGTTCCTTGGCGAACTGACCGAAGGCATCTCGCCGCACGGCGATCTCGGCTGGACCGATGTCGACGATCACATCTCACAGCTACGGCAGCGCTTCAGGTCAGCCTCCACGCCTGTCGACTACAAGGACGTGGGCAACCGTTGTGTCGATGTCCTCGCGGCGCTCAGCGCCCACGTCTACGACCCTGAGGCGCACTGCCCACCGGGACTCTCAGAGCCTCCGGTCGACAAGACCGACATCCGCATCGGCGCGCACATCGACCACCGTCTGCCCGGCAAGTCCAATGAGGAGCTGCGGGGGCTGACCAAGAAGGCATCGGCTCTCGCCCACAAGCTGAAGCACTCGCCGAAGGCCGACCGGACCACGACCGGCATCACCGCGGATGCCGTGATTCTGTTGGCGAACATCTTGCGTCGACTCGAGGACGGCTGAGGGCCTCCACTCAGACCATGGCGCCCGTCGATCCTCCTGCGTCGGATCACCGGGCATTGGGAGGTGTGGTCACCTACCAGCTGAGTACCTGTCCAGCTAGGTGTACCCGTTGAACACGGGGCGGGTCCCTGCCTACGCGCTGTTCACCTGGGTCCCATGTTGATAAGATGGACACATCTGCACAGGGGGTCTAGACGATATGAACACCACAGGCAAGCTCGTCGGCTACGCGCGGGTCAGCTCAGCCGACCAGAACCTCGACCGGCAGCTCGAGGTGCTCAGCCGGGCCGACAAGATCTTCACGGAGAAGATCTCCGGCAGCAGCCGGGAGCGGCCCGAGCTGACCCGGATGCTCGAGTACGTCCGCGAGGGCGACACCGTGCTCGTCAAGAGCCCCGACCGCCTCGCCCGGTCGACCACCGACCTGCTCGCCCTCGTCGAGCAGCTGCGCGCCAAGGACGTCCAGATCGAGTTCATCGACAATCCTGCGCTGAACACCGATACGCCGCAGGGGGAGTTCATGCTCACCGTGCTGGCAGCGATGGCACAGCTCGAGAGGGCGACCATCCGGGAGCGCCAGGCCGAGGGCATCGCCATCGCCAAGAAGAAGGGCGTGTACGCCCGCACCAAGCGCCTGACCCCCGAGCAGATCACCGAGGCCCGCGAGCGGGTCGAGGCGGGTGTCGCCCATGCTCGGGTGGCCAGGGAGCTGAGCGTGTCCCGCACGACCCTGTACGCCGCCCTGAACGGCTCCGGGGCCTACGCGACCACCTGAGCCCCCCACGACACACAGAAGCGCCCCGGACATCTCGTCCGGGGCGCTTGCCGTGTGGGAGGTAACGGAGTGCGGGTCTCACGCAGACTGCCTCCAGTCGCTGTCGTCCTCAGGGACCTCAGGGATGAACCCGGCCTCGTCGGCCGGCGACGACTTCATGCCCTCGTCCCGGCGCACATGCTCGACATCGCGGTCGCTCTTGTCCTTCGTGACCTTCACGCCCGTCTTGGAGCCGACCCCCTTGATGAGGTTGCTGATGAGCGTCGGGGCGACGATCACCGAGGCGACGAGCGCCGAGATGCCGCCTGCGATCCAGACGTTCTGGAAGATCCCCCATCGCCTGCGTCAGCAGCAGCCGCACGACCATGAAGCCGACCGTGTACAGCACGGCCATGAGCGCGAGCCGCCAGATGGGCGAGCGGGCCCGGAACGCCTGGAACTCCCGCCATGCCGTGCGCAGCGCACCCTTCGTCTCGCGGGAGTCGGGGCCGTCATCCTCCGGCAGCACCAGCAGCGCTGCCTTGAGCATGGGGCCGACGAACCGGAACCCTCGCGGGAGCATCGTGGCACCGCTACGCCGCCCTGCGCCGCTGAACCCCGAATCTCCTCAGCAGGAGCCCGCGGGAGTGTCAGTGCTCAGTGTCTGCGGGTCGAGCGCGGCCGAGAGCATCCCCAGGATCTCGGGAACGACCGCGTAGTAGGCCCACTTGCCACGCTGCTCACGCGTGACCAGGCCGGCGTCGACGAGCTGCTTCATGTGATGCGAGACCGTGGGCTGGGAGAGGCCGACAGGCTCGGTCAGATCGCACACACACGCCTCCCCGCCGGACTGCGCAGCCATCATCGACAACAGCCGCACACGGGTCGGATCACCGAGCGCCTTGAACATCCGTGCCAACTGCTGCGCATCCTCGACCGCGAGCACCCCACCCGTGACGGGGGCGCAACATCCTCCCGTGTCGGTCGCGACCAGCGGCAGTGAGATCGGCATGCCCTCGACCCTACGCCATGCATTGACAAATGTCGATGTATCGATGAACATCAATATGTAGTAGGGGCACCCCGCGGGAAATGGAGCACGCAATGAGCGAGAACGAGAACACCGAGCTGCGCGAACAAGTCCGCGCCCGCTACGCCCAGGCCGCGACCGCGGTCACCACCGGCACCCGCAACGCTGACCTCCTGGTCGAAGAGACGTCTGTCTCTTCGTGCTGTTCCAGCACCTCCGCTACAGAGGGATCGAATGAGGCGGCCGACGACTCGTGCTGCGCTCCGACCAAGCGGAGCTTCGGCGCGGGTCTCTACGACGAGGCGACCGCCGCCGGACTCCCATTGGAGGCGGTCGAGGCCAGCTTGGGCTGTGGCAATCCCACGGCGGTCGCTGAGCTGCACGAGGGTGAGACGGTGCTCGACCTCGGCTCCGGTGGCGGCATCGATGTGCTGCTCTCCGCACGCCGTGTGGGACCGACCGGGTTCGCCTACGGCGTGGACATGACCGACGAAATGCTCGCCCTGGCCGAGAAGAACAAGATCGAGGCCGGGGCGGAGAACGTCGAGTTCCTCAAGGGCACCATCGAGGACATACCGCTTTCGGACGGGTCGGTGGAAGTGGTGATCTCCAACTGCGTCATCAATCTCTCCACCGACAAGCCCGCCGTCCTTGCTGAGATGTTCCGCGTCCTCGCGCCGGGTGGCCGTATCGGGCTCTCCGATGTCGTCGCCGAAGACCGCCTCACCCCCGAAGAGCGTGCTGACCGCGGTTCCTACGTTGGGTGCATCGCCGGAGCCCTGTCGAAGACCGAGTACCTCGACGGCCTCGCCAAGGCGGGGTTCAAGGGTGCGAGCGTGGAGTTCACGCACGAGGCCGCGGACGGGATGCACGCCGCGATCATCCGCGCCACTAAGCCTACGAACTAACCGCATACCCCGAGCTAACGAGGAGACTGAGCAGCACGATGCCCGCACCCCCGAACACCACGAGCACGAACACCCCAGCGCCTGCGCCTGCGGCGAGGCGGCAGTTGTCGACGTTGGATAAGTGGCTGCCGGTCTGGATCGGGCTGGCTATGATCGCAGGCCTCCTCCTGGGCCGCTTCATCCCCGCCCTGGCTGACGTGCTCACGAGGATGGAGGTCGCGGGCATCTCGGTGCCGATCGGACTGGGCCTGCTGGTGATGATGTACCCGGTGCTCGCGAAAGTCCGCTACGACAAGATCGCCGCCGTCACCGGCGACAAGAAACTCCTGGTGTCCTCGCTGGTGCTGAACTGGCTGCTCGGCCCCGCGGTCATGTTCGCCCTCGCCTGGCTGTTCTTGCCCGATCTACCGGAGTACCGCACCGGCCTCATCATCGTCGGCCTGGCCCGTTGCATCGCGATGGTCGTGATCTGGAACGACCTCGCCTGCGGTGACCGCGAAGCCACCGCCGTGCTGGTGGCGATCAACTCGATCTTCCAGGTCATCGCGTTCTCGTTCCTCGGCTGGTTCTACCTCACGACCCTCCCCGGCTGGCTCGGCCTCGACACCCAGGGTCTGGACGTCTCGGTCGGGCAGATCGCCCTCAACGTGCTCGTCTTCCTCGGCGTACCGCTGGTCGCGGGGTTCGCGACCCGCTGGATCGGTGAGAAACGCAAGGGCCGCGCCTGGTACGAGGAGAAGTTCATCCCGCGCGTCGGGCCGTGGGCGCTCTACGGGCTGCTGTTCACGATCGTGCTGCTCTTCGCCCTCCAAGGCGAAGCCATCACGCATAATCCCCTCGATGTCGCGAGGATCGCGTTGCCGTTGCTTGTCTACTTCGCGTTCATGTGGTTCGCAGGCCTCCTGCTCGGCAAGGGCATCGGCCTCGGCTACGCCCGATCCACCACGCTGGCGTTCACCGCGGCGGGCAACAACTTCGAGCTCGCCATCGCCGTCGCCATCGGCACCTTCGGCGCAACCAGTGGGCAGGCCCTGGCCGGGGTGGTCGGCCCGTTAATCGAGGTGCCTGTCCTCGTCGCTCTCGTCTACGTCTCCCTGTGGGCTGCACGCCGCTGGTTCCGCACCGACCCCTACCAGAACGAAGCGAGCCCCCGATGACCACCGATACCACTCCGACGGTGTTGTTTGTCTGCGTCCACAACGCCGGGCGCTCCCAGATGGCCGCCGCCTTCCTAACCCACCACGCCGCGGGCCGCATCGCGGTCCGCTCCGCTGGGTCGGAGCCCACCCACCAGCTCAACCTGGCCGTGGTCGAGGCCATGCGCGAGGTCGGCATCGACATCACGGCCGAGCGTCCGAAGCTGCTGACCCCCGACGCGGTGCAGACCGCTGATGTGGTCATCACGATGGGGTGCGGCGATACCTGCCCGTTTCTCCCCGGCAAGCGCTACGAGGACTGGCAGCTCGACGACCCCGCAGGGCTTGGGCTCCAGGAAGTGCGCACTATCCGGAACGAGATCGAGACCCGCGTCCGCATCCTCATCGCCGAACTGCTCGGTCCTCAGGAGACCGATGAGTGAGCATGCCGACGTCGTTGTGATCGGCGGTGGCCAAGCGGGCCTGGCCGCCGGCTACTATCTGCGCCGGGCGGGGCTGAACTTCGTGATCCTCGACCGGCAGGACCGTGCAGGCGGCGCCTGGCGTCATGGCTGGGACTCGCTGCGACTGTTCTCCCCGGCCGAGTACAGCCCGCTGCCGGGCTGGCCGATGCCGCGCCAGCGGGGCGAGAGGTTCCCCACCGCCGGTCACGTCGTCGAGTACCTGCACGACTACGAACAGCGCTACGAGCTGCCCGTGCACCGGCCCGTCCAGGTCAGCGACGTCCGCGCCCACAGCCGCGGGCTCAGCGTTGAGACCGACCGGGGCACCTGGCACGCCGCGTTTGTCATCAGTGCTACCGGCACCTGGGAAACCCCCTTCATGCCCGCCTATCCGGGCATGGCCGAGTTCGCGGGCGAGCAGCTACACACGGTCGACTACTCCGTCCCGGAGCGATTCCGCGGCCAGCGGGTGCTGGTCGTCGGTGCCGGCAATTCCGCCGCGCAGATCGTCGCCGAGGTCTCCACCATCGCGGAGACGACCTGGGCGACCCGACACCCGCCCCGGTTCATGCCCGATGATGTCGATGGCCGCGTGCTCTTCGACACCGCCACCCGAGAAGAAGCCGCCCGGAAGGCGGGAACACATGCCGATGGCGTCTCCGGTCTAGGCGACATCGTCATGGTCCCCAGTGTCCGTGCTGCCCGCGACCGCGGCGTGCTGCGTCCCCGCCCCCTGTTCGACCGGCTCACCGCCGAGGGAGCGGCCTGGAGCGACGGCACCATGGATCCCTACGACGCGATCATCTGGTGCACCGGTTTCCGTCCCGCCCTGAACCATCTCGCCTCCCTGGGCCTGAGGCGCGAGAACGGCGTGCCCAAGACCATCGGCACACGCTCCGCCGACGAGCCCCGCCTGCATCTGCTCGGGTACGGGGATTGGACCGGCTTCGCCTCAGCCACCCTGATCGGGACGGGCAGGACGGCCAAGGACGCAGTCCATGACATCACCAGCCATCTCCCCGCGGCGTCACCCCCACAATAGATAAGCCGTCGCTTGTGTCATAAGCAGTCGCTTGTTAGTGTGGGGGCATGTCTTCACCGATACAAATTCCGGCCGTGGCCTCGGACCTCTCGGCCAAAGAACGCGCCACCTACCTGGCCCCCACCCTCTCGGCTCTGGCCGACGAGAACCGTCTGACAATCGTGCTGTGCCTCGCCGATGGCGCCAAGACGAACAAGCAGCTGCAGGAGGCCACCGGCCTCAGCCAGGCACTGGTCAGCCACCACGTCTCCGCCCTGCTCAAAGCGGAACTGATCGAAGTGGCCCCGCAGGGCCGGTCGAACCTCATCTCGATCTGCTGCGAACAGTTGGCCGCCCCAGTTCAATGGCTGGCCCACCTTGCCACCCTGACTCCCGCCGGACAGCGAGCCTGCTGCACCGAGGCCGAGATCCCGGCGCGCAGTGTGGTGACCGATGCTGACTGACACGCTCGGCACCTTCGCACTGCTGCTGGGCGAGCTGCTGGCCCTGTTCCTCGTCGTCTCGACCGCCGTCGCGCTGATCAACCGGCGATTCGGCCCGGAGAAGATGCGCGACTGGATGAGCAGCGGGAAAGTCCCCGGACCCATCAAGGGACTACTTTTGGGGGCGGTGACTCCATTCTGCTCCTGCTCGACACTGCCGATGCTGGTCGGAATGCTCAACGCCGGGGTCGCCTTCCAGACAGCGATGACATACCTCATCGCCTCACCGCTGCTCAACCCGATCATCGTCGGCAGCATCGGAATCATCTTCGGGTGGACGACCGCCATCGTCTTCACGCTCTTCACCCTGGCCGTCTCACTGCTCGCCCCGTGGGTATGGCGCGGCCTGGGCCTGGAGAAGGCGCTCAAGCGCGTGCGCGTGCAGGGCGAGAAGACGCCCGAGCCGTGGAAAGGAATGCGCGGCGAGATGCCCGGAGCGCTCCGCCAAGCCTGGACCGATCTGCGCCCCCTGCTTGTGCCCATGCTCATCGGCGTGGCGATCGGAGCCGCGATCTACGAGTTCGTCCCCGAGGATCAGCTGACCGCCTTCGCCGGAGCCAACATCTGGTGGGCGGTGCCCCTCGCGGCGATCATCGGCATCCCACTTTACATCCGCTTGGAGACCATGCTCCCGATCGGGCTGGCCCTCCAGTCCGTCGGTGTGGCCCTCGGCCCGATCTTCGCCCTGATGATCGGCGGGGCCGGGGCCTCCCCGCCAGAGGTCTCGATGCTCACGGCGGTCTTCAAGCCACGGCTTCTCGTGACATTCGTCGTCACCATCCTGGCCGTCGCGATCGCCGGCGGCTACATCCTCACGATCACAGCCTGATCCCGACAACTGTCCCTGTAAACCCACCACAGGAAAGGAACCACCATGGGACTGAAGGACCTGTTCACCGGACGCTCGAAGAACGAGCAGTCGGACTGCTGCAACGTCGAGATCATCCCGGCCGACGAAGCCGATAAGCAGCAGAACACCAACACTGAAGCACCTCAGCAGACAGGCATGAGCTGCTGCCAGGACGCCAACACAGAAGGCTGATCCTTCCCACGGAACTTCGAAGCTGTGTCATAGGAACAGCCACGAGGGCCCCGCCACTGGCGAGGCCCTCGCCGTGTGCGCAATCCAACCCTTCGACCATGCCACGCTGCTCGCCACCGATACCGCGCAGACCTCAGCTGCAGTGAGCACGACGAGATGTGACGACACCTGCCCGATCTTCCCCGGCAAACGCTACGAGGACTGGCAGGTGAACAACCCCGCAGGACTTGGGCTCGACGCTGTGCACCCCATCCATAACGAGATCGGATCCCGCATCCGCGACCTCATCACCGAACTCACCTGACCCAAGATCACGAACGGCCCAGCGCACCTGCCGAGCATGGATCTCTCCCTCTTCACCGATAGCCCCGGCCGGCCCTGGCCGGGGCTATTCCGTCGTCTCCATCATCGGACCCTGCCGGTGATCCTGCGCGCCTCGTCCTCATGACGACGCGCCTCGGCCTCGGCATCATCGGCCTCGTGCAGCACCTGACGGGCGCGATCGCGCATGTCGGCGATCTCGATCGGACCCAGTGCCATGTCCATCACCCCCTCTCCTAGTCGCCCAGCCCGTAGCCACGATCGTGGTAACGGGAGATCTCGATGGTCTGTTCACGGGCCTGCATGTCGAGCTTGGCCCGGCGCGACCGGGACAAGAGCCCCTGCTCGCGCGCCTCGCGCTGCGCCTCGGCCTGCTGACGCATCGTGTCCTGCATGACCGGCTCGAGCTTCGACTTGCCGAAGCGGCTCGGCAGCCACGGGCCCCGCTTCTCGTTGTAGGTGACATCTGCGACCACACCGGAGACACGATCGCCCTTGATGTCGACGTAGTTGTCGCCAGCGGCCTGCTCGAGCTCGGCAACCTTCTGTCGACTGATCTGGATGAAGCCGTGCTTCTTGCCCGACGGACTCGTTGCCTGGTGGAGGCTGAGGCCGTGCTGGCCGTAGGCCGCATGGGTGCCTGCCCGCAGCTGGAAGTCCACCATCGAGGGCTGCTTCGCTCTCTGCCGCGCGATGAGCTCGAGGCCCGTCTTGTCGATCCCGTAGAAACCGTCGATCTTCTTGTGCTCGAGGGGCTCCTGGGCCGTCTGCGGGGACTGCACGGGCCCCGTGACCGTCGGGGCCGTCTCGTCGCGGTCACGGTCCTCGTCGGTCGTCGCCCGGCGCCGACGGCGCGGTGCGACCTCGAGGTCCTCGTCCTCGACCTGAGCCCCCTGCGCTGCGGGAGACTTCGGCTCCCACAGCATGACATCATCAAGCGCAGCCTCATGCGCCGGCGCGTCGGCCATGATCGCGTCCAGCCGGGACGCGACCGGGTCGACCGGCAACTCGCGCTCGGGCACCTTGGGAGCCTTGGCGCGCTGCTTCTCGGCCTCGATGTTGCGCTCGATCGCAGCCTCGATCGCGGTCTTCTCGAAGTCACGCCCGAGCTTGGAGGCCCGGCGCTTGTCCGACGTCGCGATGGGCATGTAGTCCGCCCCGTCGAAACCGAGACGGAGCATCGCATAGCTGACACCCTTGCCGCGCTCCTCGGCGTCCACACCGTTGGCCCGCGCCGCCCGAGCAAAGGACTCGAAGTCAGTGAAGTCGTCCTGCTCGAGCGTCGCGCTGATGCGGTCCTTGAGCACCGCCACGGATGTGATCAGTCGGGACATAGTTGACATTGTCAGTCGCGACATGGTTGACACTTTACGCCGCAGGGTTAGAGCGTTGTTCTAGCTTTGTGGCGTTTGTGTTTGGGTGGGGTGGGTGTTCTTGATCAGGTTGGGTTGGTAACGACGGCCTGTGTCGATGTTGTGTTCGGCGATGATTTCTCCGGTTTCTGTGTTGGTTGTTAGTGCGTGGTTGCCGGTGATGACGGTGAGTGCGCGTGTGCCTGTGTGGGCGCGGCCGATGGCGAGGTTGGGGTTGTTGTAGCTCATGGCTCATTGTCGCTGGCTGGATGTGTCAACGATGTCGCGACTGATGTGTCAACTATCACCACTGGTGCGGGAGTGGGGTGGAAGTGTCAACGATGTCCTGACTGATGTGTCAACTGTCTTGGACAAAACCGCTGGGTGTTGGTGTCAACTATGTCCTGACGCAGGACACTGTCGCGGGCACCATTGAATCCACGCACGTTGATCGTGGAAAAGACACTAGCTG
>ERZ1031273.548-NODE-548-length-11489-cov-4.864264_pt1 | contig 11489 bp, 11 predicted proteins | sample MGYA00516575_ERZ1031273 | MGnify/ENA primary metagenome ERZ1031273 (study PRJEB33718, sample SAMN03159816) | human skin metagenome | collected 2014-02-25 | study: EMG produced TPA metagenomics assembly of the PRJNA266117 data set (Human skin bacterial metagenome... | reverse complement strand
CGGGGTCGACGCGGCGGGCGGTTTTGCCGATGATGAGTGCGATTTCGCCCTCAAACGCGAGCAGCTGGGTGCCCTTGGGGCGTTCGATGGTGTCGCCGGTTTTGGCGATTGAGGTGCCGGCTTTGAGGAAGTATCCGGGGGCTTTGGGGGAGCGGCCGCGCTGGGCAATGCGTGAGGGGTAGTTCAGGTGCAGTGCGATGATTTTGCCGGGGCGCTGCTTTGTGAAGTCTGCGGGGATGGGGATGATCGGCATGGTGAGGCTCCCTCTTTGGCTGCTCAGCGGGCGGCGCTGCCCGTGCGATATACGGAATCATATACGATTCGGGATGCGCGCCAAGGGTCGGGTGCCAATTGTCAGCCGGCTTTGAGGGTTGGGTGAAATTCCTCGGCCCCGCTTTATTTGCTCGCTTATCGGTGATCCCGATGCGCCAGCCAGGCGCGCAAATTACCGAGCAGATGCAGGATGAGCGACACCGCCAGGAACGCGATGACGACGTATCCCATCATGCTCATTACCCGGCCCCAGCCACCGTCGAGAGTGGGGTCGAGGAACTTGTAGGGGTACCAGCCGGCGATCGCGCCGCGAATCCAGGTGTAGGCGAGCCACGCGATCGGCAGCAATAGCCACACGAGCGACCGCCACCAGCGGGCGCGGCGCGTGGCGGTAATCAGCAGCCACCCGAGTAGTGCCGCGACGGGCGCGACCCGGTGGGCGACGATGTTGTGCCACGGCAGATCCCAGCGCGTGAACTCGCCGGGTTCGGCCACGAGCACCGCGTAGATGATGCCCGTCATCACCATCATGAACGTGAGCATGCCGCGCAGATCGTCCCACCACACCGGCAGCTTCTTGCGCATCGAAACCGCGCCGACCACGCACACGAGGCCGAACAGTGCGTTCGACACATTGGTGAAGTGCGAGAGCGTTTGAATGAGCGTGTGATCCGATGCACCCGTGGCTGAGCGCCACGCGTTGTACACCACCGAGGCGAGTGCGAGCCCGCCGATCACCAGCCGTAGCAGCCGGATCCATGACCGGTCGGGATGCAGCGCGTTATTGAGTTTCGGGGCGCGGTTTATTGCGGGAAGTGTTGGCGACGGCATGACAGACAGTCTGGCACGGGTGCTAGATCAGCCCGCCATGTACAAGCCGCCGTTCACATCGATTTGGGCGCCGCTAATGAATGACGAGCGCTGAGACAGAAGATACGTGACAGTATCGGCGACTTCGCCCGGGCGGCCGAGTCGTCCCAGTGGGGTTGCGCGTTCCAGCTCGCCGTCCGATGCAGCAACAAGATCGTTAGTCATGGGTGATTCGATAATTCCGGGAGCAACAGCATTGGCCCGAATCCCGCGATCTCCCAGCTCGATGGCGATAGTGCGCATGAACGAGACGATCGCACCCTTTGTGGCTGCATAGTGGGCATGATTTCGTGAGCCGCGTTCGCCGGCAATCGAAGCAAAATAAACCAGTGATGCATTGTCACGGATGTGAGGGAGAAGCGTCGAAGTCAGGGTGGCTACGGCGTCGAGATTGATCGAGATCGTGGTGCGCCACTGCTCTGTGGTCATTTCTGCAAATGGATGTGCGACGTAGATTCCAGCAGCAGGCGCAAAGCCATCCACCCCACCAAGTTGCGCTCCGGCAGCCGCAATCGCTCGCTGAGTTTCGGGAAGCCGAACGTCTCCGCCCACGGTGAGCACGGTTCTACCGGTGGCTTGAGCTTCGGCAGCAATCGATTCGAGACTTGATTCATCGAGTTCGTGGAGCACGAGATTCGCGCCCTCATCGAGCAGCCGCTGGGCGAGTTCACGTCCAATTGCGCCGGCGGCTCCGGTGATGACGATGTTTTTATCTTTGAGATGAAGGTCCATGTTGGGTTCCTTTGCGAGCTATTCGTACCAGTTGCCGTCGATCGAGAGGCCGCCGTCAACGCGAAGTGTGTGTCCCGTGATGTAGGAAGCACCGTTGGAGAGCAGCCAAACGATTGGCTTGGCAATTTCTTGGGGTGAAGCGAAGCGGCCCAGGGGAGTGCGGTCAGTAATGGGCTTGGTCTGCAGCTTTCCCGCCGCGGCGAGGTCGTCGGTAAATGGGGTAGTGACGTACCCGGGAGCGACTGCGTTTGCCCGGATTCCATCGGGTGCCCACTCCACGGCAAGGGACCGGGTGAAGCCCTCGATAGCGGTTTTTGCGGTGTTGTAGCTTGCACGTTTCGGCATACCGAGTGCGCTGGCGATCGATGAAATAGTCACGATCGAGCCTGGTTCATCCCTGCGTAGCAGCTCGTATGCGGCGCGACATACCCGCATCGTGCCGTGGAGGTGGACGTCGATGAGCGACATCCAATCGTCGTCAGTCATTTCCGCTGTTGCCACGGGGCGAGAAATACCAGCGCAAGCAGCCAGTGCGGCGAGCGAGCCCTCAGTGGCTGCTATGTCGGCGAATGCGGCGTTGACTTCAGCGGTGCTGGTGATATCGACTTGAATACAGCGAGTCCGTTCCGCCAGGCTTTTCGGAAATTCAGCCATCGCGGATACGTTGCGGTCAAGGATGACCGCCTGTGCGGAAGGGCCGGATTGAAGCCAGGTTTCGGCCACGGCGCGACCAATCCCGCTGCTGCCTCCGGTAATCACTGCAGTGCGTTTTGGAGTGTTTATGCTGCCCACTTGACACCTCAATGTGTAGAACGGGTAGCAGTGGGGGTCAACGTCGACCTCACTGCCTTTTCCACGACACAATAGGTAAGTTTTGGATCCAAAACAAGCCATGAGCGAGGTTGAGTAATGAACGATGGGTTGGTCAACGGTGCGCTGTTTAACGGCGTCAGTGAGACCGCGCGTGTGGTGCATGAGCTGCGAGAACTCATTCTTCGAGGTTCGTTTACCCCGGGTGAGCGACTGGGGCAAGAGATGCTGGCAAAGCGTCTCCAGGCAAGTCGAATGCCGGTGCGGGCGGCGCTACAGCAACTCGAGCGCGAAGAGCTGGTCACGATTGTCCCGAACTCTGGCGCTTGGGTGACCAGAATGGATGCGGAGCAGATTGATGCGATCTATCGGTTGCGAGAGGTGATTGAACCGCTCGTAGTGCGAACGAGTCTTCCGAACCTCACTGCTGAGCAGATTGAGCGTATACATGAGCTTGGCGACAAGGTGGATGAAGTTACCGAGAACCCTGAGCGGTTCGATGAGTTCATGGTCCTTGAGCGCGAGTTTCATATTGCAACGTTCGCGGGTGCGGACTTCCCCGGTTATCGAGACCGTGTCGAGCAGCTCTGGAACCGTACCCAGTTTTCTCGTGGCACGGTGGCTTGCCAATTCACCGCCGCCGATTGGGCTTGTACCCGAGCAGATCACCACCTGATGCGCTACTACATCGATAACTGCGATGCTGAAGCGCTTGGGGAGATTGTCAGGCTGCATATTCGCCGCACTCGGCGTCTGGGTGCACAACTTGAGCTGCTCAAGGACCAATCAATTGGATCCAATTGAGTTGACATCTTGTTCCATGCCCCGTACTCTCGCAGTCAACGAACTACCGAGGATCGTGTTAGTGCAATGACGCACCGGTGCTGAATAGCACCCAATGAGAGGGGCATTGACAATGACGTCAACCAACTGGTGGCCTTCATCCACCCAACCGTCAACTTTTTTGGCTCCACACCTCGTGGCAGGCGGGGCGGGAAGTGCGCGAAATCTTGCTCCGCTTCTTCGCAATGAGCTGCACATCGATGGTGGGAAAGTTTTCCTGGCGATCGATGATGCGGTGGATGCGGCCGGTCTGATCTCGCCGATTGCTGATTCGCTCAAATCGAGTGGTTTTGAAGTCGTCCAGCGCGGTGGGTTCGGGGCAGAACCCGTAGACGAAATCGTTGACGCTGCAGCTGCTGAGGCACGAAGCCAAGACGTTACAGCTGTCATCGGCGTCGGCGGTGGTTCCGTGCTCGACTCGGCAAAACTGATCGCACTCTTGCTTCGCAACGAAGGCGGCTCGGCGGATTGGGTCGGAGCAGTTGAACCTGGAACTGAGGTGGCTCCGCTGCTGCTGATTCCAACCACCTGCGGAACTGGTTCCGAAACGACAAATATCGCGATGGTCACTGTCGCTGGTAACAAGCGATCCTCGGTGTGTTCCGGGTTTGTGCCTCCCGTTGCTGTGCTTGATCCAGAGCTAATTGCAAGCTTGCCGCCCAAGGTGATTGCGGCTACCGGTATGGATGCGCTTGCACATGCCGTCGAATCTCTGATGTCAACGCAGGCCTCGATGCTTTCGGCGCATGCCTCATTCCATGCGATGGAACTGCTCATTGGAAACCTCGAACGAGCTGTCGCAGGCGATAAAGAGGCATTGGCATACACACTCTGGGGCGCTCACCTGGGCGGCCAGTCGCTCAATGCCGGTGTGGTTCTGGGCCACTCAATGGCGTATAGCTTCGCCCACGCGACACCGATGCCGCACGGGGTTTCCTGCGCGCTTGCACTCCCATATTGCATCGCCTTCAACCAAAACATTGATTCGCGGCTGGCTGAACGAATTGCGCTTGCTCTGACGGCAGGTAAGTCCGACTCGCTTCGCGAAGCAGCGCAGGAAGTTCAAGACCTAGCACGTCGAATCGGGCTGCCCACGACATACGCCGAAGCTCGTATCGATCCATCGCGTTCGGATGAACTCGCGGCATACTGCGCAGCGCAGTATCCCCGCCCCACGAACCCAGAGGGGATGGATGCAGAACGACTGCAAATTTTGTTCTCAGCGGTTGAAACCGGTGACCTGAACCTCGCGTTCAGCGCGACCGCATAGTGGCGGAATCGGAGAGGGGTATTGATATGAAATACGGTGAACTGCAGCTTCACATTGGTGCGCAACAGCGAGGTGCGTCCGAGGGTGGTCAGATTGAGGTGCTGAACCCGTCGAATGGTGAGGTGGTTGCAAAAGTCCCCGCTCTGACCGCTGAGGATCTACCAGCTGTGTTTGCTGCGGCTGAGTCAGGAGCAGCTCAGTGGCGAGAAACAGACGGTATTGAGCGCGGACGCATCCTGCTGCACGCCGCGCAATTGGTTCGAGAACATGCTTCTGAACTCGCAGAGATCATCACCAGTGAGCTCGGAAAGCTACCTGCAGATGCGGCCGGTGAAGTTGAAAAATCCGCACAGTTTCTCGAGTATTACGGCGGCATGGGCCGCGATGAATTCGGCGGAATCATGTTTGATGGCCGGCCAAATACGGTGACTTCCCGAGTTCGTGAACCGCTCGGGGTGGTGGCGCTTATCACACCGTGGAATGACCCGCTGCTCACTCCCTGTCGGAAGCTGGGGCCGGCGCTGATCTCCGGCAATGCTGTAATTATCAAGCCGGCTTCCGCGACGCCACTTTGTGTCATGAAGCTGGCCGAGCTCTTGCGAGAAGCCGGGCTGCCGGATGGTGTCTTGACCGTGGTCACTGGCCGCGGAGATGCAGTGGTGCACGACCTCATTGACCACCCGGCTATCGCTGGCGTGTCTTTTACCGGTTCGACCGAAACCGGAATGTCGATCCAAAAGCAACTCGCCGGCAAAAACATCCGGGTCCAGACCGAGATGGGTGGGAAAAACACCCTGCTGGTCATGGACGATGCTGATCTCGACCTAGTGGAATCGGCTGTCGTAGCAGGGGGACTCGGTCAAGTGGGGCAGCGGTGTACCGCGACGAGTCGAATTGTTGTACATGAAGCAATCGCAGATGAGTTGCAAGACCGACTCGTCAAGGTCTTTCAATCTCAACAGGTCGGTCCAGCAACAGCACCTGGAGTGACAGTGGGACCGGTTGTTGATTCGCGCGCACGCGAATCAATTCTGGAACATCGGGATCGGGCCGTTGCACAGGGAGCGCGAGTAATCGCAGCAGCGCCGCTAACCGACGGTCAACAAGACCGTGCTTTCCTCGTCGCTCCTGCCTTGTTGGAGGTCTCAACCAAGCAGGACATCTGGAACGAGGAAGTATTTGGTCCGATAATCGGGATGGCAAAGGTTGCATCTTTTGAAGAGGGTGTGGCAGCCGTTAATGATACGAGCTACGGACTTGCCGCCGCGATTTTCACACGATCACTAGCAAACGCATTCGAATTTGCTCGGCGTGCAAATGCTGGACAGGTTTCAATCAACCACCCCACAACCGGGTGGGATGTTCATCACCCGTTCGGCGGTTTCGGAGATTCGGGTTCGGGGTACAAAGAACAGGGCCGACAGGCACTCGAGTTCTATACGCGCTGCAAGACAGTCGCGCTGAGAAGCCATTAGGTGAGGTGTATGCAATGAGTGTTGTCGATCTACTTTCACTATCCGGCAAACGAGTGCTTGTGACCGGAGGTAGCCGAGGCCTTGGGCTCGGAATGGCTCGCGGCATGCGTGAAGCGGGTGCGGCGGTGGCGATCATGTCACGGACTGCAGAGCAAGTGCACACAGCTGCGTCCGAGATTTCGGCGCTTCCGCTCGTGGCTGATGCCAACGGTGACCCGGCACAGATCCTTACAGAAGCTGAGGAGTTGCTCGGCGGTGGCATCGATTGTGTCGTTCACGCAGCCGGTATTCAGCACCGGGCCGCAGCAGAAGAGTTTCCGGCAGAAGAATGGGATAACGTTCTTCGTACGAACCTGACTGCCCCCTTCCGTCTCAGTCAAGAACTTGGGCGCAGGCAACTACAGGCGGGTTGTTCAGGGAGCCATATTTTTATCGGTTCGCTTACAAGCACACTATCGATTCGTGGAATTACCGCGTATACGGCGTCAAAATCGGCTATCTATGGAGTGATCCGAAGCCTGAGCACCGAATGGGCTGGCCGCGGGATTCGGGTGAATGGGATTGCCCCAGGATATTTCCGTACGAATCTAACCGAGTCGGTATTCTCTGATCCGGAGACGTATGCCAATATGCTTCGCCGTATCCCGATGGAGCGGTTCGGTGATCCAAAAGAACTCGCCGGCCCAGCGGTATTCCTCGCATCGGATGCTGCTTCCTACATTACTGGGCAATTGATCACAGTCGACGGCGGCTGGACAGCCGCCTGACCCCTACCAAATTGGCAACCAAGAATCACGGAGTTGGCCATGTCTATGTTTCAACAACAGCTTTCACGTCGGGGCTTGTTGCGTGTCGGCGGAGGGCTGGCAGCGGCAGCAGCGGTCGGAACAAGCCTGGTTGGGTGCTCGTCTCCCGGAACCACGGATGACGTGCTGCGTATTGGCTGCATGCTTCCGATTACTGGCCCGAATGCTCTGCTCGGGCAGTCATCTTGGCGAGGCGTTGAACTCGCCGCACAGATGCGTAATGAAGCGGGTGGTATCGCCGGCAAGAAACTAGAAATTGTATTTGCCGATGTTCCCGATGTGCGTATGGCAGCTTCTGAGTCACGCCGACTGGTATTCAGCAAGAACATCAAGATCTCGCTGGGCACTTATGGATCATCACTGAGTCTGGCTGCTTCGGAGGTGTTTGCACGCACTGGCTATGCCTATGTCGAGCTGGGTGGTGTTTCGCCTGCGATTGTTAGCCGTGGGTATGAGCGGGTTTTCCGAATCAATCCAGATTCGAACAAGATGGCGATCAAAGCCTTGGAAATCATGAAGGACTTTGTGGCTCCCCAACTTGGTAAGTCGCCGAGCGAGCTCAAAGTCATGGTGGTTCATGAAGACTCGAACTACGGGCAGTCGCTCGCGACAGCCGCCAAGAAGGCGGCCGAGCCACTTGGCATGAAGATCTTTGCCACTGAGGCGTATTCGGCCAAACAAACTGACGTGTCGTCAACTGTGGCCCGTATTAAGGCCGCAAAGCCCGATGCTGTCTTTGCCATCTCCTACGCTGCTGATGCCGTATTGCTCGGCCGGTCAATGCGGGACGCCGGAGTGAAAGTTCCCGCCTGGGTAGGTGGCGGTGGCGGCTACTCGATGCAGGAGTTTTCGAACGCTCTCGGAAGTGCAGCAGACGGTGTGCTTGACGCAGACTTCCCGCAGCCCCGGATGAACACCGAGCAGGCACCAGGACTGCCAGAGTTCTTGGAACGATACCGCGAGAAGTATGGTGTCGATCCCGACTCAGGGTATCCGCAGGTTAACTTCACAGGCGCCAGCCTGGTATTCGACGTGCTCGAATCGATCGGCGGCATCGATGACCCTGACGCATTCGCCCAGGCAATGCGTCAAGCTGACTTCGCTGCGGGGCAGTCAGTGTGCGGTTGGGGTCTCCAAATCGGTGACGACGGGCAGAACACTCGTTCAGACCACAACGTTATGCAGTGGCGCGACGGAAAACTCGAAACTGTCTATCCGGCAAAGTACGCGGTTCGTGACGCTGAACTGATCACACCCTTTAGTCGGTAGGAGCGGATACTCATGGAAGCAATAATTCAGGCAGTTATGAGCGGCCTGTTGCTCGGTGGCGTTTATGCGCTTATCGCAACTGGTCTCAACATCATTTTCGGTGTGGTGAAGATCACGAACTTTGCCCATGGTGAACTGGTCATGATTGCGATGTACATGACCTGGTTCCTGTGGACATCGTGGTCAGTGAATCCCTATGTGTCGCTCTTCATCGTCACGCCACTCATGTTCTTGTCGGGTGTTGTGCTGCAGAAGGTCATCCTGGAACCGATGCAGGACTCCTCGGCGAATATGAAGATCTTTGTAACTCTGGGTCTCTCGGTTTTTCTACAGAACCTGATGCTCTTCCTTTACGGCGGACAGTTCCGAACCGTCACCGTTGGGTGGGCTGACCAGACGATCACAATCGGCGGTATCACAGCAACCTACGGTCGACTGCTCGCGTTTGCTGTAGCCGTGTTGCTGGTGATCGGAATCTTCTACATCATGAACCGCACCATGGTCGGACGAGTGCTTGCCGCGGTTTCGGAAGATCGAGATACCGCGCGAATGATCGGTATCCCGGTGCGTAGGTTCTACCTGCTCGCAATGGGGCTCGGCGCGGCTATGACCGGCATCGCTGGTGTGCTCATCATCCCGTTCCAGGCTGCATACCCGATGGTTGGTGCCCACTACACGCTGATGGCGTTCGTGGTGGTAGTCATTGGCGGTCTCGGCAACATGACTGGCGCACTGCTCGGTGGTCTCACCCTGGGCATCATCGAGACCCTGACAGGTACGTTCATCGACCCCGCGCTGCAGCAGGTTGCGGTGTTCGTGGTCTTCATCATCGTGCTCATCGTGCGGCCCGCCGGCATTTTTGGTGGCTCGGCCCGTAACGCAGAAGTGGGGCTGAAGTAAATGTCGAAACGAAGCATTCTTGGGCTTGGTATAGCCGCTCTAGTGGCGCTCGTCTTGCCGCTTGTCGTCAAGGACCAGTACGTCCAGCACGTTGCAATTGTCACCTTTATCTACATCGGTATCACGGTTGCTTGGAACCTCATGGCGATTGGCGGGACGCTATCGGTGGGTCACGCCGCATTCTTCGGTGTTGGCGCCTACACGACGGCCATCCTGTTCATCAAATTTGGGGTCAACCCATGGGTCGGCATTCTGTTGTCGATGGTGACATCCGCGCTTACTGCGCTGCTGTTGGTGGTGCCGCTGCTGCGACTTCGGGGGCCGTTCTTCACACTCTCGTCGCTGGCATTCGTCGAGGTACTGCGATTGCTCGCGATTTGGGCGGTTCCAGTGACTAATGGTTCGTCGGGGCTCACAACGCCGTCGGATCAGGGCTTTGCCTACATCTCGTTTGAGAACCGGGAACCCTACTACTACATCGTGCTGGCGTTCGTGATCATCGTGGTGGCCTTCTCGGTTTGGCTCTACGGCTCGAAGGTTGGCTACCATCTGCGTGCCCTCAAGACGGATGAGCAGGCGCTTCGAGCACTCGGTGTCCGTACGAATGGGCTCAAGATCTCGATCATGGTGATCTCAGCGGCCATCACCGGCGCGTTTGGTGCGTTCTCAGCCATCTACTACTTCGTGATCGAACCGGAGACGCAGTTTTCGATGATGCTCTACTCGGTGCAGCCAGCGCTTAATGGCATCATCGGCGGTATGGGCACTGTTGTGGGTCCGATCATCGGTGCCGTGCTCATGACCCCCCTTGGCGAATGGCTGCACACGGCCTTCTCGGGAGCCCAGGGCGTGAACTTCATGATTTACGGTCTGGTGCTCATCGTGATTGTTCGTCTGCTACCGGGCGGTCTTGTCGATGGCTGGAACCGGCTGTTCTCGAGAAAGCAAACAAGCAGAATCAGCTCCGATGCGGCAGAGACTTCCGCTGCGAAAGGCGGTGAAGAGTAGTGACTAACGAAAATCTGCTCGAGGTTCGGGACGTATCGAAGCGTTTCGGTGGTGTACAGGCAGTCGGAGGTGTTTCGCTCGACGTGAAACCCAACGAGGTTGTCGGAATTATCGGTCCCAATGGAGCTGGTAAAACCACCTTCTTTAATCTCCTTTCGGGACTATTCATTTCGGATACCGGCAGCATCACTTTCGACGGACGCGACATCACGAAGGCCGACCTCGCTACCCGCGCGCGAATGGGGATCGGCCGTACGTTCCAGGTTGTGCGCCCGTTTGCTGGCATGACGGTTGCCGAGAACGTCATGGTGCCGTTGCTGGTGAACAACTCGAACGTTCGGGAATGCAAAACCCGAGCCCTAGAGCTGCTCGAAGAACTCGACATTCCAGAGCTCGCCAACGTGCCCACCGAGTCGCTCACGCTCGCGCAACGCAAGCGCACCGAGGTGGCTCGTGCGCTTGCCACCGATCCGAAGCTGCTGCTGCTCGACGAGGTGCTGGCTGGCCTCAATAGCCGCGAGGTCGTTGAGGTGCTGCCATTCGTTAACCGGGTGCGTGAGCGTGGCGTGGCAATCCTGATGATTGAACACATCGTGGCGGCTGTGACCGAAGTGTCCGACCGGATGATCGTGCTCGATCACGGACAACTACTGACGAGCGGTCTTCCGCATGATGTCATCAGTGATCCCAAGGTCATTGAGGCCTACCTCGGTACAAAACACAGCGCTGATACGACTGCCATCAAGATCATGAACGAGGCGAAGGGGGAGCAGTAACCATGCTGGAGATCAAAAATGTATCCGCTTACTACGGTGATGCACAGGCTCTCGAGGATGTATCACTGACGCTCCCTGACAGCGGCATTACTGCACTACTCGGTCCGAACGCGGCTGGGAAGACGACTACCCTGCGCGTGATTAGCGGCATTCTCAAGGCTGCTAGTGGCTCGATCACGTTCGACGGCGAAGATATCACCCACCTTCATCCGTCCGAGCGCGTGGAACGTGGAATTGTTCAGGTTCCGGAGGGACGTAAACTCTTTGGCTCACTTTCGGTAGAAGACAACCTGTTGCTTGGCGGATATGTCAGTCGAAAAGACCGAAAGACCAAGGAGCGCCTGGATGGCATCTATGAGCACTTCCCGCGCCTAAAAGAGCGGCGAAAACAAGAAGCTGGACTGCTTTCGGGTGGTGAACAGCAGCGCGTTGCCATCGCCCGCGCGATCGTGCGTCG
>ERZ1031273.546-NODE-546-length-11514-cov-9.043547_pt1 | contig 11514 bp, 10 predicted proteins | sample MGYA00516575_ERZ1031273 | MGnify/ENA primary metagenome ERZ1031273 (study PRJEB33718, sample SAMN03159816) | human skin metagenome | collected 2014-02-25 | study: EMG produced TPA metagenomics assembly of the PRJNA266117 data set (Human skin bacterial metagenome... | reverse complement strand
AGGGAGTGCACATGAAAAAACCTCTCCCTGTGGGAGAGGTTCGTTGTGCTGTTGGTGGAGCGGCTACGCCTAGATACTCGAACCCGCAGGCAGTACAGCGTTGACCTGTGCACGGTAGGCGTTAATCTGGCCTTGGATCTGGGACTGGATGTCCGAGGACATCTTCGCTGGATTGCCAATAGCCTGGTTCACCTGAGAGACGATCTGGTCGACTGGGTTTGCCGGTGCCGGGGTAGCCGGACGGGCCGGTGCGCTCGGCGCGCGGTTAGAAGGGGCCGGTGCCGGGGCGGGGGCTGGCGCAGACTTGCCGCCGTTGCCGGACTTGACCAGGCCGCAGGCGACGGCGCGGTCGGCAACTTTGTTGATGGTCGGGCCAGCGGCGATGCGCAGGCTCGGTTTGGAAGCCAGCTCGGCGTTAGCCATGTTCACCAGGTCGGCGCGCGTGGTGTTGGCGTTCACGCGTCCGGTCTTATCCAGCTGCTTCTTCAGGTCGGGGCAGGAGATGGTGTCGGCCTGGGCGGCGACCTTCATGAGGTTCTCGTAGTTGGCGGTCTGGGACTGGGCCGGCGCGGCGGCGAAAATGCCGGCGGAGACGGTGACAGCAGCTGCGGCTGCCGCGATCTTGGCGGGAGTAAAACGCATGGTTTCCTTTCTTGGCAGGCATGGCTGGGATTTGTATGTGGAACAGCTTAGCAGGGCGTAACGCAAGTGACGTATGGGAAGACTGCGGTGCGTGGGGCTCGTTGCCGAGTGCAAGAAAAATGAAAATGCCCTTCCCGACGGGAAGGGCTGAAGGGGCTGGCTGGCGTTTCTTAGCGGCTGGACATCGAAGACAGGGAGCTGACCTGGCTGCGGAAGTTCTTAGCCTGGTCGCGGGTCTCGGAAGTGGTGTTGCCAGCATTCTTGCTCGGTTTGGCGGGGACGCTAGGTGTGCGGTTGCCAGGTGCAGGTGCCGGCGCCGGCTTTGCCGGAGTGCTTGCCTTGTTAGCTTTGACCAAGCCGCAAGCGAGTGCGCGGTTGGCGACCTTGTTGATGGTCGGGCCAGCGGCGGCACGGAGGAGAGGCTTGGAGGCCAGTTCAGCATTTGCCATCTTCACCAGATCGGCTCGGGTGGTGTTGGCGTTCACGCGTCCGGTCTTGTCCAGCTGCTTCTTTAGGTCGGGGCAGGAGATGGAGTCGGCATTGGCCACGACCTTCCGCAGATTTTCCATGTTGAGTTCAGCGGAGTGGGCGGGCGTGGTAGTTGCAATGCCGGCGGTGAGAGCGAGCGCAGCTGCTACAGCTGTGGTTTTGACGGTGCGGCGAAGGAGGTGCATGGGGGCCTTTCGGAGCTGATGGCGGCGTAAAGGTGCCTGCGCGAGCTTAGCATTGGGTGCATGAAGATCGGGCCCGATGAGCCAACTGGGAACAGTGGGAAGATGGAGCGGTTCTACAGGGGGAAAGCGCACTGACCGCCCACGTGATTTTCTGGAACAATCGGAGCTGTACAAGCCACCTTCGATTAAAGGAGAACATCAATGGCTGACATCATGTTGACGTACGCCCGCGAGATCCTGGATTCCCGCGGTAATCCCACCGTCGAGGTCGAGGTCTTCCTTGACGACGGTTCCCACGGTCTTGCCGCCGTTCCGTCCGGTGCTTCCACCGGTGAGCACGAGGCGCACGAGCTGCGCGACGGCGACGACCGTTACCAGGGCAAGGGCGTGCGCAACGCAGTGCGCAACGTCAACGAAACGATTGCCGACGCGATCGCAGGTATTGAAGCTGATGACCAGCGCGTGCTCGACGCGACCATGATCGAGGTCGACGGCTCCGACAACAAGAAAAACCTCGGCGCGAACGCGATTCTCGGTGTCTCGATGGCTGCGGCGAAGGCAGCTGCTGATTCTGCAGGTCTGCCGCTCTACCGCTACATCGGCGGCCCGAACGCACACGTTCTGCCGGTCCCGATGATGAATATTCTCAACGGTGGCGCGCACGCCGACTCCGGCGTGGACGTCCAGGAGTTCATGATCGCCCCGATCGGCGCCGAGACGTTCACCGAGGCGCTGCGCCAAGGCGCGGAGGTCTACCACGCACTCAAGTCCGTCATCAAGGAAAAGGGCCTCTCCACCGGGCTTGGCGACGAGGGTGGCTTCGCCCCGTCCGTGGGCTCTACCAAGGAGGCTCTGGACCTGATCGTCGAGGCGATCGAGAAGGCTGGCTTTAAACCGGGTGCCGACATTGCTCTGGCTCTGGATGTCGCTTCCTCCGAGTTCTTCGAGAAGGGCTCCTACAACTTCGAGGGCGGCCAGCACTCCGCCGAGGAGATGGCCAAGGTCTACGCCGATCTCGTCGAGAACTACCCGATCGTGTCCATCGAGGATCCGCTGGATGAGAACGACTGGGAGGGCTACACCAAGCTCACCGCCGAGATCGGCGACAAGGTCCAGATCGTCGGCGACGACTTCTTCGTCACCAACCCGGAGCGCCTCGCCCGCGGTATCGAGGAGAACGCTGCGAACGCTCTGCTGGTCAAGGTCAACCAGATCGGTACCCTCACCGAGACCTTCGACGCTGTCGAGCTCGCGCACCGCAACGGCTACCGCACCATGATGTCGCACCGCTCCGGTGAGACCGAGGACACCACCATTGCCGACCTGGCTGTCGCTTTGTCCTGCGGCCAGATCAAGACTGGTGCTCCGGCACGCTCCGAGCGCGTGGCTAAGTACAACCGCCTCATCCGCATCGAGGAAGAGCTTGGCCCGGCAGCCGTCTATGCCGGCCGCGACGCGTTCCCGCGCTTCGACAAGTAACGCGCACATCGCGCGCCATACGCAAAGCGGGTAGCGCGGCCACGTAGACTATACAGTCACTATGGCCACTTCATCCGCCGGCGACTCCAGCCCCCAGCGCACCGGCATGTCCGGAGGCGCTGGGGGCTCACGTCGTCGCTCGACGACGGTCCCGGTGGCCAGCCGTGACGCCGAGCGTGCTGCGAAGAAGCAGAAGCGCCGGCGCACCGACTTGCTCAAGGGCGACATCGTGGGCGTCGCGGTACTCATCACCGTCGTTCTTGTCGTGCTTATTGCCATCGCTGTTCCGCTACGCAATTACTACGCTGGCAGGGCAGAAATTGCTCGACTCAACGAGTCTATTGCCGCCAAGGAAAGAGAAAAGGCACGTCTAGAGGAGGACTTGGAGCGGTACAGTGACCCTGAATACGTAAAGCAGGAAGCCCGCCGCCGCCTCGGCATGATGGAGCCCGGTGAGACAGCGTGGCGCATTATCGACCCCCGCATGGAGGGCACGACCATCACAAGTGAACAGGCGGAGGATCCTGACGCGCATGCGCCGTGGAACGAGGTGCTCTGGAACTCTCTGCGCGAGGTTCCTTAAGCACTGATTGTTTCCAGTCTCTGCCGCGCAGCATCGTGCTAAACGGGTTATGATGAAAAGTCGCAGACCGTCCGTGAAATCCGACAGGTTTCACAGCGAGAAGATGGAGTCAGATTTGGCAGTCAGCATTCAACCCAATGCCGATGTATCCAATGAGAGCACGATTGGAGACGGCACCCGAGTATGGCACTTAGCGCAGGTGCGTGAGAATGCACAGATCGGGGAAAACTGCATTATCGGCAGAGCTGCTTATATCGGTGAAGGTGTGCAGGTCGGCGACAACTGCAAAATCCAGAATCTCGCTCAGGTCTACGAGCCTGCTGTGCTCGGCAACGGCGTGTTCATCGGTCCTGCGGTCGTGCTGACCAATGATCAGTACCCGCGCGCGATCAATGAGGACGGCACGCTGAAGGACGCCTCAGATTGGGAGCCTGTCGGAGTCACAGTCGGTACCGGCGCTGCAATCGGCGCGCGGAGCGTACTTGTAGCACCCGTCACGATTGGATCTTGGGCGCTGGTCGCAGCTGGCTCAACGGTGGTCAAGGACGTGCCGGATTACGCGCTTGTCGCAGGAACCCCTGCGAAGCGGATCGGTTGGGTCGGGCCTGCGGGACAGCCTTTGGCCAAGCTGCAGGATTCCGAAAGTATTTACGAGTGCCCCACGACCGGAAAAAAGTTCCGCGAGCGTAACGACAAACTTGAGGAGATTGAAGTCAATGACTGACAAAGAATTCATTCCAGCTGCAAAGCCGATCGTGGGTGATGACGAGCGTAAGGCCGTCGACGCAGTCCTTGCTTCCGGCATGATTGCCCAGGGGCCGCGTGTCGAGGAGTTTGAGCAGAAGTTCTCCGAGATCGCTCTGGGTGGCGTTCCCGGAGCGGCCGTCAACTCGGGTACGTCCGCTTTGCACCTTGGTCTCCTCGCAGCAGGTGTGGGCCCCGGTGACGAAGTGATCGTTCCGTCCTTCACCTTCGCTGCGACCGGAAACTCCGTCGCCGCGGTTGGCGCAACCCCGGTTTTCGCGGATGTCGACGAGTACTTCTGCCTGGATCCGGTGGATGTCAAGAATCGTGTGACCGAGAAGACCAAGGGCATCATGCCCGTTCACCTTTACGGCCACCCGGCAAATATCGATGAGCTTCAGGCAATTGCCGACGAGAATAACCTTCTCCTGTTCGAGGACTGCGCACAGGCTCACCTTGCCACCTGGGGCGGGAAGCCGGTCGGAACGTTCGGCCTTTTCGGTGGTTTCAGCTTCTACCCGACCAAAAACATGACTACTGCAGAAGGTGGCCTTGTCTCTTCCGGTGATGACGAGCTCAGCAGGAACGTCCGGCTGCTGCGTAACCAAGGTATGGAGGTGCGCTACCAGAACGAGCTTGTCGGATTCAATAACCGTATGACCGATGTGCACGCTGCCATCGGTCTGGTCCAAATTGAGAAGCTCCCCGGCTGGACTGCCACCCGTCAGAAAAACGCGGAGTTCCTCTCTGCGAATATCACTGGGGCTGTGACACCGAAGGTCCATGAAAAAGCTACCCACGTCTACCACCAGTACACGGTCCTGGTTGAGGACGACCGCGACGGTTTCCAGAAGGCGCTTAACGACGAATACGGTATCGGCTCCGGTGTGTATTACCCCGTTCCGAACCACCGCTTGCCTTCTTTGGCTCACTTCGCCGAAGGCGTCGAACTGCCCCGCACCGAGCAGTACGCCAAGCAGTGCCTGTCTCTTCCGGTGCACCCGAGTCTTTCCCAGGAAGATCTCGAGCGAATCGTCGAGGCAGTCAACGCTGTTGGAAAGGCAGGAGCATAATGACGGACTTGAGGTACGCAGTTATCGGTCTTGGCTCGATGGGGCGGCACCACGTCCGCAATGTCCGAGCCCTCGAAGGAGCCGAGCTCGTCGCTTTGGCAGACCCGTTTGGCGACAAATTCGGGGTCGCTGGCGACACGCCTTTGTACAAGAATGTTGACGACGTGATTGCAGCTGGTGTGGATGCGGTTGTGGTTGCCGTACCTACGTCCGAGCATCACAATGTGGCGAAGAAGCTCATTGAGAACGGTATTCACGTGCTCGTCGAAAAGCCCCTGGCTGCAACCGTTGCGGAAGCTCAAGAACTCGCTGATCTCGCCGCGGAGAAAAACGTGGTCGGTGCCGTCGGTTACGTCGAGCGTTGCAACCCGGCGATCAGCGCTTTGAGGCAGAAGATTGAGGAAGGCCTGCTCGGGGAGATCTACCAGATCGCCACTGTGCGCCAGTCCCCGTTCCCGGCCAGGATTAACGATGTCGGAGTGGTAAAGGATCTCGCCACACACGATCTCGATCTGACTGCGTGGGTTGCCGACAGCCCGTACGCGTCTGTGTCCGCTTCGACCAAGCATTCCTCCGGCAGGGAACACGAGGACTTCGTGACTGTGTCCGGCCAGTTGAACAACGGAGTGATCGTCAATCACCTCGTCAACTGGATGAGCCCGTACAAGGAGCGTAAGACGGTCGTCACCGGCGAAAACGGTGCGCTCGTCGCAGAAACAGTTTTGAGTGACCTGACCTACTACAAGAACGGCGTTGACCGTATTGAGTGGGATCAGATCAGTAACTTCCGCGGTGTCTCTGAAGGCGAGGTCACCCGTTACGCGATCAACAAGCCTGAGCCGCTGGCTGTCGAACACCGTAATTTCCGTGAGGCAATTCTCAACGGCACTCCAAGTATCGCAACGTTCGCGGATGGTCTCCGTACGATGCGCGTGGTCGAAGCTGTCCTTGAATCTGCCAAATCCAACTCCGTTGTCAACGTGGAGGACTAAAAATGAAAAACGTCGCTGTAGTTGCTCTCGGCAAAATCGGTTTGCCGCTCGCTGTCCAGTTCGCCCGCTCCGGTTTCAATGTGACCGGTGTCGACATCAACGAGACCACTGTCGATCTTGTCAACCAGGGAAAGATTCCTTTCCCGGGTGAGGCTCATCTCGATGAGTACCTTCCGGAGGTCGTGGAAAGCGGCAACTTCAAAGCCACCACCGACTACTCCCAGGCAATTCCCGATGCAGACGTGGTCGTCCTCGTTGTCCCACTTTTCGTGAACGAGGAGACGTGGCAGCCGGACTTCGATTGGATGGACGCTGCGACAAAGTCGCTGGCGGAGCACCTGACCCCGAATACGCTTATTTCCTATGAGACAACTCTTCCTGTCGGCACCACCCGGAACCGTTGGAAGCCGATGATCGAGGAAATCAGCGGTTTGAAGGAGAGCGAGGATTTCCACCTGGTCTTCAGCCCGGAGCGCGTGCTGACTGGCCGAGTGTTCCAGGACCTCCGCCGCTACCCGAAGCTGATCGGCGCGCTGTCCGAGCAGGGTGCGCAGCTCGGACGCGAATTCTACGAAGCAGCGCTGCAGTTTGATGAGCGCGAGGATCTTCCCCGTGAAAACGGCGTGTGGGATTTGGGTACCGCTGAGGCATCCGAACTGGCCAAGCTCGCAGAAACTACGTACCGCGACGTGAATATCGGACTTGCTAACCAGTTCGCCGTTTACGCGGATAAGGAAGGCATTGACGTCAACGCGGTGATCGACGCGTGCAATTCCCAGCCGTTCAGCCACATTCACCGCCCGGGCATCGCAGTCGGTGGTCACTGCATCCCGGTGTACCCGAGGCTGTACCTTTCGACGGATCCGGATGCGTCGATTGTCCGCGAATCCCGCCACTACAACGCGGGCATGCCGGAATACTGTGTGGGGCGTCTGGAGGGCGAACTTGGTTCGCTCGAGGGACAAACTGTCGCGGTGTTCGGTGCGTCTTACCGAGGTGGAGTCAAGGAGACTGCGTTCTCCGGAATCTTCGCTACCGTCGACGCATTGCGTCAGCGTGGAGCGAATGTGAAGGTTCACGACCCGATGTACTCCGACGAGGAGCTCGAAGCATTCGGATGGGAGCCGTACCACGAAGGTGAATCCGCAGCCGCAGCCATTATTCAAGCGGACCACAAGGAATATGCCGAGCTCACCCCAGCCGACGTTCCTGGTGTGAAGGTTCTTTTCGACGGTCGCAGTGTCACCGATCCGCAGAAATGGGACGGAGTTCCCCGCCTGACCATCGGCTAGAATCACTGCCTCCGCACCCACTGAAGAGAGGCGTCTACGAAGCATGCATCCGACTTCCGATCTCCCCATTCCACGCGAACTCATCGCTCCGTCTTATTCGGACGACGAATTGATTTCGCGGCTCTACCTGGAAAATGCCTACCTGAAGTCTCTTCGGCCGGCGTTCAACGTGGGGGATGGAGCCGAATTGCCCGACCGGGAAAGTCTTGAAGACGATGCCCGGTACGCATTCGTTAGACAATTCCTGCGCGAAACTGAGGATGCCGTGCCGCCGCGGCACCTCATTGTTGCAAATGAGTATCCCTCAAAACCGAAGCGCTACGCGAATGGCTTCATTCATCGTCGTGTGAAGTACTACCAGGCCAAGGGCGTTCAGGTGGATGTCGTGGCTTTTGGTAAACGCGTCCAGAAGGATGTGTACGACTACGACGGAGTCAAGGTCCTTGCGGGGTACGGGAACGAGCTAGCGGGCTTGCTCGCGGCGCGGGAGTACGAGTCCATCAGCGTCCACTTCATGAATTCTGAAATGTGGAAAGTGCTGAAAGATAACATTCCGCACAGCACGCGTCTTTTGGTGTACGTGCACGGGTACGAGGCGCGGAACTGGTCGCGTTTGCCCTACGGCATCAAGGATTCTCAATATCTCAACGCGCGTATTGAACGATCCCTGCGCAACGAAGATGTCTGGCGTGAAATCAACAGCACTGGCGAAGCGCACTTTGTCTTTGTGTCCGACTGGTGGCGACGGGCCGCGATGGACGATCTGAATCAAGTATTCGACTCCGAAAACAGCGCCGTCATTCACAATTTTGTCGACACGGATCTGTTCTCTTATGAAGAGAAGAATCAGGACCAACGATTCAAAATTCTATGGGTCAGGAGCGCCCACTCGCACAGCTACGGAGCTGATATCGCTGCAGATTTTCTGCGCCGTCTCCGGGGCACGGACGTGTGGTCCGACCTGGACATCTGCATCGTCGGCGACGGCCAGTTCTTCGGCGAGTTCGATGAATTCGCGGACGATCCTGTAGTTACCATTCGTCGCGAATTCATCGGGCAAGAAGAAATTACGGCTTTGCACAAGAACTATGGATTTTTCCTGGTTCCTACGCGATTTGATACCCAAGGCGTAAGCAGGGACGAAGCGATGTCTTCCGGCCTGATCCCGATAACGTGTCCTGTCACAGCCGTTCCCGAATTCACAGACGAGAAGTCATCTGTCCTGTTCAACGAGGGAGATGCGCAAGCCGCGGTGTCCAAGTACCTCGAGATCCTCGATGATCCCTCGCAGTTCACCGAGATGTCTCGAGCGGCAGCCGATCGGATCAGGAAGCAAAATGGTGCACTGCAGACAGTCGAAAAAGAACTGGCATTGATGAAGAAGCAAGGGGGAGCACTGGCGTGAGCATTCTCATAACGACGAACAGGATCTCCCCTCTGCTGGGAGCGGTGTTGAGCGAGGTCGAGTCAATTGGCATCTCGCCGACTGTGCACTTCCAAAGGGAAGACCGCTTCGTTGGGCCAGCGCCTTATAAACCTCCGTGGCTGCACGCTGGTGATGAGCTCATGCGGGCACGGCTCAAAGAAACAGAGGAGTGGGCCTCTGCACCTGCTGTAGTGCTAGCGCTCGGGCTGGCTTCAGCGTCCAAAGCTATCGATGAATTCGCCGGATTCCCCCTCGTTACCCTGATGACTCCCGGCGACCTTGATTTCAGCCCCCAGAATAGAGCGAAATCGCGGACGTTTGCTGCGGTGAACCGACACAGCAGTAGCTTTATCTTTGTCAATGAGTGGGAAATGACGAAGGCGGTTTCACTCGGTTCTACTACGCCGCACTTCCTGTGGAATCCTGCCGACCTCTCGGCACATGTTGCACCGCTTCATTCAGATGGCGGAAAGATCGCCGTTATCTACGACGATTCCAAGCGGGTAGCGACTGACATCGAGACAGATAGCGCATTCGACAGTTTGAAGGACACAGCTGAGCAACTCGGTAAGAGCGTCGAGTTCATGCCTGCGAATTCTTTCTACTGGTACAGCGACTTCATGATGGGTCGTAAGTTCGCCAATGTGCTCAGACTGAGGTTGAAAGACGTTTCGCACGCCCTGTTCGTGGACGAGGACGCGGACAGCATCATCTCGTACGCGAGCATGGACAATGAGCCGGGAGAGGTGATGGTCGCTTCTTCAGTGGCTGCCGGTCTCATCTGCCGGGCGAAGCCAAACATCGCAGTATCCAGCACTGATACGTGGGCCGCACGTGTGGCAGGAACAGTCGAGGTGCTGGCGGATTTGCCTGAGTCGAGTGTTTCGGTTGGACGCCCTCTGGTTGAGATCCTCGATTCGATCATGGAAGCGCAGGTCCTTCCGGACTATTTCGAGGATTTCGGCGATCTTGATTCTTTCGCGGTGTTCCTTACAGTCGCTGCGGTTGAGAACCGATCTGACGGGGCGCGGCCGCAGCGAATCCGCAATATGTATCTGGCGCTGTCGAGGAGCACCCCAACCATTCAAGTGAATCTCGATCCGACGGTCCTTGGACGACGTTTAAAGCTCATCAGGTCGTGGCTTGATAACGGGATCAATTGTGAGGTCGTTTACGGAGAAAACTCCACGAATCCTGTTCAGAGCGTAGATGCGGTAATACAAACCTACCGGTTCCTCGATGAACTGGCGTCGGGCTACTCCACGCCTTCCTGCTGGTTCGTTCGCGATCTCCACTGGCTCGACCCAGATCTGTTCTCCAAGAAGGCTGCGGCAAAGGCCCGTCAAGCTGGGACCTTCGAACTGGAGCGTATGTCCCGTTCCGCAGGAACAGTGGCCTCGCCGTCTATCGAAAGTGCTGAACTTTTCAATGAGTTGGCCAAAGGCCACATTGATATCAAGTTCCCTCCGAATGAGCTGCCCCCAGCTGTTTCGCGGGAGAACTGCGTGCTACTGCGTGGCGGGACCGCAGGGACGACTTTCCTTTACGCAGGAGGAATCGGTGATGCCTACAAGATGGGCATTTACCTCGATGCTGTTGCAGAATTCCTTTCCGGTCATGCAGATGGAGAAGAAGTTTTCTTTGACTTCCTGGTGCGGCCTACTGAACAGTCGACGTTGAAGCGGCAGTTGAGGGACCGAAGACTGCACGGGCACACGTCGATACGCGTGCTCAACGGAAACCTCAACGAATACCGCCCACTCACCGCGGGCATCGTAGGTGTGCTTTTGCTGGAGTCCGCCTATGCCAACGGGGCGCTGCCGTATAAGTCGGTTTCGTACATCGAGAAGGGAATCCCTTTCCTTGTTTACGAGGGAAGTCCTGCGCACCGGGTGTTCGGCCGACATGGCGTTGTCGAGAGCGTCGAGCGGAATGTTAGCGACGTCGTGTCCGTCATGCAGCAGATCACCCGTGGTGAGAGGGCATCCAATATCGAATGGCGAAAGGTGTGGGCCGAGGAGAATTGGGATGCTCGGGTCCGCGAAATGAGGGAGATCGCCGCCGTTGGGTCCCGGGAAGTGTGACCCCGACCAAATCAAAACTGACGGCTCTGCCGCTGTAAGCGGGAAAGTCTTAAAGCCGCAAAAAGTGCAGCAGTGACCTTGACCGGTCTCTATTTCGGGCTGTGGACTCCTTCGCCTGTGGAATCCCCTAGAGGTCGCGCGGCTGGAAGGCCTGGTTCAAGAGGTGCTCCCTTTGCTCGAAGTACTCGGAGGCATCGGGGAGTTCGCATCGACCGGATAGTGCCAATCTGAAGTTGACGTTCAAAAGGTCGGTCGGGGTAGCGATGTACGGAGGCTGGAGATCGAGAAGTTTTCCTAATTTTTCTTCGAAATTAGCGAGCACTGGGATCCCCGCCGCAAAGGCCTGCTCTGTGAGGGTATTCCACGCTCCACCGCTCAAACTATCAATGAAGATGGTGCCCTCGACCGGCTCAGAGCCGTCCGCTTCGACGAAGTCGATCATCGGGAACTGGGAGCGCAAAGACTCGAGAGCCTCCTGCTCTTCTTCTGTGCGGTGGCGCACAGCGACGATTGCGGTGATGATGT
>ERZ1031273.545-NODE-545-length-11534-cov-7.607544_pt1 | contig 11534 bp, 10 predicted proteins | sample MGYA00516575_ERZ1031273 | MGnify/ENA primary metagenome ERZ1031273 (study PRJEB33718, sample SAMN03159816) | human skin metagenome | collected 2014-02-25 | study: EMG produced TPA metagenomics assembly of the PRJNA266117 data set (Human skin bacterial metagenome... | reverse complement strand
CTCCCCCACCGCGCACGTGTGAAAAAGCACGCATGAAAAATCCCCGCACCGTGGAGATCAACGGTGCGGGGTTAGGCGCGTGAAGCGTCGAAGGCGTTTAGTGCTTCTCGCGCGGAATGCCGTACTGCAGGTTCAGCTTGGTGGTCGCCCAGATGAGGATGACCGCACCAACGGCCAGCAGCCACAGCTGCCAGAAGGCAATGCCGAAGGCCATGAGGCAGATGCCGCCGGTCATAGCGAGCGGCCAGATGGAGCCCGGGGAGAAGAAGCCCAGGACGCCTGCACCGTCCTCGACCTCAGCCTCCTCCCAGTCCTCCGGAAGAACATCGCTGCGGCTCTCGGTGAAGTTGAGGTAACCGCCGAGCATGAACGAGAAGGCAGCTGCCAGGATCAGTGCGACACCGCCGGCCCATTCGTAGCCGTAGAGGTATGCGTCATCGCCGACGTAGTTGGTGGCGAATGCGTAGATGACCGCCATGATCGTCAGGAAGACGCCGTTGGCGTAGAAGACTTTTGCTCCAGCTCCCATTGCTTTTCCCTAGCCTCTCTTAGACGTTCTGCACGGCGTTGTCGCCGCCGCGGGTACCGGTTCGGTCGGAGTTGAACGGACGGGTGGACGTTGCGAACGGCTCTTCGCCGATGGATGCGAGGGCCTCGGAGTTAGCCGCGTCGGGGTTCTCCTCGCGGAAGCGCATGTAGTCGCGGAACTTCTCCGGGGAGACCGCGCGGATCTCGAAGTTCATCATTGCGTGGTAGGTACCGCACATCTCGGCACAGCGGCCGACGAATGCGCCTTCCTCATTGATCTGCTCGATCTGGAACCTGCGCTCCTGCTGGTTCTTCTCCGGGTGGGAGTAGACGTCGCGCTTGAACAGGAACTCCGGAACCCAGAACGCGTGGGACACGTCGCCGGATGCCAGACGGAACTCGATCGGAGTGTTGGTCGGAAGAACCAGCACCGGAACTTCCTCGGTCGTGCCGACAGTCTCGATCTTGTTGAAGTTCAGGTAGGACTTGTCCGACATCGAGTTGCCGTGGATCGGGTTCGCGTTGTGAACGTCCTCCGCATCCTTCTGGGACTCGTCGGCGATCTTCTGGCGCTCAGCGTCAGTACCATCATAGTCGGAACCAGTCGGCGAAAGCTCCGGACCGACGTGGGCGTAACCGAACTTCCAGTTCCACTGGAAACCGGTGACATCAACGGTGACTTCCGGATTCTTATCCAGAGCGACGACCTTGGTCTGCGCCTGAATGGTGAAGAAGAACAGCACCATCACGATGATGATCGGGACGATGGTCAAGCCCAGCTCCAGCGGAACGTTGTACTGCAGCTGCTTCGGGAATACCCCGGCACCCTTCTTCTCGCGGCGCTTACCACCCCACGCGAAGATCGCGTAGAGGAAGATGCCCCACATGATGATGCCGATGATCCATGCGGCGAGCCAGACCCACACCCAGAAGTTGTACATGCTTGCACCTTCAGGGGTGATGGGGTCCGGCCAGCCCATGTCGAGCAAGTTCGACAATGCGCTCGGCGGTTCAGCCTCACAGCCGGCGAGACCGAAGCCGCTCAGGGCGAGCAACCCTGCGACTCCGAGCTTCTTGGCCAGGCCACGGTTCTTTGCCGTATCCACGTGTGTCTGCCTTCCTGTCCACACAAACGAAAAAGCTGTGAATACCCTTCAATCCTCTCCCCCGGCTGACAGCCAGCATGGGGCGAGCAGAGCAGAATATTCCTACCAAGTCAGAATAGATTATCCGCGCCCCGGACCTAACCCGCCGCGGTCCGCATGTTCAGCCAGCCCAATCAACTGCTGCGGCCGGCGACCACACCGATCCGTTTACCCGCTGGTAACCGGCCACGTCTTCAGTGCTGGACATCGGAGCCAATCCGGCAATGTGCCCGTCGTCACACTATTCGCCAGAAATATCAACCGGAAGTTGCACCCCTATTGGGGACGGGCTAAAGGTTGGCTGACAGCTCCACCTGAGCGCCTCACAGCAAGGCCCCGCGCCACGCGGACGCGCGCTAATTCCAGTCGTGCCGGATGCGGCTTCTATTGTGGGTAGAGCTGAACTCACTTTCCTTAATTGACCAACTAAGGAGCCATTCCCATGTGCGGTCTTCTCGCCATGCTGACCAGCTCGTCTGACGCTTCCCGTTTCGTGGATTCCGCCGAGCGAGCTCTCCCCTGCTTCTACCACCGCGGCCCGGACGCTGCGGGCACCTGGCACGACGAGGACGCCGTCTTCGGCTTCAACCGCCTCGCCATCATTGATCTTGAGCACTCCCACCAGCCGTTGCGCTGGGGCCCGGCAGAGAACCCGGAGCGCTACGCCCTGACGTTCAACGGCGAGATCTACAACTACGTCGAGCTGCGCGAGGAACTCACCGCCGCCGGCCTGACCTTCAACACAGGGGGCGATTCGGAGACCATCGTGGTGGGCTACCACCACTGGGGCGAGGACGTGGTCAAGCACCTGCGCGGCATGTTCGCCTTTGTCATCTGGGACACCGAGACGCGCACGATGTTCGTGGCCCGCGACCAGTTCGGCATCAAGCCGCTGTACTACGCCACCACCGACGCCGGCACAGTCTTCTCTTCGGAGAAGAAGGCCATCATGGAGATGGCAGAGGAACTCGGTCTGGATTTGAGCCTTGACCGCCGCGCTATCGAGCACTACGTCGACCTCCAGTACGTCCCGGAACCGGAGTCGCTGCACTCCTCTATCCGCCGTCTCGAGTCCGGCTGCACTGCCACGCTCACCCCGGGTGGCAACGTCGACGCGAAGCGCTACTTCAACCCGCAGTTCAATGTCATCCCAGTGACCAAGGGCAAAGAGCACGAACTATTCACGAAGATTGCCGGGGCGCTGGAGGATTCCGTCGCAAAGCATATGCGTGCTGATGTGACCGTCGGTTCCTTCCTCTCGGGCGGCATTGACTCCACTGCGATTGCGACGCTGGCGAAGCGCCACAACCCGGACCTGCTCACTTTCACCACCGGATTCGAGCGTGAGGGCTACTCCGAGGTCGACGTCGCCGCCGAGTCCGCAGAAGCGATCGGTGTCGAGCACATCGTGAAAGTCGTCTCCCCCGAGGAATACGCCGACGCAATCCCGAAAATCATGTGGTACCTCGACGACCCTGTTGCGGACCCGTCGCTCGTTCCGCTGTTCTTCGTCGCGCAGGAGGCGCGCAAACACGTCAAGGTCGTGCTCTCCGGTGAGGGTGCCGACGAATTATTCGGCGGCTACACCATTTATAAGGAGCCGCTCTCCCTCGCTCCCTTCGAGAAGATGCCCGATCCCCTGCTGAAGGGTCTGAACAAGCTCAGCCAGGTTCTGCCTGAGGGAATGCGCGGCAAGTCCCTGCTCGAGCGCGGCACCACCCCGATGGAGACCCGCTACTACGGCAACGCCCGCTCCTTCAATTACGACCAGCTGCGTCGCGTACTGCCGTGGGCGAAGCCGGAATGGGACCACCGCGAGGTCACCGCACCGATCTACGCCCGCTCGAAGGACATGGATCCGGTCGCGCGCATGCAGCACCTCGACCTGTTCACGTGGATGCGCGGCGACATTCTGGTCAAGGCCGACAAGATCAATATGGCGCACTCCCTCGAGCTGCGCGTGCCGTTCTTGGACAAGGAAGTCTTCTCCGTCGCCGAGACCATCCCGCACGACCTGAAGATCGCGAATGGCACCACCAAGTACGCCCTGCGCAAGGCCATGGAACAGATCGTTCCGCCGCACGTGCTACACCGCAAGAAGCTCGGCTTCCCGGTGCCGATGCGCCACTGGCTCGCCGGCGACGAGCTCTACGGCTGGGCGCAGCAGACCATCAACGAGTCACAGACCGACGACATCTTCAACAAGCCCGAGGTGTTGGAGATGCTCAAGGAGCACCGCGACGGCGTCTCCGACCACTCCCGCCGCCTGTGGACCGTGCTCGCATTCATGATCTGGCACGGCATCTTCGTCGAGCACCGCATCGACCCGGGCATCGAACAGCGCGACTACCCGGTGCAGCTCTAACGCTCCCCTCAACCCCCGCTACCCCGCCTCGCGGCACATCCCGTGCCTGCACGCGGGGTAGTGCTGTCTCTACCTCGATTGCATAAACAGAGCTACTGACTTCGCCTGTGCTCCGCTGTTCAATGGGCGCCATGACAACAACACAGCCAGCCACGACTCAACCAAAGCCAAAGAAGACCAGACGCAGGATCCTGACCGTGATCGGGGTGCTCTTTCTCGCAGCCGTGTTCGTCGCTGCAATCGCCACGTATTTCTACGGCCCCGCAGTCAGCGCGATGACGACCGGCAAGGCACGCTTCCTCGGCACGGATTCGCCCAAACGCTACACCTCCACGGTGCTGCAGCTCGCCGGACAAGGCATTTACAGCGATTCGGAGGAATTCGCGGCAGCCAGCGAGCACGCGAAGGAGGTGGCCAAGGACGCAGATTCGGTCGACGAGGTGCGCGCAGCGCTTGACGACGCCATTCATGCTGCCGGCGGCAAACACTCCCGCCTGTTCTCCCCGGAAGAAGCCGAGCAGCGTGTCGCCGATTCCGATGCTCCGGGTAGCGCCGGCGGTGCGGGGCCTGCTGTCGACGTGGACGGTGGCGTCGTCGTCGCGACCGTGCCGGGTGTCTCCCGCCACGCTGACGTGCAAAGCTACGCCGACACGCTCGCGGACGGGCTGACCCAGGCACGCGACAGCGGCGCATGTGGCGCGATCGTGGATCTGCGCGGCAACGACGGCGGCGACATGGGGCCGATGCTGGCCGGCCTGTCCCCGCTCATCCCTGACGGCACGGCGATGGAATTCGAGTATTCCGGCCGGATGTCGCCGGTGACCGTAGACGGCAATTCCGTATCCGGCGGCGGCACTCCCCTGTCCACCCACGGCGGCAAATGGGACGCCCCGACCGCAGTCCTGGTGGACGAGGAGACCGCATCTTCCGGCGAGGCGACCATGCTGGCATTCCGCGGACTAGACAACTCCCGCAGCTTCGGCACCCCGACAGCCGGCTTCGCCTCGGCGAACACTGTCTACGACTTCCCCGACGGCAGCGAACTGATGCTCACCATCGCGAAAGACCGCGACCGGGAGGGCCAGACTTACGCTGAAGACCCGATCGAACCCGACACGAAGACCGAATCAGGCGATGCAGCCCTCGCCGCGGCTCAGAAGTGGCTGCGCGACGAGCACGGCTGCAGCTAGTTCCGCCTGAGCCCCGGCCCTGGGATCACAGGGCGCTGTGCCGGCACAAACCGGAAGGACCCATAAACCAACAAAAACGCGCCCCGCACAAAACGAAGCGCGTTTTCATCGTTCGCTGGCAGCGTGCCAGCTGACTCTTAGTTGAAGGAGTCGCCGCAGGCGCAGGAGCCGCCGGCATTCGGATTATCGATGGTGAAGCCCTGCTGCTCGATGGTGTCAGCAAAGTCGATCTCCGCGCCCATCAGGTACGGGACGCTCATCTTGTCCACCACTAGGCGGACGCCACCAATGACATCGGACTTGTCGCCTTCGAGGTCACGGTCATCGAAGTAGAGCTGGTAGCGCAGCCCAGCGCAGCCACCCGGCTGAACGGCGATGCGCAGGGACAGGTCGTTGCGGCCTTCCTGATCCAGCAGCGCCTTCGCCTTGGCGGCCGCTGCCTCAGTGAGCTTGACGCCGGTTGCGGAAGTCGGTGCAGTCATGAACGTTTCTCCTTGCCTACGAATCGTTTCAGGTTCCCGAGCCTACTCCCGGCCGGCACCTGGATGCTAGTACACCCTAACTTGCGCTGGTCACTGCTCAAAAAACGGGACAATAACGAAACCTGAGCGTGATACCGCGCTTGTATATTCGTTCAACACCACGCTGCGCACCCGTATTCCCACCAGCCCACGGCGGTTTTGTAGCCTAGAGTGCGTGAAACTTCCCTGGCAGAAATCCGATGCCCGCGCGGCAAAAGGCGCAGCCGCCAATAGCGGCTCCACCAAGCTCGACCTCGGCGACAACGCCAAGGACACCAAGAAGGCCTCTTCCGCTAAGAAGAACTCGGCGAAGAAGAACTCCGCCTCCACAGCCCAAGACACAAAGCAAGGCGACAAGAGCGACCGCCCGCTGGGCAAAGACGGCAAGCCACTGCCGAAGGGCTACACCCCGCCGAAGGGCCGCCCGACGCCGAAGCGGCACGACCAGGAGGTCAAGCGCGGTGTCGTGCGTGACCCGAATGCCATGTCCAAGCCGCAGCAGGCGCAGAAGCGCAAGGAGCTGAAGGCCTCCATGTCCAAGGAGGAGTGGAAGGACTACAAGAAGCAGGAGCGCGCCGAGCGCCGTGAGCGCAACAAGGAAATCCAGGCTCGCATGGATGCAGGCGACGAGCAGTACTTGATGGAGCGCGACCAGGGCGACGTCCGCCGCTACGTGCGCGACTGGGTGGATTCCCGACGCTTTTTGGCCAACTACATGCTGCCCACGATGGTCGTGCTACTCGCCATCATGCTTCTGGGCACTTTCTTGCCGCGCGTCGCGGAGATTCTGTCGCTGGTGTCCATGATCTTCATCGCAGCGATCTTCGTCGAGGCCGTGCTGATCGGCCGCCGCGCGAACCGCGCTGTGCGCGAGAAATTCCCGGAGACGGACGAGACGGGATTCGGCCTGGGCATGTACGCCTACTCACGCGCCTCCCAGCCGCGCGGTTGGCGTACCCCGAAGCCGCAGGTCGCAATCGGTTCCAAGGCGTAGCGCCAGGGAATAGCGCAGAAAGCAGGCCATGTCATCATGAGCGTTTCGCTGGACTTCAACCCAGTCCCCATGCCGGACAGTTCCGCTGAGGCACGGGTGCGCGCCGCGATGACGGAAAATCCGCGCGGTGTGTCGTTCGGCAGGCTCGCAGGGATCGGCGCATGGTTGGCAGGACGCCAGGGAGAAGCGCCCCCGCGGCCTGTTCAATCGCCGAAGATCGTCGTATTCGCCGGCGACCACGGCATCGCCTCCCGCGGGGTATCCGCATACACGCCGGAGGCATCGGTTCTGCAAGCCGATGAGATTGACGCGGGGGCAGCTCCTGTGAACACGTTGGCGCGCATCGCCGACGCCCCGGTGGAGCTCGTCCGCGTGAGCCTCGCCGAAGCCGGATCGCTCATCCGCGAAGCGTCCGGCGCGATCGATGTCGAGGACGCCATGAGCGACGACGAGTTCGTTCGCGCCGCAGAGCTCGGCAGGACCATCGCTGACACGGCAATCGATTCCGGGTGCGATCTCGCCGTGATCGGCGACATCGGAGTGGGCAACACGACGGTGGCCGCGGCGGTCATCGGCACGCTCACCTTCACCGAGCCCGTCGTCGCGGTCGGCCGCGGCAGCGGCATCAATGACGAGACCTGGAAGATCAAGGTCACCGCCGTGCGCGACGCGATGTTCCGCGCACGCGAGATCAATGACGATGTCGCGGAGGTCCTCCGCCGCATTTCATCGCCAGATTTTGTCGCGGAGGTCGCGTTCATCGCGCAATGCGCGGCACGACGTACGCCAGTGCTTATCGACGGCGCGTTTCCCGCAGCCGCCGCCTACACCGCCGAGCGACTCGCCCCCGGTGTGAAAGAGTGGCTGCTCGCCGGCCAGCTCAGCCCAGAGCCCTGCCACACTGTGTGCCTGAAGGCCCTGGATCTGACCCCGGTGGCGGCACTCGACATGACCACCGGCCAGGGTGCCGGCGGTGCCGCTGTCTTGCCGCTCGTCACCGCGGCTGCGGAGCTCGTCGCCGACGAGATGCGCTCCCAGAACAGCGCCGAGCAATAGCTGAGCTGTAACAGCGCACCCCTACTTCGCGGGCACGAGCGTGTGCAGCCAACCGTGGGTGTCCTCGTGCTCGCCGCGCTGAATCTTGGTCAGGCGCTCACGCATCTTCATCGTGACATCGCCGGCCTCATTGTCGTTGACGGTGAAGTCGATCCCGTTGCCGACAACGTGGCCGACCGGGGTGATCACGGCAGCGGTGCCGCACGCTAAGGTCTCGGTCAGCTTGCCGTTGGCAACGTCGGTCATCCAGTCATCGACGGAGATGCGGACCTCTTCCGTGTCATAGCCGAGGTCTTCGGCGACCTGCAGCAGCGAGTCACGCGTGATGCCCGGCAGCAAGGAGCCGGACAGTTCCGGCGTGACCACCCTGACGCCGTCGTCGCTCGAACCGTAGACGAACATCAGGTTCATGCCGCCCATCTCCTCGATGTAGGTGCGCTCAATCGCATCCAGCCACACGACCTGGTCGCAGCCCTGCTCCTGAGCTTGAGCCTGTGCGAGCAGCGACGCAGCGTAGTTACCGGCGAATTTCGCGGCGCCGGTACCGCCCGGCGCGGCGCGGACATAGTCCTCGGAGATCCACACCTTGACCGGCTTGATACCGCCGTCGAAGTACGCACCCGCCGGGGAGGCAATGACGTAGAAGGTGTAGGAGTTCGCCGGTTTCACACCGAGGCCGACCTCGGTAGAGATCATGAACGGGCGCAGGTACAGCGCAGCCTCGCCGCCAGCTTCCGGCACCCATGCCTCATCGATCTCGACGAGCTGGCGCAGGGACTCGAGGAAGTACTCGTCGGGAAGCTCCGGCATAGCCATGCGCTGCGCGGAGTTCTGCATGCGGTGTGCATTCTGCTCCGGGCGGAAGGTAGCGATGGATCCGTCCGGCTGACGGTACGCCTTCAGGCCCTCGAAGATCGCCTGGCCATAGTGGAAGACCATGGCCGCCGGCTCGAATTCAAGCGGCGCGTACGGCCGCACGCGGGCATTGTGCCAGCCCTCGTCCTCGGTCCAGTCGATCGCGACCATGTGGTCGGTGAATTCCTGGCCAAATTTTGGATCTTTGAGAATCTCCGCACGCTGCTCGTCGCTCGCAGGATTCTCGTTTTCTCGCACGGTGAATTCCAAGTTCGTCATGCCTCCCAAGCATACGCTGGCTGTCAGCAGCCGCAGCCAGTTTCCGGGCACGGTACTGGCGTAGGATCGGCCGCGAGAATCGCACGTACTGATTGTCTTTAGAAGGAGTATGCGTTCAATGCTTCCTCACACCACCGGTGTTCTTCCCTCCCACGGCACGCTGCCCGACGTCGACTTCGCCGCGACGGCAGACAGCACGCTTATCGACGGCGCGGCGCGCCTCATCCCCATCGCCCAGGGCGACGCGCTGGAGCTGCCGGTGTCGGCATTGACCCGCGATGGTTTGCTGGAGGCGCTGGAAGCTGTGGGGGTGACGGGCGCCCACGGCGAGATCAACAAGGTGGTTCTCGACGGTGTCCTCTATATCTCTGTCGGTCTCGGCGAGGACACTTCCGCGACCTCCGTCCGCCGCGCGATGGGCGTTGCTGCCCGCTCCTTGACAGGCATTGACCGCGCGGTCGTCTCAGGTGAATTCGGTGTCGGCGCGATCGTCGAGGGCCTACTGCTCGGCGGCTACAGCTATTCCGGTTTGAAGACTAGCGACAGCGAGAACAGCGAGAACAGCGCAAACACTGAAGCCGAGAAATCCGGGGACACGTCCTTGGCTATCACGGTGCTCGGCCGCGAAGACGAGCGCGAGGAATTCGAAACTGCTGCGACAATCGGACATGCCGTTGCACTGGCACGCGATCTGGTGAACACGCCGTCGAATCTGCTCTTTCCGGATATCTACGCCGCTCACGCAGAGAAGGTCGCCACCGATGCCGGCTTGGCTGTCGAGATTCTCGACGATGCGCAATTGCGCGAGCAGGGGTTCGGCGGCATCACTGCTGTCGGCCAAGGCTCCGAGCACGCGCCGCGCTTGGTCCACCTGACGTGGGCTCCAGAGAACGCCTCCGCTGAGACATCGGTCGCGCTGGTGGGTAAGGGCATCACCTTTGATTCCGGCGGCATCTCCATCAAGCCGTCAAACGGTATGGAGCAGATGGTGATGGACATGGGCGGTTCCGCAGCCGTGCTCGCTACTGCGTGCGCCATCGCCGCGCTCAATACTCCGGTGCGAGTGGAGGCCTGGATGCCGCTCGCGGAGAACATGCCGTCCGGTTCTGCGCAGCGACCAGGCGACGTGATCACCCATTACGGGGGTATCACGAGTGAGATCATCAACACAGACGCAGAAGGCCGACTCGTGCTCGCCGATGCGATTGCACGCGCCTGCGAGGACTCCCCCACCCATCTGATCGAGACCTCCACGCTCACCGGCGCGCAGATGGTCGCCCTGGGCAAGCGGACCTTCGGCGTGATGGGCAGCGACAATCTGCGCGACCGTATCGCCGAGAACGGCCGCGACATCGACGAACCCGGCTGGGCAATGCCGCTGCTGGAGGAGCACGAGGACGAGATATCCTCCAAGGTCGCAGACGTGAAGAACGCCAACAGCGACCGTTTCGGCGGGATGGAATTCGCAGCTACCTATCTGTCCCGCTTCATCGGCGACGACATTGAATGGGCCCACGTGGATGTGGCGAGCCCCGCCTGGAATACAGGCGCGCCCCACGGCTTCACCCCCGGCCGCGCCACCGGCGTGCCGGTGCGAACACTGGTGGAGACCATTCGCGGCCTCGCCTAACCCAGCCCTTCTTCCAATGAATCCCCAGTTAGCGGGATGTTCTACTCGCCGCGCTCGAACCGGGCGCGGCGTTCTTTTTGTTCGGCACGCTTGCGCAGGATGCGCTCCTGCTCCATCCGCTTGCGCATGCGATCGGGATAACCGGTCTCCTCGACGTCGTAAAGCGCGATGCCCAGTTGTTTCGCGACCACGTCGATGCCCTTCGGCCCGCCGATCCGGCGACGGGTGAATTCCCCGTTCTCCGCGACAAGCACGACCGACATTTCGTTGACCAGCGTTTCCGGTTCAACAAACCCTTCAACAAAGGCGTGCTGTGCGGTCCACTGCTCGAGGTACCTGATGTCTTCCGGCCGCACGGTCTCGCCGGGGCCGCGAGGCGGCTTGATCGGCGAGTTCTTTTTGCGGGAACCGAAAATATTGAACACGCACCACATCATATAAGGCGATATAGAACACACCCCAAAGCAGACATCTGCGCACGCACCATAGTGGCTAAGCAGGTACGCTGGTGGCGTATCAACGTCTGCAATTTTTTTGAGGAGACTCCATCAACATGGCTCACTCTGTAGAGATGCCCGAGCTGGGCGAATCGGTCACCGAAGGCACCATCACCACGTGGCTGAAGGAAGTCGGCGACACCGTCGAGGTCGACGAACCTTTGCTCGAGGTCTCCACCGACAAGGTCGACACCGAGATCCCGTCCCCGGTCGCCGGCGTTCTGCTGGAGATCAAGGCTGAAGAAGACGACACCGTCGAGGTCGGCGAGGTCATCGCCATTGTCGGCGACGAAGGCGAGAAGCCCTCCGACGATTCCGACGACGACGCTGCTGCTTCCGAGGATAAGGCCGAGGACGAGAAGAAGACCGAGTCCGCACCGGCGAAGAAGTCCGGCGGTTCCGGTTCCGCTACCGACGTCGAGATGCCGGAGCTCGGCGAGTCCGTCACCGAGGGCACCATCACCACCTGGCTGA
>ERZ1031273.544-NODE-544-length-11563-cov-32.310827_pt1 | contig 11563 bp, 9 predicted proteins | sample MGYA00516575_ERZ1031273 | MGnify/ENA primary metagenome ERZ1031273 (study PRJEB33718, sample SAMN03159816) | human skin metagenome | collected 2014-02-25 | study: EMG produced TPA metagenomics assembly of the PRJNA266117 data set (Human skin bacterial metagenome... | reverse complement strand
TTGAGCGGGGCTCAAAAGCCCCTCAACGATCATGTGACAAACTTACAGCTAAAAAGCGGGCACCCCTGTCGGGGTGCCACGCCTGTAACTGTTTTTCCGACAGAGCCAATATCAACGGATCGCAAATGAAAACCATCAAATAGAAGATATGCAGCATCCGAAGGATGCCCGCTCCATAGGCATCGGTCGAGGCACGAAGTGCCGACGACCGATGTATAATCGTACGCATTATGCCACGACCCCTTGCGGGTCGCCGAAAGGGGGGTATCTGCTCGGCGACCCACAAGGGGTCGAGGGGGTAAGGAAGGGTCTTTGTACATCGGTCACCGCTTCGCGGATGACCGATGCCTATGGAGCGAGCACCCTTCGGGTGCCTCACGGATAAGCCCTATAGGTATATGATTACCCCAATGCTCAAATGCGTCACCCCTGGGCCGTATCACCTTTTTTTGTGGGATCAAGTATGTTTTGTAGCTTTGAAGACAGGATTATCGTTAAACCCTTAAGCACCAAGCTGTCACCATGAAAAAACTCTTATCGTACCAGGAATCGTTCCCAGCCTCACTTGGCTGTGCAAGGGGGATTATCAGCTGGGCTATAGGAGGGATCGCTGAAGGTCCGCATGTAGCTATTGCAGCTGCGATTGGCGGTGCGGTTGGTGCTGCTCTCGATGCCTGTTAGACGCCACTACACCGCACTTTTCCCATAATAATCTTATGCGTATCAAGTTCTTTGTTTTAGAGCTCTGCATCATAGGTGCTACCGTCTGGGGCACCCTTGTTCTTTCAAGGGTTGAGTCCTTGATGGCTCTTAAGGAGTCGATATTCCAGTTTGTTATACCGGTCATTGTCCTTGAGGCTCTGTTTGTACAGCTGATGACACTCGTCCCCGAAGAGAGAAGTCAATCTGGAGCTGTTTCCCCATGGGTCAAGGCTCTCGACATTGCCTTTTGGGGTGCACTCCTGGTAGTTTCCATAGCCCTCCTCCTGATAGATATGGGAGAGCCCTTTGCAATACTGCGAAAAGATATTGGGCTGTTACTCGTGGTAATCACAGTGGGAGCAAGTCGCTATCTCTATTACCTTAAGCCGGCTAAGACGAAAAAGCTGTCCAAGTCCACAAAGGATTAACATCAGCAGTACTGCCCTATTATGTCTATATCGGTTTCAGAGGAAGCAACCTTTGGAACCGATTTTTCACGAAGGAGGACAAGCAGGGGTGACGCATTTGATCGATGCAGAAGCCCCTCAACTTATTGTGAAGAGTGGGGAACGAAGCACCCCTTGTGGGTGCCCGCTTTTTAGCCACGTGGTCGAGGGGCGTAGCCCCGAAGACCCGTGGACCAGGCAACGCAAGCAGTCCCGCGACCCCGCTAGGGTGTCGCACTCACCTGTCAGGCAATGAGTGCGACACCCTGGCGGGGTCTCTGAAGGCTCTGCTCGGCGACCCACAAGGGGTCGAGGGATAGGGAAGGGTCTTTGTACTTTGTTAGCTGGAGGATAATCTAGAAGTTGTAGCTCACCCCAAAGTCTACACCTGTGGTGAGGAGTGTCTCCCACTTATTATTCGGCTTGTTGTGTAGAGCACCTCCGATCAGACGTCCAGCGATACGGAGGTCCCAGCCCTCAGCGAGGTGAAAGCTATACCCTGCAGATAGCGGGAATGAGATCACTGAAGCAATATCACTCGGATAGTCTCCCATCTTGATAAGTGTCCACTGGTTAGGGATGTACTCTCCTGCCAGCTGGAGGTAGAATCCGCCATTCTCCTCAAGCGGATGCGGGTACCACCGAGCTGCGACAGAAAGGAAGGGAGAGATACCAAAATGCTGGCTCACGAAGTGAAAGTCACTCTTTCCTTTATGCTCCTCGACCTGAGTGCCGAGATCGCTGTAAGTTGGATCCTCGCTGATAGAGTAGGTCAGCCCTGACTTACGTGACGGATTGAGAACCTGATTGAGCGAGAGCCCGACACTGTACCGCATAAGGAAGTGACTACTCACAGCCTGCTCATAGGTAAAGCCTGAGCGGTTTCCAATCTCAATCATCCTTCTGCTGACTAGGTCCTCTTGGGCACTTGCTGCGGAGATGTGCAATAGTAAAAGAAAGATTGTAGTCAGACATAGTGTCAAAAGTCTGATTACCCTATTCATAAGGTAAGGAGATTGCTGAGAACAATTTTCAAGGAGAGAGATATCTTGTCTCGGACAAGATAAAGAGAGAGTTGTAGTGCACTGAAGTGCAAGACTCATCGTCTTAGAAAAACAGTGTTTCATTGACGAAATCCTTTTAATTGTGAATGCGTTATTTTACGTTGGGTAAAGGTACGATTTCTTTGGACTTCATAGCAGCCATTTTAAGTCTTGCTTTGGTGTCATGACTGATAGAGACATTTGTGCCCTGCAAACCACTCAATTATACCCTCTCCGACTAAACCCGGTAATAGATTCATCTAATATCGGGTTTAGTGAAGTCTATTACCGGGTTTAGATTTCTCTATGATCGGTAATAGATTTCTGCCCTACTTGTCCCCCCAAGTGACAGCATGGACTGCCACGACTGACTTTTGTTTCCACGAAAAGACATAATGGACTGACAGTTAGGGCGGGGCTTCGTTTTTGTACTTATGATCTCAGAATAAAACGAAAAGAATAAAGTGAATATGAATTGGGATAAGTACACAATCAAGTCGCAGGAGATGATCCGGCAGGCCATGGAGGAGGCGCGCAAGCGTGGCCACCAGGCGATCGAGCCGGAGCACCTCCTTGCAGCCCTCACCGCAGCGGGGGATCAGGTGGCAGAGTACCTGATCCCCAAGTGTGGGGGCAACCTCGACACGCTTAGGTCGAGGATCGAGGAGGACCTCAGTGCCCTCCCGAAGGTGCAGGGCGGGGAGCCTTACCTCAGTAGGGATCTCGCCTCGGTGCTCGATGCGTCGGAGCGTATCGCTGCCGAGATGAGCGATCAGTATGTAGCAGTGGAGCACCTCTTCCTGGCGCTCCTCAAGACCGACACCGCCGCCGGTCGCCGACTAAAGGATCAGGGCATCACCTATCAGACGATGCTCGAGGCGGTGCAGTCGCTTCGCAAGGGGGCTAAGGCGGACTCCCCCTCCTCGGAGGAGACCTACAACGCCCTCAGTAAGTATGCGACCAATCTCGTGGCGGCGGCTCGCGAGGGCAAGCTCGACCCGGTGATCGGTCGGGACGATGAGATACGACGCGTGCTGGAGATACTCAGCCGTAGGACGAAGAATAACCCGATCCTGATCGGAGAGCCGGGCGTCGGCAAGACCGCCATCGCCGAGGGGCTTGCCCGCCGTATCGTGCGGGGCGATGTGCCGGAGAACCTACGGGACAAGCAGCTTTACTCCCTCGACATGGGGGCGCTGATTGCCGGAGCGAAATATAAGGGCGAGTTTGAGGAGCGTCTCAAGAGCGTCATCAACGAGGTGAAGGGCTCTGATGGTCAGGTGATCCTCTTCATCGATGAGATCCATACCCTCGTCGGTGCGGGCAAGAGCGAGGGCGCCATGGATGCTGCCAATCTCCTCAAGCCGGCTCTCTCCCGGGGCGAGCTCCGCGTCATCGGTGCCACCACACTCGGTGAGTATCAGAAGTACTTCGAGACCGACCGGGCGCTCGAGCGACGCTTCCAGATCGTGATGGTCGATGAGCCGAGCGAGGAGGATGCGATCAGTATCCTCCGCGGACTGAAGGAGCGGTACGAGACGCACCACCATGTGCGCATCCTCGACGAGGCGATCGTCGCCGCCGTCCGTCTCTCTCGGCGCTACATCAGCGACCGCTTCCTCCCCGATAAGGCGATCGACCTGATGGATGAGGCGGCAGCCCGTCTCCGCATGCAGATCGACTCCATGCCGGAGGAGCTGGACGAGGTGGAGCGGAGGATCAAGCAGCTCCAGATCGAGCGGGTCGCCATCAAGCGTGACGGCTATGAGGATAAGGTTCGCGCGATCGATGAGGAGCTGGCCAATCTCTCCGAGCGGCAGACTGCGCTCAAGAGCCAGTGGCAGCGAGAGAAGGATCAGATCGACCTGATCCAGAAGGCGAAGACCGAGCAGGAGCAGCTTAAGCTCCTTGCCGAGCGCGCCGAGCGTGAGGGCGACTACGCCAAGGTGGCGGAGATCCGTTACGGCAAGCTCCAGCAGCTGCAGGAGAGCATCGATGAGGCGGAGAAGAAGCTCCACGAGGCTCAGAGCGGTAAAGCGATGATCAAGGAGGTGGTCGACGAGGAGGATATCGCAGAGGTGGTATCCCGCTGGACCCACATCCCGGTTACCAAGATGATGGAGAGCGAGCGGGAGAAGCTCCTTCACCTCGAGGAGGAGCTCCACAAGCGGGTCATCGGTCAGGACGAGGCGATCACCGCGATTGCCAATGCGGTCCGCCGCAGTCGTGCCGGCCTGCAGGACAGCAAGCGCCCGATCGGCTCTTTCCTCTTCCTTGGCACCACCGGTGTCGGTAAGACGGAGGTGGCGAAGGCGCTGGCGGAGATCCTCTTTGACGACGAGGAGATGATGACGCGCATCGATATGAGCGAGTATCAGGAGAAGTTCTCCGCCTCCCGCCTCGTCGGTGCCCCTCCGGGATACGTCGGCTACGAGGAGGGCGGACAGCTCACTGAGGCGGTCCGGCGGAAGCCCTACTCGGTGATCCTCTTCGATGAGATCGAGAAGGCGCACCCCGATGTCTTCAATGTCCTACTCCAGGTGCTGGACGACGGTCGCCTGACGGACAATAAGGGTCGGACGGCGGACTTCAAGAATACGATCATCATCATGACCTCCAATATGGGTAGTGACCTGATCCGTAAGAGCCTCGAGAGCATGACGAAGGCGAATGCCGACGAGGTCGTCGGCAAGGTACGGGCTGAGGTGATGGATATGCTCAAGGAGCGGATCCGCCCCGAGTTCCTCAATCGTATTGATGAGATCACCGTCTTCCGTCCCCTCACAGAGGAGCAGATCGCGGAGGTGGTACGGCTGCAGCTCGACCGGGTGGTCAAGACCCTTGCCTCCAATGGCATCACGCTGACCTACACCGATGCTGCCGTGCAGCAGATAGCTCACGAGGGGTACGACCCGCAGTTCGGTGCGCGCCCCGTCAAGCGGGTGATCCAGAGCAGGGTGCTCAATACCCTCTCCACGGACATCATCAGCGGCACCCTCCGGCGCGACAGCGTGATCGAGCTGGATGCCGAGCATGGCGACTTCGCCTTCCACAATAAGTAATACCGTTTCCTAATAAGAAAGGTTCCGAGTCAGCCCCCTTGCGGGACCGGCTCGGATCCTTTTTCTTTTTATGGTGGAGATAGGGGAATTCGGTACCTTTGAGATCTATGAAAGAGATGGAAGAGGATCATACACTGGACCGGCTGAGACTGCTCGTCGGGGCGGAGGGCTGCGATAGGCTCTCGAGGGCGCATGTGTTGGTGCTCGGACTCGGGGGCGTCGGGGGCTTTGCCGCCGAGATGATCGCCCGCAGCGGGGTCGGGCAGATGACGATCATCGATGCCGACGTGGTGAACCAGTCTAATATCAATCGGCAGATCATCGCCACGCAGCCGGTGATCGGTCAGTCCAAGGCCGCCCTCTGGCGCGATCGCCTCCTCTCGATCAATCCCGCCCTCCGGCTGGAGGTGATCACCGAGTATCTGCGGGATGAGCGGATGGAGGAGGTACTCTCCGCCGCCCCGTACGACTTCGTCATCGATGCCATCGACACGCTGGCGCCCAAGGTCTTCGCCATCGCCTACATGCAGCAGCACGGGATCCCCTTCGTCAGTGCCATGGGGGCGGGTGCCAAGACCGACCCGACGAAGATCCGGGTGGCACGTATGGATAAGAGCTTCAATGACCCGCTCGCCAAGATGATCCGCAAGCGGCTGCGCCACCTCGGGGTCAAGCTTAACTTCCCAGTCGTCTTCTCGACCGAACTACCGGTGGAGGAGGCGATCGTCCTGACGGAGGGGGAGCAGAATAAGAAGTCCACCCCCGGCACCATCTCCTATATGCCACCGATGGTGGGGGGCTACTGCGCCTACGTGGCACTTGATCACCTATTACATCCTAAGCCATGAGCATACCCACCGATACGCCTCTGATGGAGGTGCGAGACATTTACAAGAGCTTCGGTCGGCTGGAGATCCTGCGGGGGATCAGCCTCGAGCTCCGGCGGGGAGAGATCCTCGCCATCGTCGGCGCCAGCGGGGCGGGTAAGACGACACTCCTGCAGGTGATCGGCACACTCGATGCCCCGGATCGAGGGGAAGTGATCATAGGAGGCGAGCGGCTGTCCGCCCTCTCGGGGGACCGGCGTGCCGCCTTCCGCAATCGTCACATCGGCTTCGTCTTCCAGTCGCACCAGCTGATGCCCGAGTTTACCGCCGAGGAGAATGTCGCCATCCCGGCGATGATCAGCGGCAAGAACCGTCGCGACGCGATGGCTGAGGCAGGCGAGCTCCTTCGCCGCCTCTCCCTCGGTGATCGGCTGGACCACCGCCCGGCAGAGCTGTCAGGAGGGGAGAAGCAGCGGGTCGCCGTGGCGCGTGCGATCATCAATCATCCCGAGATCGTGCTGGCGGATGAGCCTACAGGCGCCCTCGACAGCGTCCGTAAGCGTGAGCTCCTCGAGCTCTTCCTCCGGCTGCGCGAGGAGGAGGGACTCTCCTTCATCGTCGTGACGCACGACCGGGAGACGGCGGAGATCGCCGACCGGTCGCTGCTCCTGAGTGATGGTCGGATCGTAAGCGAGCAGGCAGGCGATGAGGCTCCGATTTAATAAGAGCGACCGGGTGGTCCTCATCCTCCTCGTCGTCCTGATCCTCTCCTACGTGCTCTACTCCGGCATCACGGCGAAGGGGCTTCCCATCCCGACAGAGGTGCAGGACACCATCCCACCCGTCGTGGCGAGGCTTGACACCGCACCTCCGGCTCATATAGAGAAGGAGAAGAGCAAGAGTACCCCGGCACCCATCCGAACCGACCGCTATCCCGGTCCTCCCCCAGATACCAAGCGACCGCAGGCGTACCTCCCCAAGCTCAAGCCCGGTGCCACCATTGACCTCAATACCGCCGACACGACGCTCCTCAAGCGTGTCCCCGGCATCGGCAGCTCCTTTGCCCGCCGCATCGTCAAGTACCGAGAGCTCCTAGGTGGGTACTACGTGGTGGAGCAGCTCCAGGAGGTCTACGGCATGGATCGCGAGCGATACGATGCGATCTACCCCTACTTCACGGTGGGGACGGCGGTTAGGCCCCTCACCCTCACCATCGACAGCATCAGCTACCACCCCTACCTCTCGTGGCGCCATAAGCGTGCCCTGCGTCGGCTCTTAGAGGCGGAGCAACCCCTCGACTGGTCACACCTGATGGCCACCGGTGACTTCACCCGCGACGACTCCCTTCGCCTCGCCCCCTACATGCCCTTCTGACGGCTATTTCGCAGTTTACAAATTAGCTCAGTCTGTACATATCAAGCTCTAGTCGTCGGATCTGATTAACAAAGTCTTTTGTACCTTTATGGTTGACATTAAGGACGGAAGGTAAACTATGAGTAGACCACAGGAGAGTAAATTAAACAAAATGCTGCAGTCCGGTCAAAAGAACGGGTTGCTATTTGCCTCATGGCTTATAGAACAAGGTTACTCCAAGCAGTTGCTGAGCAGATATCGCTCCTCCGGTTGGTTGTCTGCTCTATGCAAGGGCGTCATGTACCGCACTGGTGACAGGTTGTCAGCATTTGGCGCTTTACAGTCCTTCAATGAGCAGTTGGGCAAGAGCTTTCATATAGCTGCACATTCGGCTCTGGAGCTTTGGGGCTTCAATCACTATGTGCCTATGGGTAAGCCGTTGTTGATGGTATCAACGGCATGTGGCAAAATGCCACAATGGATGGGGTATGACGCTTTTGATCGAGAGTTTACGTTCTTCAGTACAGAGGTGTTTGCCCGTGCACAGATAACGACCATATCATACTTGGACTGGAGGCTTCTGATATCCTCCCCGGAGCAGGCTTTTATGGAGTGTTTGCTGCTCACTCCACGCCAGTATGACTATATGGATTTGTTTTACATCATGGAGCAGCTGACCACTCTGCGACCGGATATTCTTCAGTCGCTATTGGAGACCACAAAGCACTACAAAATGAAGAGACTCTTTTTGTATATGGCAGAGAAAGCAGGTCATTACTGGTATGATGAGCTGGATCTTACGCGCATAGATCTGGGGACACACAAGCTCCAGCTGGTGCCATCGGGAGTGTATGTCGCTAAGTACAGAATGACAATCCCAAAAGACTTAAACGACTATGAATAGTCAGAAATATAGAAGTCAGGTGGCATTGCTGATACGCATCCTGCCTTTGGTGTATCAGGTTGAGGGCTTAGCCATCCACGGTGGTACGGCCATTAACCTCTTTCATCAGAATATGCCACGTTACTCGGTTGACATTGACCTTACCTACATTCCGATAGAGCCACGAGCAGTGAGTCTGGAAAAGATAAATCAACATCTCTGCGAACTGAAATCGAGTATAGAGCGTGCCATTCCCGGAATAAGTGTAAAGCATAGACCCGATGTGTGGAAATTGCAATGCATGTATGAAGGAGCAATGGTGAAGATAGAGGTAAATGGTACAAAACGGGGCATACTTGGTGATGTCGAGATTATGGAACTCTGTCCGAAAGCGAAGGAAGAGTTTCAAGCCAACTGCAAGGCACGCATTGTTCCTTATTCTCAACTCTATGGAGGAAAGATCACGGCTGCTCTCGGTCGCCAGCATCCTCGAGATATGTTTGACTGCAAGTATATGGACAAGACGCTTGAGGATGTAAAGGACGGGCTCATCTTATGCTTGCTGGGAAGCGAGAAGCCCATCATAGAATTTCTCTCCCCTAATGACATAAATCAAAAGGAGGCATTGGAAAACCAATTCAAAGGGATGTCGGATATTCCATTTACCTATATAGACTATGAGCAATCACGTTCGTCCATTATTAAGAGGGTATATGACTGCCTTACAGATACAGACAAGGAGTTCCTCGTTTCCTTTGAGGATGGAGTGCCGCAGTGGGAGAAATGTTGTGCAGGGAATTTAAGCCATTTTCCATCCGTGCAATGGAAGTTGCTGAATATTGGCACACTCAAGCGAACGAATCCGAATAAGCATAAGGAGGGCATGGATAAGCTGAGGCGTTATCTGCAAGTCCATTGATAAGGGTCAGACACGCGGATTGAATGTTTGACTCTTTTTAGCCACCTGTTTTTGGGAGGGGCTTTCAGAAAGATTAAGGGAAAAAGGTGGGTGAGCCACGCCTTTTTCCCTACATTTGTTGGGTAACGAGATCGCAGGGCGGTCTCCGCTCGAAGTGACACCAATCATTTTTACACAAAAACCATATACTTTATCTCATGAAAAAACAAACCAACCGCTACCCCTCCGAGTGCACCACCATCATCGTCGGCAAGGAGCTGATGGAGGACGGATCGATGATCGCCGCCCGCTCCGAGGACTGGGACGCTATGGTGGCGAAGAATCTGGAGATCTTTGAGACCACGGAGAATGGTCCGGAGGAGTTCATAGCCAAGGAGACCCCCTTCCGCTGCAAGCTCCCCAAGCGCCGCATCGGCTACTCCGCCCTCTCTCCCTACCACCTGCACGGCGAGTGGGGAAGTGCCGGCTTCAATCGCGAGGGTGTCGGTATGAGTGCCACGGAGAGTATCTTCAGTAGCGAGAAGGTGCTGCAGTACGACCCGCTCGTGGAGGATGGTCTGGCGGAGAATTCGGTCTTCAATATCGTCCTCCCCTACATCACCACCGCTCGTGAGGGCGTAGAGCGTCTCGGCTCACTGATCGAGAAGCACGGCATCGCTGAGGGCTTCGGGATCAGCTTCATCGATGAGCACGAGATGTGGTACCTCGAGACTGCCTCCGGTCACCGCTGGCTCGCCACACGCATCCCCGAGGACAAGTACTTCGTCTCCGGCAACCAGAGCCGCTTCCGTGACTACGACCCCAAGGACAAGGACAATTACCTCGCCTCCGAGGACCTGATCGACTTCGCCAAGGAGCACCATCTCTACGAGGGCGACTTCGACTTCCACGAGGCCTATGCCCGGGATGAGAAGCTCGACACCACATACAGCTACCCGCGCGTCTGGTACCTGCAGCAGATGTACACCCCCTCCAAGAAGCAGGACGTGACGAAGAACGACTTCCCCGTCTTCCTAAAGTCGGACAAGAAGCTCACCCTCTGTGACATCAAGAAGGGCTTCCGCTCCCACTACAACGACACGGAGCACGACCCCTACCTCCACTGCAACCCCAAGGAGCCGTGGCGCCCGATCTCGATCTTCCGCACCACCCAGACCCACATCCTGCAGCGTCGCCCCGGGCTCCCCAAGGAGATCGGTCAGATTGACTATATGTGTGAGGGTATGGCAGCGCTCGGCATCTTCCTCCCGCTCTACGAGGGGATCAAGTCCTACCCCGAGGCCTACCGCATCGGTGGCGGCGAGTCGTGCAATAAGTCGGCGTACTGGAAGTTCCGCCACGTCCAGATCCTCGGCATGACCGACTACAATCGCTACGCCCCGGTGATCCAGGAGACCTACGCCCAGCTCGAAGAGGAGATCGCACAGCGTCAGAAGGAGATGGAGCAGGAGTACCTCGCGATCTACAAGGATCGCCCGCTGGCTGCACAGGACCTGCTGCAGAGGTTCTCTGACGATATGCTGACCCGTGCTCTCAAGGTGACGGATGAGCTGACGGAGCGACTCTTCACGCTCATCGCTCTCCACATCGGCGAGACCTACGAGTTCCATGGAGCCTGATCGACAACTAACTAAGTCCTAATTACGGGGCGCCTGTGACCGACATCGGTCGCAGGCGCCCTTTTTTTGTCCCGGACCCGAGCGCAATCAAAACCCAGGATAAGGTAAAACACGAGGATCAAACTAATACCGGTATTAGTCCAAACTATAGTCGGTATTAGTCAACGCTAATACCGGTAATAGTCAAAACTAATACCGGAACTATTAGGGGGAAGAGCATTAGGGAGAGAATTGCGGGTAAGTAGATGGAAATGGGAGGGATTTGCACGATATCTCTGTGATTTGCGCTGCGAGGTAAAGTGCAGAAAGCGTGGATTTGTGCAGAAGTTCCGTTACCAAATCGTTAGCCCATTCTCCGAATGGTAACGAAGAGGTAGGAGCAGGTAACTGACGGAAGAGTATTCGGTAAGTGAACTCTCTGCAATTCTGGCGCTGTTGCTCTGATATACAACGCTTTGCATAGCTGAGAACGCTTCGGTAACGGGTAACTTTGCCCATAAAAACAGAAGCGTATGCAAACAGACAAAATGAAGGTGTTGCTCTACCTCAAAAAGAGCGGATTGGACAGGTCGGGGCAAGCTCCGATTATGGGGCGGATAACCTATGGGCGAACGATAGCTCAGTTCAGTTGCAAGCTGTCGTGCGACCCCAAGTTGTGGAATGCTCGTGAGAGCAGGCTGAACGGCAAGAGCCGTGAAGCTGTGGCAAC
>ERZ1031273.537-NODE-537-length-11688-cov-7.821628_pt1 | contig 11688 bp, 8 predicted proteins | sample MGYA00516575_ERZ1031273 | MGnify/ENA primary metagenome ERZ1031273 (study PRJEB33718, sample SAMN03159816) | human skin metagenome | collected 2014-02-25 | study: EMG produced TPA metagenomics assembly of the PRJNA266117 data set (Human skin bacterial metagenome... | reverse complement strand
ATCTACACGTAAGGAGTCGTCGGCAGCGTCAGATGTGTATAAGAGACAGTACCTGGCGCGGCGCACCCACTCCCCCGACGGCGCGGTCGTCGGGGCGCTGTCGCAGGTGGGCATCATCGTTCCGTCGTTTCTGGTCGGCATCGTCCTGGTCGCGCTGTTTTCGGTGCGCCTGGGCTGGCTGCCGGCCAACGGCTGGGGCACGCCGGCGCACGCGGTGCTGCCGGTGGCCTCGCTCGCGCTGGTGCAGGCCTCGATTCTCACGCGCTACGTCGCAGCCTCGGTGCGCGAGGAGATGGGCAAGGATTATGTGAGGACGGGCAGGGCCCTTGGTGCGTCGATAGGCAATGTGCTGTTCACCTCGGCGCTTCGAAACGCCGCGCTGCCGGTGATCACGGTCGTCGGCGTGCAGCTGGCGTCGCTGGTGGTGGGCGCGGTAGTGATCGAGCGGGTGTTCACCATCCCCGGTTTGGGCACCATGCTTCTCGACGCAGTAGGCAACCGCGACCTGGCCACCGTGCAGACCGTGATGATGGTCATCGTCGCGTTCACCCTGGTGGTGAACCTGATCGTGGACCTGACCTACACGGTGGTGGACCCGCGGATTCGGAGGCAGGCATGAGCTGGCAGCGCAAAGTTGGCGCGGTGATCGTCGCGGTGGTGGCCGTCGCGGCGCTGCTGTCGCTTGCGTGGACGCCCTACGACCCGCTGCAGACGGAGGTCGCCGTGCGTTTGCAGGGAACGTCCGCATCGCACTGGATGGGCACCGACCAGTTCGGCCGCGACATCCTCTCGCGCGTGATGGACGGCGCGCGGCTGACGCTGACCGTGGCTGTGGGTGCGGTTGCACTGTCGGGCTTGGTTGGCGTGCCGCTGGGGATCTGGGCCGGCATGCGGCGCGACGCGTCGAGGTTTGTCATGGCCGGTGCCGACATGCTGCTCGCCTTCCCCGCGCTGCTTCTGGCGATTGTGTTCACCGCCGTGTTCGGCGCATCCATCTGGATTGTCGTGCTGGCCATCGGCATCGCCGGCATCCCCGCCTTCGTGCGCGTGGCGCGCGCAGGCACCATGCAGGTCATGCAGCACGACTACATCCTGGCCGCGCGCATCGCCAAGGTCTCCGGCCCTGCGATTGCGTGGCGGCACGTGCTACCGAACATCTGGCCGCTCGTGCTCACCCAGGTCTCCGTCGCGGTCGCCCTTGCCATCCTGGCGGAAGCCGGCCTGTCGTTTCTGGGGCTCGGCGCACCCGCGCCCTACGCCTCCTGGGGCCGCATGCTGCAGGCCTCCCAGCCGTACCTGGCCACCTCCCCGCACCTGGCGCTGTGGCCGGGTGCCGCGATCGCGCTGACCGTGCTGGGCTTCAACCTTCTGGGGAACGCTGATGATCGACGTTAAGCACTTATCCATCCCCGGCATCCTCGATGACATCACCTTTTCCGTCGCGCCCGGCGAGCGCGTGGGCATCATCGGCGAGTCCGGCTCCGGCAAGTCCGTCACCGCGCTGTCCATCATGGGCTTGAGTGACCTGCCAGCAGTTGGCTCCATCACCGTCGACGGCACCGAGATGGTGGGCACCCCGGACCGCGTGCGCCGGCGCGTGCGCGGCAGCAAAGTCGCGATGGTGTTCCAGGAGCCGATGACGGCGCTGGACCCGCTGAAGAAGATCGGCAAACTCGTCTCCCGCGAGCTGTTGCGCGAGGTCGGCGTGGACCGGCCCGGCGCCTACCCGCACGAGCTGTCCGGCGGGCAGCGTCAGCGCGTGCTGATCGCGCTGGCGCTGTCGCAAAACCCGGACGTGCTGATTTGCGACGAGCCCACCACCGCGCTCGACGCCATCGTGCAGGCGGAAATCCTGGAGCTTTTAGACCGCCTCGTGCGCGAGCGCGGCATGGCGCTGCTGTTTATCTCCCACGACCTCGCCGTGGTGCGCCGCATGACCGACCGGGTGCTCGTGTTCAAGGGCGGGCGCATGATGGCGCCGGAATCGGACTACGCCAAGGCCCTCGCCGCGGCGGCGGTGCCCGGCCCGCCCGCCGCGCCCGTCGCGCTCGGCGAGCCGGTGGTGTCGTTAGAGGGCGTCTCGCTGCGACGCGGGCACACCCTGGCCGTCGACGACGTGGACCTGACCGTACGCGCCGGCGAGCGCCTGGCCATCGTCGGCGGGTCCGGCTCCGGCAAGACGTCGCTTTTGCACCTCATCGCGGGCCTGCGCGAGCCGACCTCCGGCACCGTGAACGTTGCGGGCGACGTGCAGATGGTCTTCCAGGACCCGTACTCGTCGCTGGATCCGCGGATGGCCGTGAGGACGTCGATACGCGAGGCAGGCGTCGATGCCGCCCGCGCCGACGAGGTGCTCGCGCGCGTGGGGCTCGAGGGCACCGGCGAGCGCACGCCACGGCAATTTTCCGGCGGGCAGCGCCAGCGCATCTCCATTGCGCGCGCCGCGGCGCCACGCCCGAGCATTTTGCTTGCCGACGAGCCCGTCTCCGCCCTCGACGCCACCATCCAAGACCAGGTGCTGGACCTGCTGCGCGATACCGTCGGCAAGCACACGCTCATCTTTGTCACCCACGACCTGAGGGTCGCGCGCGAGCTGTGCCCCACCGTGGCGGTGATGCGGCACGGGCGCATCGTGGAGCAGGGCGCGACCGAGGAGATCTGGGCGGCGCCGCAGCACCCGTACACGCGCGAGCTGCTCGACGCTGTGCTGTAACCGGGTGCTGTAGATTGACGGCCATGAGTATGTGCGTCGTCGGATCCATCAACGCCGACCTGACCGTCAACGTCGAGCGCCACCCCACCCCGGGTGAGACCCTGCTGGGCTCAGGCGGCGGGATCACCGCCGGCGGCAAAGGCGCGAACCAGGCCGTCGCTGCGGCGAAGCTGGGCACCCCGGTCGTGCTCGTCGGCGCGACCGGCACCGACGCCAACGCGGACCCCGCCACCGCGATCCTTCGCGAGGCCGGGGTGGACATGCGCCACGTCGAAGAGGTCGAGGACGTCACCGGCCTGGCCGTGATCACCGTCGCCGCCAACGGCGAGAACACCGTGCTGGTTGTGCCGGGGGCGAACGCGCTGGTGGGCGCGGAGTTCGTGGACAGGCACGCCGAAGCCGTGGAAACCGCGGAGCTGGTGCTGCTGCAGGGCGAGATCCCGGCCGACGGATTCGCGCGCGCCGTGGAGCTGGCGCGCGGGCGCGTGGTGGTCAACCTCGCCCCCGTCGTCGACGTGCCGCGCGAGGCGCTGCTGGCCGCCGATCCCCTCATGGCCAACGAGCACGAAGCCGGCCTGATCCTGGAGCAGCTCGGCCTCGACGACGCGGGCACCCCGGAGGACCTCGCCCGCCGCCTGCTCGAAGCCGGGTTCGCCTCCGTGGTGCTCACCCTCGGCTCCGCCGGCGCGCTCGTCGCCACCGCCGAGGAGCTGACCCACATCGACTCGCCCAAGGTGGAGGCGGTGGACACCGTCGGCGCCGGCGACTCGTTCGCGGGCGCGTTCTGCCACCGCATCCTCGAAGGCGACAGCATGGCCGACGCCGCGGCGTTCGCCTCTCGCGTCGGCGCGTTTTCCGTCACCCGGCCCGGCGCGCAGCCGTCCTACCCCTCCGTGGGCGACGAGCTGCCGGAGCTCTAGGCCCCCTGCTCTAGGCCCCAGCCATGTCCAGCAGGCGGCCCAGCACCGCCTCGCCGTGGCGGCGCAGCCCGTCGTGCTGGTAGGCGTCCGTCTCAAACACCTGCGCGCCGATCGCCGAGGCGGTCTGAAGCGACAGCTCGCGCGGGACGAAGATGTCGTCGGTGTACACCGCCGCGTAGGCGTCGTAGTCGCCGCGAAGCCCCGCGTACAGGTTGGACCAGTCGTCCTTTGCCGCCAGCTCGTGCGCGACCTGTGTAAACGGGCGCAGCGCCGGGTCCTCATCGAATTGGAACGGGAAGATGTGCTCGCCGGTGAGGTAGAACTCCGCATCGTCCGGGCTAGCGTGCGGGCTGAACCCGTCCAGCTCGCGGGAGACCCGCTCAGCCGCCCAGTTGGTCGCGCCCGGCACCGTCCCGCCGTAGATGCTCTCGTGCACCGCGGCGTACAGCGGGCCTTTGGCAAAGCTGACTCGCTCGCCCACCTCCGCCAGGAAATCGGTGCGCAGGCGCCCGTTGTGGTGGAACGGCGCCTCGAAGAGCCGCGCCAGCGACTCGAAACCGCCCTCGCGGCCCAGCTCGATGCCCACAGTGCGTAGCCGGCGCGCGCTGAGGCGCTCCCCCGTCGGCAGCAGCTCCTCCTGCACCTCCAGGTGGCGGCACACCTCGCGCACCATCCGCTCGGCGGCCGGGTATTGCTCGTTGAACTGCAGGTTGCGGTGCTTCAGCTTGGCAAACGTCGCACGGTACACCTCGTCCGCGCCCTTGCTTATCGACGGCACACCTCCGGTAAACAACGCCCTGCCCACACCCTCCGGGTGCGCGGCCAGGTAGTGCATCAGGCAGAACCCGCCGAAGGACTGCCCCAGCACGTCCCACCGTTTCAGCCCCATCTCCTCGCGAAGCGCTTCGGCGTCGGCGACAATCTCGTCGGCGCGCAGCTGCGTGAGCACTTTAGCGTCGATAAGCGAAGGTGTCGCGGCGTCGATGCGAGTGGAGCAGCCGGTGCCGCGCTGGTCCAGCAGCACCACCTGGTAGCCGCGCTCAAGCGCGTGGGTGACCCACTCGAAGCGCTGGCGCGGCGCCGGAAAACCGGGCCCGCCCTGCAGGTACAAAAGCGCCGGCGCTGCCGGGTCGCCCAGCACGCGGGCGAAGACGGTGAACCTGCCGCGGGTGATTTCGATCTCGCGCATCATGCAAGTAGGGTACGGCCGAGGAAGTCGTCCTCGTCGAGCACACCCGGCAATGCGAAGAAGTAGCCGCCGCCGTAGGGACGGATATAGTCCGCGAGAGGCTCGCCCTCGAGCCGTTGTTGCACGGTGACAAACTGACGCTGCAGATCCTGTTGGAAGCACACAAACAGCAGGCCGATATCGAGGGTGCCATTGTCGCGCACGCCGTTGTCGTAGTTGTACGCCCGGCGCAGCATGAGTTGGTCCGCAGTCTCCGCAGTGCGCGGATTGGCCAGACGAATGTGCGCGTCAGTGGGGATGACATCGCCGTTCGCGTCGTCCAAATAATCCGGCTCGGCGTACTCGTCGCCTCCGGACAGCGGCCCGCCGGTGGCGCGGTCGCGGCCGAAGATCTGCTCCTGCTCCGCAATGGAGATCCGATCCCAGAACTCCGAATACATGGCAATCAGGCGGACCACCATGTAACTGCCTCCCGCAGTCCAGGATGGCTCGTCGGCGCCAGCCCACACCAGGCGGTCGAACTCGTCGGGGCTGGGGTTGACTATCCCGTCCTTAAACCCGAAGTGGTTGCGCTGCGTGCCGGTCGGGCGCGGCTCGTTCATGTACCCGTTCTGGCGCCACTTCACCGCGACATCGCCACGAGTGTGGCGCAAAATGTCGCGCAGCGCATGGGTGACCGTGTCGTGCTGGTCCGCGCACAGCTGCAGCACCAGATCGCCGTGGCACTTCTCCGCAACGAGCGTGTCGTCGGCGAAGGCTTCCATCTCCCGCAAGTGCGCCGGCTTCTTGCTTGACAGACCGAACCGGCCGTCGAACAACGAATCGCCTACCGCCACCGTGATGGAGAGGTTGTCGGTGGGTAGCTCCGGGCCGAGCTCCCCGGAATCCCCAGCGGGAAACGCGATGCCGTCCGGCGGGGTTGCACCGCCGGCGGTCAAGGCGCGGGCGCGGTCGGTGATGGTGCGCAGCAGCTGCTCCAGCCGCTGCTTTCCGGTGCATTGGAGGTCGAGGGCCACCACCTCCGCGTACTTCTGCGGTTGGTTGACTATTCCCTGCTGGTGGTCGCCGTGGAACTCCAGCCGCGCATCGGGGTCGTTGGTGTGAGAGTGGTCTGAGCGCGGCGTGCCTGCGTCACGCGAACGCGCAGAAATCCCCTGCGCCGTCGCCTGCGCCCCCAACGCGGCGCTCGCGGCGGCCGCACCAGTCAAAAACGTGCGGCGGGAAAAAGTAAACGGGCAAGGCACTAGTTCATCCTCCGGATCACGGTCATTGTGGCCACGGGTGCAAGCAGTTCATTGGCTTTTGCCACTTCCGCTTGCAGGCGCAGACGATCTTCTTGCGGCCACTGGTCGAACGCGGTGTCGTACTTGCCGTCAAAATCGCCGGCGAGGCTGTCCAACACATCCAGCTGGTCGTAAATTGGCGCGGTATCGAGACCGCGGCTTTCCACCAGCTCGCGCAACGGATCCAGCGTTTCGCGGGTAGCTCGCACACTTCCCCGCAGCGCGGCACTCATCGCGTGAGCTCCGTAGTCGCGCTCGCCGCGGAGGTCGAAGCGTTCGAATTCCTCCATCACCTCGTGCGTGCGCAAACCATAGTCCGGTGCGGGGATGGCAAAGTGCCCTGTCTCCAGCGCGTGCGCCGTGTGATCCACCGCAGCCGCGAGTGCGTCGGCGGGCTCGGCGGATAATGCATGATCAGAAAACAGCATCTGCTCCACCTCCGCGTATCCGTCGAGGCCCTCCCCCGGCCACATCTCATTTGCGTCGTCGAAGGAGCGGTACGTTTCCAGGTAGACCAGGTAGGCACGTTGGGCCGCGGAGCGGTCGCCGGACCGGATGGCGTCGGCAAGCGCATGCGCCTGCGCCTGCAACTCAGGCAGACGCTTCTTCTGCGCTGCAGCCTGGGTAATCGATACGGCGGAGACTTCCCGGTCCGTAATCGGCACCATCTTCGGCGCATCGGTAAAGGGCGAGTCAGCCACGGTGAACCTCTCCGATTTCACCGCCGAGTCACTGTGGAACACGCACGTCAGGTGGTAGGAACCGTCTTCGAGCTTGGGGGTCCAGGCACGCTCCGCGGGAGAGCCGATGCGCTCGAGGACTTGGTAGGCGTTTCCCTCCTCGTCGGAGACGTAGAGGGTCAACGGCAACCCGGATGTGTTGTACACCTGCCAGTGCGCAGTTGCGTCCACATCCCCGGGAGTCGGGCAGTTATAGACGTCGCGGACATGAAGCCGCGTGTCCGCCTGCTCCACCTCCGGCTGGGGTTGCATGTCCCCTCCGGAGCTGGACCCACTTGATCCCGTCTGCGGTGCGTGGATAACGGCGGCCACGATCGCAAGGACCGCGGCCAGCGCCGCCATAGCGTACTGATAGGTGTCCATACTTTAGGTTTTAGAACGGCAGCTTGAAGTTCTCGACCATCTTCGGGTCGACACCAGGCATGCCGTTCATGTACCAGCTGCCGATGCCCACCGCGATGGCCAGCGCCAGCACCACAGCGGCGATGATGCCGCCCGTGGAGGAACCATCGGCATCGCTGGACTCAGAGGAGTTGCTCTGCTGCTCGGCCGGGGAAGCGTCCTTCTTGGCCAGCGTGGTAAACGCCGGCACTCCCTTCTCCGTCACCAGCGGATTGTTCATGCCCTCGACAACCGGCTTGAGGTTGGTGGTCTCGCGGGAAGTGTTGTCCACGCGCTCGATGGAGGCGTAGTCCTTGGCCACGGTGCCGTCGGTTTCGTTGAGGAACACCTTCGGCGCCTTTGCGCTACTGAAGTCGAACATGGAATTCAGCTCGCCAGCCCGCTCGTCGAAGGCGATACCGCCGAGGCGGCCCAGACCCCAGTTGTCCTGGATGAACTTGGTGATGGAGGTCTGCTCCGTGTAGGTCGAGTCGATGTGGTTGACCTTGGAGTACGGCGAAACCACGAGCAGCGGCTGACGGGTGCCCGGTCCGCACTGGCCGTGCTTGTCGCCGGCGACGCCGACCTTCTTCGCCGCGGCGGTGCAGATCTCCTTGTCCTGGTGCGGATCGTTGGAGCCGTTGAGGATCTCGGGCGCCTTGTGGTCATACCAGCCGTCGGAGTCGTCGTACGCGATGACCACGGCGGTGGAGTCCCACTGCGGGGAGTTTTGCAGCTCGTTGATGTAGTGGGTGATAAACGCCTGCTCATCCAGCGGATTGGAATAGCCGGCGTGGCCGTCCTGGTAGTTCGCGGCCTTAAGGAAAGACACGGCCGGCAGGTTGCCCTGCTCCAGCGCAGTGTCGAAATCCTTTAGGTCGTACTGGTGGTTCGCGCGGTCCGTCTTGCCGATCATCTCGTCCGACGACGGGGCGAGGTGATGCGGGTTCGCGGTCGAGGCGTAGTACTGGAACGGCTGGTGGTGCGGGTTGTAGTCCGTTTGATCCTGGCCGCTCAACGTCTTGTGCGCCGCGCCGCAGCGAGCACGGCTGTTGTCTGTGGCTTCCTCGGTCGGGCGGAAACCGCCCTGGAACCAGCCCCAGGTCACATCCTTTTCATTGAGCTGATCGCCGATGTTCCTCGAGTGCATCGCCGCGACCTGGTTGGTGCCCGCCGAGGATTTGTTGGAGCAGTCGTCGAACAGCGGGTCCGGGTCGCCCACCACGGTGGCTGTCATGCCGTCTTCAGACACACCCGCGAGTGCGTGGTTCTCCCCGTCCTTGATCTTCTGCTGCTCGCCGGTGGCGGGATCGTGCATGGTGGCGTCGGCCACGGTGCCCGCAATCAGGTTCAGCGCACCCGGCGTGGAAGGGCCGAAGATGGTAGAGAAGCTGTTGTCGTTCATCGCGAAGTTCTGCGCGTAGTTCCACAGCCCCGTCACGGTGTTGCCGTCGTAGTAGCCCATAGTCATGCCGGGGGTGGCAAACGCGTCCTGCCCGTATTTGTCGATGTCGGTGGACACCGTCTCCGGGAACATATCCATCTTGCCGCCGTTGTAGGCAGCCTGCTCATCACCGTAGTGGTGGTTCTGGTCGGTGGTCACCGCATTGCCCGGTCCGATGCGGAACGGCTTGATCGAGTTCGGGTTCTTCTCGCCCAGAAGGTCCGCGTTTTCCAGGTTGTCGGCCTTCGGGGTGTCCGGCTTCGCCTGAAACTTCGGCGCAGCCTTGCCGCTGCCCTGCAGCGTCTCTCCGTCCTTGTTCAGCGCGTTGGGGTAGGTGGCGAAGTAGTGGTCGAAGGAGATGTTCTCCGAATAGATCACCACAACGTGTTCGATCGGCGTCTTGGTTTCGGCGTCTGCGATGCCGGGGAAAAACGGGGCTGTTGCGGTGGCAGCAGCACAAGCTGCGATGGCACGGGTGCGGAGCTTCATGGTGTCCAACTTTCAGTCAGGCTTGGATGAGAACGGCGAAAACTGCGGGGGCCTCCAGCAAGAGGTCCGGACCCTTTCAGCAACGATTAAATGCCCGCTGAACGTACTGTGCAAGACCTGAGATTCCCGCGGCCGAACACGGGTTTTCACCCAAATCCCCAGCTCCTAGGCATGGCGCACGCAGCGCCGCCCCATCGACCGTTTCCCCAGAATTTACCTTCGGTTCAACTTTCGGGGTTACGCCGGGGGCGCTCGCTCACGGCTAGTCCAGCCTTTCAAACAGGCCGCGGGCGACCTCAGCGCCGTGCGCCCAGATGCCGTCGTGGAACCATTCGGGGTGCGTCCACACCTGCAAGTTCGGGGTCTTGCGGGCGGACTGGATGGTCAGCTCGTACGGGATGAACACGTCCTTTTCATACAGGATCGCCGCCGCCGGGACCTCGTTTGCGGACATGTCCTGCGCCTGCGCCTTCAAATCCGTGCGGCGGTGCACCTGATCCACCGCGTCGTAGAAGGGACGAAGCGCCGGGTCTTCTTCGAAGTGGGTGCGGAAGAAGTGGTTTCCAAGCAGGGGCAGGTCGGCGAACTCCTCGCGCCAGATCCGGTCCGCGGACCAGTTCACCGCGTGGCCCGGCCGCGCCATCACGGTCTCGTGGATCACGGCCCACAGCGGCATGGTCTCCAGCGAAATGATGCTGCCGAGCTGCGCCAGGAAGTCCCCGCGCAGACGCTTCTCCCCGCCACGGGTGGTAAACGGCGCTTCGAACAAGTTGGCCAGCTGCGCGAAGTCGTCCGCCTCGCCCAGCAGCACGCCGGCCATCTTCATCCTTGTTGCGGACAGACGCTCCCCGGTGGGCATGCGTTCGTCGTGGTTATCCAGGTGGTCGGCGACCTCCTCGACTCTGTCCTTCATCCACGGAATCGCGCGGAAAAGCTGCTGCTGCCTCTCCGCGAGCAGCTGGAACGTGAGGCGGTTGAACACGTCGACGTCCATCTCCGGCTCCGGCACCGCGCCCGCCAGGTGCACGCGGCGCAGGCCTGACGGGAAGTAGGACAGGTACGAGCTCGCGCAGGCCGCGCCGAAGGAATTGCCCAACAGGTCCCACTGCTCAAGGCCCAAATGCTGGCGCATCGCCTCAGCGTCCGCGGCCACGTCCGGCGGGCGCAGGTGCGCGAGCATGTCCGCGGTGATGCGCTCGGGCGTGGTGCGATCGATTTTGTGGGAGCGGCCGGTGCCCCGCTCGTCCATCAAAAACACTCGGTAGCGCTTCAGCGCCTCCGGGATCCAGTCCATCAGAATCCGCGGCCCGGGCTTGCCGGGCCCACCCTGGAAGTACGCGATGGCGGGCAGCGAGTCGTCGGCAGAAAGCTCGCGGCAGAAGACGCTGATTTTGCCTAGCGACGCATCCTCACGGCTCACCGGCACCTCAATCTCGTGCTCCCGCACGGCGACATCCGGCAAGAAAACTGTGGAGCCCATGGGATACCCTCCAGATATGCAAGTGCGTTCCTACCAGGACATCGGACACGACTTCCTCGTCCCGGAATCGTTCAGTGCAACGATGCTACCGGAGTGGCGGTTGGCGTCCTTTTCTCTGGTGCTGCCCATCCCGGAAGCCGCGAGCCTGACTCGCGACGGCGCACCGTTCGACCTCGGCGCGCACGGCTGGGCTTACGGCCGCGACAAGGGGCTGCGCACCATCGAAAACCCGATGTGGGACCCGGCGCGCGGCGTTTTCCGCAAGCCGGACGAGCGCGAGGGCTACTACGGCGATGTCATCGTCGAAGGCGGCAGGCCGTATTACAACGACGCGCGCAACCGGTTTTTGGAGCCGGTGCACGACGCCGTGGGTGCAGGCTCCGTGGACGCGGACGTGAAGCGCACCGCCGACGCCCGCCCGCACGCGAACCGGGAGGTGTTCAACCACTCGGAGCTGGATGAGGTGGTGGAGAAAAACCGGAGGCGTCGGAAAGCAAATGCCACCGCCGCCGAAGAGATGGACCTTGCTGACGCGGGCTGGGACCCCGCTATCGCCGCGCACCACTTTGTCTTCGACGAAGTGCCCAACGAAACCGCCTTCGAGCTGGTCAACTACGACCACCAGGTGGCGTGGGAGGACCAGGTGCGCGGCACGCGCGGAAGCCACGGCACCGCGACGCTGCGGTTGCTGTCGGCGGAGGTGCTGCAGTTCCACGACCTGCACCTGACCAACCTGGCCGCCAAGGTGCCGGAGCCGGCGCACGTGGTCAGCGACTTTTTGGTGCTCAACGTTGTGGCGGAAAACCTCTCCTCGGCCACGCTGGGTTTTTTAAGCGCCGCGTTGACCAAGCCGCGCAACTCCGTGCAGTTCTACGACCGCGCAGGCGACTACGACTACAGCCCGCCGCAGCTGTACGCCCTGACCAAGTTCGTCAACCTCGCCGTGCGCGAAATCGACGCCGCCATGGGGCGTGAGACCTCCATGAAGCTGTCCACCAGCGGCGGGCTCGTCGCCACCTGCAAAGGCGAATGCTCGAGCACCTTCACAC
>ERZ1031273.535-NODE-535-length-11728-cov-13.396470_pt1 | contig 11728 bp, 9 predicted proteins | sample MGYA00516575_ERZ1031273 | MGnify/ENA primary metagenome ERZ1031273 (study PRJEB33718, sample SAMN03159816) | human skin metagenome | collected 2014-02-25 | study: EMG produced TPA metagenomics assembly of the PRJNA266117 data set (Human skin bacterial metagenome... | reverse complement strand
TAAGAGACAGGTCGTGCGTGGTAGACCCCACATCCATTGCAAATCTACGCACAGATGTAACCTGCTCGCCACACACAGCGCACATTCGGCCCGTACATTTAAACTATGAACCTGTTTATGACCAATGTGCCGGGACCCGTATTCCTGGCCTTTTACGCGGTGCTCATTGCGATATGCGTTGTGCTGCTCATCGTGGGCCGGTTGACCTCAGGCGGGCCACTACGCAAAACCCCTAACGTGCTCGAACTGGCCTACGCGTCAGGTGGCCGCATAGGCCTGGTCACCACCGTCGTGTCCCTGCTCGACCCGCCACAGCGCCTGGAATACCTGGAACGTCACGGCAACCCAGAGCTGTACCGCAACGTCAGCTCGCACCCCATTGTGGGACGGGTGCGCCAACTCATGGAGGCAACCGATCTTCAGCACCTGCCCATTTCCAAGCGCGCGGAGAACGACCTCGGGTTCAAAGAACTTGAAAAAGACCTCATTGCTGACATGAAGCGCAACCGCCTTCTGTCAGACAACAAGACGTTCCTGCGTAAACTGGCCGGCTGGTTCACGTTTGCAGTGTTTCTGTTCGGAGCTTTTCGCTGCGCCATAGGCATGTTGAACGACAAGCCCGTGGGCTACCTCGTGTTCATGACCTTTGGTCTCATTGTCTTGATCGGGTTTCTTGTGTATTCCGGCCCAACGCAGGCCATGAAGCGAACACGCGCCGTAACGCTTAAGGACACCATGGCGCAAATGAGGGGACTCGAACCTCAGTCGCAAGCGTTCGCCCTGGGCTTCCCCCTGGCCCTGGCGGTGGGCGGAGCCTCGGCCGCGTGGCAGCTGGACCCATCGTTTGCCTCGTTGTGGTCGTTGCCAACGGCGGCAGCGCTCGCGGACGGTGCTGGTGGGGGTAATTCGTGCGCTTCAGATTCCTCGTGCAGCTCGTGCGGCGGCGGTGGCGGATGCGGTGGTTGCGGAGGTGGCGACTAGTCTGGAGTGTGGCTACCGTTTGCATGGGCTCGGTAGGCACAGAGGAGGAATTTCATGTTCGACCACATCACAGGTGGAGCTTTCCTGTGGTTCTATGGCGCCTCGGTGGTGCTGCTGTTCTTCATTGTGTGGGGCGCTCGCGTGATGGTGAGCCGCGAATACGCACGCACCCCCAACATTCTGGAACTGGCATACTCCAAGGACCGCCGCTCAGGCGTATACGCCACAGTGTCCACCTTGGTGTGTCCTCCCGCTCGCGCCGAATACTTCGCCCGCAACGGTGACGTGAAAATTTTTGGCGGGCTCATGCAACAGCCGCTCATTCAACGCGCCCTGGAGATCACCGACAAGCAAGAAGTCCCTGAGCACGTGTACGAAAAACTTGCACGCGACGACTATTCGCGCGCCCTTGTGCAGGACCTGTGCCGAGGCATGCGCGAAACGGGCATGCTCATCAGCCCCAAGCACCCGGCCCTGTTGGTTGCGCAGGCCGCCGGGTTGGCGCTGTTCTTGCTGGGAACTGCGCGCCTGGTCATGTTGGTGTTCGCCCACGAACCGGTGTGGGGTCTGTTGATCGAGGTGCTGGTGGTTGTGGGGATTCTGGCCTGGGCTTTCCGCGAAAAGGTCTCCAACCCCACCAAGAAGTTCCGTTCGCGCAACTACAAGCAGCTGACCAATGACATTCGCTCCTTGGATGTATCGTCCCGAGGTCGTTCGTGAGTAGTCTCCCCGCGGGCTTAGGTGTGGGGTGGCGTTGGGAAATGCGTCAGGCGCAGGCCAAATTGACGCCTGCATTTGTTGAGGTTCTAGCCGAGAACCACAATCCGCACGACCTGGACGAATACCTGCAGTGTCTGGTGGATTCGGATGTCCCGGTGGTGACGCACGGGGTGTCACTGTCGTTGGGTTCGGCTGAACCACCGGACGCGGATACCTTGAACATGCTCAACGCGGTTGCAGAAGCGTGCCACTCTCCAGTGATCAGCGAACACATTGCGCTGGTTCGCGCCCAGGAACTAGACGGGTTTTCGTCGCCGCACGCCCGGGTGCTGGAAGCCGGGCATTTGTTGCCTGTCCCGCTCACCAGTGACCAGCTGGCCGTCATGGTCGACAATGTGAACCGCGCACAAGATGTGTTGCAACGCCCGCTCGCCTTGGAGCCAATCGCCACCCTAGTGGAATGGCCGGACCCGCAGATGCCAGAAGGCGAGTTCGTAACAGCGCTCTTAGATGAAACGGGGGCCGGGCTCGTGCTCGATATTGCGAACGTGTGGGCAAACGCCACTAACCACGGGCGCGACCCGCTCACCGATGTTCTGGCCATGCCCTTAGAGCGGATCGCGTACTGCCACATCGCGGGTGGTTCGTGGCGAGGCGACATGTACCACGACACCCACGCTAGCCCTGTTGTACAGCACGTCATGGCGCTGGCCTCCGAGGTGGTGGAACGGACCGGCCCGGTTCCGCTCATGTTGGAACGCGACTCAGCTTTCCCACCTGAAGACGAAATGTTTGCAGAACTGAACGCACTCGCCGACATCGCGGGCCTTGACAGGATCACGCCGTGACGGCCCGCGACCTCACCGCTATCCGCGAAAAGCTGGCACAGGACCAAGCTCAGTTCGTGGCCATCATGGTGGGTGGTGCGGACAACACGATGGGCCTGGACCAGAAGAAACTTAACGCGGCCCGAAGCAGCCTGTTTTCCAAACGTTTGAGCACCTTAGGCGGGCACTACCGTGGCCTTGCCGTGGGGCTAAAGCGCGCACGTTCGCAAGGAGAACCTGCATGGGAAACGGCACAGGACTGGCACGCCACACACCCACCTGCCGACCACGACGCAGACGGCGCGAGCCTCCTATTCTGCCTGGCTGACGCACAGCAGCTGCCACCCGAGGCGCGAGCGGACTACGTGGGCGCCCGCATCCGCTATCGAAGGGTCACAAACAGGCCCGTCAACCAGTCAAAAGGCCAGCCAGATGTGAAACCCCGCATGGGTCCGTTCGTTGTGTCACAAGATGGACTCGTGGCGTTCGGTTGGGGTCGGTGGGCATGGATTTTTGGTCGCGGAATGCGATGATGGTGCCAACTACGCTTTGGAGGAGTCACTATGGCTAACGCACACGCCCATTCGACAAACGCTTTGCCCATCAGCGACCAGATTGTGCTGATCACTGGGGGTGCCCGAGGTCTGGGCGCGGCTCTGACTAAGACGTTCGTTTCCGAAGGTGCCAGTGTCGTCATCAACTACCGCACCAGCGAAGATGCTGCAGGTGAACTTGTTAAATCGATTGAGGGACAGGGCGGCCGGGCGCTCGCAGTGCAAGCCGATGTCACCGACTTCCGCGCGGTTCTCGCCATGTTCAAGCACGTGCAAGACGAGTGGAACGCTCCAGTGTCCACCGTGGTGAACAACGCGCTGGTGGACTTTTCCTTTAACGGCGACGAACGCCCCCACGCCGATGAAATCGACTACGAACACTTCTCCGCACAGTTCCGCGGTTCCGTGGGTGGCGCAGTGAACACGATCCAGTCGGCCCTGCCAGGGTTCCGCGAACTGGGGTCCGGGCGCGTCATCAACATTGGCACCAACCTGTTCCAGAACCCGGTTGTTCCGTACCACGACTACACCGCCTCAAAGGCCGCGCTATTGTCCGTGACCAGGACTTTCGCAAAGGACCTGGGGCCTCTGGGAGTCCGGGTGAACATGGTATCCGGTGGTCTGTTGCGTACCACGGACGCGTCCTCGGCTACCCCGCCCGAGGTGTTTGACGCCATCGCTTCCACCACCCCTTTGGGGCATGTCACCACTCCCGAAGAGTTCGCGGCAGCAGCCACGTTCTTCGCGTCCCCAGCTTCGCGCGCTGTGACTGGTCAGAACTTGGTGGTCGACAATGGTCTGGTGTTCGACTGACCGCTGTTTGGTCTTGGCTACATCACCCCAGCTGGGCTTCGGCCCATTCGCGTAGCCGTTCGCGGTTGATTTTGGAGTTGTGGCGGATGTCGGTGAGGAAGTCCTTTGCCACAAGCACAGCCGCCACATCCAGATCGCACTTCTCGAGTACGATTTCTCGGATCTGTTCGGTGATGTCGAGGCCCGCCAAACCGGGTTTCATGTCACCTGTGCGCTCCAAAACAACGACGAGCGCTTGGTTACCGTGCGGCCCAACACCCACCACGGCACTGCGCGAAACCCCAGGAACCGTGTCCACAACCGCTTCAACACCTCCGGGAGCCACCGGGCCATAAGGTGTGGTCACAATGTGCTGTGTGCGCCCTTCAACCCAGATGCGCCCCTGCGCGTCCACGTGACCAATATCGTTGGTGCGGTGCCACGTGTGGCCACCTACCATGTCGCGTTTTGATTCGATATCGGTAAGCCACAAGCGGTCGTAGCCAGACTTGATGTGATCGGCTGACACCACGAACTCACCCAAAACCCCCACAGCTTCAGAAGCCGCAGACGAAGACAGTTCAATGAGCTCATCGGACGGGGAACCGTCTGGAAGAATCGGGGCGATCGCAAAACGCACGCCCTCAATTGGGCGCCCCACGCACACGCCGTGATCACTAGCTGCCTCCACCGCTTCGGCCACACCCTGGGCCGTAATGTCGGCAAGCAACAGACCTTCCGTCATGCCGTACGGCGAGTGAACGGAAGCGTTGGGGAATACAGACTTGATCTTCCGCATGAGCTCAAGCGGAACGGGCGCGCCAGCAGACAGTGCCACCTCGACACCGGCGCACGCTTCTCGATGTTCGTCAGTGAGCTCATCAGCGGTAGCCGCAACGTTGGTGTACGCAGCCGGGGACGCGAAAACCATGGTGCAGGACCCGGCGGCAACCGCCTCGGCCAGGGCGCGCGCCGTGAGCGTGCGCGGCTTGGTGACCGACATATTCGGAGTTACGGAGCTGGCACCAATTCCTGGCCCCAACAGGGCAAACGGCGGGAACCCGGCTACCAGGCCAGTACCGGGTTTGACGTCGAAATGACGCTTGAGAACCGTGGCCAAAGCACCCAACGCACGGTGCGTGTACCGCACACCCTTGGCCGGGCCGGTAGACCCGGAGGTAAACAGCACGGCCGCGTCGTCGTCCAGGTGCGGGGTGTCGACCTTCTCGTGAGACTTGACCCAGCGGCGCGACATCTCAGTCATCGACGTCTCAACACCCAACAGGCGGCGCGTGAGTGCGTTGAGCGGGGTCACGGAAACGCGACGGCCAGGCCAGCCGGCACCTCGGGCCAGGGTCAGGCCGGGAACCTCACCAATGATCCACTGCGGATCCGAGGCCTTCACCGCGCGGGTCATGCCCGCGGCACCCAGGCCGGCGTCGGCAACGACCACCACGCCTCCGGCCTTGAGCACGGCGTACGCGGCGGCAGTGAGGTTGTTACCGGGTGGGATCAGCAGGCTCACGCGGTCGCCGCGCTTGAGCCCCTTTTCCTGCAGGCTCAACGCAATCGCGTCAACCACGTGGCTCAGCTGCGCCCAGCTGATCGCCTGGTCCTTGCTCATGTCCACGCTGGCCACGGATGGGTCGGTGTGGCGAGCGTCCAGGGCGTCAAAAATCATGGGGACGTCAGGGGCTGCGCTGGCGTCGGCTACGCTTGCTGATTCGCCGGCGACGCTGGTGCCACCAGCCCCACCAGCCACCTGCGTGCCATCAACCGGAAGCGTGGCCTCAAGCCACTGCAGGACCGTCGAGGCGTAGTCCACGTCTTCCGCAAACAAGTGACTAGTGCGCTCGAACCGGTGAATGTCGGCCTGGGGGAGTCGCTTACGCAAATCACGCAGGTACCGCTCTTGGAAGACCGGGTCCTTGGGGCCCCACAGAATCAGCGCCGGCGCTTCAATCGTGGCGATGTCGCGGGCCAGCGCCTGCAACTCACCGTGCGACGGGTGGTCCGAGGTGGCAGGAATGTCCGCGACGAACTGCCCGATTCCGTGGCGCTGGGCAGCCGTCTGGTACGGAGAGCGGTAGGCGTTTGCGACCTCGGCCGGCATGGAGTTCGACAGCGCCAAGGTGGCGCGCAGGAAGGCATCCGTGCGCACGGTGGAGTACGGCAAAACCGGGCCGGTGAGTGCCGCGCGCAGGGCCGCGGGAATGTTCTCGTTGTCGTCGTGCCACACCGCGGTGTTGAGCGTCATGACGGCGGCGACGCGGTCCTGGTTGCGGGCCGCCCAGGTCAGCGACAGCACTCCGCCCCAGTCGTGTCCCAGCGTGACCAGGGGGTGGTCCGCGCCCGAGGTGGTGGACACCTCGGCGGTCAACTCTGAGACGACAGCGTCAAAGTCCGCGACACGCTGCGCGATGCGCCGCTGCGTGGGATCGTCACCCAGGGGCGTGGGCAGGTTGGAATGCTCGATGCGCTCCGAGTACCCCATTTCCAGCTGGTCCGGGGCGATGACGCGCCAGGTGCGCGACCCGGGTTGACCCGCTGCGTCCACTGTGGCCTGGGCCAGGCGACGCCACAGGTACGACCACGTGGGGTTTCCGTGAAGGGCGACGATCGTGCCGGTGGGCTCGAAGCCGCGTTCACGCAACGCGGGAAGGGTGTCGAGGACGTGGAACGAACGTTCGCCATCGAAGGTGGGCACCGTTACGACGCGTGACCACTGAGGGTCCCATTCGGCCAGGTCAGGTGGGGTGGTTGCCGGTGCGGCTCCGAACGCCGCCTGTGAAGGGTGGGACACGTCCTGCCTTTCGACGGTTTGTTTTACCAGACGATTTCAGTCATTGCGGTGTTGAGACCGGACCCAACGCCCATGGCCAGGATACGGTCGCCCGATTTGAGCTCGTCAACTTTGCGGGCCAGCGTGATGGGTAGCGACGCCGGCCCCACATTGCCAAGTTCAGGGAAGGTAATAGGCATGCGGTCGAGGTCCAAGCTGGCGGTCTTGGCCATCTCGTTGGTGTGGATCTTGGACACCTGGTGGGTGACGTACATGGTCATGTCGTTCCAGTCCCAGCCGTCTTCGTGGGCTTCGTTCCACGCGTTGATGACCAGTTCCATGCCGTTGGACAGTAGGCCGGTGGCGTCGGTGAACATGCCGTTGTGGTCGCCTACGCATAGTTCGTGGTTCCATGTGCCGGCCCGGGTGACTCCGCCCAGGACCTGGTGGCCTTCGGGGTGGCGGTCGGCAGGGCCTAGCACGGCGGCAGCGGCGCCGGATCCCAGGGTGAGCGAGGCGAACTCGTTGAGGTATTCCTCGCGCGTGATGTCGTCTTGGGATAGGCGCTTCAGGGTGGCTTGTTGGACGCGGGAGGCGTCTTCACCTGCAACAACCAGGCCGTAGTCGATTTGGCCGGAGTCGATCATGGTGACCACCACGGTCATCCCGTTGACGAACCCTAAACACGCGTTGGCAATGTCGAAGTTCATGGCCGAGGTGGGTAGCCCGATTCCGTGGTGAATGGATACCGCGACGGAAGGTTCGAGGGTTTCACGGGTCACGGACGTGTTGATCATGACGCCGATTTGGTCTGCGTCTACTTGAGCACGTTCGAGGGCTTTTTTACCTGCGTCGACGGCTCCTGAGATGAAGTCGTGCGGGTTGTCCCAGTTGCGTCGGTAATCCACTCCGGCGACCCGCTGAAGTAGCCCCTGCGGGAGGTGCAAACGCTTGAGAGTTGAGGCCAGCTGCTCGTCGAATGATTCGGAGGAAACCGGGTTGGGGGCAGTTGTTTCCGCTATCCCCAAAAGCGCTACGTTGTTGTGCCGGAAGGTCGTATTGCCGGGTGTTCTGCCGTTCAAAAGCGTCCGTTCAATTCTTGCGTCGAGTAGGTTTGCGGTTAACAGGGCGGTGGAACTGCGCGAGTAACTGAGCATGTCACTGCGCGTGCCCTGTTTTCCCTATCCAGTCAATCCTAATGCTCAACGCCAAAATGGCTAAGCGGGGGTGGGCAATCCCACATTTGCTGACGCGTACGGTCAGCCAATTGTGTTGACGAATGCGAGGACTCGTTCCCACATGAGGGTGGCGAGCTCTTCGTCGTATTCGTCTTTGGTGGGGTCAGCGAACAGGTGGGCCTTGCCCGGGTAAACGAAGTGGCTGGCGTGAGCCCCTGCTTCTGCCGCGCACCGAGCTAACAGTTCCGGCTGGCCTTCGTCGTAGAACGGGTCGCCTACCGTGTGGTGGATCTGGAGCGTGGCGGATGCCTGCCAGCTGGTGGGTTTGGGTGTTCCACCCGCGTGGAACAACAGTGCGCCGGCTGCTTGTGGGTGACGCTTCCCAAAGCTCTGCGCCATGGCCGCGCCCAGCGAAAAGCCACCAAAAATGAAGCGTTCAGCTGACGAATCAGCGACGATCTCATCAACCGCAGCCGAGGCGCGTTTGGCCAGCTCAGGGAACGTCACGTCGTCGCGGTAGGCAAGGCCGTCCGCGGTTTCAGTAAACACGTTTCCGTCGTAGAAATCTGGAAGGTGGACGGTGTGCCCGGCATCTTTGAGGACATCCGCCATGCGGTGCATTCCCTGGTCAAGCCCCAGCGCTGAGTGGAACAGAATAATGGTCGACATGTGACCAGCTTAACTAAACAGAAAACGCTGCGTATAAGATTCTGCAGAACTATTTCTATGTGTGAAGAGGGTGGAATGAATCAGCCTGTAGCGCCCGCCGAGGTGGTAGCGGAAAAAGGTGGAATGTCACCGGGAGCGGTCAAAGCGTTGGTCGCGTCGATCGCGGGCACCTTGATCGAGTGGTATGACTACGCTCTGTACGGCGCGGCTGCTGGTCTGGTGATTGCCCCACTATTCTTTCCTGGACACTTGAGTGCGGCAGCCGGGCTGAGCACCTTCGCGACGTTCGCGGTTGGCTTTTTGGCACGTCCGCTCGGAGGTCTGGTGATCGGGCACATCGGTGACCGTTACGGCCGGAAGCCCGCCATGCTACTCACCATCATCCTCATGGCGGTGGCAACCGTGGGAATCGGCTTATTGCCCACCGCCCACACTATTGGAGTGTTCGCCCCTATCCTCCTGGTGCTGTTCCGGTTCATCCAAGGGTTTGGCGCAGGAGCCGAACTCACGGGTGCGATCACCGTGGTGGCCGAATACACCTCGCCTAAACGCAGGGGCTGGTTCACCGGTTTCATTCTGTCCATGCCACCACTTGGCATTGTCCTAGCGACCGGTGCGTTCCTTTGGGCGTCGCACCTTCCGGAAGACACGTTCCTTTCGTGGGGATGGCGTTTGCCGTTCTTGGCATCGGCACTGCTGTTTTTTGTGGCGCTCTACATTCGCGCGCAACTGGAAGAAACTCCGGAGTATGTAGCGTCACAGGAAATCGCTGAAAAGCAGCAGGCCGAAAACAAAGTGCCAATCAAAGAGCTCCTGCGCACGGACCTCAAGGGCGTTCTGCTTGGGTTCTTTGGCATGTTCGGCCACAGCGCCCTCGTCTACCTGATTGCGTCGTTTAGCGTGTTCTACCTGACCAGCCCATACGTGGGCATGAGCCGTTCGGACGCCCTTGTTGCCGTCACCGTGGGAAGCCTGGTCGCCGTTGTGACCACGCCATTTGCAGGGTGGGCATCGGATAGGTTCGGGGCGGGCACGGTCCTAGCGACCGCCTCGGCCTTGGGACTCATCTACGCCTACCCATTCCTCAAACTCTTGCAGATGGGCACGGTGCCCAGCGCAACCTTGGCGGTGGGCCTTGGATTCGGAGTGGTGATTGCCGGCACTTCCGGTTCGCAGGGCGCGTTCATGGCCAACCTGTTCCCGGCCGAGCACCGCTTCTCCGGAATGGCGCTGGCACGCGAGGCAAACGGTGCGATCGTGGCCGGTTTTTCACCCATGATCGTGCTGGCGCTCATCAACGCGTTCGACGGAGCCGTGTGGGCGGCGGCGCTGTTCTTGGCGACGTGTTCAGCCGTGGCGGTCATTGCGATCGTGCTGTCGCGTGGGGCTGGTAACAACGACAACGCTCGCGTGACCAACTGGGCGTAGAAGCGTAACGGGTGTGACCCTCGGGTCGGGTCAGTAGGCTACGGGTATGGATGCGAACGCCCTACACACGTCCACCAGCCCCTACCTGCAATCCCACGCCCACCAGCCAGTGAACTGGCACATGTGGGGCCCGGAAGCCTTTGAACGGGCCCGCACCCGCAACGTGCCGGTGTTGGTGTCGATCGGCTACTCCACGTGCCACTGGTGCCATGTCATGGCGCGTGAATCCTTTTCTGATCCGGCCGTGGCGAAAGTGCTTAACGACAACTTTGTGGCCATCAAAATCGACCGTGAAGAGTTGCCTCATGTGGACGAGTTCTACATGAACGCGCTCCAAGCCTTGCGCGGGCAGGGCGGGTGGCCGCTCAACGCGTTCACCGACCACCAGGGCGTCCCGTTCTTCGCCGGCACCTACTTCCCGTCGCAAACCGGCCGGGGCCTCCCCACTTTCATCCAGGTCCTCCAAGCGGTCACCAACACGTGGCGTGACCAGCAAGAACAGATCAGTGCCATCACCCACCGGCTACGCACCCAACTAGAGGAGGTCGCGGACTCGACGACCGCCTCGGTGCCGGAAGGGGAACTTGCCAACCTCACCACTGACCTCACCGCCGACCAGCCAGCCACTCCACCCGTCCCAGCTGAGGAACTCACCGCCTGGAGCGAACAACTGGCCGACCGCTTCGACCCGGTGTCCGGCGGATTCGGTGGGGCACCTAAGTTCCCACCGTCGATGGTCCTGCAGGCGCTCATGCTGCGGGCGGACTTCGACGACAACGCGCTAACCATGGTGCGTACCACGCTGCACAACATCGCCGCTGGTGGCATGCGTGACCAGTTGCGCGGCGGGATCGCCCGGTACAGCACAGACGCGCAGTGGCACGTGCCCCACTTCGAAAAGATGCTCAGTGACAATGCGGCGTATTTGTCGGCGGTGAGCGCGTGGCTGGTGTGGGAGCACGCGCGTGACCCGCACAGTGCGCACACGGAAGTGGCCCGCGCCGAGGTCGTTGCCACCGCCCGCTTCCTCCTCGCCGATATGCGCCTGCCCGGGGGAGGGCTGGCGACGGCGTTGGACGCGGATTCGCCACTGGGCGCGGAGAGTGTGGAGGGCGCGTTCTACACGTTTACGCGCTCGCACATGGAGCAGGCGTTGGCCCAGGTGGCAGACGCGAGTGACTACTTTGCCCTAGTGGAGTTTCCGCACAGTGGTGTTGAGGCCGGGGAGCCGCGGTGTGCGTTGATTGCGCCCGGGCGGGGTGTCGATGTCGCGGGTAGTGAAGACGCTGGTGCTGCCGGAGGTCGACAAGATGGCTGCGATGTTCAGCCCGTGATTGAGCACCTGCGGGCGTTGCAGGAGACGCGCACTCCGCCTAAACGGGATAACAAGCTGATCACTGAGGACGCCTGTAGGGCCGCGGTCGCGTTGGTGCGTGCGGGTCTGGTGTTGGGTGAGTCTGAGCTGGTGGACGCCGGTGCTACCACGGTGCAGAGCGTGCTGGACAACAACCGCGCCGGCGCGCGACTGTTGCGGTCCACCACCGACGGGAAACCGGGGCCCAGCGCTGCCGGACTCGCTGACTATGCGGCACTGATCCGCGCCCTGCTGGAGCTGCATCAGGTGGTGGGGCTTGGGACGCATGAGCTGACACATGCGCGTTTGCTGCCACTGATCGAGGAGTTGTTCGACACCGCACGTGGGTTGTTCGTGCGTGACGGGCACGTTCACGATCACGCACCGGACGCGCTGGTGCCCGCCTCGGGGGCTAACCCAGCTGATTCTGTGGTTCCGTGTGG
>ERZ1031273.528-NODE-528-length-11900-cov-7.409962_pt1 | contig 11900 bp, 10 predicted proteins | sample MGYA00516575_ERZ1031273 | MGnify/ENA primary metagenome ERZ1031273 (study PRJEB33718, sample SAMN03159816) | human skin metagenome | collected 2014-02-25 | study: EMG produced TPA metagenomics assembly of the PRJNA266117 data set (Human skin bacterial metagenome... | reverse complement strand
TTATCCGAACTTATCAGAACTTATCAGAGTTTATCTGAATTAATCCGATTGATTCCGATTAGTTCCGATTGATTCAGATTAGCTCTGATTGCCTCGGATTGATTCAGATTGGCTCAGATTGGCTCCGATTGATTCGGATTAGTTCCGATTAGCTCGGATTGATTCTGATCTAACCGGTAGTACTAAATGCACCACGCCGCCGCGCACCGCCGCTTAGCGCAACTGCGCACCGCCGCCGCGCACCCGATACCGCTTATCCGAACTTATCAGAACTTATCAGAGTTTATCTGAATTAATCCGATTGATTCAGATTAGCTCTGATTGCCTCCGATTGATTCGGATTAATTCCGATTGGTTCCGATTGATTCAGATTAATTCTGATCTAACCGGTAGTACTAAATGCACCACGCCGCCGCGCACCGCCGCTTGACGCAACGGACACCCCGCGCTGCCGCACACCCGCTACTTAACGCAACGGAAACACCGCACTGACGCGCACTGCTGCTTGACGCAACTGCACCCCGCGCACCCGATGCCGCTTTTATCCGAACTTATCGGAGCTTATCAGAACTTATCAGAGTTTATCTGAATTAATCCGATTGATTCCGATTGATTCCGATTGATTCCGATTGATTCTGATTGATTCGGATTAGTTCCGATTAGCTCTGATTGCCTCTGATTGCCTCCGATGGCTCCCGATAGCGTACGATTGCTTAGGATAACCCTAAAGGCAATAGTAGCTCCGGAGCTTCTCGGTACAGCCGACAGGCATTGGAATCCCCTCGCGCGGGTTTATACAATATGTCAAAGAACGCTGTCCCTTGGGGTGGCGCTGTCACCGCCCGAGGCGATAACACGCTGCCGGAGCTCGCTTGCTCCGCGCGTCTAACGCCTATTCCCTGAGGAACGATGCAAAGGTACAACGCGATGCAACCCCCAACTGTATTAAAGTGTATCGAAGTGTATTAAACTGTATCGTAACGTATCGTAACGTATCGTAGTGTATTAAACTGTATCGAAGTGTATCGAAACGTATTAAAGTGTATTATAGATTGAGGTTATCGGAAGTCATCAGAGTTTATCGGAATCCATCGGAGGGAAGAGTTTATCGGGAGAGCGGGGGATAGGGTTCCGTTTTGCTTCATGGGGCCACATTCTTGCAAAAAAGCGTATAGCGTTACAAGCAGCGCATTATCTTAATGGTGCTCTAAGTAGTTGGGTCCGGCACAATCTGCATGCATCCGTAGCAGAATGACTTCCCTACACCTGTACCGGAGCAACTTGTCTGCTCAGGTTCCGGAACAAATTTCCCGCACCGGAACCGCTTCATTTTTATAGATTCTTCCCATCCTTCAGCTTTCGGATTTCCTGATCAAAATCCGAGTCTATTCGCTGCGTTCTATTGAAAATATCGTATTCGCCCTCAGCCTTCGTTTTGGCTTGAAGGGCGGATATGGATCCCTTGTCCGGAAGAATCTTATAGTCGTTGAAGGATAGGAACTTATTTACACTGGCGGCAAACTGCTCCATTGTGAAGGCATTGTGCCGCTCTATTTGATTTTCAATATAATCAAAGTATGAAGTAACGGCACGCTCCAATTGGCGGATTTCCTTTTCCGGCAAATAGTTTTTGGCTACGGAAACATCGGATTTCAGCACTCGCCCATCAGGGGCATTCTTCCAGGTAGTCAAGCCCATATGCTCTTTGGTATGATCCGCATTTGTGTAGATAATCTCCGCTGCCGTCTGTCCGGTGATGGCATAGTGGAAGCGGTTTTGCACCATAGCATAAAACTCCTTTGTGGTGGGGGAAAATTTGTCGTAATCGATACTACACTCGGCATAAATATCTGTAATCTGCTGCCAGATACGGCGCTCGCTGGCACGAATTGAGCGAACTCTCTCGAGTAATTCGCGGAAATAATCTTTTCCGAAAAGTACTGTTCCCTGCTTCAGACGAACATCATCCAGCACAAATCCTTTGCGTATATATTCATTAAGAATTTTGGTGGCCCACTGACGAAACTTTGTGGCTCGAGCAGAGCTTACCCGATATCCTACGGCAATAATGGCATCTAAGTTATAAAAGATCCTTTGGCGGCGCACTTGGCGTGTACCCTCCTGCTGAACTACCGAGATTTCCTCGGTAGTTGAATCCGCCGAAAGTTCTTCCTCATTAAATATATTTCTCAGGTGCAGACCGATATTATCAGTAGTACAACCAAAAAGCTGTGCCATAGCCTTTTGGCTACACCAGATGGTTTCGTCTTTAATAATAACTTGTACTTTTCCCTCTTCGTCAGGGAGATTGTATAGTAAAAACTCTATTTCGTTACGCATCTTTCCCACACTTACGGTTAAACGGCAGGGCACTCGCCTGCTTGGCAACGCAATACACCTCACGTACAAAAGTAATCATTCTAAACAGCTTTATAAACGTTTGCAACTCCCTTGTTCCACAACCGCTTGAGGATACAACTCTCGATAGCACGCCAAACGGAGATTACTTCTCCCCGATGGTTCCATCTTTAGGGGAATCGCAATGCAAAGGTACCACGGGGCGCAACCCCCAAATGTATTAAAGTGTATCGAAGTGTATTAAAGTGTATCGTAACGTATCCTAACGTATCGTAGTGTATTAAACTGTATCGTAGGATACGTTTATCAGAGCTTATCAGAACTTATCAGAGTTTATCGGAATTAATCTGATTGGCTCCGATTAGTTCTGATTAATTCCGATTAATTCTGATTGATTCCGATTGATTCCGATTGATTCTGATTAGTTCTGATTAGCTCGGATTGCTTCGGATTGATTCCGATTAGCTCGGATTGGTTTCGATGCATTTGGTTATTGCCGTCAAAAGGTATATAGGTTTCAGGCGATAGGTATATAGGTATCAAAGAAAAGGTATATACGTTTCGGCGGAAACGTATATACCTTTTATCGGGGCTTCTCCTAGGTAGTTAGGGGGAGAAGCAGTAGGTTCGCTCTGCGAGCGGTGGGTTACTTCAGCACACCCAGCTCCTTACCCACCTTTATGAAGGCGTTGATGCAGCGATCGAGATGTTCCTTTTCGTGACCGGCAGAGAGCTGTACGCGGATACGCGCTTCGCCCTTGGGCACAACGGGATAGTAGAAACCGGTTACATAAATACCTTCTTCCAGCAGTTTAGCGGCATACTTCTGCGATAGAGGTGCATCGTACAGCATCACGGCGCAGATGGCGCTCTGGGTAGGCTTAATGTCAAATCCGGCAGCAAGCATCTTATCGCGGAAGTAGTTCACGTTCTGCATCAGCTTATCGTGGCGCGAGTGGTCTTCTTCCAGCATCTTGAATAGTTCGAGGCCGGCACCCACCACTGCGGGAGGTAGCGAGTTGCTGAACAGATAGGGGCGTGAACGTTGGCGCAGGATATCGATGATTTCCTTCGGTCCGGCGGTAAAGCCGCCAACGGCACCGCCAAAAGCCTTGCCGAGCGTACCGGTGTGTATATCGATCTTATCCATGCAATTGAATTGTTCGCCTACCCCTCTGCCGGTGGGGCCCACTACGCCTGCGGAGTGGCATTCGTCCACCATCACGAGGGCTTCGTACTTATCCGCCAAAGCGCATATTTTATCCATCGGGGCTACATTACCATCCATGGAGAAAACACCATCGGTGGCAATGATGCGGAACCGCTGTGCCTGAGCTTCCTGTAGGCACTTTTCCAGCTCTTCCATATTGGCGTTGGCATAGCGGTAGCGTTTTGCCTTGCAGAGGCGCACTCCGTCGATGATGGAAGCGTGGTTGAGCGAGTCGCTAATAATAGCATCGTCCGGCCCGAAGAGCGGTTCAAAAACGCCCCCGTTGGCATCGAAGCAAGCGGCGTAGAGGATGGCGTCCTCCGTTTGGAAGTAATGAGCGATGGCGGCTTCCAATTCCTTGTGGATATCCTGCGTACCGCAAATGAAGCGTACGCTGCTCATTCCGTATCCGTGGCTGTCCATAGCGCGCTTAGCGGCATCGATAAGGCGTTGATTATCAGCCAGCCCCAAGTAGTTGTTGGCGCAGAAGTTGATCACCTCCTTGCCGGGCTTTACTTTAATGGCGGCACGCTGAGGCGTGGTGATAATGCGCTCCTCCTTATACAGGCCGTCCTGTTTGATTTGATCTATTTCCTTTGCGAGGAAAGACTTCATCGATTTGAACATATCTATGAACTGTGATTAAATGAATGATTCGTTATTTTTGGGAGGCGGAATCGTCCGTAGATTCGGGCGCCGGCTCCGTTTGTTCGGCATCTTTCTCTTCGATGCGGGCGAATTTATCGAAGCCGCTTTCCACAAGCAGGTTGTACCATTGGAACAGCTTCTTTACATCGGTGGGATAAACGCGCTCGCGGTCGTAAGCGGGAAGCACTTCGTCCATCAGCGCGTACAGCTCTTCTTTTCCGCCCTTAGTGAGCCGCGGATCGGTAACTTTATTACCGCTGAAGTGTGCATACACTTTGTCCAACACTTCGCCCAACGGCATTTCGCCCTCTTTGGTATAGATGGCGATTTCCTGCAAGCTGACTACTTTGTCGGAGGCATGTACGGGAAAGCGTTTTTTATCCGTGAGCGACTCCACGATAAACGCATGGTTACTTTGCGACAAAAGGCGGTAAAGCCCCGGTTTGCCCGATACGGAAAGTATCTTTCTTAGCATAAGAATGTTTCTCTATTACTCTGTTTTACAAAATCCTTGCGTAACGCTCCCACATCGGGGGCGCGACGCAACGGCAAATATAGCTATTTTTTGCCGCCCCGAGGCGCTTTCGTCGCCCTGCGGGAGGGGATCAACTTGCTTCAGGGATGGCAAGCTCCTTGCCGGGAATAAGCTTGTACTTGACGCTTTTAATCTCATTTGCCTTCATTAGTGCCGTAAGGCTCACGTTGTGCCTGCGTGCTATGGAGGAAAGCGTATCGCCGCGCTTTACCGTATAACTGCGATTTGGATTGGTAGATACGGTTTCCACTTGGCTCAGGATCGGTTTTTTGCCGTTGCGGGGCGTATCCCCCTCGGAAGCGGAATCAAGCACTCCGGAGCTTTCTAAGCGCGAAATAGCGGCAATGGGTAGCGTAACCGCGTAGGAGTGTATATGCCCCGGCACAAAATTACCCTTGAATTGCGGATTTATGCTGCGGAAAAGCGCTTCGCTCACCTCGGCGCCTTGCGCCAAAGAAGCGATGGAATAGCGCCCGTTGATCTGTAGCGTATCCACATCGGTAGGTAGGGATGTATCGTTCTGTTGCAGATTGTACTCGTTATGGTAGTGCATTACGTAAAAAGCGCCTACAAAGAGTGGCACATAGTCACGCGTTTGCCGTGGCAGAAAATCGTATATATTGCGGAATGTGCATCTGCCTCCGCTGCGGCGGATCGCTTTGTTTACGTTGCCAATACCGCAGTTGTAGGCGGCAATTACCATTAGCCAATCGCCGTACACACGGTAAAGATCCTTCAAATGACGCGCTGCCGCTACGGTACTTTTACGCGGATCGAGCCGTTCGTCCACTAAACTGTTCACCTCCAAGCCGTACGCTTTGGCGGTAGGCAGCATAAATTGCCATAATCCTTTTGCTCCTGAGCCGGAGGAGGCAGATGGATCCAAGCCGGATTCAATAAGCGCCAGATACTTCAGCTCGGTAGGAATGTCGTATTCGTCAAAGGTGCTTTCGATAATGGGAAAGTAATAATTGGCAAGTGAAAGCATCGAAGGGATCATACGCTTCTTCTGTTTGAGAAAAAGCTCTATACCTTTTCGTGTAGTGGCATCGTAAGCCACGTCAATTTCAGTGGGTAGTTGGGCAAGACGGAGTGCTACATTGTCCGCATCGGATGCCGCATTGCAGCCGCCGGGAGCACTCTGTGGCGGAACGGCTGAATAGGTACGGTACTGACTGCGTATCAGTTCCACCGCATCCGCTTCCAATTGTGCGGGAACTTTTATCTGGCTACTCTGCTGTAAATAGGTAGCTGTTTGGCTTTTCAGCGCTACCGTTGTGCCTAAAAGGGCGAGTAGCGTAAGTATAGATGATCGTAAAAATGATGAGATCTGCATTAAAAGTTGAACTTACAGGTAAGCCCGATCGCTGTAGGATATGGTACCTGCGGCGAGGCAAAATGCCCTCCGTAAGCCATCGTCAGGTCGGGTGAAATATCTAAAGTAAACATCTGCGCATCCACGTAGGTATCCACAAACGATAAAAGGTACACAACAGCTGAAATAATCAGGTAGAAGTCCCGGCTGCGTTGGTACTGCTCTGTGCCGCGCTTGAGGCGGTTTTGTATATTGCTATCCTTAACGTAATTGGCGGGATCGTCGCCGGGAGGAACAAAGCTCTTCCAGGAGTCGTGCGCCAAAGGATTATCGTCCATAAAATCGCGGTATGCGGTGTGGTACTCGTTGAACTGGGTTGCATTCCAGCCCACGAGATAGGAGAGTGCGCAAGCCGCCGATAGTACAATCGGCACTTTCCAGTATTTACGGTTGTACATTTGCCCACCTCCGGGGATTACAGCGCATAAAAGCGCAATAGTGGAGTTGGGGACAAACGGCTTGTGTAGCGCTACTTTTACGGCATCTACCGGTGCTTTTGCCGGAGGAAGCGTATCGGTAACGGAACGGGTGGTATCCGTTGTGGCAAGCAAAGGGACAGAGCGTGCCGAATCGCCCTTGATTACGGGGAGCGGTTTATCGGTGTGCAGCGAATCGCCTGCCGATATGGGGAGCCAAACGGGATAAAGCGCCCAAGCCCCTATGGGGCAAAGCCACAAAAGCAGGCAAACGGTTGCTCGGCTTACAGTATGCTTTGTAAGTGCTTTATCCAACAAGCTCATAGTAACGGATAGATGCCTTTAGCGGGCACTATCTTCAATTTGCTGAATAATGTACATCAACTCCTCTTCAGAGTTGAAACGTATGGTTAGTTTTCCCTTACCGGTTGCCGTAGCGGATAGGGATACGGACGTATTAAAGTGCTTGGAGAGCTGCTTGCTCAGCGCTTCGTATTCGTCGTTGCTGTAGAAGCGTCCCTTGGTTTTGGCACGTTTCTTGGGATCTTTGCCCTGTTCCAAGTATTCGCGGCACCGTTTTTCCAATTCGCGCACACTGAGGTGCTGGTCGAGTGCTTCGGTATACAGAGCGAGCTGCTCCTCCGGTTCCGGCAACGAGAGTAGCGTGCGTGCATGCCCCATATCGATCTTTTTCTCCGTAAGGCCCAACTGAATTTCAGCCGGCAGGCGGAGCAGACGCAAATAGTTGCTGATGGTGGCGCGGTTCTTACCGATGCGCGTGCTGAGCGTTTCCTGCGTCATCTCGGTCATATCCAGCAGTTTGCGGTAAGCGAGTGCTATTTCGATGGCATTCAGGTCCTCACGCTGAATATTTTCGATAAGAGCCATTTCCATCATCTCCTCATCGGCGGCTGTTTTTATGTACGCCGGTATGGTGGCAAGGCCGGCTTGCTGTGAGGCGCGCCAGCGTCGTTCTCCGGAGATAATGGTATAGTCGTTATCGGCATTTTTACGTACCGTAATGGGCTGCACCAAGCCTATGGAGCGTATGGAGGCAGCCAATTCGGCAAGCGCCTCGGCGTCGAACGTGCGTCGTGGTTGCTCCGGGTTGGCATGCACATAGTCAATCGGCAGCTCATTAATGGACGAACTGCCCGTGGCATCGCTCATCAGCGCGCCCAAGCCGCGTCCCAATACATTATGATCCCGTTTACTCATGTTACTTTCTATAATGCAAAAATGATGCCGTTCGGCTAAACGTTCCCTTTTGTCCGGTTATTGCGTTTAATTAGTTCCTCGGCGAGCTCCAAGTGGTTTACCGCGCCTTTGCTTTCCACATCGTAAAGAATGGCGGGCAGCCCGTGCGACGGCGCTTCGCTCAGCTTTACGTTGCGCTGAATAACCGTATCGAACACCAATTCGCGGAAGTGGCTTTTCACTTCGTCGTAGATCTGGCGGGCAAGGCGCAGGCGGTTGTCGTACATGGTCATCAAAAAGCCCTCAATTTCCAGCTTAGGGTTCAATTTGCTTTTGATAATGCGTATGGTGGAAAGTAGCTTGCTAATGCCCTCCAGAGCGAAGAATTCGCACTGAACGGGGATCAGTACCGAATCGGCGGCTACGAGCGAATTGACCGTTATCAGCCCCAGCGAAGGCGAACAATCGATTAGTATGTAGTCGTAGAGCGGTTTAAGCGGATGAAGTACACGCTTCATAATGCTTTCGCGAGCCTCCATTTCCAGCATTTCGATCTCGGCGCCCACCAAGTCGATATGACTGGGAATCAGATCCAACCCCTCAATTTTGGTGTGACAAATAGTCTGTTGGGCATCCGCTTCGTTGATAAGTGCCTCGTAGATGGTCAGTTTGCCCTCTTCGGGCGATACCCCCAAGCCACTGGTTGCATTTGCTTGCGGATCGGCATCCACCACCAGCACCTTTTTCTCCAAAGTGGCGAGCGAAGCCGCCAAGTTAATGGTGGTAGTTGTTTTGCCTACGCCGCCTTTTTGGTTTGCCAATGCGATTATTTTACCCATACTCTCTGTCCTTTCCGGGGACAAAATTACGCATAAATATCATAGTGGGCTTACCTGTTGATAACTCAGCGCCTGCGCATCGCATCCCCACGCAGGTCAAAACGGCACGGATACCCACGAATAAAAGGTACGTACCTTTCGATCGAAACATCTATACCTCTCGACCGAAACATCTATACCTTTCAATCAAAACATCTATACCTTTTTATGGGAAGGTACAGACGGCTCAACCGATGAAAAGAGAGGCGTGAGCTACTGCGAGCAGCCCTTTGCCCCCGATTGCCCCCGCCAACGCGGGGAGAGCAATCCTCCTTTTATACGCCGTGTTCGTTACGGCGGTTAAACACTACGTGCAGAATAAACCCAATGATTACCAGCAAGATGCCGATATATAGGGTTGTATTGGTTGTGCTGTGCATAAAGCCGGGGATGGCGAGTACCAACACGCCTACCAGCAACACGATGGAACCTAAGTACGTAAGAAGCTTTTTCATATCGTTGTTCTCCTTTTCTGTTCTTTTCTGGTACAAAGAAACAAAATATTCCTCACTTATGCGTTGTTTGCCCTAAGCGAGGGGCTTAGCGCACGTTCCTATAGCTCAAAGCCGGGGGGTAGCATGGCGGTTACATCGTGACCGTAACTAATAAGCTCGCGTATGGAGCCGCTACTGATGTGCGATAGGTTCTGTTTGGTAAAGAGTAGTACCGTATCCACGCCGCTCAGCTGATGGTTTATATCGGCAAGGGTGCGTTCGTACTCGTAATCTACGCCGCTGCGGATGCCCCTCACTAATGCGGATGCCTTGTATTGCGCTACCAAATCCGCCGTGAGTCCGCTATAGGTAACCACTTCGATGCGTGGATCCTCCTTGTAATAGGAACTAATTTGGCGGTAACGTACCTGAGCGGAAAACATCGGCTTTTTGGTTCCGTTCACGCCGATGGCAATTACCACTTTGTCAAATAGCTTGAGCGTGCGCTCCACAATATCGTTATGCCCGATTGTAAAGGGATCGAAACTCCCGGCAAACAGAGCTATTCGCTCTTCCCTTTCGTCGTTATTCATCCTCTTCCACCAAGTTATCGATGATAAAATCCTGCCGTTCGGGCGTATTTTTACCCATATAGAATTCCAGCAGTCGTTGCGGCTCGTCAATTCGGCGCATGGATACTTGGCGCAACCGTATGTTTTCCTCTGAAATGAGGTCCCTAAACTCGTCCGCCGATATTTCCCCTAACCCTTTGAATCGGGTCACCTGTGCCGAGGCACCGATCTGCTTCATCGCCAGTTGCTTTTCTTCCTCCGAATAGCAGTAGAAGGTGTGCTCGGGAGCTTCCTCCGCTTCGCCCCCTTTAGCCCGCTTTTTGAGCTGCTTTTTGCGTATGTTTTCCACCTCGTGACGGGGTAACGATACGCGGAAGAGCGGTGTTTCCAAAATGAACAGATGCCCGCGGCGGATCAATTCCGGGAAGAATTGCAGGAAAAAGGTTATCATCAGTAGGCGAATATGCATCCCGTCGTCATCCGCATCGGTAGCAATAATCACCCTATTGTAGCGTAGCCCCTCCAAGCCTTCTTCAATATTTAGCGCGGCTTGCAGGAGGTTAAACTCCTCATTCTCATAGACAACCTTTTTGGTTTGTCCAAAAGTGTTGAGCGGTTTGCCCCTAAGGCTGAACACAGCTTGGTAGCCCGGATCGCGCGCCGTAGTGATGGAGCCGCTCGCCGAATTACCCTCCGTAATGAAAATGGAGGTTCGTTCCGGCTCTTTTGCCTTGCCGTCGTTAAAATGGTGACTACAATCCCGCAGCTTTTTATTATGCAGCGTGCTCTTTTTGGAGCGTTCCCGCGCCAATTTGGTCACCCCCGCCATCGCCTTACGTTCGCGTTCGCTGGATTGCACTTTGCCTAAAATCACCTCGGCGGTCTCGGCATTCATGTGCAAATAGTCGTCCAATTGTGCTTTCAGGAAGTCGCCAACAAAGCGTTGTATGGTAGTTCCGTACAGAGGCTCATCCTTGTATTGCGGCTCGTCGGGCACCATATCTTTGCTTCCCAGCTTCGTTTTGGTTTGGCTCTCAAAGGTAGGTTCAATCACCTTTAGGCTGATGGCAGCCGCCATACCGCTACGTATATCCGCATAATCGAAGTTTTTGCCGAAAAACTCCTTGATCACGCGCGCCACCGCTTCCCGGAATGCGCTCAAATGGGTACCGCCCTGCGTGGTATTCTGCCCATTGACAAAACTGTAGAACTCTTCGCCGTACTGATCCACATGGGTAATGGCAACCTCGATGTCGGTACCTTTTAGGTGGATGATCGGATAGAGCGGCTCACGCGTCAGATCTTCCGAAAGCAAGTCCTGCAGCCCGTTGTCGCTATGTAGGCGATGTTCCTTGTATACGATGGTTAGCCCCGCGTTGAGGAAGCAATAGTTCCGCAGCATCGCCAGCACGAAATCATCCCGATATCGATACTGCCTAAAGAGCTGATCGTCAGGCGTGAAGTAGACGGCAGTACCCTGTTTTTCGGTAGTGGGGATTATTTCGCCCTCTTTGAGTAGTTTGGCGCGGCTGTACTCCACGCATTTTTCCTGACCTTCGCGGTGGCTAATGACCTTAAAACTGCTGCTTAGCGCGTTTACCGCCTTAAGTCCGACGCCGTTCAAGCCCACCGATTTTTTAAAGGCTTGGGAATCAATTTTGGCTCCGGTATTCATTTTGCTCACCGCATCGGTTAGTTTTCCCAAAGGAATCCCTCGTCCGTAATCGCGTACCGATACGGCTCCCTCTTCGGTAATATTAATTTCGATGGTCGACCCCTGCCCCATTACGTACTCATCCACGGCATTGTCGATCACCTCTTTTAGCAATACATAAATACCATCGTCCGGAGAAGTGCCATCGCCTAACTTGCCGATGTACATTCCCGGGCGACGCCTTATATGCTCATCCCACGATAGTGTGGAGATATCCTCTTCAGTATATTCTGCCGGACGTTCGTTCATCCCTGCAAAATTAGGAATTTTAGGCGAATAGCCAACCTTATTTTAGTCGGAGGGAAGCAAGAGTTGCTCTTTATCGGGCAGAGGTAGCGAAACAGCCCCTCATAACCCCTTCCCAAAAGGTATATAGGTTTCGAGCGAAACGTATATACCTTTTGAACGAAAGGTATATACCTATCGTGTGAAAGGTATATACCTATTGTCGGAGCGCGTGCTTACCGCTTGGGGATATGAAGGTCGGCAGCGCCGAGTACTTCGGTAGAGGTTTCGCCAATGGGTCCGCACACCTGTTGCAATCCACTGACCACTCTTATAAA
>ERZ1031273.525-NODE-525-length-11996-cov-8.186417_pt1 | contig 11996 bp, 12 predicted proteins | sample MGYA00516575_ERZ1031273 | MGnify/ENA primary metagenome ERZ1031273 (study PRJEB33718, sample SAMN03159816) | human skin metagenome | collected 2014-02-25 | study: EMG produced TPA metagenomics assembly of the PRJNA266117 data set (Human skin bacterial metagenome... | reverse complement strand
GCCGAGTCCACAAACCGCAGGTCCAGGCGGTTGATCCCGGTGTGCTCCTCGTCGAAAATGTCTTCTGCGATCGCCCGGGCGAGGTCCACCTCCAGCCCGCGCAGCTCGCCGCTGGCGGTGTCGCGGAACGCCAGCAGGTAGAGGGACTGGTCGATGCCCACCACCAGCCGGCCGCGCCGCTTGATCCGGTCCAGGTTCGGGGTGGCGTCCTCGGCGTTGCGCGGATTGAGCGAGCCCTCCCAGTCCAGCTTCGCCGGCACGTACGGCTCCGCCGGCACCCCTTGCGCGTCCTCGAGGGCCGCGCCGGGCGGCAGCGGCAAGAGCTCGCGCGTGGTGGAGGTTTCGTGCTCTGGGGCGATGGTGGCGCGCACCGGGGTCGGCTCCTCCGAGCACCCCGAAAGCCCCAGCGCCAGCACCGCCGCGCACGCGGTCCATGTCCTTCTCACAGGTACTCACCCAGCCTTCTGCGGATGCCCAGCCACGTGCAGACCACGGCCAAAATGGACAGCAGCGCCACCCACGCGGAGACCTGGCGCGTCGCGTCCAGCGAGGCGTCGATGTAGGCCTGCGTGCCTTCCCTCGACGACGCGATGAGCTTGGACAGCGTCGCGTCCAGCTCCCTGAACGGCGCCTCGCCCGCCCCGCCGCCGGAGGCCAGCAGCGCCGCCGCCTGCTCGTAGCTGCCCGTGTTCAGCGCGCCGACGAGTTCGTTGTGCTCGTAGGCCCAGGTGCGCAGGGCGTCGCGTGCGTCGTCGATAAGCTGCTGCTCCCCGCCGTACTCCTCTGCGGTCTCGAGCGCCGCGCTTACCGACGCATACGTGCCGTCGAACGCCCGCGACGAATGCACCACCGACTGGCGGCGCAAAAGCGCGAACGTCTCGTCCGTGCGCGTCTCCAACGCGTCGAAGCGCGCGACGGTGAGCTCCTCCCACGGCTTCGCCGCGCGCTCGTACTCCACCGAGCCGTTGCGCCAGGACTGGTAGTTCGACACCGCGGCCCAGCTCAGCGCCACCACCACGGCGAGCGTGCCGGCGAGAAAGCCCTTGTTCAGGCGCCGGCGGAACACCCGCCACAGCCACCACTGGGTGAGCACGAGGAAACCGAGCGCCGCCATGAGGCCGGACAGCGGCACCCACTGCGGCTCGGACAGGCGCCGCATCTCCTTGGCCACGTCCTCGCGGGTCAGAGCGTTGATCTCGGAGGCCGCCACCAGCATGCGGGTGCGCATGATGTTGGACGCCTCGGACATGTACGCCACGCCCACCGGGTTGCCCATGCGCTGGTTCACGCGTGCTCGCTCGTTCAACCCGGCGTAGACGGGCAGGTCGCGCTGGATGTCGCTGACCAGCTCCTCGATGCGCTCGCTGGTGGCGGTGTTTGCCTCCACCGCGCCCTTGTAAATCTCGCCGGCGGAGCTGACTGCCGTGTCCAGCGAGGCAGAGTAGGCCTGCACGTCCTCGTGCGACAGCGGCCCGGGCTGGACAAACCCGCCGGCCGCGATGGTGTCCGCGCGCAGCAGCGAGGTGGACAGCAGGTGCGCCGCCGCGCTCATCGGCTCCGTGGCCTCGCGCACCGTGTCCAGCGCCTGGTTGCGGCCGGCCATGGACTGGCTCATGGACAGCCCCGCCGCCAGCAGCATGGCGGTCAGCAGCACCATCACCACGATGAGCTTGCCGGGGGTGGTCCGCGCGAACGCGTGGCCGCGCCGGCCCATGCGAACGGGACCGGCCAGCGGGCCGTGGAGGACGCCGTGCAGGCGCGGATGCGCAGGGCGCGCTTCAAGCTCGTCGAGCCACGCGTCGTCGCTCGGCCTGCTTTGCGTCACCATTCCGCAATAATAACTGTTCGCGCCTACAGTGGGGGCCATGCTTGGCGACGGAAACGGCTGGGTCACCACACCCGACGGCACACGACTCTGGGGGCGCTTCGGCGCCGCCGGCCTCTTCCTCGTCGCCGGTAGCGGAGCGGACGCGAAAGTGCTGCTGCAGCACCGCGCCGGCTGGACCGCCCAGGGCGGCACCTGGGGCATCCCCGGCGGCGCCCGCGACAGCCACGAAACCCCAGCGCAGGCGGCCGTTCGCGAGTCCGTGGAGGAGTGCGCCATCGACCCGGGCCGCATCGACGTGGTCGAAGAGCTGGTCACCACGGACCTGCCGGAGTGGAGCTACACCACCGTCATCGCGCTGTGCGAGGCACCGCTGGCCGTGACCGCCAACGAAGAGTCGGAGGAACTGCGCTGGGTGCCCCTGGCCGAGATTTCGGGGTTTGCGCTGCACCCGGGCTTTGCGGCGTCGCTAAGCAATGTGCTCCCCAAAGCCATGGTGCATACTGAACCGCATGATTGAAGTGCAAGGCCTGACCAAACGGTACGGCGCCGTCCAAGCGGTTGACGACCTCACGTTCACCGTCAAACCCGGCGTCGTCACCGGCTTCCTCGGCCCTAACGGCGCAGGGAAATCCACCACCATGCGCATGATTCTGGGGCTGGACCGCCCAACATCCGGCACCGCGCACATTAACGGCGTGCCCTACCGCTCGCTGCAGAATCCGTCGCGCACAGTGGGCGCGCTTCTCGACGCCAAAGGTGTCCACCCCAACCGCTCCGCCCGCGCCAGCCTGCTCTGGCAAGCGCAAGCCGCCGGGCTGCCGCGCACCCGCGTCGACGAGGTGCTCGAGCTGGTGGGGCTGACGGAGGTCGCCGGCAAACGCGTCGGCGGATTCTCCCTGGGCATGGGGCAGCGCCTCGGCATCGCGGCGGCGCTGCTCGGCGACCCGGAGTACCTGATCCTGGACGAGCCCGTCAACGGCCTCGACCCCGCCGGCATCCGCTGGGTGCGCGAGCTGCTGCAGTCCCTGGCGGCGGAGGGACGCACCGTTTTGGTGTCCTCCCACCTGCTCGCCGAGATGGCGCAGACCGCCGAGGACCTGATCATCATCGGCCGCGGCCGCCTGGTGGCCAACACGTCCGTGGCCGAATTCATCCGCGAAAACTCCGGCGTGACCACCATCGTGCGCACCCCCACCGAGGACGCCGCGGCCACGTTGGCCGCCGCGCTGCAGCACGCCGATGTGGCCATGCCGTTCAAGCGCGCGGTCGATGGGGACGGACGCGCCGTGTTCGAGATCCCGGACCGCACCTCCGACGACGTCGGCCGCGTCGCCTTTGCCGCCGGGGTGCCGCTGTCCGAGCTTGCCGAGCGCCGCGCCTCCCTCGAAGATGCCTACATGCAATCCACCGAGGGCCACGCCCAGTACGTCTCCGGAGGTAGTAATGCTTAACCTGTTTCCCGCCGAGTGGACCAAACTGCGCTCCACCGCCTCCTTCTGGTGGAACTCCGCGCTGATCCTCGTCTTCGGCGCCTTCTTCGGTGCCCTGTTCGGTTTCGCCTCCAAACTCGGCGGCATGCCGTACGCCCCCCTGACCGTGGCCGCCACGATGGCGCTGATCACCGCGATCGTCGTGATCGTGCAGGCCTCCATGACCGTGACCACCGAGTACCGGTTCGGCATCCCGCCGACGAACTTCAGGGTTGCGCCGAAGCGGTGGCAGGTGGCCGTCGCAAAGCTTGTGCTCGGGGCTGTTTTGGCTGCGCTGGCGACCTTCCTGGGGCTTGCCGTCGCCTTCACCATCGGCGACCTCACCGCGCCCGTGCCCGCGAACTGGGTGAGCAACACCGCCTCCCGACGCGCCCTGTGGGCCATCCCCCTCGGCATGGCGCTGATCACCCTGTTCCAGCAGGGCGTGGGCTGGATCACGCGCAACACCGCCGGTGCCGTGGTCACCGGCATGGGCATGATGCTGCTGATCGAATCCATCGTCGGCTTCATCCCGCGCTACGGCGCCGACGTGGCCAAATTCCTGCCGTTTGGCAACCTCATGGCGTTCATGACCAACAGCCCCACCCAGAACTGGACGCTGCCCGTGTCGCTTTTGATCTTCGCGGTGTGGGCCGTGGCGGCGTGGATCATCGGCGTGATGCTGCTGGAGACCCGCGACGCGTAGGGGTTCTGCGCCTCGGGTAGCCGGTGTTTGTGTTCGGGGTGGCGCGGCGTGAGGAAGACGAGCACGACCGAGAGTGGTTTGCTAATCTGACCGCGTCATCGGGGGATGGACCAAAGGGGGAACCATGGATCGAGCGCGTCTAACCGGAATGCTGATGTCACGGCATACCGCCGAGGCCCAGGACTGCCGGCAGCTATCGGCAACGAAGTTTATCGCCACCACAGACTGGGACACGTTGGAATCGCACGAGCAGGAGTATCTCCGCTGCTACTCAGTGTCGGCTGCGGCGTATAAGGCGGTGCTCGTTGGCCGGTCTGCTGCCCGCATGCACGGCATGTGGGTGGTTCCCAACCGGGAAGAGCTGGTAGAGCTAGCACAGTGCAACGGCAACCCGCCGCCGAAGAAGCAGTGGCCTGAGGGGGTGCTGTACCGGCACATCAGTGTTCCCGAGATCGACACCGTGGTCCGCGATCCGATTGACCGTGCGGGCGCGGGAGCAACCCTTCGCCTGACGACGCCACCACGCACCGTCGTAGACATCGCCAGGTTCCATGGTGTCGCGGACGCTACTGCGGCCATCGACGGGCAATACCGCGAAATGGCGCCGCTTCAGCAACAGATGTGGTGCGACGAAATTTTGGCGGTGGCGCAGCGGATGCGTGGCAAGCGGGGGGTTGGCCGTGTGAACGAGGCTATCGCTTTGAGCTCATCACTGTCGGAGTCGCCGTTCGAGTCCGTCGTGAGGGTGCTGTTGGCGTTGCGCGGAATCAAGGTGAGGGAGCAGATGTGGATCGGGAGGTACTACCGGGTTGACCTGCTGTGGGGGACGCTGGTCATCGAGATCGACGGGTACCTCAAGTTCAAAGAGAAGCCTTTCGAGGCAGTAATTAAGCAGGAGAAACGCGACCGGTGGCTCAGGGAACAAGGGTATACGGTGATTCGTCTTTTCCCAGCCGAAATCATCAGGGACCCTGAAGATTGCATACGCCGCATTTTGGCCAGCAAGGCGGAGGCGGATGCCAACCCATCGGTACGAGTTCCGGCTACCACTCGTCGCCCGCGCTAGGCCCCAGTCGAACCCGTGCCGCGGCATCTTTCGCCCGTAACCGGCTACCTACAACCGGCTACCGCGCTATAAAACGCCTGGTAGCCGGTTGTAGGTAGCCGGTTTAGCGGTGGGGGCGAGGCGGAGGCGGCCGGGCCGGGGCACCACCGCGCACCACCGCGCACCACCGCGCACCGCGACCCCTACTGCAGCGCCGACGTCAGCTTCATCACGTTGTCCACGTACCGCCGGTACCAGGGCCTGCGCGCCCACCGCTCCAGCGTCAGCTCGCGCGAGACGGCCTGGTAGTTCGCGCCCAGCTGCTCCAGCGCCGGCAGCAAAGCGCCGGACGCGACGAGCAGGGAGGATTCGTAGTTCAGCGAGAAGGAGCGGATGTCCATGTTGGAGGACCCGAGCACACCGACGGCGCCCTCGCGCCCGGGATCGGCAAGCACGAACTTGGTGTGCAGCACGTACGGCGCGGGGAATTCCCAGATGCGCACTCCGGCCTCCAGCAGCGCCTCGTAGTACGCAGATTGGGCGTGCTGCACCATGAATTGGTCGGCCTTTTCGCCGACGAACAGGTCCACGCGCACGCCGCGGTAGCACGCGGAGGTGATGGCCTCCAGCAGCGATTCCTCGGGCACGAAGTACGGCGAGCACAGCGTGAGCTGCTCTTTCGCGTTGTGGACGATGGAGTTGAACATGCGCAGGTTCGGCTCGGTGAGGTAGCCGGGCCCGGAGGGGACAAGCTGGAGCACATCGCCTGTCGACGGCTCCGCCACCCCCTCACCAGCCCCAGCACCGGAACCAGCCACCACGTCGAGCGTCTCGCCGGATTCGGTGTACCAGTCCACGGCGAACATGGACTCGACGGACTCCACGATCGGCCCCTCCAGCTCCACGAAAGCGTCGACCCACTGGCGCCCGGCCTTCACATGGCCGGGCATGAGGTAGCCGCGGTCGATGAGGTTGAACGAGCCGACGAACGCCACCTCAGAGTCGATGACCACCACTTTGCGGTGGTTGCGCAGGTCGGGGCGGCGCCAGCGGCCGCGCAGGGGAGCCAGGGGCAGCATCATGTGCCAGTCCACGCCGATGTCGGTCAGCCGCCGCTTCAGTCTTCTAAAGCCGGGGTATTTGGCAGAGCCGATGTGGTCGAAAAGCAGCCGCACGTGCACGCCCCGCGCGACGGCGCGCTGCAGCGCCCGGAACACCACGTCCGTTGTGTCGTCCCAGGCGACGGCATAGATTTCGATGGAGATGGTGGCGGATGCTTCGTCGATAAGCTTGGCTATCCGCAGCATCGTTTTGCGGTAGTCCGCCCACAGCGCGCGCACCTCGCCGCGGACGGCGGGGTAGCCGGTGAGTTCGCGGTTGAGGCGCACCAGCGAGGCGGTTTCGGGCGGCAGGTGGGCGATGGTGTCGTCGGGGCCCGCCCACGCGCCGTCGAGCGCGCGGCGCGCCTGGACTTGGATGCGGTGGCGGCGGCGCGAGACGAATGTGGAGCCGAACAGCAGGTACAGCGGCAGGCCCACTACCGGCAGCAGCAGGATCAAAAGCAGCCAGGCGTTGGCGGAGGAGGGTTTGCGCCCGCCGGGGACCACGCCGATCATCACGAACTTGATGGCGTAATCCACCACCATGGCGGCGAACTGCCACCAGGACAAATCCAGGCTCATCGCACCTCGTCGTAGGCCAGGTCGCGGGTGTCGTAGTCCACGATCACGGGCGCGTGGTCGGACGCGCCCTTGCCCTTGCGCTCCTCCACGTCAACGAACGCGCGTTGGACCCGGTCGAACATGGGCTTGGTGGCCAGCTGGAAGTCGATGAGCATGCCCTCGTTCTTCTGAAAGCGCATGGCTTTGTAGTCCCAGAACGTGTACTGCTGCTCGTGCGTGACCTCGTGCAGCCCGGCCTCGATCAGCATCTGGAACGCGGCTCGCTCCGGCTCCGTCACGTGGGTTTTGCCTTCGAACCAGGCGACGTCCCACACGTCCTCGTCGCGGGGTGCGACGTTGAAGTCGCCCATGTATACCTGCAGCTCGCCGGGCTGGACCTGGTCGGCAAGGGACCAGAGGAACTGCAGCTTGTAGTCGTAGTGCGGGTCGCCGATTTCGCGGCCGTTGGGCACGTACAGGCTCCACACGTCCACCCCGCCGCACACCGCCCCCACGGCGCGCGCTTCCACCGATGGGTCGCCCTTTTTGGCAAACGCGGGCTGGCGGGTGAAGCTGTCGCGGACGTTGTCCAGCCCCACGCGCGAGGCGATCGCCACGCCGTTCCACTGGCTGACCCCCACGTGCGCGACTTCGTAGCCTGCGGCTTCGAAGGTGGCGTAGGGGAACTTGTCGTCCGCGGTTTTGGTTTCCTGCATCGCCAGCACGTCCACGTCCTCGCGTTCGAGGAAGGCGGCGATCCGCTCGGCGCGGGTGCGCACCGAGTTGACGTTCCATGTGGCGATTCGCATGCGGCCTAGCCTAGCGCCAGCCGCCTACGGTGGTGTTCCAGCGCCCCTTCGGGCACATTGCCTATCGACGCCACGCCAAAGGCCTCCCCCGCAACCCAGACAACCTGCTCGTCCTGGAGCTCCCACGCGCTACCCAGCACCTTCAGCGCCGGTTTGCCGATCCGCTCCGGGATGACCAGCCGCACCGGCAGGTCGCACTGGGTGTAGAAGGACCGGATGGCGTCGATAGGCAAGGGCTCGAAGCCCGCCGAGGGGCCGAGCGGGACCGCGGAGTTGGCCTCCTCGGTGTCGCCGACGCGCATGAGCCAGCCGCCGGCCCACGCGGATTCGCGCACGTCGAGGCGGTCTGCGAGGCGTTGTTCCAGCTCGCGGATCTCCGAGTTGCGCACGGTGCGCGGGGAGAGCTTTTTGATGATGTGCAGGTCCGTGACCTCGATCGCCTCCTTGGAGGAGGGGAAGCCGCCGACCTCCTGCGGGCGTATCACCAGCGGGTCGAGGCTGAGGACGTGCCCGATGATGTCGCTGGCGTGCTCGCCGCGGCGCTGGCGCACCACGACGCGGTCGCCCACCGCGACTTCGTCGGAGCGGAAAATCCGGGACACGCCTACTTGCGGGCCCCGCGCGGGCGGATCGCGCCGGTCAGCACCAGGGCAGCGCCGATCATCAGCGAGAGCATGCCGATGGCGATCAGGGCGCGCATCGGGGTGCCGGTGTCGGCGAGGTCGTCGTCGCGCTCGTCATCGTCCTCGGTCGTGGTGGCCGACGACGTCTTCGACGTGGTGGACGAGGATGAGGTGGGTGTGGTCGAGCTGGACGTCGCCGACGTGGTGCGGTTTTCCAGCACCGTGCGGCTGCTCGACGTGGTGGTCGAGGACGCGGTGGTGGTTGCGGAGGTGTCCGTGGTGGTGGACGAGGAAGAGCTGGTCGACGAGTCCGTGGTGGTGGACGAGGTCTCCGTCGTCGTGGTGTCCGTGGTGGTGGTTTCGTCGGTGGAGGTTTCGGTGTCCTGGAGACGCTCCACGCTGTGCGTCACCTCGGGGCCGAACGCGGGGGAGGTGCTGCTTTCGGTGCTGGCCGGCGCGCTGGTGGCCGGCGTAGTGACGACAGCCGGCGACGTCGACGGGGTGGTCGCCTCCCGCTCCGCGCCGGGGATGCCGAACACGATCGGGGCGTCGCCGGTTTCGGAGCGCTCGAACGCGTCAATGGCGGTGGTGCCCAAGATCCCGCCGAGGCCCTCGATGGGGGCGGGCACGACCACGGGTTCGTCGTCAGGCAAAAGCTCCGAGCGTAACTGGCGCACACCCGCGCGCTCGCGCTTCAGCGCCGCAGCCGCCTCGTCGAAGGTGGCCTTCTCGTCCTTGGTCAGGCCGTCTTCGGCGGCTTCCTCGCGCAGCTCGGCCAGCTCGTCGGAGGCCGCGATGAGCTCCTTGCGCCAGGCGATGAGCACGTCTCGCACCTCGTCGTCGGTCTCTGCGCTGTTGATGGCGGTGATGGAGGTCTCGTGGGTGGCGGAGACGTCGTCAAGCAATTGCTCGACTGGCTCCGCGGGCGTCGCCGGAGCGAGGGTGAGCGACGCGGCGGTGATGGCGGCGGGGATACGCATGGCGGATATCTTAGCGCGTTAATCGTCGTGGCCGAACGGATCTTCGTCCGTGCCCGGCAGCCAGGTGTGGCCGGCTTCCTTCCAGCCGTTGTCGCGGATCACGCGCTTGGCCTCCTTCTTGTAGCGGCCCGTGAGCACGTCGGTGTACAAAAAGCCGTCCAGGTGGCCCGTTTCGTGCTGCAGGCAGCGGGCGAAAAAGCCGGTGCCCTCGACCTCAATCTCGTTGCCGTTTTCGTCCAGGCCGGTCACTTTCGCCCAGTCCGCGCGGCCGGTGGGCCAGCCGTAGCCCGGCACGGACAGGCAGCCTTCGTCGTCCTCGCCGGTGTCGGCGGGCATGGTCTTGGGGATCTCGGAGGTCTCCAGCACCGGGTTGATCACGGTGCCGCGGCGCATCTGATCGCCGTCCGGGCAGTGGTAGACGAAGATGCGCAGCGGCACGCCGATCTGGTTGGCGGCCAGGCCCACGCCGTGGGCGGCGTCCATGGTTTCGTGCATGTCGGCGATGAGCTCCTGCAGCTCCTCGACGGGCTGCGTGACTTCCTTGGTCGGCTCGTGCAGCACCGGGTCGCCGTGGATAACGATGGGTCGGATGGTCATGCCAATATATTAGGCATGCTTTCAGAGACCGACCTTTCCGTGCTCCGCTTCGCCGCGCGCGCCCCCAGGTCGATCGGCGCGCGCGAGGATGCGGTGCGCGCTGAGCTGGGCATGCAGCCCATCCGCTACTACCAGCGTTTGAATAGGTTGCTCGACTCGCCCGATGCGCTCGCGGCCGAGCCCCAACTGGTGCGGCGTTTGCAAAGGCTTCGCGACGACCAAAGGTCCCCCAACCTCTAGTTCAGGTTTACGGTGTGTTGCGCCTGGATTCCGGGGCGGTGTGGTTAGAGTTGCCGATGTGACTAACGACAACTATGGCAACAACCGTCCCGACTCCGAGTTCGAGCCGGGCTCCGGCTCCACGCGCTACACCGGCAACTCCGACTCGTTTGGCGGCGCGTACGACGAGGCTTACGCCGGCTCGTACGCTGCCGAGCCGATCGACGCCGAAATCGTCGACGACACCGAGTACCGCGGCGCCCACCGCCGCGACGACGACTCCGAGTACATCGAGGACGTCGATTACGGTGCCGGTTACGGGGCCGGCCAGGCCGGATACGCCGACGACACCCGCCACCTCCCCGGCGCAGGTGCCGCCGCGGCGGGCGCTGCCGGTGCTGCTGGTGCTGCTGGGGCGCGCCGCCGCTCCCGCAACGCCGACGACGCTATTTACGACGAGCCCTACGACGGCGCCTACGAGGAGGATTACGACGGCGAGCCGAAGGGACGTCGTAAGGCAGCTGCTGCTGGCGGCCCCGCGGAAGGCGGCTTGCCGAAGCGCGGCCTGGCGATGATCCTGATCGCCGTGGCGGCGCTGCTGGCGCTGTGGGGAATTTGGAAGATGACGCAGGACGACAAGGGCGGCGACGGCGACGGCGCCGCGCCGGCCTCGTCGACCGTGGTGGGCTCCTCCGCGGCGGCGCCGGCCGGCGACGGCGCTGGCCAGAACGGCCAGAGCGCTGACGGCGCTGGTCAGGGTGCCGAGGGCCAGGGCGGCGCAGCAACGGGCGCGGACCAGAACAGCCAGAAGACTGAAGGCCAGCCGGCCCAGGACCCCAACGCCCAGGACCCGAACGCCCAGCGTCCGGAGGGCGCCGAGGGCCAGGGCGAGAACGGCCAGCCCGCACCGGCGCCGGCCCCGGCACCGGCGGGCGCGGGCCTCGACAACGCGTCGGCCCAGGTGTACGTCTACAACAACTCCGGCACCCCGGACCTGGCCAGCCGCACCGCGGACCAGCTGAAGGGCCAGTACAACGTGGCCAACAACTCGGCCGACGCCGCGGTGATGAACATGCCGGAGCAGGTCTACGGCGTCTTCCCGGAGACCTACGTCTTCTTCGACCCGGCCGTCCCGGGCGCCGAGCAGGTGGCGGCAGACATCGCCCGTCGCGTCGGCGGCGCCGCCCGCGCGAAGGGCGACCTCCCCGAGGGCGCGACGAGCATCCCTGAACAGGCGGCAAACAACAGCGCCGCCGTGGCGGTGGTCCTGGCGGGATAGCCCCGCGCGCCCAGAGCGCCCCCTCCCAAAAACCGGCTACCTAGAACCGGCTACCAAGCGAAAATGGGAGCGCGGACAAAAAGTTGGAGTGTTGGGGGCTGGAAGGTATTCCGATGCCCGCAGGTTTTCCATCTGATATCCGCGTTGGTGCGGTTGAGAGGTTTTTGGCTGGGTCGTCTGCCCGTGAGGTCTGCGACTGGGCTGAACACGCGTGTGGTCGCCGACCGTCGGTGGCCACGGTCGGCAACTGGGTTGCGGCCAAGCGCCGCGGTCAGAGCTTTGACGGTGCCAGACGCGCCTACGACGCTGAGACCGTCGCGAAGGTTGTCGCACGCAGGTTGACCTCGCAGGCGACGGTGCGTGACATTGCCGTGGAGTTTGATGTCCACGACACTGCGGCGCTGACCTGGACGAAGCGGTATTGGCCTGACGATGACGAACGCGTTTTGGCAGCGTCGATGACATTCGACGAGGCGTTTGCGGCGACAATGGAACGCGTGAGCACACACCGCAAAGTCCAACGCAACCATCAGCAGCAACGAGTCGATGAGGCAGCCGATGCGAAGAGGCCACCCCGGCCAGTCAACGAGTGGCTGCCAGGGCCTGGGCCGATAGACGATATCGCTGATTTACCCAGTGACATGGACGAGCTGAAAAAGCTCGTTGTTGAGATGCGCGACCGGGAAACGGTCAAAGACGCCATTATCCACGTGCTCATGAGCGATGGTGAGTCGCGGGGAAAAGACGACGTCCGTGACGGTGAGTCGCGGGGAAAAGACG
>ERZ1031273.520-NODE-520-length-12148-cov-8.552386_pt1 | contig 12148 bp, 8 predicted proteins | sample MGYA00516575_ERZ1031273 | MGnify/ENA primary metagenome ERZ1031273 (study PRJEB33718, sample SAMN03159816) | human skin metagenome | collected 2014-02-25 | study: EMG produced TPA metagenomics assembly of the PRJNA266117 data set (Human skin bacterial metagenome... | reverse complement strand
TTTAGAGAGATCAATGAGCAGCTCAGTCAGTTGACCACACGCTTTGCGCAAAACAAACTTTGCGACGAGGAGTCCTGGACGCTCTTTGTGCCTGCTGACGAAAGCGACCGACTACGTGGCTTGCCCCAGCAGATCCTAGACGATGCCCAGGAGAAGGCACGCACCGCCTCCGAAACGCATAGCGAGGGCTACCTCTTTGACCTGTCGGCTCCGCATGTGGGTGCCATAATGAAGCATTGTGCCGACAGAGAGCTACGCTACAAGATGTACCTAGGACGGGGCAGCGTGGGCAATCGAGACAACGAACAGAACAACCGGCAGATCGTTCGCCAGATAGCTACACTTCGTGGCGAGCTGGCACGACTACTAGGACACCCCAACTACGCGACCTACCGCCTCAAGCATCGTATGTGCAACACACCTGAGCAGGTGGAGCAACTCCTCGACGACCTCACGAAGTATTACCGACAGACGGCGCTCGACGAACTAGACGAGCTAGATCGTGAGGCGGGCTTCGAGCTAGAGTCGTGGGACCTATCTTATTATATGGAGCGGCACAGCGAGCAGACCTTTGGGGTCAAGGAAGAGGAGCTACGTCCCTACTTCCCGCTCTCGCAGGTCATCTCGGGCGTCTTTGCCATTGCCACACGGCTCTACGGCATCACCTTCGCACCCGCCGAGGATGTCGCCGTCTACCACCCCGACGTGCGTCCCTATCAAGTGCTAGACAGTGATGGAGCGCACCTCGGACTACTCTACCTAGACTTCTTCCCCCGCAAGGGCAAGCGTAGCGGTGCCTGGATGAATAACCTACGGGAGTGGACACCCACGCAGCGCCCGCATATCCTTCTCGTGATGAACTTCACCCCACCGACGGCTGGTAAGGAGGCTATGCTCACCCTCTCGGAGGTGCATACGCTCCTCCACGAGTTCGGTCACTCACTCCACGGCTTGCTCACACAGACGCGCTACAGCTCCATGTCGGGGACCAATGTGGAGCGTGACTTTGTGGAGCTACCGAGCCAGTTTATGGAAAACTATCTCCTCCAGCCCGACGTGGTCACCGAGCTGCTCTCTAAGCACTACCAAACGGGCGAACCGCTCCCCGCTAAGCTCCTCAACAAAGCAATCCAGGCGACTCAATACCCCGTTGGTTACAGCACCATCAGACAGGTGATCTTTGGCAAGCTTGATATGGCTTACCACACTTTAGCCGAGGGCGAGAGCCTACCCGATGACCTCTACACCTACGAGCGTGAGACCCTACGAGGCACCACCCTGCGAGACAAGGAGCGAGACCCAGAACATCCGAAGCATATCATCGCTACCGCCTTCAGTCACATCTTCGCAGGAGGCTATGCCGCTGGTTACTACGGATACAAGTGGAGCGAGATGCTCGCCACAGACGCTTTCGAGCGCTTTAGCGAGGAGGGCATCTTCTCTCCGACAGTCGCTACCGACTTCCGGCATCAGATCTTGGAGCGGGGTGACGAGCTAGACCCGATGGAGCTTTATGTACGCTTCCGAGGGCGCAAGCCTACGCTCGCCGCAATGCTCAAGCGTGACGGCATTACGCCACAAGAGGAGGTCTCAGCTAACTAAAGAAGAGAAGCTATGCGCCTTCGCTGGATCTGGTTCGCTCTCATTTTAGGCTTGCTCAGCATCTTGCCCGTCATGGGGCAGTGGCAGGCGCACTTTGCCGATAGCGTTTCGCTCTCTCCCTCCGTATGGCAGGGGACGCTCGACAAGTTTCGCTGCGATCCTATCAGAGGGCTACAGCTCAACGACAGCAAGGCTAGTGGCACGACCAACTACGCCTACATCAAGGCGGACGTTTCCCTCAGCAAGCAGATGACCTGGCATGGCAAGGTACAACTAGACTACACCCCGACCAAGGACAACAAAGTAAAGCTCCTCCTCTACTGCTACGAAGCTCTGACAGACGGCACCTTCAACTATGTGGTGCTCAACATGAAGGACAATCAATACTTGCGTCTCTCTGAGTGTAACCTTTCGCTAGAAAGCACTGGGCGGGTGAAGATCATCTCGACCAACGAAATCTTAGCTTACAACTACTTTGATGAGATGCGCCAAGGTGGCGGAGTCGTTGACTTTGTCATTCAGTATGATCCGACGGCTGAGGCTCGCTGGTCGATGTGGGTGCGGCACCGAGCGAGCGATCTCTACAAGTATGTGGGGAGTTCAGGAGATACGCCCTCGACTCCTAGCAAATACAAGCAATTTTCGCTCCTCTTCGCTTGCGAGTACAGCAAGTCTCGTGCACAGAGCAGTTCGCTAGAGTTCCTAGACGTTTACCCCTCATTGGTCTCTCCTGAGGATTTGAGTCGTGAGCGCAACGTGATACCAGCGAGCCAGTTTTACAAAGAGTTTCGTCAGAGAGATCCGCACACGGTCGAGATGCTCTGCTCCGAGCCAGCCGACCTCTCGGAGGCAATCATTACTGTAGCTCCCTCGTGGGGTAAGCTCACCACATCTACTGAGGGCAAAAGCATCTGTATAAGGAGTGAGGCAGCAATTCCTGCGGGAGAGTATGCGCTCTCCTTACGCGGTGTACGGACTGCCAGCGCCACTAAGGTCGAGAATGCGATCTACAAGATAGCCATCGAGTATGACCAGCCGCAGCCTCGTCCAAATAGCATGGCGCTCACCTTCAGCGAATTTATGGCCAACCCGCTCTCGGGTGCCTCTGAGTATATCGAACTGCACAACCCCACGGGTCAAACGCTCGATGCCAGTGGCTACTCGATCGGTGTGCTGCGACAAGGCTCGGTGTCCACTTGGTACCCGCTAAGTAGTCGTCCCTGCCCGATCCCAGCGGGAGGATACCACGCCTTCACCACTTCGGTAGAGGGCATCACCGCTTTCTATGAGGCACCGCGTGATAGTCTGACTCAGAGCAAGACGCTGCCACAGCTTGCCAACAAAGGCTTCACCATCGAGCTACTACGCCATGCCGACTCAACGGTTGTGGAGACCTTTCGCTATGATCCTGCCCTCCTCGGTCAGCGACGGAATCAGCGTGGAGTAGCCCTCGAGCGATACTTTTCCCCCACGGGCGACAAGAATCAGAGACAGTGGAGCGCAGCCACCTCACAGGCGCACTTCGCTACCCCGGGGCAGCGCAATAGCATACAGACCGCAGGCGGTTCGCCCAGTGACACGACCCACAGCGAAGCTCCCCTACCGCTCTACATCACCGAGATCATGGCGCGTCCTACGGTCGACGGCTCCGAGTACATCGAGCTCTACAACCCCAACGATACCACGGTCAATACGGACCATCTCGGACTGGTCATCGCACGCTCGGGGCATCCCTCCAAGGTCTACCCGCTCCCGCCTCACCCCACAGGAGGCATCCCTCCACGAAGCTACCTGGCACTCACTCCCAGCACACATCCGCTCGAGCGTCTTTACTACGCCAAGTCCGACAGCTTGCTTCTCTTCCCCGAGATGCCTCAGCTCCCAGATAGCGAGTGCGCTATACGGCTCGTTCACTTGGCAAACGATAGCATCGTCGAGGAGGTTTACTACGATATCAAGACCTTCCCCAAAGCTCTGCAAAAGGTTCAAGGGGTAGCTCAGGAGCGCATCATCCCAGACAAACAGTCACAAGACTTGAGCAACTGGACGGCTGCTGAGGCGTGGGCTAACTATGGTACGCCAGGGCGGCAAAACAGCGTCTACGGACGCACCGCCACCTCTGACGACAGTCTAGACCTTCCGAAGCGGCGCACGCTTCTGTCGCTACCGAAACTCGCCAGACTGGTACTCCAAGAGATCTCAGACGGTGAGACACGCTGCACAGCAACGCTATACGCTGTAGCGGGCTATCGGCTGGTACAGTATGACCACACCGGTACCGAGGCCCTCTGCCGAGCCATCGTAGAGCGGCAGAGCCTCGCGGAGCTCTTGCCTGCGACACGCACCACGAGAGCGATCCTCCTCGTGGAGCTACACCACCCCGACCGCAAGCGCGCCTACCCGCTCGTCAGCATCATCGCCAACTAAACACGCCCGTTGTGTCAAAACGAGACGAGTAACGATTTGTAGGGGCGGACCTATGTGTCCGCCCGTTCTCGTTGAAGCACAGTATGACCTGTGGGCGGACACGCAGGTCCGCCCCTACAACGAGTTACTCCTATCTCTTTGACACAACGGACGCCCTCCCACTAGACACAATCCGTGCGTCCCTATATGACGATGTCTTCACTATTCGTATCATGCTGAACTTATTGTACATACGAGTTCCAAAAGTTGTTCCTCCTTTGGAACTTTTCGGTTCCAACGTTGGAAAACAAAATTTCCTCCGTTGGAAAAGAAACTTTCCAAGAGAGGAAAACAAAATTTCCAGCCTTGGAAATTTATTTTTCCAAGACTGGAAACTTTTTGGAAAACTACGGAGAGTCTTCGTTTAGTACTTCAGCGCAAAGATCTGCGTCAGGAGGTCTAGGTAGATGGTGCGTGCTGAGGCGTTGACCCCGTGGGCGCCTTTGGCGTCGCCGTCGGCACGTCGTATGGCGGAGATGATGTTGAGCGTCTGCTGCTTAGAGTAGAGGCGCATGGCCGACTGGTACATGCGTGCCATCGACTCATACTTCAGGTTGAGCGCTTCCTGTATGTTTTTCTGGCTATTGGACGGTAGGTAGTGCGCTACCATCAGATTGGCAAAGAAGCCGTAGAGCGAAGCGACGATCTGCGGTACGGGGTATCGCTTTTCGTCCTCCGCCATGGCTAGTGCTATCTGCAGTGCCTCATCGTCCTTGCGTCGCTGCACCGCATTGAGCAGGTCGTAGGGACCGTACTTGCGCGACTTGCTCACCACCTGCTGCACCATAGCACGTGAGATGAGTCCGCCGGCACCCTTGGCGGGTATGGCGAGCTTTTGCAGCTCCGAGTAGAGCGTCTCTAGGTCATATCCGACCCGCTCGATCAGCGTCGAGATCGCTTGCGGAGCCAGCTGCAAGCCTAGCCCCTCAGCCATCTGGACCATCGCCTCTCTTAGTTCGTTGTCACGCCTGACGGGTGTCGACTCGATGAGCACCACCTGCGACTTGAGTGCCTGCGCATTCTTCTTGGCAGCTGCGGGGAGCGCGTCGTGGTATAATATAAGGAGTGTGGTGCCCTCGGCAAAGGTGGTCGCATCGCGTATCAACTCAGCAATGCCGTACGGCTTCTTGAGGACGCTGCTCTTCTTGAGATCCTGCGCATCACGCAAGACGATCAGACGCTTAGGTGCAAACATGGAGAAGGTCTGCGCCTGCTGAAGCACCTCGGGAGCTGTCGTCTCAGAGCCGAAGTAGACGACCAGCTGGGTCGTGCGCTCCTCCTGAGGAATGTAGTTCTCGACAACCAGTTCCTCTAGGCGATTGATGTAGTAGCTCTCCTCCCCGTAGCCAAGCACGAGAGGCGGGAGCGGTTGACCCGACCAGATCAGGTCACTAATCTGTACGAGTTCAGTCATAGCTGTTTGGAGTCTCTATTACCAGTCAAAGACGATACTCTTCATTTCCTCGGGAGATTGGAGGAGGCTCTCGACGGTGCGAATGCCGAGCTGGAGATGCTGCTCGGCGAAGTGTGCCGTCACGTAGCTATCGCTCTCGTCACTCTTGACGCCCTCGGGTGTCATCGGCATATCGCTCACCATCAGGAGAGCACCCGTCGGGATACGGTTCGCATAGCCCACGGTAAAGAGCGTAGCTGTCTCCATATCGATGGCGTCCGCATGGGTCGTGCGCAGGTACTCCTTGAAGTGCTCGTCATGCTCCCAGAGCCGTCTATTCGTCGTGTAGACCGTCCCCGGCGCATACGATATGCCCGCCTCGAGGAGCGCATTGCTACAAGCTTTGAGCACATTAAAGGAGGGAAGCGACGGCACCTCACGAGGCATATAGTCATCGCTCGTTCCCTCGCCACGTATCGCTGCAATCGGGAGGACGTAGTCCCCCAGCGTCAGCTGTGACTTGAGCCCGCCACACTTACCGAGGAAGACTACCGCCCGTGGCTCAATGGCCGAGAGCAGATCCATGATCGTCGCCGCATTAGGACTCCCCATACCAATGTGTATCATCGTCATCTCCGCATTGCCACAGTTTGGCATCGAGGCACTCTCGCCTAGGATCGGCTCGCCGATCTTCTTGGCAAAAGCTTGCAGGTAGCTCGTGAAGTTGGTCAGGAGTATGTGTGGCGCAAACTCCTCGAGGCTCCGTGTGGTGTACCTCGTTAACCAATTGGTAGCAATCTCTTTCTTTGTTTTCATTGGTGGAAATGGTAACTTTGCACCATCTAATAGCAGTAGTGCGAAGCAAAGTTAATGAAACCCCTCCACTTACCCTCTTACTCTGCTCTCATTGAGGAGCAGTCAGGGCGTTCGATCATATACGACGTTTATCGTCAGAGCATGGTCGCTCTGACCCCTGAGGAGTGGGTGCGTCAGCACTTCCTGCACTATCTCTCGGATCATCTAGGCTACCCGCGCCTCTCCATACAGGTGGAGAGCCTCGTCGCCAGCTCCATACGTCAAGACCGCTTTGACGCGATGATCTACGGTCCTGGCGGACGAGTCCTCGCTCTCATCGAGTGCAAGGCGCCCGAGGTGACACTCTCACAGGAGACGGTCAACCAGATCTCGCGCTACAATGCGCACTACCACGCACCGCTCCTGATGATGACCAACGGGCTTACCCACCTCGTCCTGCAGATAGACTACGCCACCGCCACGGCAAAACCGCTCGCCGAGATCCCCTCTTACCAGCGAGCCCTCGACATACTCCAAACCTCTAAGGTCTAATCTCTAACTTCTAACCTCTAAAGCCTCATGCCATACTTACTAGAAGCAGAGCATATCGTCAAGCGCTACAAGAACCACCTCGCCCTCGACGATGTCTCCATACAGGTACAGCCCAACAGCGTCTTCGGACTCCTCGGTCCCAACGGTGCCGGCAAGAGTACCCTCATCAAGATCATCAACAAAATCCTCCTCGCCGACAGTGGTACCGTACTGCTCAACGGCAAGGAGATGACCTACGAAGATATACGCCATATCGGCTACCTCCCCGAGGAGCGTGGACTCTATAAGAAGATGAAGGTCGGTGACCAAGCCATCTACCTCGCACGTCTGCACGGACTCTCCCGACAGGAGGCGCAGCAGGAGCTGAAGCACTGGTTTGAGAAATTTGACATTATGCCCTGGTGGCATCGTAAGGTCGAGGAACTGTCGAAGGGCATGCAGCAGAAAGTTCAGTTCATCTGCACCGTCATTCACCGTCCTAAGCTACTCATCTTCGACGAGCCCTTTAGCGGTTTCGACCCAGTCAATGCAGAGCTTCTCAAGCGTGAGATCCTAGAGCTGCGGGACAACGGCTGTGCCGTCATCTTCTCCACGCACAATATGCAGTCTGTCGAGGAGATCTGTGACGACATCGTCCTCATCAACAAGAGCAAGGTAGTGCTCCGTGGTGATGTGACCGAGGTCAAGCGAAGCCACTTCGACGGCGTCGCCTCGCTACTCATCTCAGGTGAGGGGTATCGTCCCAACTGGGTCGAGTCTCTGACCGAGCAGCAGATCGAGCTACTCGAAATCAAGCGGGAGGGACACGATATGCGCGTTCGCCTCAAAGACCCGCAGCAGCGTGACGTACGCGCCCTTGCGGGACTAGTCCCCACCGACCTGCACCTCCTAGAGGTCGCGCAAGAGATACCCTCCATGCAAGACATCTTCATCCGCACCACCACGGCTCAAGCTCAGCCCGCTACGACCACCCTCTAACAAGACCCACTCTTATGAAAAAGAAATCACCCTCCAAGCTCTCCATACTCATCGAGCGAGAATACATGGTGCGTGTCAAGAAGAAGTCCTTCATCGTCACCACCCTCCTCGTCCCGATTATCCTATTTGCGATCTTCTTTATCGTCATCTACATCAGTATGAGTTCGCTCAGTGACGAGCGTGTCGCCGTCATTGACGAGACGGGACTATATAGCGATGTACTAGTCGATGACGAATACTACACCTTCATTCCAAGCTCCGAGCCGCTTGAGGCTTATACCGACAAGGCGAAGCTCGAGGAGGAGGGACTCTCAGCGGTCCTCTATATAAAAGACACGCTGCTGAATAATCCCAACGGCTGGAGTCTTTACTCTTACAAGAAGCTTCCCAGTGGTATCGTTAACTACATCGAAGATGCTTTTACCGAGCGACTCAAGGAGCAGCGCATCGCTCAGTACGATATAGAGGGACTGCCCGAGATCATCGAAGATGTAGAGACCACCATCTCCGTACCCACCTATCAGTGGGATGCCAAGGGCGAGGAGGCTAAGTCTAGTGGCTCGCTAGCTGGTATCATCGGTATGATTCTCTCTGTGATCATCCTCAGCTTCATGTCCAACTATGCGGGGCAGGTGATGAGTAGCGTCTTAGAGGAAAAGAAGAACCGCATCATAGAGGTCATCGTCAGCACCGTACGACCTATCGATATGATGATCTCAAAGATTATTGGTGCGTTCCTCGTTGGACTGACACAGGTAGCTATATGGCTGGTCTTCGGAGGGATTATCTTTGTCGTCGGCTCACTGGTTGCCGTAGGTGGCATCTACGACCTCTCGGCACTCTCGCAGCTAGACCCCGCACAGATGGGTGGGCTCGCTGGCGGTATGAGTACGGACTCCGTTGCCGAGATGCAGTCTAGTCTAGAGGTGCTACAGAGTATCAACTTCGTACAGCTCATCATCATGCTCCTTGTTTACTTCATCGGAGGTTACCTCCTCTACGCTTCGCTCTTTGCAGCGATCGGGTCGAGTGTCTCGAGCGACGAAGATGCCAGCCAGTTTATGATGCCGTTTCTCCTCGTCATGATGCTTGGCTTCTACATCGCTATGGGTAGCATGGACAATCCTGATGGCACGATGGCCTTCTGGGGCAGTATCATTCCCTTCTCCTCGCCTTTCGTGATGATGGTTCGACTACCCTATGGGGTCGCCATGTGGGAGCTCATCCTCAGCATCGTGCTCCTCTACCTCACCGCCTTTGGGATCGTCTGGCTAGCCGCACGTATCTACCGTGTCGGCATCCTCTTCACGGGCAAGAAGCCCTCTCTGCGCGACCTCTGGAGCTGGATACGGATCTAGTGATTAGTATTTAGCGAAAGCAACACAGCCCCATCGACTCACGGCATCAGCCCCCTCACTGCTCAGCAGGTGAGGGGGCTGTTTTTTGTCCGTCCGTTGCATTACAGCGAGACATATAACGGTGGATCATATAACAATTTGGTGCGGGATCAATTTGGTACATCAACAACGGACATCGTGACGACGCCCTGTAGAGACGCACGGCTCGTGCGTCCGTCCCCATTAAAGGTTACAAAGTCAAGATGTAACGATAACGGGTGACATCACGCCTTTGATACAACGGACGCACGACCGTGCGTCCCTACATGTCGTTACACGTCCGTGCGTCCGTTGTGTCAAGGCGATACGTGTAACCAAGTTGACGAACAAATCATACGTGTAACGATGATACGTGTAACGATTTGTAGGGACGCACGGCTCGTGCGTCCGTCCCCGTTAAAACCACGATGCTGTAACCTTTGATACAACGGACGCACGAGCCGTGCGTCCCTACAGCGGGTTACTCGTGAGATATGCGGAAGTGTCAAACGCAGTAGGGACGCACGGCGCAATGCCGTACGTCCCTACGTTATTCGTTAGCGGGCAACCTCTCGCGCTAGGCGACGGAGGCTCGCTGGTGTGACTGATTACTCAATCGTGATGTCATCGATGAGAAGATCATAGACACCATTACTACCACCCTTGAAGGCAATGAGGTAACCTTTCTTAGCTAGAGCCTTACCAGCGATGTCTAGTGTCACCTTAATCCAATCAGTAGCATTGACACTACCAGCGTAGTCGTTTTGATTTTTAGCTGCGTGAGAAGCATCCTGGATAGTAACGTCAGCATTGTTAATGTTGCCCAAGTTGTAAGCGTAGTAGCCTTGCTGAGTTAGTCCTGATACAGAACTATCCGCAGGGTATAGATTGATAGAGATACCCTTGCCAGTGGCTGTACCCTTGACGTAGAAGGTGATCTTGGACTTGCCTGTGAACTCCTTGCCACTCTTGTTCTCTACTGTGAAGAAGTAACCATTTTTAGCCATTGTGCCACTTACCTTGAGGGCATTGCCCGTGCGACCTGCACCAGTAGCCTCTGAGCAGTAGGTACCTAGTCCATAGCGATTTAGTGTACCCGTGAAGGCAGCGAAGTCCTCAAAGTCTGCACCAGGGAAGAGTAGCTCAGCATTGCCAGGCTGTGGCTGTGGCGTAGGAGGTACTGGAGGGGTTGGCTCCGAGCCTCCACCATTGTTGTCGGGATCAACAGTTACGTTGCCACCATCTACAACGTCCCAGTCGGTGATCTGACCATTGACCTGATCTACTGTGATGGCACCAGATGCGAGGGTAACGTTGAACTTGTGGTTCTTGCCAGACTGGAGAGCGAGGTTAGCAAAGGTGTAGCTGTAGCTCTTGCCATCGCTCAGCTTGATGACGAGCTTAGCATTAGCATTGGTAGCTGGGATGACGATCGTTGGAGCGAAGGCACCATTCTTGAGCTGTAGCTGTTGCGTAGCGGTCTTCGTGCCGTTGGTGAGCGTACCGTCAGCGATCTTCATCGAGCTGGTGGTCACGATGCCCTCTAGCTGAGCTGAGGTGATAGTCGTACCAGCAGGTAGACCAGTCATAGTGAAGCTCACGAGAGCTAGCTTGTGCTTGAACTGTAGTACGTGGTTAGCACCCGTAGCGTCCTTAGGCGTCTTAATGCCCGTTAGGTTATTGGAGTAGAGGACATCGGTCTGAGCGTTACTCAGGTCGATAGCTAGATCGGTCGTAGCGCTAGCGCTGTAAGGATAGTAGCTGACGAAGTTGACCGTCTGCCCCTCGGCAAAGGTTAGTCCAGCAGCTGCGGGCTTGAAGGTAGCTGTAGCACCTCCTGCGGTGGTCTTGTACTCTACGTTGGTAGCGGTAGCGTCACCAGTCATAGAGATACCGATGGCATCGTTTGCCTCGAAGGCATTGTTTGCCATACGGAGGTTGAGCGCTGGAATGTTTGACCCAAACTGCATAGCCTCCTGCTGGAGTGCTTCACTCTTGTTGTCCTGGTTACAGGCCGTGAGTGCGAGTAGTGCGAGTGCACCGACAAGTAGTTTCTTCATGTTTTGTTAGGTGTTTAGGTAATAAGTAATTGATTGTTATTTCACAGTTAGCGCTTCGACTTGATAAGTCGTCGTATGAAGAGGCTCCTGCGAAGCCTCATAGAGGAGTGCTATGTAGCCAGCCTCAGCAGAGCCTGCGATAGCGTAGCTCTTCTTGTAGTGCTGATTGCCATAGCCACGCGGGGAAGTGCTATCGTTGATGACCTCTAGCGTCTTGACGAGTGCGCCATCCTTGTCTAGCTGCTGGACAGTGAGCGTAGCTCCGTTGGTGTGTCCCGAGCTGTATGTTAGCTCTACCGTATAGCTAGAGCCAGCTGTCATCTGCAGACGTGGCGTGATGAGGACACATTTGTTTACGGGATCTGTAGACTTATAGGCACTGGCCTGAGCATAGTGCACACCACCATAAGAGCGCTTCTGGAAGTCACGCGTACCAACGAGTGCTTTGTTGAGCCAACCAGGTAGTGCAAAGGGATCGTAGTCTTTGCCCCCCTTAGCGAAGTCATCACTGAGCGGTAGTGTGCGAGCCGTCTGTGTGAGGTCTACATTATAGACATTCTCACCAGCTGGTTCTGGATTGGGATTGGGCTCAGGCTCCGTACCGCCATTGTCGTCAGGATTAACGATGATGTCATCACCATCTACGACGTCCCAGTCTGAGATCTGACCATTGATCTCGTCAACCGTAAGTGCGTTAGATGCGAGGGAGACGTTGAACTTGTGGTTCTTGCCAGACTGGAGAGCAAGGTTAGCAAAGGTGTAGCTGTAGCTCTTGCCGTCGCTGAGTGTGATGACTAGCTTAGCATTGCTATTGGTAGCAGGGATGACGATCGTTGGAGCGAAGGTGCCAGCAGCGAGCTGTAGCTGTTGTGTAGCGGTCTTCGTGCCGTTGGTGAGCGTACCGTCAGCGATCTTCATCGAGCTGG
>ERZ1031273.517-NODE-517-length-12192-cov-12.573947_pt1 | contig 12192 bp, 6 predicted proteins | sample MGYA00516575_ERZ1031273 | MGnify/ENA primary metagenome ERZ1031273 (study PRJEB33718, sample SAMN03159816) | human skin metagenome | collected 2014-02-25 | study: EMG produced TPA metagenomics assembly of the PRJNA266117 data set (Human skin bacterial metagenome... | reverse complement strand
GTAGACGTGCGTGGCAAGCGGGTGATCATCGCCAGTGGTCGCTCGGTGAGGCGGAAGGGCTTCTCGTGGTTTATCAAGAATGTGTTGCCCTCTCTCGGATCCGATGTGGTGCTGCTGATGACCGGACCTCGTCGACAGGAGCAGTCCTTCATGCAGTCTGTGACACGGTACATACCATGGAATGACCTGCGACTCTTCCTCGGGGCGCCCACCGATGAGGCAGAGCTAGACGAGCTGCTGGAGACGACTCCCGGCGTCTATCACCTAGGGCGGGTCTCCTTTGAGGACCTCATGTCGCTCTACTCGCTGGCGGACCTCTTCGTCATGCCCAATATCCCTGTCGAGGGGGATCAGGAGGGGTTTGGCCTCGTCGCTCTCGAGGCAAGTGTGCGGGGGACCTGGGTCGTTGCTTCAGGCATAGAGGGCATCACCGAGGCGGTGATCGAGGGTGCCAATGGCACTCTCCTGCCGCCCGAGGATCCCGACCGCTGGATCGCCAAGATCCGAGAGCACCTCTCGATGCCACAGCAGGAGCTGGCAGAGTGGGGCAGGAGGGGGCAGTCCTACACCACCGACCACTTTTCCTGGGGCCGCATGGTCGACGGCTACAAGGCCGTCTTTGACCGCTACATATAGTCTGTCATGGAGACTTTGAGAGGGAGATGTGGATCTACGATCAGCATCTCCCTTTTCTGTACAAAAGCGTGCCAGGTGTGCGAAGATAGAGTTCGCAGTCACTGGGTACCTTTGCGACAATCAATCACCAACCACTTCACCAAATCTTATGCAGAACATTAGCTCCGCCCTCCATGTGAATACCCACCATGGATACCTCAATACCGAGATTATCCTACAGAGCAAGTCGGGAGAGCAAACTATTAAGGATAGATTAACTGGGATGGAGTATGTCATCGGTCCTGATCCTATAATCACTCACCTGTCGGCGGGTGTACATACGTTTTGCTGTACTGATCTTGAGGGAGAGCTGACTATAGTGATAGAGGATGCGCTGAAGTATGGAGGTGGTGGGGACAAGAAAGCCTTCGTCTTTGACAAGTCTCCGTGGGCTTTTGTTCTTACTACCGATCGACTCTATGCCTACAATGCTGAGACGGGTGAGGAGCTGGTGGAGCATATGATAACACCTGACGAGATACGTCCCTGCAGTGGTAGAGAGAGTACATCGCAGGATTACTTTATCTTCCGGACTGATAAGGATTACTCCATCTATTGCGTTCGGACAGGAGAGATTTTAATTACCACCCAGGATTTCCTCTTTAGTAATACTCACATCGTGGTCTATCTCGATAAGAAGGTTATGGTAAAGGGTGGTTCGGTGAGAAATGAATATGAGGAAATAGTCGCCTATGACTTTATCAAGGGTAGCGAGGTAGTCCGTACATCAGGGAGTTATTCTCTATTGGAGAATAGCTCGATACTTTACTACACATTGAATGACCGGTATTACGCATTGCAGCTAGAGACGGGTGAAGTCACCGAATTGACTGATCTGGAAGAAGTGAGGAAGGATGATCTCTTGTGTGAAGACATACTCCTAAGACTCAATCGGGATGAAATCATGCGCAAGCAATATTATCTCTTCAGACTGAGTCCACATAGGGTAACGCAATACTCCTTTGATCTTCCGTTTTATATCAGTTCTTATTCGGAGCACAAGACGACGAAATATAAGGAATTATGCGATTGCTTCATAAATGGAAATCTCGAGATACACTCGGATGACAATCATAGTATGTGGCTGGGTGAGTTGCGCCCCTCAATTCATATGGTTGATCTAAACCGACTGGCGCGTACGTCTTCAGTGAATGTCTGCAACCTTTATGGGGAGGATCTTATACTGAGCTGTAAGCCAGGAGAGGATGTCTCCGTGATCGTGGATCGCAGCAGGTCGTTTGTTATAAAAGGCTACAATTATTGCATACATTACGAGAAGGCGACAGAGTGCCCAATGGATCTCAACAGTAAGCAATGCGAGGTAGAGAGTAAGGAAACACTTGTTTTGCCAAGTGGTACCCTGTGTATATCGGAGTCGGGTGAGAAGGTCATTCGTCTTGAGGAAGGACAATTTATATATAGTGCTAAGACACCTGTCTTCGAGTGCCCTATCTTTGAGAAATTATATGATCACTCGGCTTACTCCTCGGCTTACTTTACTACGAATAGTGAGGGTGTGGTCATTGTGGGAAATCATGGCTCGAAGATCATCGGTGTGGAGGATCTTGAGGAGATGCCATTTGACGTAGGGGGAACTCTAGTAGCTCCCAATAAGCTCAATGGTTATCGACCAGAGATTGAGATGGAGTGGCAGACCGGATGTCTTAAGCCCGTGTGGCGTGATCCTGTGACTCTCCGTCGTGTGACTGACGAGGAGAGGTCTGGGTATATGTTTCAGAGTCCCGATGGTCGCTTTACTGCTAAGACTAATTGCCTTAGGGTCTATGAAAACAAGTTGACAGGTGAGGAGATCTCTGAAGAAGAGTATTCCAGTATTATGAAGAAATACAATTTTCCCTTATACAGTTCGTCTATTCAAACGAAAGAGGAAATCCAAAGACGCAAAGAAGAGAAGGCTATGATCGTGAGTGCTAGAAATGAGCTTGTCGCTAAGTATGGCAGAGAGCTCCTTTTTCCTGAACTTTATGGAGATGTGGAGTCTCTGCCAAGTGTGGATGCTGCATCTGCTCCTGAGGAGAGAATAGAAGAAAAGGTGAATAGCGAGTCTCTTTTCGGATACAGAGTTGCTAGAGCTGTAGATTATGTCATTTGTACAGATATGGAGTCAGGAGAGGAGATTCGTGTGGAAACAATGGATGAGGGGACTATAAGATATCTCAACTACGTCTCATTTTCTTACGACTCAAGATATCTGGCTTATGGTGCGCGCTCTTGGGGCTCTGGTGTTTTTGGGATCTTTGATCTGCAGAAGCGTTGTTTCGTTTTCCGTAGATGCGATTTAAAGGAGGACCTACAGTTCTCATTGCAACGTCGTCTGTTGGCTGTATGGATGGTCCTCTTTAGTAAGAAAGGCGATATGGCTTGCTACGACAGCCATCCTAATACCTATGTATTGACTGCCTCAGGTGACAATTGGCACCATACTACTATTGAAGGTAGGAGTTTACTCTGCTTTAGTCCTTCAGGGGGATATCTCGCCCTTTCCAGCCAGGGGTATATCCCTTACGGCGTTGATCCCTCCGCTTGGGGTCATCAGCCATCGGGAAACGTGTATATTCATCGGCTTGCTCCGGTAGATCAGATCAGAACGAGCCTTGCCACCTATTGTGATCTTGGCTCCGATGTAAAGGGACTAGAGCCAAGAGCGCACTCCATCGCTTCAGCGGCTTTCTCCTCCGATGAGAAGCATTTCCTCGTTGTGGGCAATGACGGGGTAGTAGTGATCCGTAACCTTCATCTCGAGTAAGCAACGGTCTCCTGATGCACGATCAATCTTTACCTACAGACAATCACTTGCCCTTGCCCTATGCCTGCCAATAAGAATGCTATGACGCGGTACAAGATCCTCGATGATCTGCTCAGTAACCGCTATCGCCATTACTCCCTGGACGATCTCACCGAGGAGGTGAGTGAGCGACTGGCGGAGGTGGACCCAAGTACGGATGGTGTGTGCCGGAGGACCATTGAGAAAGACCTACGGTATCTTGAGTATGAGAGTCCCTTCATGGTGGAGCTGGAGCGATACAGCGTATCGACCTATGACCATGAGCGGGGCGGGAGTGTCTCCAAGCGCTGTGTCCGGTATGCTGACTCCTCATTCTCCATATTTAAGAAGGAGCTGAGTGATGATGAGAAGTATCTGCTGCGGGAGGCGTTGTCGATCCTGGGTCAGCTCGATGGACTGCCGGATCTGGAGGGTCTGGAGAACCTTCGCCGGGGGCTCCGTGTGCCGGAGGAGCAGCCTAAGATCCTGTCTTTTAGCAAGAATTCCTTGGCCAACTCCAAGCTCCTCGGGCAGCTCTTTACCGCCATCTCTCACCGGGTGGTGGTCTCTCTGAGCTACCACACCTTTGCTGCACCGGATGACGTGCGCTCCATAGGGCTCTCCCCATACTTATTGCGTGAGTATAATAGGCGGTGGTTCGTCTTTGGGTCAGTGGCGGACGGGACGATGCTCTGCTTTGCCCTCGATCGGATAGATCGTCTGGAGCTGCTGACCTCTGAGACGTATAGGGATTGCGAGCTGGATATGAGTGATTACTTCAGCGAGGTGATCGGTGTGACGGTCGATCGTGACAGCCCTCTGAGGGAGATCCTCTTTTGGGTGAGTGATCAGTCGATGGACTACGTCTCCACTAAGCCGCTCCATCAGTCGCAGCGGCAGGTGACTGTGGCCGAGGAGGAGAGCCTAAGGTTCGACTGGCCGAGCCTCACCGGTGGACGCTTCTTCAGGATCACTTGTCGGGAGAATTATGAGCTATTTCGTGAGCTGACCTCCTTTGGAGAGCACCTGATCGTGCTGTCACCGAGTGAGGTGAGGCAAAAAATCAAGAAAAGGATAGAAAATATGACTTTTCGCTACGGAGAGTCTGAGGTGCGAAGATAGAGTTCGCGGGGATGGTCTACCTTTGTATCACAAAATGAGCGGGAGGCCTCTGTGGGAGGCGTTGGATGATCTCAGTGGTGATCTGACCAGCTTAGGTCGCACAACTATTACTGATGGAGTGCGCATCCTCTCCCGGTTTATTTGATTAGTGCGATAGCAATAGTTCTCCCAATGAGGGATGACCTATTTATGCTATCTTTGGGATGGAAAACCATAAGAGAGATCTTTGACATACTGCATAGGGACATAAATTTGACTTCGTCCTGCGGGCTTAGGCCGCACCTCTCCGGAGGTGTATTCGCAAGATGTCTCAGACTCCCCTCGGGGATATGAGATAGCCAATGTTTGATCGTGACGATCTATTTTCATATCCACGAGAGAACATCCTCATTTTGGGGTTAGATATCCTCTTTCATGATCTATTTAGATGAGGGTATTTTATTTTCCGCTCACATACATAAAGAAATGAGTGTCCTCTTGCAGTCTTGTCATCTCTCTCTTGTCATATAAGTGCTTTACGTTATGGAAAAGAAGATACTCGCCACCAAGGTGCGCAGCTTGGCTACCGTCGGTGATTTCCTGACTCTCCTCAATCAGATGAAGAGGGAGGATCAGGGGGTGGAGGAGGATCCTCATCCCTTTACCCTAAAGCACATCAATTACTACCGCAATCCCTCGCATGAAGGGCGGTATCGCTCCTTTAAGATACCGAAGAAGAGCGGTGGCTGTCGGGTGATATCGGCACCGAGGAATAAGACCTTCAGGCTGATCCTCAGGTATGTCAATGAGATGCTGAAGGCTCTCTACACGCCCTCTGAGTATGCTATGGGATTTGCTGAGGGGCGCTCCGTAGTCACCAATGCTCAGATCCATCTGCGACAAAACTACGTCTTCAATACCGACCTGAAGGACTTCTTCCCCAGCGTGGATCAGGCGAGGGTGTGGGCGAGACTGCAGATCAAGCCGCTGAGTCTCCAGAGGCCGATCGCCGGCATCATCGCCGGTCTCTGCTCCGTAAGGCTGGAGACGGATGAGGGGACGGTGAGATACGTGCTGCCACAGGGTGCCCCCACCTCCCCGATACTGACCAATATGGTGTGTGATACGCTGGATAGACGCCTGGCCGGGGTGGCTAAGCGATTTGGTCTCCGCTACTCTCGCTATGCTGATGATATCACCTTTAGCTCTATGCATAATGTGTATGAGGAGGGGGGCGACTTCCGGTCTGAGCTTAGGAGGATAGTCGAGGGTCAGCGGTTTGTCATTAATGAGAAGAAGACGAGGCTGCAGAAGCGAGGAGCTCGGCAGGAGGTGACGGGGCTGACCGTGGGGGAGAGGCTCAATGTGCCACAGTCCTACGTCCGTGGGATCCGAAACCTTCTCTACATATGGCGTAAGCATGGTGAGGGGGAGGCGAGGGCAAGGTTTGAGGAGAGCTATATGGCGGAGAAGGGACACCTGCGGGAGAAGTGCCCCGACATGATCCTCGTCCTGGAGGGAAAGCTCTGCTATCTCCGTATGGTGAAGGGGCCCAATGACAGCGTCTACCGCCGTCTCAGCGCAGACTTTGATCGGTTGCTCCATGCCGACGAAGGGGCAGTGGAGCCCTTGCCATCAGGGGGAGAGCAGCTCCTCGCGGAGGGTCTCGCGATCATAGCCTCTGCACCGGTTGACCTGGAGGCTCTTAATTTTGATTTGGATCAGCTACTCAATAATGGATGAGATACTAAGGACTACGCTTGATAAGGTGGTCAAGCTCTGTGACCAAAGACCTGACTTTGGGGCGGAGCTGAGGCGTCGGCTGGGCATCCCGACTGCCCCGGCTACCATCCCGCTTAGCTCCGAGCTGGAGGAGTATCTGACGGAGGTGGGGGAGGATGTCTGCACGATACGCGATGTGCTGCAGATACAGCAGGATATTGATCCGGAGATCAAGTATGACTTCGTGAAGGACCATCGCACGAGAGACCGATTGATCATCGATAACCTTCAGATGGAGAGTAAGGTCCTCAGTACGCGCATCCCGGAGGATGATCGCTTCCCCCTCTTCTGTGTCTATGCCTTTTACCAAGTGGAGAATCTGCTGAACTATTTCTACCAAAGGAAGTATCCTGACCTGGACTCACTCGAGGAGATGCTGCGTGAGAATACGAAGTCAGAGAAAGAGGACTTCAGGTACTCTGAGAAAACAGGTCGACCCGTAGAGACGGTCTCTGACGTCGAGTCGCACTATCTGGTCAATGCCTTCTGCAACAGCAAGACTCCACCACTGGACATGTACTTTAAGATCAGGCTCTCAGGCCTGAGGAGGGTGAGGAATGCCTTTTCTCATAGGTTTTTTGAGATAGATCCCGGGTGGGACAAGGCGAGGGAGAGTGATAAGTGGCTTGATAACTTCATCCGTAAAAATACCTTCATCACTATTCGTAAGGACCTTAAGCAGTTAGCCGACCTTATCGCCCAAGATCTGGTAAGTGCCGGTACCCCACACGATGTCCCCGGGGTCATATCGAGTATGCTGGCCTCCTCTTGTTACGTAAAGTATGACGGAAAGACACCGGAGGAGCTACCCAAGCGCTTCTGGGGAGATGTGAAGGGATACAAGACCGGTGATCGGCTTACCCTGACTATCTCCGACGGAAAGATTATTGCCGTAAAGTAGCCCCCCCTTTTTCCCTAAAGTAGAACACTAATAAAGAGAGTAAATGATGCCCCTCTATCCACAGCAGCGTGAGGCGCTCGCCCGACTGAGAGACTTCCTCGAGAGTGATGACTCGGTATTTATCCTTGGGGGATATGCCGGTACGGGTAAGACGACGATGATCCGTGCGCTCTGTGACCTCCTGCCACAGTATGGGCTGGAGCCGTTGCTTATGGCGCCGACAGGTCGGGCTGCTCGGATCCTGTCCGACAAGAGTGGGCGCAAGGCCTCCACCATCCATAGTGCCATTTACCATTACGAGGGGGATCAGTTGCTACTGCACGATGAGGAGGGGAACGTGAGCGTTGCGCGCATGGTGCCCCAGTCGTCTGCTCCAGAGACAGACTACGTGTCAACCTACTTCTCTGTGAAGAGTCTTGGGGATGATCATCGTCCCTCTCGTTCGGTCATCATTGTCGACGAGGCATCTATGATCCCTGTGCAGAAGTCGTCGCAGGAGGTGGTGCAATTTGGTACCGGCTCACTACTGGAGGATCTGCTGACCTACTCAGAGTGGCACCTCGGGTGCAAGCTGGTCTTTGTCGGTGATCCCAATCAGCTTCCTCCAGTCACGGATCGTCGGTCGTGTGCCCTCTCTACAGACTACTTCGCCTCCGCCGGCATAGCTGTGCGTAGCTACACCCTGACGGAGGTGATCCGCCAGGAGCACGAGAGCTTGATCCTGAAGAACGCTATGATGGTCAAGGATCTGATCCGGTCCAAGGTGCGTAATACACTCCGCTTGGAGACACGCAAGGGTGAGGTGGAGCCACTGACTATGGAGCAGGTGGCGCAGAAGTATCAGGAGATCTGCCCCACACCGATGATGAATCGCAGTGCCGTGATCTGCTACAGCAACAAGCAGGCTCTGTGGTACAACCGAGCTGTCCGTGAGAGATACTTCCCCGATCAGCCGAGCCTGCGCAAGGGAGATGTCCTGCAGGTGGTCCGGAATAATTACTTCAGAGATCATCTGGTCTTAAATGGAGACTTCATCCGGATCGTGGACGATCCCGGTCCGGAGGAGACAGTAAGCGTACCTGTATGGGTGACCCAGGGGACGGGCAGGGAACTACGCCACGTCCGGCTCTCCTTTAGGAAGGTAGAGTATGAGACTGAGGCGGGGATGAGAAGTCAGCGACTACTGCTCACCACGATGCTGGACTCAGAGAAATCCTCTCTGAACGCAGAGGAGACAAAGGCTCTGTACATCCACTTCTATATCTGCCACTCCTCCGAAAGGCAGTCGCCCGATCTCTCGAAAAAGATGAGCGAAGACCCCTATGTCAATGCTCTGCAGGCAAAGTATGGATACGCCATTACCTGCCATAAGGCGCAGGGAGGAGAGTGGGAGCAGGTGATCGTGGACTTCTCTCAGCGAGGGAGGTCCGATGAGAGCTCGCTCAGGTGGATCTATACCGCCTTGACCCGTGCCAAGCGGTCGCTCTATGGGGTCCATATGCCTGATGTCTCCCCCTTTGAGAAGCTTGACTTCTCCCCCGTCTCAAAGATCTCAAAGGTGTCTGCGGAGGTGTATCGCCTGCAGGACCTCCCGTGCGACTACCTGGGGTCAGAAGCATCCCCATCGCAGCGGGCCAAGTGTCTCAGTGCCACAAAAGCTCTGACCGAGATAGGCTATAAGCTCACCGATGTGACCACCATGCCCTACCGGGATCGATATACGATCGAGGGGCCGTCGGGACGCCTGACTTGCGACTGCCTGTACAAGGGAAGTGGACTATATAGCAGCTACTCTGTGAAGCCTCAGGTCCCGGATGAGGCTGCGATAGTTGAGGCGCTGAGGGATGAGCGCGAGTATGAGTTTGAGGTCAGCTATCAGTCGGCCCTGCCGTTCCTGGATCAGCTGTATCAGTATATGAGGGTGGCTGCAAGTGAGTGTGGTGTGACGATCACGGGTGTCTGTGATCACCCGGAGCAGAGGTATGTCCTCTATGGGCTGAGGACCTCTGCCTCCTTTGCTGCACTCCAGTTTTACTACCGAGATAAGGGCTTCCTCACGCAGGTTATGCCCTCCTCGTTGCTGGGGGCATCTGACGAGCTATTGGATAAGTTTATCAAGCGTATAAGGACTGATATATGTACGGAGTAAAGGACATAACCGAGATGCGTAAGAGTGGTCGTCTCGAGGAGGCATACGAGATGGCTCAAGCACTCCGGGAAGCGGACCCGGGAGAGTGGGCTGATATGGCACTCTTCTGGGTCTTGCGTGATATGGTGTGGCAGCTACTCAATACTCCGACAGATGAGGGGAGGGTACGCGCACAGGATCTATTGACTCAGATGCAGGGCCTGCAGCGGACGATGAAGGACGACAAGAATCTCGGAAAGCCGGCAATCATGAAGCTAAGGAGGATGCTGTCTCCTCACGCCTCGGACATAGCTGCCTGCTCTGAACTCGCTAAGACAGACCCCATCACGGCTTTCGATCGGGCGAGCAATATAGTAGGGCAACAGGGTGAGTCCTTGGATCCATCCCTGCATGAGGAGCTGGGCTGGATCTATTACCGCTACCTCAGAGCAAAAGGGGATCAGCTGGCCCCCCGTGAGGGCCCTGCTGTGCTGTGGAAATACCTCTGTCTGACGAATAAACGCCCCTCTCTCCTCCACTCTATGATGCTTGGGCAGGCGGTGACGCTTCGTAGGCAGAGATCGGACTTCTCTTTCTCCGGATTTCTTCAGCATTGGGATCCCCGGATGCTCCGGAGGGAGGATCTGCAGCCCACTCGGGATGGTAATGGAGGTACCTTCCCCTCCCTGCTCTCAAGAGTCTGCGACCAGCTTGCCCAGGAGGGTACACCATTGATTGAGGAGCTCGCTGAGGGAGTAGTGTGTCCCCCTCATAATATAGTCGATATGCAGCGCAAGTGGTGGTTTTGGACGCTCTATAACATCAAGAAGGAGGAGGGCTGGTCCGGAAAGTTTGCACAGGCAGCTATGACCTATGCGACGCTCTATGGACACTACGAGGCTACCCACTGGCATCTGGAGATCTTGTCTCTTGTCGCAAGAGACTTTGATGCATCTCGTGCCCGATTTCTCTTAGACTTCCTCCGGGCGACAGCTGAGGTCAGTATGGGGGAGAGTGCATGGCGCCCGGCTACCGGATCGGATGGTAAGTCATATCCTCCGTATGCGGTAACATTCGCTAAGGCCTGCTACGAGGCACTTAAGAGTCTGCCTCCTTCACAGCGCGATCCCGACCTGATAGCCACACTGAGGCGGCTCTATGACGATATGGAGAGCCATCGTGCCGGGGATGAGTGGACTGCCCGCCACAGAGCTTTCCTCTCCCTCTGGTCGGGGAGTGTCGAGGATGCGGCGGAGAGATTTCGTCAGCTGTTGCTGGTGCTTGGGACCAATTACTATGTATGGCGGGAGGCGGCGGAGTCTGTCAGAGACACGACGATCAAGATTGGCCTCTTACTCCACGCCCTTGAGCTCCAGCGTGATGACAAGTTCGTAGGACCGATCAAGCTTGACCTTGCAGAGCTGCTGATCGGGGAGGGGTATGCGGTGGATGCTCGCAAGTACCTCAGAGAATATGTGGCTTATAGGCAGAAGGAGGGGATGCAGGTGGATGCCCGGTGCCTCCGCCTACAGCAACTCGCTCAGAGTGGAGAGGACGGTAGATCTGATCGGTATGATAAGAAACAAGCTGTGACGACCGCAATGGAGTACGTCTACTCGGACTATCAGTGGGAGGACTTTGTGGTTGTCTCGCAATATGAGGTCAAGGGTAAGGAGAGGGTGAAGCTGTTATCCGGTGACCGCTCTTTCTCCGTCAGACCCGGACAGTTAGGCACTGGAAAGAAGGGTGTCCCCCTTGGGACTGTGGTCAGGTGTCGCTGTATCGCAGAGGAGGCTACTGATCCAGCATCCGACGAGGGAGTAAGACTGAGACCTCTGATGATGAAAGTGATGGACCAGCCACTCTGGAGCCTCCTGCCGGAGGAGGTGGGCTGCATCTATCGACTTAATAAGGAGAAGCGTATTGCTTCAATAGCCTCCCCCGATGGGGATGACTTTGTCCTATTTAATGCCGACAGGGAGTATAAGTCTGGTGATTGTCTGACCTTTAGATACTTCTATGAGTATGTGAAGGGGGAGAGGAGAGCGAGGCTGGTATCTCCGACCCTCAGTGACAGTCCCGAGAGCATTCTTGAGCGCTTCGCGGAGGGGATAGCAGTTGTGGATAATGTCAATCCAAAGAAGTCACTTTTCCACATATTGCTTAGGAACGGCTGTGATATGGTACGTGACAGTGTGATCCACTACTCTGAGACAGAGCTTCGTCCCGAGATAGGGGACTCGCTTAAGATCAGGTATGCGATCATTCAGCGAGGAAAGCGGGCGGGGTCGCTGATCCTTGTCGGGATGGAGAAAACTGACGAGGTGGATGAGTCGCTGATTATGCAATATAGCGGAGCTCTGAGCCTAAAGTATATGAGGTCGACCGATACTCCGGACTTCGCTTTTGTCGATGACATTTATGTACCTCGGTACCTCCTTGATGATCAAGACCTCGCTGATGGAGATATGGTCTCGGGGCGTGCAGTCTACTCGGATAGAGGCGGCTTCCGCGCCATTGAGCTGGCAAAGCAGTAGGTCGGCCGGCCGGTCGCTTCGCAAGACGGAGACCTCTCTCCCTGGTCATTGCTGTGTGGTGTCCTAGAAAAGTACACACATAGAGGAGCAGAAATGAACAACAAGAAAGAAGCGAAAAAGTCGGGAGAGACCTCTCGGAAGAGCCAAAAAACGGGTCTGAAACAGAGGAGCTACGACGACAAGTTTAAATTAAAAGTCTTGCGCGAAATGGTATGTACTGGCGAGACTCTTGCGTCACTAAGTAAGCGTCACGATGTGCCGATTACAACCATATCCCGCTGGA
>ERZ1031273.515-NODE-515-length-12312-cov-8.514482_pt1 | contig 12312 bp, 16 predicted proteins | sample MGYA00516575_ERZ1031273 | MGnify/ENA primary metagenome ERZ1031273 (study PRJEB33718, sample SAMN03159816) | human skin metagenome | collected 2014-02-25 | study: EMG produced TPA metagenomics assembly of the PRJNA266117 data set (Human skin bacterial metagenome... | reverse complement strand
CCCGCTGCTCGGCGGAGATGCCGCACGCGTCGCCGGGGATCGGGTCGATAAATTGCGGGGACGCGGGGCGCGCGAGCTGGACATCCAGCAGGTTGTAGGTATTTTCGCCGCCGATCGCGCCCTCGCAATAGCGGGCGGTGACCACGTCCTCGACACGCGTGATCAACCCGCGCGCCAGCAGCAGGCCATGCGCGAGCTCGATGTCGTGGCCCGGGGTGCGCATAAGCGTTGCGACGCTCACGCCACCGGCCCGGATCTCCAACGGCTCTTCAACCGCGACCTGGCCCGCGCGGGTGTCGCGGGTGCCGTCGGCGGAAATCTTGGTGACTGCGAAGCTGCGTTTGGTCCTGCTCACGGGAACCGATGGTATCGCCGGATGCTTAACTCGCGAACTTGCGGCGAATCTACGTGCGAAAACGCGGGTTATCCACAGGGGTGCGAACGCGAATTCCACAAGCCCGAAAACATCCGCCTTGACGCCCCGCTACAACTGCACCCACACATCCGAACACAGAAAGGGGTGGGTGCGTCCGATGCGTACCGAAGACAAGATCAAACAACGACTGCAGAAACTGCTCAACCAGGCCCGCGACCGTGAGGGCACACCGGAGGGCGACGCGTTCTACGCCAGGGCGTTCGAGCTCATGGCCGAGTACGGCTACGAACAACGCGACCTGGACACCGAGGACGGCGACGAGGTGGGCCAGCGCACCTACGAGTTCGCCGGTTCCTACACGGAAATGCAGGCGAACCTGCTGCTGACCATCGCATTCGCGCTGCACTGCACGGGTTTTTCGCAGCGCGTGTACAACTCCACGCGCATGAAAGACGCCGTCATCTTCGGCTGCGCGCGCCACCTGGAACGGGTGGACATGCTCTACGCGCTGCTTCTGCCCGTGATGCTCGCGGACGCGCAGAAGGTGCGCGCCACCCACTGGGGAGAATCGGCGGTGGTGCGCCGCCGCAGCTTCATGTCCGGCTTCGCTGCGAGCATCGGCGCGCGCCTCGCCGAAGCCGAAAAGACCGTGGAGGAATCAGACGGGGAGTATGGGCTCGTGCTTGTCGACGACTTCCAGAAGGCCACCGAAGCCCGCGACAACTTCGCCGCAGAGATGGGCTTCTTTCTAGGCAGCTTCTCGTCCAAGCGTTCCTTCGATGCGGATGCGTTCGACCAGGGGCATGAGGCGGGGCAGCGCTCCGACATCGGGCAGACGCGGGTGCGATCGCGGCCGGCGCTTCCGTTCTAGCGGTTTCGGGGATCTTCGTGATCGTGCAGCTTTTCTTGTACGGTGTTGTTGCAAGAAAAGTTGCACGATTTCGGGAGGTTCGATGACACCGCGCGAATACCACCATCCAAAAACCGACGAAATCACCCTGACCAGGGTGCTTGGTGCTTTGAGCGACCCCACCCGGCTGGAGATGATTCGTCGGCTCGCCGACGGGTTGGACCATGACAGTCTCGAGCTTGCAGACGATTTGCCCCGGTCGACGCTCACGTACCACACGCGCATGCTGCGAGAGGCGGGGGTGACGTGGACCCGGGGAGAGGGACGCGCATGCTTGATCCGATTGCGGCGGGACGATCTAGATCGTCTATTTCCCGGTGTGCTTGCGGCAGTGATCGCCAACGCGAACACCGAGGGGGAACAGGGATGATGCGTCGGCTATGGCCTTTCGTGCTGGGGAGCGTGGCACTCGGCCTAGACGCATACGTTGTGGCGGGACTTCTGCCGGCCATCGCAGCCGCCCTTGGAACGCCAGAAGCCACGGTTGGGCTGGGGGTTGCGGCGTTTACAGGTTCGTATGCCGTCGTGGGGCCGTTACTGGCGGGAAAGGCAGGGCAGCAATCGCGGCGCAGCCTGATCATCGCCTTGCTGGTGTTCACTTTGGCGAACTTGGCCACGGCGCTGTCACCGACAATCTGGGTCTTCCTGGCCTCTCGCGTGGTGGCCGGCGCAGCAGCCGGTGTGTATTCGCCGCTGTCCTCGGCGGTTGCCGCTGAAATCGTGGGGCCGGAACGCCGAGGGCGCGCATTGGCGATAGTCCTTGCTGGCTTAGCGGTCGGCACCGTATTAGGCGTGCCGATCGGTCTGGTGCTGGCACAGTATTGGGATTGGCGTGCCGCGATACTGCTGATCGTGGTCGTCGGAGGTACCGCACTCTCGGGTATTGCACTTCGAGGAGGGGACCTGCCAGCGATCCCAGCGTCTGGTCCCGCCGACCGTCTGCGGTCGATCACACGGCCTAAGAATCTCCTCACGGTCACTGTGACGCTGTTGACCGGCATCGCTTCCCTGGGCCTGTATACCTACCTCACTGTCGTGCTATCCGAGGGAAGCCTCGCGTCGCATCAAAACACAGCGATTTGGGTGTGGGGGCTCGGCGGAGCGGTCGGAGCACTGGGGATTGGGTTGCTCGCGGACAGACATGACCCGCTGCGGCTCAGTGCTGTGATCCTTGGGGGCCTCACCTGTGCGTTGCTCGGCATGACCCAAGGTCAGGTTCCAGTGTTAGTGGTAGTCAGTCTGTTTGTCTGGGGATTGTGCGGATGGGCTTCCCTCGCGCCCCAGCAACAAGTATTGATTCAAGCGAATCCTGCTGATGGCGCGACAGCTGTTGCTGCAAACGCTTCGGCCAACTACCTGGGGTCGGCGCTGGGCGCGGCCGCCGGGTCGCTATTGGTCGCTGCACATGCGACACCGGCCGTACTTAGTGGCTCAGCAGCGGCCGTGGCAGCGCTTGCGTTGTGCTGCCAGCTCGTTCGGCAGCGCATGGATACCAACGGCTGAGAGAAACTTTTGTTGTTCTCAGTCCACCAGCCACGCGGCAGCAGCCACGATCATGGCCTCGGCCGCGCGGTCGAGCGTGGGCTGCAGGTCGGGCGCGAAGGCCGGGGAGTGGTTGCCGGGGGCGTTTTCCCAGTCCTTGAAGCCGCCCAAGCCCCAGTACGTGTAAGGCACGCCGAGCACGTCCGGGATGATGGAGAAATCCTCGGAGGCGGGGATCTGGCCCAAGTCCGTGGCGTCGCTGCCGAAGTGGGCGTCGAACGCGCCGCGCACCCGGGAGGTAATCGCCGGATCGTTGTCCGTGAGCGGGTACTCGTCGTAGAACGTGATCTCCGGCTCCCGCGGGCTGCCGGCGGCGGCGCACTCGCCCTCAACAATGCGGGTGATCGCGCTGCGCAGCGTGTCGCTGACCTCCCGGGTGTAGGCGCGGGTGTTCACCAGAAGCTCGGCAGTTTCCGGGATGACGTTGGCCTTAACACCGGAGTGGATCGCGCCGACGGTGAGCACCGCGGTGTCTTTCGCCTGCACCTCGCGGGATACCACCGTGTGCAGGCGGGTGACGATGTTGGAGGCGAGCAGAATCGGGTCCACGCCCTTTTCCGGCATGGAGCCGTGGGTGCCTTTGCCCCACACGGTGATCTGGGCGGAAAACGCCTGGGACATGAACGGCCCCGGGTGGGTGCCCACAACACCCGCGGGCAGCATCGGCAGCACGTGCTGGCCCAGGTAGACGTTTGGCTTCGGCATCGCCTCGCGGATGCCGTTGGCCAGCATCACCCGCGATCCGGCGTACGCCTCCTCCGCGGGCTGGAACACGGCGACCAGGGTGCCGCGCCAGCAGTCGCGGTTGGCGGCGAAAGCTTCCAGCGCTCCGAGCACGCCCATGATGTGGAAGTCGTGCCCGCAGGCGTGGGCGACGTGCTCCTCGCGGCCGCTGACAGCGTCCACCTGCGTGGCGGTGGAGGCGTACGGCTTGCCGGAGCGCTCCTGCACCGGCAGCCCGTCGATGTCCGCGCGGATGGCCACCACCGGGCCGGGCCCGTTGTCCAGCACGCACACCGTGCCCGTTTCGCCCACCTGCGTGTGCGGCAGCTGCAGCGCGTCCAGCCGGGAGCGGATCTTCGAGGCCGTCTGCAGCTCTTGCAGCGACAGCTCGGGATGCTGGTGGAACCAGACGTAAAGTTCCTCGCGAGCCTCGCGCGTGGCGGCCAGCGATCCGACGAGCTGTGCAAGGGCGGTATCCATGCAGGGCAGTCTATGGGGTCTTGAGTCTCTGGCGGGTTGGTGGGGCGCTGAACGTGCCCGTCGATAAGCGATTTGCTCATTGGCGCAGGAAAGCGGTAAGTTACCCCCTCGGACTTGCGCGCCGACGCTTCGGCGTGCGCAAGCCGAAGTACATTTGAACATCCAACTTTGTTGCAGGCCCCCCGCCATGATGCGGACCGCGTGCAAGGGAGGCGGCGAGCGGCCCGCGCTATTGAGTGCGGGCAGCGTGAGTAGCCCCCGACAGACCATGCGGAAAACGCGACCCGAAACGCCTCAGCGTTACAGGTCACCCGGTGGATGGGAACCGCAACGAGAAAGGTAACGGTCACCACAATGACCATGACTGATCCGATCGCGGACATGCTGTCGCGCGTGCGCAACGCAGCAAATGCGCAGCACGACGCCGTGTCTATGCCTTCGTCCAAGATCAAGGTGAACATCGCCGAGATCTTGAAGCAGGAAGGCTACATCGAAGATTACAAAGTTGAGGACGAGAAGGTCGGCAAGTCGCTGACGCTCAACCTCAAGTACGGCCCGACCCGCGAGTCTTCCATCGCTGGTCTGCGCCGCGTGTCCAAGCCGGGCCTGCGCGTGTACGCGAAGTCCAACGACCTGCCTCAGGTGCTCGGTGGCCTGGGCGTGGCAATCATCTCCACGTCCCACGGTCTGCTCACCGACCGCCAGGCTCAAGAGAAGGGTGTAGGCGGGGAAGTCCTCGCTTACGTCTGGTAAAGGGAGGTTGAAAGACTTATGTCTCGTGTAGGTAATGCACCCATCGCAATCCCGAACAACGTCGAGGTGAAGATCGACGGCCAGCACGTCGAGGTCAAGGGCCCGAAGGGCACCAAGGACCTGGATATGCCGGCACCGATCACCGCTTCCGTCGAGGACAACCAGATCCTGGTGGCTCGTCCGGACGACCACCGTGACAACCGTTCGCTGCATGGCCTGACCCGCTCCCTGATCAACAACATGGTCGTGGGCGTGACCGAGGGCTACAAGATCAACATGGAGATCTTCGGCGTCGGCTACCGCGTCCAGCAGAAGGGCAAGAACCTCGAGTTCTCCCTCGGCTACTCGCACCCGATCCTGATCGAGGCGCCGGAAGGCATCACGTTCTCCGTCGACGGCAACACCAAGTTGGCCATCGAAGGTTCCGATAAGCAGCAGGTTGGCCAGATTGCGGCAAACATCCGCCGTCTGCGTAAGGATGACCCGTACAAGGGTAAGGGCATCCGTTACGCCGGCGAGCAGGTCCGCCGCAAGGTCGGAAAGACGGGTAAGTAATCATGAGCAATACTGCAGAGAACACCAAGCGCACCCCGGTTGGCAAGGACATCTCGTCCCGCCGCCGCGAGGCACGCGCACGTCGCCACAACCGCATCCGCAAGACGCTGCGCGGCACCCCGGAGACCCCGCGTCTCGTTGTGCACCGCTCCTCGCGTCACATCCACGTCCAGGTCATCGACGACCTCGCAGGCCACACCCTGGTCTCCGCGTCGTCCATCGAGCCGGACGTGCGCAACCTGGAGGGCGACAAGAAGGAAAAGGCTGCCAAGGTTGGCCAGCTCGTCGCTGAGCGCGCCAAGGCTGCAGGCATCGAAGCAATCGTCTTCGACCGCGGCGGCTACAAGTACCACGGCCGTGTCGCGGCCCTGGCCGAAGCAGCTCGTGAAGGTGGTCTGAAGTTCTAATGATCACCGCAAACATCACCATCAACGGAAGGATCGCGTAATGGCCGAACGTGAACGGCGTGACGGCGGGCGCTCCGCCGACAACCAGAACAACAACGACCGCAACGACCGCAACGATCATGGCAACCGTGGTGGCCGCGGCCGCCGCGACGACCGTCGCAACAACCAGAACGACGAGCGCGACAAGTACATCGAGCGCGTCATCACCATCAACCGCGTTGCCAAGACCGTCAAGGGCGGCCGCAACATGTCCTTCACCGCACTCGTCGTCGTCGGCGACGGTGAGGGCATGGTCGGCGTCGGCTACGGCAAGGCGAAGGAAGTTCCCGCCGCAATCCAGAAGGGTGCAGAGGAAGCACGCAAGAACTTCTTCCGCGTCCCGATGATCGGCGGCACCATTCCTCACCCGGTCCAGGCAGAAGAGGCTGCGGGCATCGTCATGCTCCGCCCGGCTGCTCCGGGTACCGGTGTCATCGCCGGCGGCGCTGTCCGTCCGGTGCTCGAGTGCGCTGGTATTCAGGACATCCTGGCCAAGTCCCTTGGCTCGGACAATGCCCTGAACGTGGTCCAGGCAACCGTCGCAGGCCTGAAGCAGCTTGTCCGCCCCGAAGAGGTGGCTGCCAAGCGCGGCAAGTCCGTCGAGGAAGTTGCACCGGCTCGTATGCTGCGCGCACGCGCAGGACAGGAGGCCTAAGCACCATGGCACTGAAGATTACGCTGCACCACGGCAAGGTTGGCGAGAAGCCGACCACCCGTAAGAACCTCGAGGCTCTCGGCCTGCGCAAGATCGGCCAGTCCGTCGTGAAGAAGGACAACGCTGCGACCCGCGGCCAGATCCTCAAGGTGCGCCACCTCGTCACCGTTGAAGAAGTTGCAGGGGAGTAGATACAACATGGCTGACATCATCAAGCTCCATGATCTGCGCCCGGCAGAGGGCGCAAACAAGGCCAAGACCCGCGTCGGTCGCGGTGAGGCCTCCAAGGGCAAGACCGCCGGCCGCGGTACCAAGGGCACCAAGGCTCGCAAGCAGGTTTCCGCTGCTTTCGAGGGTGGCCAGATGCCGCTGCACATGCGTCTGCCGAAGCTGAAGGGCTTCAAGAACCCGAACCGCGTCGAGTACCAGGTGGTCAACGTCGCGGATCTGGCTGAGGCCTTCCCGCAGGGCGGCGACATCGCCATCGCCGACATCGTTGCCAAGGGCCTCGTTCGCCCGAAGCAGCCGGTGAAGGTGCTGGCAGAGGGCGACATCAACGTCGCGCTCAACGTCACCGCGAACAAGTTCTCCAAGTCCGCTGAGGAGAAGATCAAGGCCGCTGGCGGTTCCGCCAACGTCGTTGAGTTCTCCAAGCGTGCATAGGAGCGCTTAGCTTTACGACGAACCCCCGCCCCGGACATTCCCGTCCAGGGCGGGGGTTTCGCCGTTGGTGGGGAGGGCGTCCTGACACATCGCGGCGGCCGTTTGCGCCGACCTGTGTTTTTGGGCGCGCTCTGACGGATTCCGCCGCGAAGTGTCGGGGGAGCGTGGGGGATTTGTTCACTCGCGCAGTCGGTCCGAGTGAACAAATACCTAGTTGGGTGGGCAATGTGTTCATTTTGCGCAGGTCGGTGAAATCGACGGGCGGATCTGTTCATCGGCCGGTGAATCAATTTAGGCGGGGGATCCGTCCCCGCCCGCCACCTCTGACACATCACGGCAGCCGGTTGTGCCGACCTGGGCCGATAGGTCCCGCCTGACGGATTCCGCCACCATGCGTCAGTCCGAGCGCCTGGGAGGAGACTGGGAGTCGCGCCGTAACCGAACCTGAAATATCAACTTTCCACCGGGTGCTGTTAGTGTAGTGGGGTCAAAAGACCGCCCCGCCGGTTTTCGCGTGCCCGCGAAACCTGGGCGAGGAGTCGAATGTCCACTACCTCCCGCCCGTGGCGCGGCGGGGGCCAGGAGGCTTTGTGTCCGCTATTGCTCAGGCGTTCAAGGACCCGGATCTACGCAAGAAGATCCTGATCACCCTTGCGCTGATGTTTCTGTACCGCGTCGGCTGCCAGATCCCCACTCCGGGCGTGGATTACGGGCTGATTAACTCCCGCCTGGAGGAAATCTCCCAGGGCGACCAGGCGACGATGTTCTCCATCATCGGATTGTTCTCCGGTGGTGCGCTGCTGCAGCTTTCCATCTTCGCCATCGGCATCATGCCGTACATTACGGCCTCGATTATCGTGCAGCTGCTCACCGTGGTGATCCCGAAGTTCGAGGAGCTGAAGAAGGAAGGCCAGTCCGGCCAGGCGAAGATGACGCAGTACACCCGCTACCTCACGGTGGCGCTGGCGCTGCTGCAGTCCGCCGGCATCGTCGCGCTGGCGGACCGCGAGCAGCTGCTCGGCCAGGGTATGCCGGTGCTGATCGAGGACCGCAACATCTGGACGCTGCTGATGATGATCATCGTCATGACCTCCGGTGCGGTGCTCATCATGTGGCTCGGCGAGATCATCACGGAAAAGGGCGTCGGTAACGGCATGTCCCTGCTCATCTTCGCGGGCATCGCCACCCAGATCCCGTCCGAGGGCGCGTTCATTCTCCAGCAGTCGGGCGCGGTCACCCTGACCCTGGTTGTCCTGGCGCTGATTGCGCTCGTCGTCGGCATCGTGTTCATCGAGCAGGGCCAGCGCCGCATTCCGGTGCAGTACGCCAAGCGCATGGTGGGCCGCCGCCAGTACGGCGGTTCCTCCACCTACCTGCCGCTGAAGGTGAACCAGGCGGGCGTGATCCCGGTGATCTTCGCCTCCTCGCTGATGTACGTGCCGGTGCTGATCACCCAGATCGTCACCATGAACAACCAGACCCCGCCGGACAACTGGTGGATGAACCACGTGATGGCGTGGCTGCAGAACCCGGGTTCCTGGCAGTACATCCTCACCTACGTGGTGCTGATCATCTTCTTCTCCTACTTCTACGTCTCCATTCAGTACGACCCGGTGGACCAGGCGGAGAACATGAAGAAGTACGGCGGTTTCATCCCCGGTATCCGTCCGGGTCGCCCGACCGCGGAGTACCTGGCGTTTGTGATGAACCGTTTGCTGTTTGTCGGCGCCATCTACCTCGCCGCGATCGCTGTTCTGCCGAACCTGGCTATGGACGCCGGCATCACCGGCTCCGGCCGTATGGGCATGAGCGCGTTCGGCGGCACCGCCATCCTGATTATGGTTTCCGTGGCCCTGACCACGGTCAAGCAAATTGAATCCCAGCTCCTGCAATCCAACTACGAAGGACTTCTGCGATAATGCGTCTCGTTCTCCTTGGCCCTCCCGGTGCCGGCAAGGGCACCCAAGCCGCGATTCTCTCCGAGAAGCTCGGTGTGCCGCACATCTCCACGGGCGATCTGTTCCGCGCCAACATCGGCGAGGGCACCCCGCTCGGCGTTGAGGCGAAAAGCTACATCGACGCCGGCAAGCTCGTGCCCACCGACGTCACCGCGCGCATGGTGGAAGACCGCCTGAATCAGGACGACGCGAAGGACGGCTTCCTGCTGGACGGCTTCCCGCGCACTGTGGAGCAGGCTGAGATCCTCACCGAGCTGCTGAGCAAGAAGGGCGAGAAGCTCGACGGCGTGCTCAACTTTGTCGTCGACGAGGACGTTGTGGTCGAGCGCATGCTCGCCCGCGGCCGCGCGGACGACAACGAGGAAACCATCCGCACCCGTCTCGGCGTCTACCGCGACGAGACCGCCCCGCTGATCCAGCACTACGGTGACCAGATCATCTCCATCGACGCCGTGGGCGACGTCGACGAGATCAACCAGCGCGCCATGGAGGCGCTGGGCAAGTAGCCCACGTAGCGTGAAGGCCGGTGTGTTTGCACCGGCCTTTCGCATTTCGCTTATCGACGAACCAAAGGACCACCACGCAATGGTTTTCAGGAAACGCAAGATCGCGGCCAAGACGCCGGAGGAACTCGACGCCATGGAGGCCGCCGGGCGCATCGTCGGCACCGCCCTGCAGGAGGTCCGCGCAGCCGCCAAGCCAGGCACCACCACGCTCGACCTGGACAAGGTCGCCGAGACGGTCATCCGCGACCACGGCGCCATCCCGACGTTTTTGGGCTACCAGGGCTTCACCGGCTCTATCTGCGCGTCGGTGAATGAGGTGGTCGTGCACGGGATTCCGTCGAAAAGCATTGTGCTCGAAGAAGGCGACCTGGTCTCCATCGACTGCGGCGCCACCCTCGAAGGCTGGGTGGGCGACAGTGCCTGGTCGTTCGGCATCGGCGAGTTGGCTCCGGAGGTGGACGCCCTCAACCGCGCGACCGAGTGGGTGCTGGCGGAAGGCCTCAAGGCGATGGTGCCGGGCAACAAGCTCACCGACGTCTCCCACGCGCTCGAGCTGTCCACCTACGCGGCTGAGGAGCGTTTCGGCGTTGAGCTGGGCATCGTCGACGGCTACGGAGGCCACGGCATCGGCCACACCATGCACGAAGAGCCGTACCTGGCCAACGAGGGCAAGCCGAACCGCGGTCCCGTCATCCAGGACGGATCCGTGCTGGCCATCGAGCCGATGCTGATCCTCGGCGGGGAAGTGGACACCGAGGTACTGGAGGACGAATGGACCGTGGTGTCCGTGGACCGCGCACCCGCCGCGCACTGGGAGCATACCGTCGCGGCGACCGCAGGCGGCCCGAGAATTCTTACGCCGCGCGTGTAGTTTTCTGGCGCGTTGTGGTGCGTTTGATGACAGGGAGGTTATACTTCCGCCATGTCTTACCGTCCCCGCCACGCAAAGCAGTCGCCGCTGAAGCGACGCGCAACCACGTTCGCTGCCGGCCTCGGTGTCGTCGCCTCCCTGGCAGCACCGGTTTCCGCCCAGGCCGCGCCCGCGCAGAACCCGGTTGCCATGTCCAGCTTGGACTCGCTGTCCAACCAGGCGACCACCTCCTTCAGCAATCTGGATAAGTCCGCGCGCGACGCCGCGTGGAACATCCGCAACGGCCTGCGCCAGCAGGCTGACGCACTGGCCGCCATCGACCCGCAGTTGCCGGCGAAGGCGAAGCAGCGCATCGATGAGATCCTCGAGACGTTCTTCCCGGGCCTGATCGCTGAGAAGACCCCGAAGCCGGCACCGGCCCCCGCACCGAAGCCCGAGCCGGCGCCAGCTCCGGCACCGGCCCCGGCACCTGCGCCGCGTACCTCCCCGTGCCCGGCGGACGCGAAGGCCTGCGTGGACCTGACCAACCAGAAGTCCTGGCTGCAGAACAACGGCGAGATCTACTACGGCCCGGTGCAGATCAGCTCCGGCCGCCCGGGTCAGGACACCCCGAAGGGCACGCACTACGTCAACCGGAAGGTCAAGGACGAGATCTCCTACGAGTTCAACAACGCTCCGATGCCGTACTCCGTGTACTTCACCAACAACGGCATCGCGTTCCACCAGGATGATCCGTACGTGCCGTCTGCGGGCTGCATCCACCTTTACCGCGCGGACGCGCAGCGGTACTTCAACGACCTGCAGATCGGCGACAAGGTCTACGTGTTCTAGCACGTGCCCGCGATGAGCCCCGGCTAGCGCTGGGGCTTTTTGCGTTTTCGCAGGTAAATGGCTAATGTAGTCCAGCGGTGTTTGTGCAACCTTGCGCAGGCCCCGCATGTAACCGGTAAATACGTCTGCTGCCTGCACTTTCAGGCGGCGTAGGAAGTGGAGTGTATGGCGAAAGAAGGCGCAATCGAGGTTGAGGGCCGCATTGTCGAGCCCCTGAAGAACGCGATGTTCCGGGTCGAACTGGACAACGGGCACGAGGTTCTCGCCCACATCAGTGGCAAGATGCGCCAGCACTACATCCGCATCCTCCCGGAGGACCGTGTCGTGGTGGAACTTTCCCCCTACGACCTGGACCGCGGGCGTATCACTTACCGCTACAAGTAAGCATTTCAGCCTTCTCACCCAGATCCGTCCCGGTGGCGGATCGTGCACCTCTGGCCACGGTGGCTGGAGCCGCGCGTAACCACAACCCACTCTCCGGCACGGCCCGGACAAAGCGTTGTTTGGCGTGGACGGGTGGGGAGAAAACCACCGTAACAACCCGAAAGGCACGTACCTCATGGCACGTCTAGCTGGTGTGGATCTCCCGCGCAACAAGCGCATGGAGATCGCACTCACCTACATCTATGGCATCGGTGCAACCCGAGCCAAGGAACTGCTCGAGAAGACCGGCATTTCTCCGGACCTGCGTACGGACAATCTGTCCGACGATCAGCTCGCCGCTCTGCGCGACGCGATCGAGTCCTCCTACACCGTAGAGGGCGATCTGCGCCGCGAGGTGCAGGCAGATATCCGCCGCAAGATTGAAATCGGCTCCTACCAGGGCATGCGCCACCGTCGTGGCCTGCCCGTCCGCGGCCAGCGCACAAAGACCAACGCGCGCACCCGCAAGGGCCCGAAGAAGACCATCGCAGGAAAGAAGAAGTAACCTATGGCTCCTCAGACTCGTTCCGGTGCGCGTCGCGGACGCCGCACCGTCAAGAAGAACGTGGCCGCTGGCCACGCGTACATCAAGTCCACCTTCAACAACACCATCGTGTCCA
>ERZ1031273.513-NODE-513-length-12357-cov-7.737360_pt1 | contig 12357 bp, 9 predicted proteins | sample MGYA00516575_ERZ1031273 | MGnify/ENA primary metagenome ERZ1031273 (study PRJEB33718, sample SAMN03159816) | human skin metagenome | collected 2014-02-25 | study: EMG produced TPA metagenomics assembly of the PRJNA266117 data set (Human skin bacterial metagenome... | reverse complement strand
ATCTACACGTAAGGAGTCGTCGGCAGCGTCAGATGTGTATAAGAGACAGGAACGATGAAGGAAAAACTCGCTGAACTGGTCAAAGAGCTGGCAGTGGTGCACGGCAAGGTGACCCTGTCTTCGGGCAAGGAGGCGGACTACTACGTGGATCTGCGCCGCGCGACGCTGCACCACGAGGCCAGCCCGCTGATCGGCAAGCTGCTGCGCGAGCTCACCGACGACTTGGACTTCGACGCCGTCGGCGGCCTCACCCTGGGCGCCGACCCGGTGGCAACCGCCGTCATGCACGCCCCCGGCCGCCCGATCGACTCCTTCGTGGTGCGCAAGGAGGCCAAGAAGCACGGTATGCAGCGCCGCATCGAGGGCCCGTCCATCAAGGGCAAGCGCGTGCTGGTGGTCGAGGACACCACCACCACGGGCAACTCGCCGCTCACCGCCGTCGAAGCCTGCCGTGAGGAGGGCGCCGAGGTGGTCGCCGTGGCCACCGTCGTCGACCGCGCGACCGGCGCCGATAAGGTGCTCCGCGATGCCGGCCTGGAGTACCGCTTCCTCCTCGGACTCGAAGACCTCGGCCTTGCCTAATTCGCCTGCCGACGAGCTCCGCGGCCCCACCGAATGGAACGAAGGCCGCCACGGCGTCGGCCCCTGGGAAGGCCAGTGGCCCGACGACCCCCGTTTGGACCCGGAGTTCCTCCGCGACGGGGACCGCCGCAACGTCGTCGACGCGTACCGCTACTGGTCGCTGGATGCGGTCGTGGCCGACCTGGACCAGCGCCGGCACCCGTTCCACGTGGCCATCGAGAACTTCGAAAACGACATGAACATCGGCACCGTGGTGCGCACCGCCAACGCGTTTTTGGCCCGCGAGGTGCATATCGTCGGGCGCAAGCGGTGGAACCGGCGCGGCGCGATGGTCACGGACCGCTACCAGCACATCCGCCACCACGAAACGGTCGCCGACCTCATGGAATGGGCCGCCGCGGAGGGCATCCCGGTGGTCGCCATCGACAACACCCCCGGCTCCGTGCCGCTCGAGACCGCCGAGCTGCCCCGCGAGTGCGTCCTGCTGTTCGGCCAGGAGGGCCCCGGCGTGACCGAAGCGGCCCAGGAGGCGTCGGTGATGACCTGCTCGATCGCCCAGTTCGGCTCCACCCGCTCCATCAACGCTGGTGTGGCGGCCGGCATCGCGATGCACGCCTGGGTCCGTCAGCACGCGGACCTCTCCCAGGCGTGGTAGCCGAGGGGCGGCCGGCCCCGGTTTTGTACGAATTTACATGCACCAAAACTTATAATCTTCTGACCTGCACGTTCGAAATTGAACAACCGTCCCAATTGTCGATTTGTGCATGTTTCGTTTAGCTGGCCCGCCGCCAGACCCAACCGAACCCCCACAACCCGCCGGAACCGGTGAAACGAAACCGGCCACTCTGGCAATATAGGTACGAACCGTTTGAACTTGAGGAGTCCCCCTGTGCCGGAAACGTGGGCGCACCGCGCCGACCTGGCTGAATCTGCCGTAAATGAACGCCACGCGCAAAAGCTTTGGGGCCTGCCCAAGACGAATCTGGCGGTGGTGGCGTGGCCGCCGGGCCCGAAGGACCGCCTGTTTTGGCACTGGCACTACTGGTGGCAGGCCCAGTACCTGGACTGCCAGGTCGACGCCGCCGCCCGCCGGGAGACGAAATCGCGCCGCCGCCGGATCGCGGACACGCTGCGCGGGGTGCAGCGCCGCAACCGCGGCAAGCTGCTGACCAACGTCCACTACGACGACAAGGCGTGGCTGGCCCTGGCGTGGAACCGCGCGACCCGCATTGGCGGGATCAGGCGCAACCGACACCTGGATGACCTGGAGTTTGACCTGCTCGCGGGCATCGATCCGGTCACGGGCGTGCTGCCGTGGCGAAGCGGCGAGACGTTCTACAACGTGCCGTCGAACGCCACCGCGGCGCTGCTTTTCGCCCGCACCGGCCGCCTGGATAAGGCGCGCGAGATTGTGGACTGGATCTTCGACAACCTGGTGCGTGAGGACGGTCTGCTTGACGACGGCATCCGGATGCGCATGAGCGGACCGGAGGTCGTCGATAAGGTGTACACCTACAACCAGGGCACCGCCCTCGGCGCGAGCCTCGAGATCGCACTCGCGCTGCGCGAAGACGTCGGCCTGGCGCACGACGAGCAGATCGACTCCTTCGTCTACTCGGAGCGCGCGGACGCGTCGATGTTCTACATCACCCACATCCGCGCGATTGTGCAGGCGATTGCGCTGCACCTGGCCACCCCGCAGGGCGTGCTGCTGAGCCCGCCGGAGGAGTCCGGGGAGGGCGACGGCGGCCTGTTCAAGGGCATTCTCGCGCGCTACCTGGCCGAGGTTGCCCTGCGGCTGCCGGAGGATTCGAAGGAGAACGTCGCCACCCGCAAGATCGCGGCGCGGCTGGTCATGCAGTCGGCGGAGTCGCTGTGGTCGCACCGCCTGGAGGTCGACGGTTTGCCGGTGTTCGCCGCGGAGTGGGCCCAGGATGCGAAGTTGCCGCACAACTACGGGCTCGGGCCTTCGTCGATAAGCGAGGCGGTGGGGCTCGTGCGTATCGACGAGCGCGACCTGTCCGTCCAACTTTCCGGCTGGATGCTGCTGGAGGCGGCGGCGAGGGTGGCTGCAGCGCAGGCGTAAAAGGGGCATACTGGGGGCGTAACTGCAACCCCTAGCAGGAGGATTTCCATGCCCATCGCAACCCCCGAGGTCTACAACCAGATGCTGGACACCGCCAAGAAGGGCGGCTTCGCGTTCCCGGCGATCAACTGCACCTCCTCGGAGACCATCAACGCGGCAATCAAGGGTTTCGCCGAGGCGGAGTCTGACGGCATCATCCAGTTCTCCACCGGCGGCGCCGAGTTCGGCTCCGGCCTGGGCGTGAAGAACAAGGTTGCGGGCGCGAAGGCGCTGGCGGCGTTCGCGCACGAGGTGGCGCAGCACTACGACGTCAACATCGCCCTGCACACCGACCACTGCCAGAAGGAGGTGCTGGACGACTACGTCCGTCCGCTCATCGCCATCTCCCAGGAGCGTGTGGACCGCGGCGAGCTGCCGCTGTTCCAGTCCCACATGTGGGACGGCTCCGCTGTGCCGATCGACGAGAACCTCGAGATCGCCCAGGAGCTCCTGGCCAAGGCCCACGCGGCGAACATCATCCTCGAGGTGGAGATCGGCGTCGTCGGCGGCGAGGAGGACGGCGTCGAGGCTCGCGCCGGCTCGAACCTGTACACCAACGAAGCCGATTTTGAGAAGACCGTCGATGCGCTGGGCACCGGCGAGAACGGCCGCTACCTGCTGGCTGCCACCTTCGGCAACGTCCACGGCGTGTACAAGCCGGGCAACGTGAAGCTGCGCCCGGAGGTCCTGGATATGGGCCAGAAGGTCGCCGCCCGCAAGCTCGGCCTGGACGAGGGCGCCCAGCCGTTCGACTTCGTCTTCCACGGCGGCTCTGGCTCCGAGAAGGAGAAGATCGAGGAATCCCTGCGCTACGGCGTGATCAAGATGAACGTGGACACCGACACCCAGTACGCGTTCACCCGCCCGGTCGCGGCGCACATGTTCTCCAACTACGACGGTGTGCTCAAGATCGACGGCGAGGTGGGCAACAAGAAGACCTACGACCCGCGCTCTTACCTGAAGAAGGCCGAGCAGGCCATGTCCGAGCGCGTCATCGAGGCGTGCCAGGACCTCCACTCCGTGGGCAAGTCCGTGTCCAAGTAAGCATTTGCTTCTCGACGAACCTCCGGCCATCCCCGGAGGTTTTCCTTTTGCCCTGTTTCGGTCCACTCCGATCGATTCCCCTCCCGCCTAGACTGTCTAACCATGGCGAAACAGAGGATGGGTACGCGAGAGCGTCTTCAGCTGGTGGACAAGTCGGTGCAGGCGCGCCTGAAACGCGTGCGCAAGCGTCTGCTCCCGATCCTGCAGATCGGCCTCGCGGCCGGACTGGCGTACTTCCTGGCACGCGACGTCGCCGGACACCCGCGCCCGTTCTTCGCACCGATCAGCGTGGTCATCATCATCGGCATGACGGGCGGGGACCGAGTGTCCAAATCTGTGGATATGGCGCTCGGCTGCATCCTTGGTGTGCTGGTTGGCGACCTCATCTTTTACCGGCTCGGCGACGGCGGCTGGCAGATCGCCGTGATCGTCGCTGGTTCGCTGCTTATTGCGTCGTTTTTCTCCAGTTCGATCCTGGTGAACAACCAGGCCGCGATCGGCGCGATCCTAATCGCCACGATCATGCCGCCGGGCGCGGAGGTTACGGGTATCGACCGCACCGTGGACGCGATCATCGGCTGCCTGGTCGCCTTGGCTACTATCGCGCTGATCCCCCAGGCACCGATGCAGTCGGCCCGCGCGGAGGTGTCCAAGGTGTTGGGCATCATGTCGTCGGTGCTCGACGACGTCTCCGATGGACTCCGCGACAAGGACCCCGCCAGCATCGACGAGGCCCTCGACCTCATCCGCGGCACCCAAACCGGCATCGACGACCTCGCCGCCGCCATCAAGGCCGGCCAGGAAACGTCGCTGGTCTCGCCGTTTCTGTGGGGTACGCGCCGCTACATCAATTCCCTCGCGCGCGTGATCCCGCCCGTCGACAATGCGGTGCGCACGACTCGCGTGCTGGCGCGCAGGGCGGGCGTGCTTGCCGACGACAACGATTCCGCCACCCCCGCCCAAATCGAGCTCCTGGACACCCTTTCCCAGGTGTGCCTGGAACTTTCCGAGGTCTACGACGTCAACTCCCGCGTCGCCCAGGCCACCGTGATCCCGCAATGCGTCAACGAGCTGCGCCAGGCCGCTCAGGAGGCCGGCATGGACGTCATCCCGGAGAACGGCGTGCTGTCCGCGTACGCCATCTTGGCACAGACACGCTCACTGATCGTGGACCTGTTGATGGTGTGCGGCATGTCCCACGAGTCGGCGCTCGCGGCGCTTGCACCCACCTCGCAGACGCCGAAGGTCGAACCGGAATCGTTCGACTTCGACTAGCGGGCGTTGGGTTTGGCAGCCCAAACCAACCCGCACAGCGAAAACCCCGGCTGGGAGGAAAACCCAGCCGGGGTTTGAGGCGCTTAGCGCGTAGTGTTTAGCGCTTGTTGATGTCGCCCTCGACATCGCCCTCGACGACGCCGTCGGTCTCGAAGCGCTCCTTGCGGACCTCCTCGGAGACACGCTCGGTGTCGCGGACGGTGTCCTTCTCCAGGGAAACCTTCTCCACCGGGACGGACTCCTTGGAAACGTTCACGCGGTCCTCGGAGAGGGTGACGGATGCTTCCTGCTCGCCGATGTTGCCGTCGTAGTTGGCGCGGTCAGCGTCGGTGATCGGCTCGCGGACGACGCGGACCTCTTCGCGCTCAACCGGGACCTCGACGGTCTCGGTCTCGTTCACGACGTACTTGCGCAGGCGGACCTGGCCGGTCTCGACACGGTCCTTGGAGACGTTCAGCTGCTCCTCGGAGCGGATGATCTCGCCGTTGTCTGCGACGTCGCGGCGGTCAGCGTCGGCAACGTCGCGGCGCTCGGTGTCAACATCGGTCTCGACGTTGCGCTCGCCGGCAGCGTAGCCAGCACCTGCAGCACCTGCTGCGCCCGCACCAGCAGCGCCGGTCTCTGCGAAGCGGTTACCAGTCTCGTAGGTGGTCACGTCCTGGGTGTTCTCCAGGCCGTAGTGGCGGTAGAACGCGTCCTGGTCCTCGGTGGTGAGGTGGCCGTTCTCGTCCAGGTCCGGTGCGTCCTCGATGCGCTCCTTCGGGAATGCGAGGTGCAGCTCGCCGTCGCGCAGGGTGTGGCCGCGCAGCGGGACGATGGAGTCGCCGCCACCGAAGAGACCGTGGTTGACGGAAACGAAGTCCGGCTGGCCGGTGGTGTCGTTGACGTAAACGTCCTTGACGCCGCCAACCTTGTCGCCGTCGACGTCGTATGCGGTTGCGTTTGCGAGGTCCTCGATGCGGTTGAAGTCAGCCATGATTTCTCCTTAAAGGTTTTGGCTAGTAAATTTATTTTGCTACCGCGGTTTCCGTCTGGAGCGGTCCTTGCGGGAACAAAAACGAATGTAGGGAAGAGTTCCACGGCGCGTTTGGACGTCCGTTCAAAACCGCGGTTAGAACAAAAATTCGAGCGACAAACCCGCCCACTTCAGGTAGCCCTAGTCACACCCCTTTGACGTGGGCCTTTGCCTATCGACGCCACGTAAACCGCCAAAACCTACAACAAGGCTCAGTACCGGCGAGGTAACGAAACGCTAACCAAACGCCACAAAATTCCCACTGTGAGATAACTCACATTCTAGAATGTAGCCCTCGCGGACGCTCTGGATGTCGCGCAGATGGCGGTAGAACGTGACGCGGGTGACGGGGCGGGGGCGACGGATGCCGTCGATAAGCACGGCGATTTCCTCGCCCCCTGATTGCAGCGCGCGGCCTGCGAGGACCCGGGAGGCGTCGGTGCGGCGCACGGGCTGTCGCCGTAGGAAGCGGCGCGTGGGCACAAGCGGGCTGACAAACGGCACCGCGACCAGCCCGGGCGCGTCGACGGTGGGCACGAGCCGCGCACCAAACTCGCCGCCGCCGACGAGTACCTCGGAGTCCACCACAACTTCGCCCACGTACGGCGCGGAGCCGTCGCCAGTAAACAGCTCGGCGGAACCCGCGACCACCTCGCCGAAGTCCGTGCGTATGCAGGGCATCGGCCGCACCGCCCCCTCGACAGCGAGCGCCGCATCGCCGGCTCCCCACATCACAGCCGCGGGCGATTGCCTATCGACGGGCACGTACCCGACCTCCACCCACATCACATCCGCCCGCATCAGGCGGGTGAGCACGAGCCCCAAGGCGCGGTCGTCGCCGGAGACCACCACGCGCACCGGCTCGGAGGGCCGCTGCGGCGCAAACGATGGTTCGCCCAGGTGTGAGACGCTGGGGCTGGCCTGGATCTCATCCAGCGACGGCGTGGGGTCCTCCGGCAACACCTCGCGCGCGATATCCGTCAGAAACTTCAGGTCCCGCTGGCTGGGGTGCTGCGGAAGGTCGAAGCGCTGGGCGCCGGGGATGACGGGCGCGTCGCCGCACGCGCAGTGGATGAGCCGCATGGCGCTCACGCTACAATATGGCCGTTATTGCGCCATATATAAGGAGTGTGCGATGTCCGCCATCATCATTGTGGGCGCCCAGTGGGGCGACGAGGGCAAAGGCAAAGCGACCGACATCCTCGGCGGCAAGGTCGATTACGTGGTTAAACCCAACGGCGGAAACAACGCGGGCCACACCGTTGTGGTGGGCGGGGAGAAGTACGAACTGAAACTGTTGCCCGCCGGCGTGCTCAGCGAGAACGCCACCCCAATCCTGGGCAACGGCGTGGTGGTGAACCTGGAGGCGCTGTTCGACGAGATCGACGGCTTGGAGGCCCGTGGCGCCAACGCGTCCCGGCTGAAGGTGTCCGCTAACGCGCACCTGGTGGCCCCGTACCACCAGCAGCTGGACCGCGTGCAGGAGCGCTTCCTGGGCAAGCGCGCGATCGGCACCACCGGCCGCGGCATCGGCCCCACCTACGCCGACAAGGTCGCGCGCGTGGGCCTGCGCGTGCAGGACGTCTTTGACGAGTCCATCCTGCGCCAGAAGATCGAGTCCGCCCTAGACGTGAAGAACCAGATGCTGGTGAAGATGTACAACCGCCGCGCGATCTCCGTGGAGGAGACCATGGACTACTTCGGCCGCTACGGCGAGCGTCTCGCGCCCATGGTCATCGATGCGGAGCGTGTGCTTAACGACGCCCTCTCACGCGGCGAGCACGTCCTCATGGAAGGCGGCCAGGCCACGATGTTGGATGTGGACCACGGCACCTACCCGTTTGTCACGTCCTCCAACCCCACCGCCGGTGGTGCCTGCGTCGGCTCGGGCATCGGCCCGACCCGCATCACCGGTGTGCTGGGCATTGTCAAGGCCTACACCACCCGCGTCGGCGCAGGTCCATTCCCCACGGAGCTGTTTGACAAGTGGGGCGAGTTCCTCCAGGTCACCGGAGGCGAGGTGGGTGTGAACACCGGTCGCGTGCGCCGCACCGGCTGGTACGACAGCGTGATCGCCCGCTACGCCTCCCGCGTCAACGGCTTCACGGACCTGTTTTTGACCAAGCTAGACGTGCTCACCGGCATCGGCGAGATCCCCATCTGCGTGGCGTACGACGTGGACGGCAAACGTTTCGACGAAATGCCGCTGACGCAGACCGACTTCCACCACGCCGAGCCGATCTACGAGACCATGCCGGCCTGGGACGAGGACATCACCGAATGCCGCACCTTTGAGGATCTGCCCCAGAAGGCGCAGGACTACGTGCTGCGCCTGGAGGAGCTCTCCGGCGCGCCGATCTCCTACATCGGCGTCGGCCCGGGCCGCGACCAGACCATCGTGCGCCACGACGTGATGGAGCGGTAGGGGGGTTCAGCGCCGTTGGCGGTAGTTGCAAAAGTCTCAGCAACTCCTTGGAGTCGAGCTTCCGGGTCTGTCCAGCATGGTTGGCGACGTCAACGCCCAGCTGCAGCAGCAGATCGGCCTGTTCAACCCGGAGGTTGCAGTCCAGGTGGATGTGATTAACCAGCAGCTGGCTCAGTACGGCACCGATCTCGGTACCGTCGCTGGCGCACTGGCTCTGATCGCGGCTGGCATCCTCGCTGGCACGATCATCTACGACGCGTGTGCTCCGGAGGGCTCCCAGAGCTCCGTGAACGAGCTGCGCCTCGAGGGTTCCTCCGGCAAGACCTACGCCGGTTCCTCCAAGAAGGAGGAGAAGGCGGCGAAGCAGGGTTCTTCTGAGAAGAAGTAGCCTCGGCTAAGCCCAGGTTGGCCCCCGCGCTCCCGCGAGGGAGGGTGGGGGCCTTTGCCTATCGACGCCCCTCCGGCCACCCCCATAAGGGTGAAAAACGCAGCGCTGCGTCACATTCTTACTCGAAATTAAGAACCGTCTCGTTCCGCATCACCTGCAAGTGCCTCCAGGATCTGCGCGCGCACAGTTGCCTTCCAGGAAGTTTTGTGTCCCGAACTTTCTAGCTGCGGTTCTGTATGTGTGGAGGGTTTGCCCGGCTTGGTCGGACGGGATATATGCGCCATTGCCGCCCCTCAGCAGTCTGTTAAGAACGGCGTTTTCCGGACGTTGACCAACTTGTAATGCTTTGATTTTTTCGTCGGGGTGACCGTCGACATTTGGTTGGGCTGTGCTCGACATATGTCAATTTAGTCAACCGCGGACGTGGGTTGACATGCGTAAACATGCATAAAAACGTCATTGCAGTGTCCTTGGAGCGTCCGTACGCTTGCCCATGTTGGCCCCTTATGGACAGTTGCCTAGCTGTACACATGTCTCGGGCTCAGCGTTCTGTTGTTTCAGAGATTCCTCGAAAGGGACTTTTATGAAGAAGAACTACATCGCTCGTCGCCGTGGAACCTCCGTGGCTGCAGCGGCACTGTCGTTTGCGTTGGTTGCGCCGTTTGCGCAGTCGGTGGCTGTTGCTCAGGAAACTCCTGCTGCTGTTGCTGACCAGACTGCCGGCGCTTCCTCAGCAGCCGATCAGAGCGAAACTATTGATGCTGACGCCATCGCAAGCGGGCGTGTTACTAAGGCAGCAAACCTTACTGATGCGCAGGGCGTCGGTAAGGGGCTTATCTCGGGCCACGTGTATATGACGGGGCCGAAGGGTAATCCGGGATCGACCATTGACAACGGCAACATTCCGCTCGATGGTGTCACGGTCTACGCGCAGTTCCAGGACAAGGATGGCTCCTACTCGCCGATTTTCTCCGCTAAGACCCACACCCTGCCAAATGTGGTCGGTGGTAACGGCGGTAAAGGCACGTTCGCTTTCGGAACCGAGGATAAGGGCATTACTTGGACCGACAAGCTGGGCGTTGAGCACACATGGGCTGCTCGTACGGATCAAAAGCACCGCATCTGGGTTGAGCCGTACACCAACGACCGTGGAAACAAGGTCGTAATGTTCCGTCAGGCAAACGGCTTCGTCCCGGGTTCCTTCAATGGTCTCGTTGAAGGTCCCCTTGGTTCGTTCGCCGCTGCGGATGGCAACATCCAGTTGACGGCCGCGTTCTACCAAGAGGTTCCGCCGAACCACGAAACCAGCTGGATGGCAGCCAAGGGTGACAAGCTCGTTGAAGACCCAGAGGGCCCGATCAATTTGGCTTCGACGCAAACAGACGTGCCAAACACTATTTCGGGAACTGTTTGGTTGGAGACCGGTGGCCCTGATAAGGGAATCGTGGCGACTGGCCCAGCGTTCAACAGTGTCGACGAAGCCGCTGACGGCTACACCGTATACGCATCTACCTTGACCAAGGATGGTGCCGCAGCGAACGAAAAGCTGCATGAGCAGTACAAGGACGATCCGAATAAGCTAGCCGAAGAGACGAAGAAGATGCTCGAGGATCACCCCGAGTACATTCTCAAAACCGTCTACGGCAAGACCAATAATAAAGGCGAATACACTCTTCGATTCGGTGAGTACGAGAAGGGACAAATCCGCGAGGACATCCTTAACCCGAACCACGTGTTTGTGTGGGTGGAAGACAAGGACGGTGTAGTTCAGAACGGTTACACCGGCTTCCACACCCCAGTTTTCCAGCGATTTAACGATGGCGGTAACTTCCGCGCTTCCGCCATTCCTGGTGAAAATCAGCTGCCGATCAACTTCAACGGTCTTCCGTTCCAGAACCTGAACTCGCTCTACAACGTCAACTACGCGGTCATGCCGTACACCCCGGTTTCGATTGTTGCTGACTACAACGCCACAGATAAGCCGGCTGCCCCTGGCACGACGGTGACTCCGGAGTTTTCCGGGGACCTGTCACCGCTGGAGTCGAAGGTCGAGTGGCGCGACCAGAAGGGCAAGGTTCTCAAGACCTGCGAGCTTGACCAGTCCAAGGGTATTAAGGCTCAGGTCGCTGCCTGCACCTTCGACATCCCGGAGGATGCAGAGAAGGGCGACTACTTCAACGTAGTCCTGGTTTCTGGTGGTAACGACGTTTCCGCGTGGACCGTCCTGGTCACCAAGGACTCGGACGAGTACGCGCCTGCGTACGAGGACAAGCTTGTAGTCCCGGGCGAAGAGACGAAGTCTTCCCCGGCCTTCACCAAGACTGGTGAGGATGAGGAAGGTAACCCGACTGAAGAGAAGGTCGAGGCTCCTGAGGGTTCGAAGTTCGCGATTTCGGAGGACTTCGAGGTTCCAGAGGGCTACGAGGTCACGATTGAGGAGAACACCGGCGAGATCACGGTGACGTTCCCGGACAAATCCAAGCTGAGTGCGGATACCGTTGAGGAGTTCGAGGTTCCGGTGACGGTGACGTACCCGGATGGTTCCACGGACGACGCTGAGGCGAAGTTCCAGCTGGACACCGATGGCGACGGCAAGTCTGACATTGAGGACACCGACGACGACGGTGACGGCATCCCGGACGACAAGGAAAAGGAAGGCGGCACTAACCCGAAGTCGCCAAACCAGAATCTGGACTTCGAGCCTGTGTACGAGGATGGATCTGGTAAGCCGGGCGAAGATGTGACCGTTCCGGCTCCGACGTTCAATGACAAGGACGGCAACGACACCACGGCGCCGGAGGGCACGAAGTTCGCCCCGGGTGAGGGTGCTCCGGAGGGCGTAACGGTTGATTCGAACACTGGTGAGATCACCGTTCCGGTGCCGAAGGACGCGAACCCGGGTGACAAGATCACGGTTCCAGTTGTGGTGACTTACCCGGACGGCACGAAGGACACCGTTGATGCCACGGTGACGGTCACCGAGAAGGATGACGCAATTTATGACCCGGCCTACGAGGACAAGCTTGTTGTCCCGGGTGAGGAGACGAAGTCTTCCCCGGCCTTCACTGACAAGGAAGGTAAGGACGTAGCGGCTCCTGAGGATTCGAAGTTTGCGATTTCGGAGGATTTCGAGGCTCCGGAGGGCTACGAGGTCACGATTGAGGAGAACACCGGCGAGATCACGGTGACGTTCCCGGACAAATCCAAGCTGAGTGCGGATACCGTTGAGGAGTTCGAGGTTCCGGTGACGGTGACGTACCCGGATGGTTCCACGGACGACGCTGAGGCGAAGTTCCAGCTGGACACCGATGGCGACGGCAAGTCTGACATTGAGGACACCGACGACGACGGTGACGGCATCCCGGACGACAAGGAAAAGGAAGGCGGCACTAACCCGAAGTCGCCAAACCAGAATCTGGACTTCGAGCCTGTGTACGAGGATGGATCTGGTAAGCCGGGCGATGATGTGACGGTTCCGGCTCCGACGTTCAATGACAAGGACG
>ERZ1031273.510-NODE-510-length-12475-cov-7.899034_pt1 | contig 12475 bp, 12 predicted proteins | sample MGYA00516575_ERZ1031273 | MGnify/ENA primary metagenome ERZ1031273 (study PRJEB33718, sample SAMN03159816) | human skin metagenome | collected 2014-02-25 | study: EMG produced TPA metagenomics assembly of the PRJNA266117 data set (Human skin bacterial metagenome... | reverse complement strand
CGAGATCAGCCTCGGTCTCGTGGGCTCGGAGATGTGTATAAGAGACAGGTATATACGTTTGATGTGAAAGGTATATAAGTTTCGAGCGATAGGTATATAAGTTTCAGATGAAAGGTATATAGGTTTGGGGAGAGGCTGCCGGTAGTGACATGAGGGGCGAGTATTGGGTTACCACTCTTTTTCGCTTAGAACGAACAAAGGAACTGCTCCGAATCACAATAAGAAGGGGTGGTTTTGCGTTTCAAGGACGTGTGGCAGACGGCATACAGATATAGAAACGGATTGATTCGGTGGCTCCTCCTTTTAGGAACCACCCTGCTTCTGATGCCGTTAAATGCACAGATACGGCGGCCGCAAAACCGTCCTTATGCGGATTACAGGCACTTTCACTTAGGCTTCCACGTAGGGATGAACGTACAGGATCTTGCCGTATTCAACTCCGGAGCCTCCTTTGGCACCAATCCTGCCCGTTATGGCACTATAGCTATGTACTCGCCCGGATTCAGCGTAGGGATGATCGGTAATTGGTCGCCTGTTATCGGCATTGATATTCGCCTTATTCCCACACTGCACCTCGGGGAACGTGCGCTCACCTACACCACCCTTCCGCGCGAAGAGAATACGCCTCCGGAGCGGTTCGGCTTGAGAAGCAACCTGATTGAAATACCGCTTATGATCAAATACAGCTCCCGAAGGCTGAACAACGTCCGTCCCTATGTAACGGCAGGCTTCTACGGAGCGGTGGAAATTGGGCAAAAGCGAAATCCGGAAGTACTTTTTAAGCCATTCGATTATGGGGTAAAAGTGGGATTGGGATGCGACTTTTACCTACCATACTTCAAACTTTCGCCCGAATTGTGCTTTTCTTTCGGATTCAGCGATGTAGTGGAGCATAATCGCCCTGATATGACTGATGATGTGCGGCTTTACTATACCACCGCATTATCCAAGGCTCTATCCCGAATGATCGTACTCACATTCAACTTCGAATAGCCTTTCTTTTAGGCAAAACAGGCTTATTCTGCCACAAAGTACTATTCGATTAAGCCGTCCCGACGCAGAAGGGCATCAATTCGTGGCTCTCTTCCCCTAAAACGTCGGTACAAATCGGCAGCCTCTTCCGTATCTCCTTTTTCAAGAATCTCTTTTCTGAACCGAGCCGCTACCTCCGATGAAAAGATACCTTTCTCCTTAAAGAGCGAAAAAGCATCTGCCGCCAGCACTTCACTCCATTTGTACCCATAATATCCTGCGGCATATCCGCCGGAAAAGAGGTGTCCAAACGAAGCACTCATCAAGCAACCATCGGGCAAAGCGGGGAAGGCTTGCGCCTGCTTCATAGCTTCCTTTTCTATACGGATCACGTCAGGTTCCATATCCAAATCGAACTCCAAGGAATGGTATCCCATATCGAGAAAAGCAAACGCAAGTTGCCGTTGCGTATCGTATCCGCTGCGGAAGTTGCGCGCTGCCATTACTTTATGCCACAAATCTTCCGGAATGGGAGCATTGGTGCGGTAATGAGCCGCAAAACTATAGATAAATTCCGGTTCGTAAAGCCAATTTTCCATTAACTGACTGGGCAGTTCCACAAAATCGCGCACTACGGAGGTGCCACTCAGGGAAGGAAATGTGGTTTTGGTGAGCAATCCGTGTAGCGCATGCCCGAATTCGTGTAGCAATGTGTGTAGATCTTCAAAATAGAGCAACGCATTACCGGCCTCATCAGGGGGCGTAAAGTTAGCCGCAATCAGTATGTGTGGGCGCTTTTCGCCGTCCTGCTCGCGCAAATTGTTCATCCAAGCTCCGCCACGCTTACCTTGCCGTGCGTACAAATCAACGTACAGCAAACCGAGAAACTCACTTGTTTGCAAGTCAACCACCTCATATACAAGCACTAAAGGATGGTAAACGGGTATATCGTTGCGCTGCGAAAAACGAATATTGTATAGTCGTTCCGCCAGACCGAATACGCCTTGCAGGCATTTTTTTACGGGGAAATAGGCACGCAGCTCCTCACGGTCGTAGTCAAAGTACCGTTTTCGCTCGCACTCAAACAGATAGGGTATATTCCACAGCTCGAGAGGCACCTCGGGGAAATGACGGCTCAGTTGCGCCAATTCAGCGTTGCATTTGGCTCTGGAAGCCTTCTCTAACTCGCAAAGAAAGCTCACAACCTGAGCCGGATCTGAGAGCATTCTGTCCTTAAGGGCAAAATGTGCATACGTTTTGTGCGTCAATAAATTCCCCACGTACGCTCTTTCGTATAATATTTTGTTGATTAAAGAGAGATTGTTATAGATGTTATTTTGATACCCACGTTTCATTCGGGCAAAATAGAACGTTTTCCGCATTGATTCGTCCGGAGCATAGGTAATTACGGCTCGGTAATCCGGTTCGGAAAGTGTGAGGAGATAGTCCGGTTGGTCACATTCATTCTGGCATCTGCGATGAGCGCTTTCAAGCAAGGAGGTGGGCAGAGAGGATGCAACGGGACTTTCATATGGCAAATAATAACGGAATAGCTCTTCGTCTTTACGCACATTTTCGGCAAAAGCAACGCTGCGACGGCTCAAGTAAGCAAACAGATTTTCCAACAGGAAATCTTCACCTAACATATCAACACCACTATCAATAAAAGCATCATACGTCCGTTTCAAAAGGCGCTGCTCTTCTTTACTCAAGCCTTTCTGTTTCGAATAATAAAGGGCATATACTCGTTCGTAAATAGTATGTGAATGCAGCTTGCGCATCCGTAAAGCCGTCAGCTGTTCGGCAAACTGTTCCGCCCATTGGTTCATTTGTTCGGAAGAACGGGTGGCGAGCAAATTGTAAAAAGCGCCGGCAACCGCCTCTACGGCTTCACCACTGTGCTCCAACGGCTCAATGGTATTGGCAAAGGTGGGTTCGTCTTTGCACTGCTCAATTGCCTGCAAAGCGCACTCTTCCCTACGGATTGCCTCAGACATTAGAGAAGCAAAATCCTCATTTTCAAGGTATTGAAAAGGAAAAGCACCAAAAGGTGTATCGGGAGCCAATATAAGTTTTTCGAGTTTTTCTGCTGATTGTGAGCGACTTTGTGCGTTATTTGCCTCCATTTTCTCGTAGTGTTATTTTCGTTTCTGCAACAAAGATAACGCTTCTTTGGGCTGTTTCGCGCACGAAACGAGCCTCCAAATGGGCAAATTGTCTAACAGAGCCCCACGCCGCTAAAGGATGCGCATTGAAACAGAACCACAAGGGTAAATGAATTAATTTGGTTACTTTTGGGGAATGAAACGGAAGTTCGGCAGGGCATCCGTGTAAAACAGCATAGAAACAAGCCATGAAGTACATCATCTGTCCCTACTGCAAACGACGCATTACCGAAGAGGAAATTCGGCGCTATGTGCGTGCGGGGCAACACGTTGCGATGAATTGCCCATATTGCAAACGTCGGTTGGCATTTCGTATCCTTGGCGAAGAACCGCAAGAATGCAACGAATCGGCTGAAAAAGAGACCGTTTCGGGCAAAATATATGCCTATTTACAGGTAATTGAGAATGTTTTTGGCTATGCACAGCGTTTCCCTTTGACGGAAGGGACGCATCGGATTGGACGCTTCAACGATCGATACTCGGAATTGGAGGTGCCTATCCACACAAACGATCCAAGCGTGGATCGCAATCATTGCCTAATAGAAATTAGTTTGGACGATAACGGCAAACCACAGGCAGCTATTTGGGATAACGACAGTATGACAGGAACCTTTATCAATACGCGCGAATTAATGCCAGGCGAACGGCACTTTCTGCGTGATGGTGAGGTGATTACGCTGGGAGCAACTACACTTATTTTTTCGTTTAACGAAAATGACTGAACAAAAAGAACGGCAAAAAACGGCGCTCATTACGGGCGTTACGGGGCAAGATGGAGCGTATTTGAGCGAATACCTCCTATCAAAAGGCTATTTGGTACATGGCATCAAACGGAGATCTTCGCTCTTTAACACGGAAAGAATCGACTCTTTGTATCAAGATCCGCACGTGGCGAACCGAAAATTCTTCCTCCATTACGGCGATCTTACGGATGGACAGAACGTTACGCGGCTTATAGCGGAAATACAACCGGACGAAATTTACAACTTAGCGGCACAAAGTCACGTAAAGGTTAGCTTCGATTTACCGGAATATACGGCAGATGTGGTCGGTTTGGGCGCATTAAGGTTGCTGGAAGCTATACGTTTGCTCGGAATGGAAAAACGGGTGCGCTATTATCAGGCATCCACGAGTGAATTGTTCGGTAAAGTTCAGGAAACGCCTCAGCGTGAAAGCACTCCGTTTTACCCGCGTAGCCCATATGCCTCAGCAAAGCTTTTTGCCTATTGGATAACGGTCAATTACCGCGAAGCATACGGTATGCACGCCAGTAATGGTATTCTGTTTAACCACGAGTCTCCCTTGCGTGGCGAAACCTTCGTTACCCGAAAAATTACACGCTCCGCTGCCCGCATCGCATTTGGTCTACAGAAATGCCTCTGGTTAGGTAATCTTTCTGCACAACGAGATTGGGGGCACGCAAAGGATTATGTACGCTCAATGCATCTTATTTTGCAACAAGCGGAACCGGATGACTATGTGGTAGCTACCGGTGTAGCTGCAACCGTGCGCGATTTTGCCGATAAAGCGTTCCAACGAATCGGATTAGAGATTGATTTTCAGGGAAATGGCGAGGAGGAGCATGCCGTTCTGAACGCTGTAAACGAAGCTCTTTTTGTGGAACGCGTGGGAGAAAATTATCTGAAAGGTATAAAGGAGCGGATCGGGGATACGCTAATCGCGGTTGATCCCGCCTATTTCCGTCCGGCAGAAGTGGAGACGCTGCTGGGAGATGCCCGCAAAGCACACGAAAAACTGCATTGGGCACCCCGCTACTCGTTAGAGGAAATTATCGATGATATGATGCAACATGATGTAGCACTAATGAAACGGGAAGCGTACCTTAATGCCGGTGGATTTCAAATCTGTAACTATTTTGAATAAGCGATGATAGCAAAGGATGCTCGAATTTATGTAGCCGGTCACCGCGGATTAGTGGGTAGTGCCATTCTGCGTCGGCTTCAGTCGGAGGGGTTCAACCGGCTCATCACCGCCACCCATAGCGAGGTGGATTTAGAGGATGCCGTAACGGTACGACAGTTTTTCGATCGGGAACGTCCGGAATATGTATTTCTGGCAGCGGCTTTTGTGGGCGGAATTATGGCGAATAGTCGCATGGGAGCCGATTTCATCAGTCGCAATTTAGCCATTCAACTGAATGTTATGGGTGAAAGTTTCCGCCATAAGGTCAAAAAACTACTATTCTTGGGAAGTAGCTGCATTTATCCGCGCGAAGCGCCACAACCCATCCGCGAGAAAAGCCTACTATCCGCTCCGCTGGAGGAAACCAACGAACCATACGCGATTGCCAAAATTGCCGGATTGAAAATGTGCGAGAGTTTCAATCGTCAATACGGCACCGATTGGTTAGCACTTATGCCTACTAATCTCTATGGTCCATACGATAACTTCGATCTGGAGAGTAGCCATCTACTACCAGCCCTACTGCGTAAGACACACCTTGCCAACTTGCTTCGCAACAAGAAGTTCGATTGGATACGTATGGATATTGAAAAATATCCGGTAAAAGGATTGGATGCACACAAATCAACGGATAAAGAGATTGAAAATAGTCTCGCTTCATACGGAATTACCGGACAAAAATTACTGCTCTGGGGGAGCGGAACCCCACTCAGAGAACTGATGTGGAGCGATGATGCTGCTTCGGCCGCACTATTCGTAATGCAAAACGTATCGATTCGGGAGGATATTGCTGCCGGAGCCTCCTCGCGAAATCGCCACTTCAATGTAGGAACCGGTTGCGAGCACAGCATTGCGCAGATAGCTCAAATGGTACAAAGCACCATTCAATATGATGGAGATGTGGCATTTGATGGTATTCATCCCGACGGGACCCCACGCAAATTACTTGACGTAAGCCGTTTGGCTAATTTGGGGTGGCATGCGGAAACCTCCTTGGAAGTGGGGATCCCGCGTTACTACCGGTGGTATTGTCAACAACGATAAGCAAGAGATGACACGCGAATTAGAAGATATATGCATCGCTCTATTGCAGAGGGAAGTAGTACCGGCAACCGGATGTACTGAGCCGGTTGCGGTAGCGTTGGCAGCAGCAAAGGCTTCGTCTGTACTACAGGAAGCTACAGAACAAGTTGAAGTACTGCTCAGTGGCAATATGCTCAAGAATGCCATGGGCGTGGGGATACCCTCTACCGGTATGATCGGTCTACCCATTGCCGTCGCGTTGGGTATCCTTATCGCCGAGCCGGAGAAAGGATTATCCGTACTTTCGGGCTTTTCCGATCAAATCTTGGCTCAGGCAAAACAGATGGCTGCAAAAGAGCATATGATTGACATAAAGCTCAAAGAGGGCAATGTGGATAAGCTCTATATTGAAGTTCGCCTCAAAGGAGCCACGTCTCATTCGGAAGTAATCATCCAAGGCTCGCATCAAAATATCTGCTATGTAGCACGGAATGGGGAAGTTCTGACCGATACACGTGGAGCAACAAACGGCTGTTCCGGAGGAAATGATGCATCCGATGATTATCCACTGGATTTTGATACAGTCTATCGTTTTGCCACGGAAACGGATATTGAACGACTCGCCTTTATTGAAGATGCGGTGAAATTGAACGCTGCAGCCGCTGAGCATTCTCTAAAAGGAGATTACGGACATGGCGTGGGACGTATGATTCGGAGCGATTTAGGAAAAAAATACCTCGGTCACTCGCCTCTTACGGAAATATTGACTTATACCACCGCGGCATGTGATGCCCGAATGGACGGAGCCCCCGTATCCGTTATGAGTAATTCCGGTAGTGGTAACCAAGGAATTACCGCCACTTTACCGGTGGCAGTACTTGCACGCGAGGAAGGGAAGGGACGCGAGGAAACCATTCGTGCACTCATTTTGAGCAGCCTCATGGTAGTGTACATCAAACAGAAGCTGGGACGCTTATCCGCACTTTGCGGTTGCGTGGTGGCGGCAACCGGCTCAAGTTGCGGTATTGCCTATCTTTTAGGCGGATCGAGGCAGCAAATCACCTACGCCATTAAGAATATGGTGGGCAACATTACCGGTATGCTATGCGATGGCGCCAAACCGAGTTGCAGCATGAAAGTATCGAGCGGCGTATCGAGTGCACTCTTTTCCGCCCTTCTTGCCATTGAAAACCGCGTAGTAACCCCACAGGAAGGGATAATAGATGCAGATGTGGACCGCACTATCGAAAACCTCACCTCCATCGGACGTGATGCAATGGGCGAAACTGATCGCCGTGTATTGGATATTATGACCTCAAAAAAGAAATAATAGCAACTAATTATGGCTCACAATAATAATAGTACACTGCCACAGAATGGGCAAAGCAGAATGACTTTTAGCGCCTTTATACGCTTAATGCTCAAAGGTTGGCCCCTTTTTGTCCTTTCATTTATAATTGCAGCCGGGTTAATGAAGGTGATTGCCAAGCGCACTACCATTGGTCAACCCTCCTACAAGATGACGCTGATGAGCCGATTCCCAGAACCGGGTCAGGAACGATTCATTATGCAGAATGATGCGTTTTCTGCGAATCATCTGTGGAAAAAGAATCCCGCGTACCAATCTTCACAACTGTATGCTTATATCACTTCATCGGAAGTAATCTATCAGGCAGGTAAGGAGAGTGGCTTTGATATGTCGTACGCACAAAAGAAAGGCTTGCGTTGGTTAGATGTGTACAACGATTTGCCTTACCGGTTACGCTTTTTGGATACGTACGATTTGGACGAGTTTAGCCTTACTGCGGACTACACTACAAATGGCATTTTGCTACACGATCCCCAAGGAACCTATCAAGGGAAAGCAATTATTGCCCAAACATTTGGCAAAGTGCGCATTCCATTGGGTGATACTGTTACCACTCCTTTGGGACGCGTGGTTTGCATTCCACAAGCAACTAATACAAACTATCCCCACACAAAGCTGGATCTCGCTGCTCCCGTGCGGGTGAACAAGCAGCAAAGCATTGATGCAAAGACCATTTTTGATAAAGAAATGAGTCTTAAGGAGAAGCTGTTGGGCAAGGATAATCCGGCGCTTACGCTATATGTACGCATCGGAGGCTCTGTACGCGCAGTGAGCGAACTGCTCGCTGCTATGGCAGCTAAGGGGAACGAATTTGTGCACGATGCATTGCAAAAGGATCTTACTGAGGAACGCAAGCTTACGGAACAAGCCCTCGCCTCTCTTGCCGAAAGCGAAGCAAAAGGAACTCTCTCCGCTGAAGCTGCGGCAAAGGAGCGTAAGTCTCTACAGGAAGAGTTGGCACGTAATCACGCCAATATGGAAGTGCTGTCGATGGAAAACTTTGTTGCCGTAATCGATCCTCCCTCCGCCCGCAATGCACGAGAAGGCGCTTCATACCTCTTGATCGTGCTGTTGCTCCTCGCCATCATCGTACCCATGCTGGCTCTTTATTATTATTGGCTAATTCGAGGCTCTATTTTGGAGCGTAGCCAGCTTTCCTCGCAATGGAATAAGTACCATTTTGCCTCCTATAAAGTGGGCAAACGGACTCACTCCGGCACAACACTTGAGGAACAGGTCGATTTACTCCGAAGCACTTTAGCCGAAGCAAATTGCGTAATAGTAGCTCCGCCCACGCAAACAAAGGAGGTTTTGCGCTTTATTGACGCACTTTCGCTTAGTTTGAACGATAGTGGTAGACCCGTCATTCGCAAGAATTTGCTCCCCGAAGGCACCCCTGCGCCCGAAAGCGCTGTGGCTTGGCACTACCGCCCGGGCTATTTGGAGAGCGATCAGTTCCATACGGATTGGCAAAAAGAACTCACTTCGCTCCCCGAAAAGGGCATACTATTGCTCACAATGACACCGGACAAAATACCTTTCTTCGTACCGAGCCGTTCAAAACATCTACTGATTCCCGCTACTGCCGGCAAGAGTAGAATGAAGCAAATTGATCTCGTGAACGAAGAGATTGCTAAGCTCACCGATCTCCCCGAGGTACACATCCGTACCGTTTGGCTCAAAAAGTAACTTTTCTCGTTCTTATGCCCATTATCAATAGCCTTTTGGATACGGATTTGTACAAGTTTACTACAGGCTATGCCTATAGTAAGCTATTCCCCTATGCCGAAGGCGTCTTCCGCTTCATTGACCGAAGCGAGCGCATCTATCCCTCCGGCTTTGACACTATGCTACGTCAGGAGGTTGCGCACCTTTCGTCAGTAGCACTGACTGATGACGAAGCTCGCTTTGTGGCAAGCACTATGCCGTACATTCCACCTACGTACATCGACTTTCTACGCGGATTCCGCTTTGATCCCAAGGAGTTGAAGATTCGTCAGAACGATGAGGGGAAGCTACACATTGATGCCACCGGGCCACTCTACCGAGTCACTTTGTGGGAAACGCCCCTCTTGGCGATAGTCAGCGAGCTCTATTACCGCATTATGAACGCGCAACCTGACGAAAGCTATCTGATTAACCAAGCCGTTCGTAAGGCGGAGCTACTCAATAAAGAGCATATTCACTTCTCCCTCTTTGGGATGCGTCGCCGCTTCAGCTACGAAGTGGAGGACAAAGTAACGCGCATTCTCAAGGAGCACGCTCCCGATGCGCTTTACGGGACAAGCAATGTACACTTTGCTCACAAGTACAACCTAAAGGTTTCCGGCACTCATCCCCACGAATGGTTCCAGTTTCACGGAGCCATCTACGGCTATAAGATGGCGAACTATATGTCGATGGAGGATTGGATCACTGTCTACGACGGCGACTTGGGTACTGTGCTCACTGATACCTATACAACGGACGTTTTTCTTCGGAACTTTTCCAAGAAGCACGCCTTGCTGTTCACCAGCCTGCGTCAGGATAGCGGCGATCCGTTCGAGTTTATCGATAAAGCTGTAGCTCGCTACAAGGAGTTGCGCGTAAACCCGCTTACCAAGTACATCATCTTCTCGGACGGGTTAAATACCGAGCGAGCCATTGAAATACGCGATGCCTGCAAGGGACGCATCGGTTGCACTTTTGGCATCGGTACTAATCTAACTAACGACACCGGCTCCGGCTTTGAGCCCTCCAATATTGTGATGAAACTGTGGCGTTGCCGTATGACCGCCAAAGAGCAGTGGAGCAATTGCGTTAAACTCTCCGATACTACCGGAAAGCACACGGGCGAGGAGCGTGAAATAGAACTGGCGAAAGCCACTTTGGGCATCGTATGAAGCGCATCGCGGTATTCGGCGGATCATTCGACCCCATCCATATCGGGCATTTGGCGCTTGCCAACTGGTTTCTCCTAATGGAGCAACTCGCAATTGACCACATCCTTCTGTTGCCAACCGTGCACAATCCGCTGAAAGAGAACGATACCCTTTTCACCTTCGAGCAGCGACTCTCCTTTATCAAACAATCCGTCCGCGATGACCGGCGCTTTCTCTGCTCCGGAATAGAATCCGGGCTACCCGCTCCGCATTATACGCTTGATACGCTCCGTGCCCTCCGCACCGAGATGCCCAAAGCTGAGTTTCTGTTCATTTTGGGCAGCGATAGCTGGCAGAACATCACGCATTGGTACCATTATCAGGAACTACTGGAAACGAACCGCTTTCTCATCTATCCGCGCCGCGGCACGCCGATAGATCCCGCTACCCTACCCTCGCAATGCATCTACGCAGCGGACGCCCCAGCCATCGAGGTATCCTCCTCGTTCATTCGCGCCCAACTACGCAAAGGTAAGGATGTACGCTTCTTTCTCCCACAACCTGATTTAATGCCACAAATGCAGCGCATTCTGAGCAATGACAAAGCGTAGGCATTACGAAGACGAACTGGTCCTTTTGCAGACCTACCGCAGCTTTGTCGAAGCCGACGAGGTGTTGCAACTTCTTAGGCGTGAAGGCATTGAGGGCTCGTTGGAATCACTTTACACGCATATGATTCTGGGAGCCGCCGTGGACGTAGGCGGCATTCGACTAATGGTACCCCGCGAGGATGCCGACCGCGCCTTAGATGTACTGCGCGTTAACGGCAAAGAGCTTCCGCACCCCGAGCAGTCCGCTGTGGCGAAACTGAATAATTGGCTCGCCTCGGCACCGGTACTACGCAACCTTTCGCTCAAACGTGCCTTGTTGCTCCTCATTGTCGTACTCGCTTTGGTACTGTTTCTGCTCCTCCTGATTATCCAAACGCTAAGCCCGTCCTAATCCGTTATGCCACAAACTCCACGCACGCCGAGGCACTTCGGCAACATACAAATCGGCTTTATTATCGCGCCTAGCTCTTTTTGATTATCCAAATGCTCAGCCCGTCCTAATCCGTTATGAGGCAAACTCCACGCCAGCCGAGGCACTTCGGCAACATACAAATCGGCTTCATTATCGCGCTTTGGCTCTTTCTGACCATACTTATTCTGATCTATGCCGAACTGACGCTCTACACCCTTTTCGTGATTGCGGCGAGCGGCATCATCGTATTCGTACCGATCTATAAGGCGAGACGACGCGAAAAGCGCACCCCTCGCAAATAACCCTCCCCTACTCCCGAGCCTCCTCGCTCATTTCCTTCAGAGAACCCACTGAGCATCCTGCCGCTCGCGCCCTACCCTTGCCCCACATCTGCGCCTCTTTGCTATTGCTTTTGCTTACACTTCCCCCCTTTTATAGGAAAGCGACCCCACATCTGCGCACCTTTCCGCCCATCCTCCCCTTACATTCACCCATTTCACCGCAGGAGCCACCCCACATCTGCGCCACTTTGCCCGTAAACCCTTGCAAGCATAGTCCCCATCTGCCCACCTTCGCCCAAAACCCCAAGCACGAGCCGCCCCACTCTCACGCACCTTTACCCACCAACTCACACAGACCCAAACCTCACATCCGCGCAACATCGCCATTGTTCTTGCGTACATTTCCATAACTCTTATGGGAAAGCTGCACAACACCTGCGAACCTTCGCGCCAATATCTTCCTAATCGGAGTTTATCGGAACTTATCGGAGCCAATCAGAACTTATCAGAAATGATCCGAAACCTTCCGATTAGTTCCGATTGATTCCGATAAACTCCGATACCATCAAGCGAACATACCGCTCGTCGCCTATCATAAACTCTCCCTGCACCTACGCACCTTCACCCACCACCCCACGTAGGAAGCGCCTCACGTCTGCGCATCCTCGCATACCAACTCACGCATGAGCCGTACCACACCTGCGCACCTGCGCACTCTTTCCTACAGAGGGAAAGGAGCGGTGCTCCCATACGAACAAATCGTTGTTCCCATACTGTCCGAGAGGATGTACGGAGGTATCTGTGAAAAGTCTATAGAGTTTTTCCAGAAAGTCTATAGAGTTTTCCGAAAAAGTCTAT
>ERZ1031273.509-NODE-509-length-12499-cov-28.888300_pt1 | contig 12499 bp, 9 predicted proteins | sample MGYA00516575_ERZ1031273 | MGnify/ENA primary metagenome ERZ1031273 (study PRJEB33718, sample SAMN03159816) | human skin metagenome | collected 2014-02-25 | study: EMG produced TPA metagenomics assembly of the PRJNA266117 data set (Human skin bacterial metagenome... | reverse complement strand
GTTCTCTACCGTCTGCTTGTCGCTGCTGACTCTGATGTATCCGTACGTCATATCTTGGTGTGAATTTGTGACCTGACCTCGTGTGGAGATCAGGTCGGGATGTAGTGAGTCGCAAATGTAAGGGGTTACCCACAGGAGGCGGATCGGGAGTGTAGGGAAGTCCACAATTCTTGCAGAGAAGAGACAGTGGGAGACTGTAAGAGATAGCGGTGGATGGGGAGGTGGTATATTTGCACTCGCAAAGGGCTGCGGGGAGGAGCTCTGAGCTACTCGTATATATAGAGAGAGACCTTTGCAGAATACCCCATCTGCGGAGTCACTTTCGAGATTCGGGCTTGGTCATGTGCGTAAGCACACTCCCTTCGCCCTCACTCTCAGTTCCTTGCATCTGGGGCATTCTGCAAAGTCCCTGCCGAAAAAGCACCGCTTTTTCGGCGAAAGACCATTTTGCAAAGGTCTTATAGAGGAGGGGGCTGCACCGGTAGTCCGGCACAGCCCCCTCGATTAGTCAGCTGAGTATGGCGATCAGCTCAGACCGTCGATTTCGCCATTGACGATGTCGATCTTCTCGGCATTGGGGACCTTGGGGAGCCCCGGCATGCGCATGATGCTGCCCATGATGACGACGATCATCTCGGCACCGGTGGTGACGACGATGTCATTGACATGCATCTCGAAGTCTCTCGGAGCCCCGAGGAGGGAGGCGTCGTCGGAGAAGGAGTACTGCGTCTTAGCGATGCAGATGGGGAACTTGTCGTAGCCCAGCTCGTCGATCATCTTGAGCGCCTTGATGGCCTTCTTGTCGTAGACTACGCGGTCAGCACGGTAGATCTCGCGGGTGAGGGCCTCGATCTTCTCCTTGACAGGGCTGTCGAGGTCGTAGCCGAAGGTGAGGGGCTCAGAGGGGTGGTTGTCGATGGTGTCGACGACTACCTGTGCCAGCTCGGTGGCTCCCTTACCGCCCTCGGAGAAGGCGTTATTGACGGCGAAGGGTACGCCGAGCTCCTCGCAGTGGAGGCGAATCGCCTCGAGCTCAGCCTCGGTATCGGTGGGGAAACGGTTGATGCAGATGATGACGCTCTGTCCAAACTTCCGCATGTTCTCCACGTGCTGGTCGAGGTTGGAGAAGCCCTTCTTCAGCGCCTCCACATTCTCCGTGCTGAGGTCGGCGTCCTTGACTCCGCCGTGGAGCTTGAGGGACTTGGCAGTGGCGACGAGGATCGTGGCAGCGGGCTGGAGACCATTCTGACGGCAGACGATGTCGAGGAACTTCTCTGCGCCGAGGTCAGCACCGAAGCCTGCCTCAGTGATGGCGTAGTCGCCGTAGTGGATCGCCATCTTGGTGGCGACGACGGAGTTGCAGCCGTGAGCGATATTGGCGAAGGGACCGCCGTGGATGAAGGCGGGGGTATTCTCGGTCGTCTGGACGAGATTAGGCTGGAGGGCGTCCATCAGGAGGACGGTGATCGCACCGCCGATCTTCATGTCCCCTACGGTGAAGGGGCTGCCGTCCTTCTTGTACCCCACGACGATGTTGTCGATGCGGCGACGGAGGTCGTCCATATCCTTGGCGAGACAGAGGATCGCCATAATCTCGGATGCGGGCGTGATGTCAAATCCTGTCTCATTCACTTCACCATTACCATCCCCGAGACCGGTGACAATGTGGCGGATGCTGCGGTCGTTGACGTCGAGGACGCGCCTCCAGGTGATCTTGGAGAGACCCTGGTCGTCGTTGCGGTGACGGTAAGCGTAGTTGTCGACGAGGGCGGAGATGGTGTTATTGGCGGAGGTGATGGCGTGGAAGTCTCCGGTGAAGTGGAGATTGATCTTATCCATCGGCAGCACCTGGGAGTAGCCACCACCGGCTGCACCGCCCTTAATGCCGAAGACCGGACCGAGGGAGGGCTCGCGGAGAGCGACGATCGCCTTCTTCCCGATCTGATTCATCCCGAGGGCGAGTCCGATGGAGACGGTAGTCTTGCCGATACCGGCCTTGGTGGGTGTGATGGCGGTGACGAGGATGAGGTGTCCGGCACCGTGCTGCTTCTCCTTGAGGACATCCAGACTGATCTTACCCATGTAGTGACCATAGGGGAGGAAGTCCTCTGTGGGGATATTCAGTGACTGAGCGATCTCCTGGATCGGCTTGAGTTTCGCTTCTCTGGCGATCTCGATATCTGATTTCATAATTGTGTTGTGATTTGGTTTGGTGTTTGACCAAAGGTACCCATAATTTTGTGAGGGGCGGTGCCAATTTGCGATAAGAGATCTCTTTCCGCAATTTCATCAAAAAAGCGTGAGGATAGGCAGGTCACCCATCCTCACGCCGATAGACTGGATATCTCTTACTCGCGCATGCCCATCTCCCTGTCGAAGATGGCGACGGCGCCCTCGCCGATGAGATCGAGGCGGTCGAGGTTGTGCTGTGCGTTCTCCTCTTCCTCCTCCTGCTCTACGACAAACTTCTCGAAGAAGACGCGTACGCCGTAGTCGTGGTCCTCAGTGGCCATCTTGACGATCTCCTCGATCGACTTGGTGATGGACTGCTCGTGGCGGAGTGACTGGGTGAGGATCTCGCGGAAGGTGCCGAAGGAATTGGGCACCTCAGCGATCGGCTTCAGCTCGGGGCGCACGCCACGTCCCTCGAGGTAGGAGATCATCGCCTCAGCGTGGGCGACCTCCTCATGGGACTGGAGCTTGAGCCACTTGGTCACACCATCGAGGGCGCGGTCAGCTGTATCCATAGCCATAGAGCGGTAGAGATAGGCGGAGTAGAGCTCCTTATTGATCTGCTCGTTGATAGCGGCGATCAGTCGTTCAGTCATCTTCATAGTGTACTGTATTATCTAAGTGATTAGTGATTACTTATGAGTTGCTTGTCTCGTCATCCACCTCCTCATAGTCGACGTAGCTCCCACCGCCGAGGTCATGCTGCGCCTCGCGGAGGATGTCGGCACTGCTCTTACGGGCGTGCTGCTCACGGGCAGCCTGCTCCTGAGCCTCCTCTTCCTGACGGCGGTACTCGCGCTTGACCTCTCGGTGGACCGCTCCGATGCGCACCATCTGGCGGATCAGAGGCCACAGACTGTAGAGGATCACCCCCAGGATGAGGAGAAGGATTATGGTAAATGGTGACATATCCTATTGCAATTTTACTCTAACAAAGGTACCAAAAAAGCTACCCATCTACATAAGTGCAAAAAGCGAGCCTCCCCGGACCTATTTGTCCAAGAAGGCTCGCTCTGATGTGCCCGGAACCGGGATCGAACCGGTACGGATGTTACTCCATTGGTGTTTGAGACCAACGCGTCTACCAATTCCGCCACCCGGGCTCTTAAGTGGGGCAAAGGTACGACATTTTTTCAGACGGGATATCTGTGCCTTTTTGTCAGCCCGCCCCCTTCCGGTAAGCCAATGGTAATGCCTCTCTGTGAGATCGTCGATTGTCCTCCAAGGCAGCTGTCATAAATATGGAGAGCAAAAGTAACTGAATTGTCACCTCTTAAAGTTATCTTTGCACAAATTATAGGCGAATAAGGTGAGAAGTAATCAACCAACATACATAATGTATTTAAGAATTCAGCGTATGAGAACGAGAGCAATCTTTGCTGTCCTGGCACTTATGCTGCTACAAGCAGTAGCCATGGGACAGACGCGCTACACCGGTAAGGTCGTAGATCTTACGTCGGGAGAGAGCATCCCGGGAGCTATCGTCCTGGAGAAGGGAACCTCCAATGGTACCTCCACAGATATTGATGGCAACTTCGCCATTAGCATCAATGGCAAGGGCGTTATCGTGGTGTCCTACATAGGATACAAGACTAGAGAGATCGCCGTCTCTCCGGAGAAGAGGAGCCTAGGACGGATCGAGATGGCGGAGGACGCCAGCACGCTTGGCGAGGTGGTGGTCGTGGGCAACAGCCTCATCGACATCGTCAAGGATCGGCAGACACCCATTGCTGCCACGACGCTCACCGGACCTCAGGTCATAGAGAAGATGGGTAACCTCGACTTCCCCGAGGCGCTCAAGGGGGTCCCGAGTGTCCACACCATCAATAATAGCGGCTACGGAGACGCCTCCTTCACTGTGCGCGGATTTGACCAAGCCAATGTCCTCGTGCTGATCAATGGTCAGCCGGTCAACGATATGGAGTGGGGTGGCATCTACTGGTCCAACTGGTCCGGCGTCGCTGACGTAGCCTCTGTCGTACAGCAACAGAGAGGTCTCGGATCCTCCAAGATCGGAATCTCCTCCGTCGGTGGTACTACTAATATTGTCACTAAGGCAGCAGACCGTGATCAGGGTGGAAGCCTTAAGTTTGTGACCGGTAACGATGGATACTTCAAGTCATCCATCAGCTACGACTCCGGCCTGCAGGGCAAGTGGGCTATCAGCGCCCTCCTCTCCTACTGGAGGGGTGACGGCTACGTAGACTGCACCCCGGGTCATGGTGGCACCTACTTCTTGTCCATTGGCTATAAGCTCAATGACAAGCACTCCTTCAACTTCACCACCACTGGTGCTCCGCAGGTGCACGGTCAGGGCTACAGAGAGTCGATCAGCACCTATGAGAAGTATGGCAGGAAGTATAACTCCAACTGGGGCTACCGCGATGGGAAGCCCTTTAGCTTCTCCACCAACTTCTACCACAAGCCTATCGCAAACTTCAATTGGGACTGGACGATCAATGACAAGACGACCCTCTCTACCGTAGTCTACGGCTCATGGGGCTATGGTGGTGGTACCGGCACCTTCGGGACACCACACTATAAAATCCCGGATGACGAGAACGGTCTGATCAAGGTGGATGACCTCGTCAAGGCAAATAGAGGAGAAACCGTAGAAGGTATCAAGAAAAGCGTACCTGCCTGGGACGGGACAAATCTCGACAGTAAGAATCATTACTGGAATGGCAAGCATGTCGTGACAGAGTATGGTGGGGGTACTGTACTTCGCTCCTCGATGAATAACCACAGCTGGTATGGTCTGCTCTCAAACCTTGATGCAAAGGTGGGAGACAACTGGACTTTCAATACCGGAGTCGACCTCCGTACCTATGTCGGCAAGCACTACCGGGTTGTGAATGATCTGCTGGGTGCTGATGCGTATTACGAAAATGTTGATATGAACTCCGCAGGCGTCTTTGTGGGTGATGAGGTAAGCCTCAATCCTCTCGCTGTCTCTGAGATGCAGAATGCCCAGAAGGTTAATCGTAACTACGACTGCCACGTCGCATGGACCGGCCTCTTCGGTCAGGTGGAGTATAATAATGAGCACCTCTCTGCCTTCGTACAGGGATCTGTCTCCAGCCAGTTCTACAAGCGCCACGAGTACTTCGAGGTGCCTACCTCTGAGCAGTGGACCAAGTGGACTAACCGCTGGGGTGGTAACATCAAGGGAGGAGTCAATTGGAAGATCAATAGACAGAACAACATCTTCCTCAACGCCGGCTACTTCTCCCGTCAGCCCTTCTTCTCATCACTCTATCCCAATAACTACACCGATCAAGCTAATACGCTCAATAAGGGCGTCAAGAACGAAGGCATCACCAGTGTAGAGGGTGGATACATCTACAATACCTCTCTCGCACGCCTTGCACTAAATGGCTACTGGACTCAGTGGAAGAATCACTATGTGACCTTCGGTGCAGACAAGAAGCTGCCTAATGGCGAAAATGAGAGACGGCAAGCCCGTACCTACGTCGATGAGATGCACGCAGGCGTAGAGCTGGAGGCAACAGTACACCCCACCAATTTCCTCGACATCTTCGGCATGATCTCTTATGGACGGTGGAAGTACACTAGCCAGGCTATTGCTAACATCTACGACAATCAGAGCCGCCCGGTGGTTGGTGAGACACCCACCATTTACCTCAAGGACATTCCGATCGGAGGCTCACCTCAATTCCAGACCCGTCTCGGAGCCAAAGCCCGTATCATCAAGGGACTCAGTGCCGACCTCAACTGGTACTACAATGACCGCAACTACAGCGTCGTCGAAATCAAGGGCTTCCAGAAGGAAGGCTCTACCAATATCAAGCTGCCCTCCTATAGCACGCTTGATGGAGGTATCTCTTACCGCTACAACTTCAAGGAGACCTCTCCCATCAAGGGTCTCTCCTTCCGCCTCAATGTGAATAACATCCTTGACACTAAGTACCTCGTAAGAGGATTCTCAAACATTGCTGCGGACGAGAATGGAGAGAATAACTGGAAGGGAATCAACAAGAAGAACCAGGTGGCCTTCGGCTACGGTCGCACTTGGTCTCTCTCTGCCACGATGAACTTCTGATCACTTAGTCACACCCATACTTTCATTATCCCATGCCTCCTGAGAGATGGTGGCGTGGGATAATCATTTTTGCGTAGAAGCATGAGAAAACACATCGTTCTTATCCTGACATGGATAGCCGCCTGCACTGCCCTATCAGCACAAGAGGAAGCAGTGAAGATCCTGTACTTCAACGATGCCCACGAGCCGGACATGGTCCCTACTGAGGGGGGATTACTCGGAGGTGTCTCCCGGATGAAGACAGTCGTGGACTCCATCAGACAGTCCTCTCCTGATGCCCTTCTGCTATTTGGCGGAGACCTAGGTGGCGGCACCCTTGCCGGTAAGCTGTACAGAGGGGGCATAATGGTAGACTTCCTCAGTGAGATCGGAGTCGACTACGCCAATTATGGTCAGCACGACTTTGACTACGGTCTCGACAACACCCAGGCACTGACAAGGCGGTCAAAGTTCACCTGGATAAGCAGCAACACGCTCACCACAGAGGGTAGTCCGATCGACGGAAGCGTCCCATTCGTCATCCACAAGATTGGATCCACCAGTATCGGGATCATCGGATTGGTCGACAAGGTAGATACCTCATCGCCTCGCTCCGGTATCACCCAGAGAGACATCATGGACTGCGCAAAGAGTGCCATCGGTCACCTATCAGGAGTAGACTATATCATCGCTATTACGCAAATGAATAGCAAGCTCAATGAGCAGTTGCTGAGGGAGTGTCCTCAGGTCGATCTGGTATTGGGCGAGGAAACCTCCCAGTACATCACCAACGTACATTTCGTAGGAGATAAAGTGATCGTCGATGGCTGTGGTAATATGGGACACTTGATAGAGATATCTCTACCAAGCGAGCAGGGCAGTCAGACCATCTCGGTACATCCCATTAGCACAGCAGTGAAGCCTGATGAGAGGCTTGAGCGCAGAGTCCGGGCGATTAACGAAGAGATTGCGTCCCGACTGGGAGTCCGGCTGGGGACACTGCCACTGGATCACATTCGTACACGACACCAAATAGGAGAGATGGTAGCAGGGATTTTCAGAGAGCACTATGGGACAGATATGGCTCTGGTACAGAGTGGTGGCATCCGTGCGGATCTGACCGATGGCGATATCACCCTGAGAGATATATACTCTATCCTCCCGTATGAGAATCGGATCATTCCTGTGAGGCTTCCGGGTCGCTCCATACGTAGACTCATAGAGAAAGCTGTAAGCGGTGGTGCGGATGCAGCTCTCGCGGGAGTAGAGGTCACCTCATCAGATGAGGAGCTGATCATCTACGTAAATGGAGTCCGTCTGGATGATAGCAGAGACTACACCATAGCCCTATCAGAGTATGTCACGAGTGGAGGGGGCGGATTTGATGTTATATCGGAGAGCTCTTATATGATGCCTTTAGACAAGGCTGATAAAGACTCAGATATTCTGATCAAGTATTTCACCGCACTCTGACTGTTGCACTACCTTCACTCCTTGCTTGCTGCCGTTGTCTTGCCCTGGCCCTTGGGGATGGTGTAGTAGATGACGGCGAAGGAGATGACGATGATGATGAGATTATAGAGGTAGGCGGCCATCGCCCCCTGGCGGATCGTGACGTTGTCCTGTCGTCCGACGAAGGTGACCACCTTGCTGAGGAGGGTGATCGGCTCAGCGGAGTAGGCTATATCCTGGAAGATCGCGGTCGAGATGGCTATGCCGAAGGAGCTGCCGAGAGAGGAGGCCATCTTGAAGATCCCGGAGCCGATACCGGTCCTGCTCTCCGGCAGTGTCGCCAGGGCAGAGTCTGTCGATGCGGTGGCAAAGAGGCCCAGCCCCGCACCGAAGAGCGCATAAGCGATCACCACCAGCGTCATATAGGTATCTGCCATAGCATTTGTCGGGAGGAGCAGGCAGAGAGCTACCGCAACGGTGCCGCAGGAGAGGAGCATAGGGAGCCGCGCACCATAGCGCTGCATCAGCTTCTCCCCCACACGGATGAAGAGCAGGATAGACACGCCGTAGCCGATGGACATCAGCCCCACTTGATCCACCGGCACACCTGAGGCCAGCTGCAGGAGACTGCTGACGATGATGATGATACCGGTGGAGGCATTGAGGAGAAAATTAGCCACCGTAGCGCCACTGTAGACCGAGTTTCGGAAGACTCGGAGGTCCAGGAAGGGGTGCTTGGCGCCCCGCTCGATGCCGATGAAGAGGAGGATGAAGATCGTCGCCGTGAGGAGCAGGCCAAGAGACTTGACATCCACCCAGCCCCACTGCGGACCCTCGGTCACATAGAGCTGCAGGCTGACGATGCCGAGGATCAGCGTGGCGATGCCGGGGATGTCCCGACCGCCCTTCGCGTCACTCCCCGGGCGGTAGTAGGGCAGGGTCCGGATGAGGAAAAGCCCGAGGAGAGCCACCGCCGCAGCGAGCCAAAAGATCCACCTCCAGCTGAGCCACTGAGTCATATATCCCCCGAGTAGGGAGCTAAATGCTGTGCCGCCCCAAGTACCCATACTCCAGAGGCTGATCGCCCGCTGTCGCCCCTTCTCGTCCCAGAATACCCGCAGCAGTGCCAGCGTCGAGGGCATCACGCAGGCCCCACTCAGCCCCTGACTGATACGTCCCAGCAGCAGGATCGGTGCCGTGAGCGGTGAGTGACCGGGTGTCAGGGCGATGAGTACTGCCCCCACGATCGCCAGGATCAGTCCGAGGCGGGTCATCCGTGTGTGCCCGAGGCGATCTCCGAGACCACCGATAAGCACGATCAGTATCCCGCAGACGAGGGAGGTGATGGAGACGGAGAGATTGAGCAGCGAGGGGGAGAGCCCAAGGTCTGCATTCATCTCGCCCCTCACATTGAGGAGCGTCATGGCAAAGAGCCAAAAGGAGAGGAGACCGCATATAAATCCGAAGAGGACCCGATCGTTGCCCCTAAAGGTAGTACTTTCCTTATCCATTGCGAGTGACGTTACTTAGTTATTGGAAGAGCAAGATACGGAATTATCATAAAAACAGAAGCGCACGAATTTAGGTACTTTTGCATCCAAGGGTCACTTCCCCACCCGGTGGAAGAGGGGGAGATCACTCCATAGAGCAGAGACAAATGGACTTCAGAGACTTAGTGATGGAGCGCTACAGCGTCCGTCAGTGCGATACGACACGCGAGATACCGGAGGAGGATATGCAGCTGATCCTCGATGCGGCGGTGCAGGCCCCTACGGCGTGCAATAATCAGCCCTTCCACATCTACCGGATCCGCAGCCGGGAGATGCGCGAGCGTGCAGAGCAGTGGTACAATAGAGCCCACTTCCGCACCGCCCGGGAGGTGCTCCTGATCGTGGGAGAGGATGCCGCAGCCTACGTCTATCCGGATAAGGAAAATAACTCCCTCTACACCGACACCGCCATTGCGATCGCCTACATGCAGCTCCAGGCGGAGGACCTGGGGATCGGCTCCGTCTGGATCAATGCCTTTGACCGACCCCTCTGTGCCCGGGACATGGGACTGGAGATGGGGAAGGAGACTCCGGTTGCCCTCCTTGCCCTCGGCTACCCACTCCCCGACGCCAAGCAGCCGACCCGCAAGCGGAAGAGCATGGACGACTTAGTCAAGACGATCTAACCCTTTTCATCAATAATCATGAGGAAAATACTCCTTACCTTACTCACCATCGGCGGTCTCGCACTCACAGCCGCCGCACAGGACTCCGGCGAGCTCCGTGACCGCATCACCGTCACCGGGTGGGGGCAGACCTACTACGACGCTGCCTTCGGCCCCGATGTCCGGGGGACCAATACCTTTGCCATCAATAAGATCAACCTCGTAGCCAAGGGTCAGATCACCGACCGCTGGAGCATGGGGATCCTCGTCCAGCTCCACAGCCCGGCGAAGCTCAAGGAGCTCTGGCTGCAGTACACTCTGATGCCCCAGCTCCGGGTCCGCATGGGGGAGATGAAGACCCCCTTCGGCATGGAGAATCAGATCGCTCCCTCGCTCCTCCCCCTCACCTGCGGCTGGACGATGCCCACCTGCTACTTTGCCGGCGTCAGCGGTGACCCGCTCTACCGAGGCACCTCGGGTCGAGACATCGGGCTCGAGCTGTCGGGCGACCTCTGGGGCAAGATCCTCTCCTACAAGCTCGCCGTCATGAATGGTCAGGGGATGAATACCCTCGACCTCGGCACCACCAAGATGTATGGCGGCTCGCTATACGTCCGCCCCTACCGCGGCATCACCCTCCACACCTCCTACCTCGGTGGCGAGATGCATGCGATGGGCTCCCGTGGAGCCATCCAGGCGGGAGACGCCTACAAGCGCAGCAGCATCAGCGCCGGTCTCAGCCTCGACTACCGTCCTGTCACCCTGTCCGCCGAGTACCTCATCGCAGACACCGATGAGACGATCGGCGACGGAGCCTACCTTATGGTGGTGGGACACCTGCCCAAGAGCTTCGAGCTCTATGGAGCGGTCGACTGGCTCCGCACCGACAGGAGTGCGAGCGAGAGCCTCCTCACCGGCACGGTGGGCGTCCAGAGATGGTTTGCCAAGAAGTGCCGCTGGCAGCTCGAGTACCGCGTCCCCGGCACCCTGGGTTCTGAGGCGGGCTTCGGACCGGTGCATCACATCAGGACGCAGGTGCAGTTCGGATTCTAAGAGAAAAATATCGTACCTTTGCCACACATTTGAGGAGAGTTGGCAGAGTGGACGAATGCGGCGGATTCGAAATCCGTTGTAGTGCAAGCTACCGGGGGTTCGAATCCCTCACTCTCCGCAGGCATAAGCCCGCCCATACCCAGGCAATCGGGTATGGGCGGGCTTTTTTTGTTTCTATCTGGCCGCTCCCTCTTTTTGGTACCTTTGTATCCTGATGAGTGAGCAAGGATTTACATACACGGGGCGGCGCGTCGCCCTCTGCACGCTGGGCTGTAAGCTCAATTTTGCCGAGACCTCGTTCCTCGGACAGGCACTCTTAGAGCGGGGCATGGTCCTCGCTGAGGAGGGCGAGCCGGCCGACCTGGTGCTGGTCAATACCTGCTCCGTCACCTCGGTGGCGGACCGGAAGAGCCGGCAGCTGATCCGCCGAGCCCACCGCGACCATCCCGATGCGGTGATCGTCGTCACCGGCTGCTCGGCCCAGCTCCAGCCGGAGCGGTACGCCAAGCTCCCCGGCGTCGACCTGGTGCTGGGAGCGAAAGAGAAGGGCGCCCTCCTCCACTACCTCGACCACCTGAGCGCAGTCGATACGGTGGAGGTGTCACCGTATGAGGAGGCGACCACCTTTGTCCCCAGTGTTTCGTCCGAGGGGCGGACACGCCACTTCCTCAAGGTCCAGGACGGCTGCGACTACTGCTGCTCCTACTGCACCATCCCCTTTGCCCGCGGTCACAGCCGCAGCGGCGAGGTGGAGGATCTCGTTCGCCGAGCCGAGCAGGTGGCAGCGCACGGCGGGCGTGAGATCGTCCTGACGGGGGTCAATGTGGGGGACTTCGGGCGAGACACCGGGAGCTCCTTCCTCCGGCTCTTAGAGGCTCTGGACGAAGTAGAGGGGATTGACCGCTTCCGGATCTCCAGTATAGAGCCCAATCTCATCACCGACGAGATCATCGACTTCGTCCGGGGGAGCAGGCGCTTTGCCCCGCACTTCCACATCCCTCTCCAGAGCGGATCCGATAAGGTGCTGCGGCTGATGCGGCGGCGCTACCGTCGGGAGGTCTTTGCCCACAAGGTGGAGCTGATCCACCGGCTCATGCCGGACGCCTACATCGGCGTAGACGTGATCGTCGGCATGCGGGGCGAGGAGGAGGCGGACTTCGAGGAGAGCGCCGCCTTCATCGCCGGGCTGCCGGTCTCCAAGCTCCATGTCTTCCCCTACAGCGAGCGGAAGGGCACCGCGGCGCTGCGGATCACCCCTGTGGTATCGCCCGAGGAGAAACACCACCGCGCACGGCGACTGATCACCATTAGCGACCGGAAGCTGAGCGACTTCACCCGGAGCCAGGTGGGGACGGAGCGGCGACTGCTGGTGGAGGAGCCGGAGGGGCAAGAGTGGCTCTACGGCTATACAGAGAATTATCTCCGCGTCCGGATCCCCTACCGCCCCGACCTGACAGGCGAGGTGGTCACGGTCCGGGCAGATCACGTGGTGCCGGGACATCCGGACTTAGTGGAGGGCGTACCGGTATGAGGAAAAAGGTTGCCGTCGTCGTACTCAACTGGAA
>ERZ1031273.506-NODE-506-length-12550-cov-31.660184_pt1 | contig 12550 bp, 7 predicted proteins | sample MGYA00516575_ERZ1031273 | MGnify/ENA primary metagenome ERZ1031273 (study PRJEB33718, sample SAMN03159816) | human skin metagenome | collected 2014-02-25 | study: EMG produced TPA metagenomics assembly of the PRJNA266117 data set (Human skin bacterial metagenome... | reverse complement strand
AGTTTCATCCGTATGGGAAAAGTTTCCCATAGGCTTGGCACTGGAGTTTCTTCCCCATGAAACTAGAGTTTCCTCCGTATGAAACTGTAGTGCCAAAGGGTGTTGGCACTACATCTCTCCTCTAAGAAACCACAAAGGCTCCCCGAGCGGCTTCCTATTAACTACGATAGGACAAGTAAGGAATGTCGTGAGAGATAGTTGTGGCACTGAGCTAAGTCGCTTGTGCGGGCTATCACTTCTTTCTCTTTTGCTCGAATTCAAATTTGGTAGAACTATCCTCTTGTAGGACCAATCGGGCATTGAACTTCTTACCAGCCTTGCTCGTCAAGCCTTTCAAGATGGGGGTACGCCCCTTGGTTATGAGGTCTCGGATATTCTCTTCGGAGAGATACGTACCACATACTTCACGGAATATGTGGAAATCACAATCATCATTCTTGCATCTCGCCACCTTGGCATAGATCCCCACACTCTCACGACCACACTTAGGGCAGTGATATGTGGGATACCTTTGTTGCCTAGATGCAGGTGCGAGTGAGAGCAACTCCTCGCATATGGTGGAGACGTAGGAGTTGATGCCTTGTGCAAACTTACCAGCATCCATACTTCCTGCCTCGATTGCTGCTAGCGCCACCTCCCATGCTCCGGTCATCTCCGCATTGGCAATGCGTTTGTCTTTAACGATTTCATAGACGGCTAATCCTTTCTCCGTTGGGACTATGCTCTTCTTCTCCCTACGGATATAGTCACGCAGGATGAGTGTCTCAATGATGTTGGCTCGTGTGGCAGGTGTGCCTATGCCACACTCTGCCAAAGCCTTTTTACTTGCAACATCCTCTACCTCCTTGCCAGCATGCTCCATGGCAGAGAGCAGAGTCGCTTCTGTATAAAGTGGCTTAGGCTTGCTCTTTTGCTCGATTATGTCTGCTTGTTGGATGGCTAGCGTTTGCCCCTCGGTCAAGTTGGGCAATGAGGACAAAATCGGCTCGTCCTCCTCGCTCTCTTTATGCTCTTGAGGAGTGGCACTCTGTACTGATTTCCAACCCAAAGAGACTTGACGACACGCTTTCCAAACATAGCTGTTGGTCTCGTCCTTGAGTACTACCTGCATACGCTCCTCTTCAGAGTGCGCCGAGAAGGCTTCTGCGAAGCGGGTAACGACCATTTGATAAAGCGTGGTCTCATCTACTGACAATGCCAATGCGGTTTCTCCCGTAGGGATAATGGCATGGTGGTCGGTAACTTTGCTGTCATCTACGGAGTGGCGATTCAGCTCTTGGGGTAATGGTGTGCCAATCTTGCGAAGGAGGTCGGGAACTTCCTCAAAAACATCTTCACTGATATATCGGCTACCCGTGCGGGGATAGGTAGTGAACTTCTTCTCATAAAGCGACTGTGCGAGGGTGAGGGTCTTATCTGCAGAGAAGCCGTGACGTACATTAGCCTCCTTTTGCAGAGCGGTCAGGTCATACAAGAGGGGTGGAGCTGTATGCGTCACCTTTCTTGTGACCTCTGTGACCGTAAGCGAGCCGATACTGCGTAATGAAGTGAGAGCAGTTTGGGCAGCAGCTTCATTATCAAAGTTCTGTAGGCTCACGGCTTTGATGGATAAGCCCTCGTCCTCTATCATCGCAGTAAGCTTCCAATAAGGAACAGAGGTAAAGTCTCTATGCTCCATATAGCGATGACACACCATGGCCAAAGTTGGGGTCTGCACTCGTCCTAGTGAGTAGCCTCCACGGTAAGCAATGGAGAGTGCTCGGCTGGCATTGATTCCCATCAACCAGTCAGCTTCTGCTCGTGCTTGAGCTGCGTAATAGAGATGGTCATAATGACTCCCTGGTTTGATATTCGCTAGACCCTCTCGAATAGCTTTGTCAGTAAGGGAGGAGATCCATAGGCGATCAAAGGGCTTGTGACTGTTTAAGTGTCGGTAAATCCAACGAAAGATGAGCTCGCCTTCTCTTCCGGCATCTGTTGCCACAATAATACGATCTGCCTGATTAAAGCAGGAGCTTATTGCCTTCAGTTGCTTGAGTGCTGCAGGGTCTTCGTGGTACTCTTTGTCCTTACGCACTTGTCGGACAATGAGCTGGAAGGGATTGGGGCAAATGGGCAACTCTTCAGCTTTGTAATTAGCATAGCCGTAAGCTTCGGGCATGGCAAGTGTAATGAGGTGTCCCATAGCCCACGTGACGAGGTAACCGTTTCCTGCTAAATAACCGTCTTGCTTTGTTATCGCTCCAACGATTCGGGCTATATCTCGTGCTACCGAGGGTTTCTCAGCAATAATACATGTTGTCATAGTCTTTGAAAGGATTATGGGTTACATCTTACGTCCTCGGGACTTCTTCTGCTTGTTCTCGTCCTGCTTCTGCTTTTGTTCAGCAGTGGGTGCTGTTTGCCCCTTTTTCAGTGGCTCTTTCACCTGCTTGGTAGCTTCGTTGGTCTTGCCGTGGTTATTTACGGCTACTTGCGTCTTGTGTTCTTCCGCCACGGCTTCGACCTTTCCCGTCCCTTGCTTCTTGTCAGGGTTCCATTTGTAGAAGCGTGGGCGGTTTTGCTCTTTGTCCATACGGACATAGGCATTGAAGGGTTGTCCCTCTTTATCGATCATGTTTTTGAGGTAAAGTGTGCGACCGTTGTCTAAGGCTTCTCGTTGCTTCTCTGACAGCTCTAGACCACAAAGCTTGCGAGGTGCTTTGCCTTGTTGACGATCTTGTCGCTGTTCCTGACGCTCTTTGAGACTCTTGTTCTCTCCGAAGATGAACTCAATGCCTTTCTTCTCTGCATTGACCTGAAGCGTAGCATCGAAGGACTTGCCACTCTTAGCGGTCATACCTTCTACTTTTACTGCTTTGCCCTCCACTAGATCTTTGTATTGTTGATCAGAGAGCGTGACGCCTTTGATCTCTTGAGGAATGCTTACACGGTCGGCACGCAAGGCGATAATCTCATTGGTCTGCGGGTCGATGGAGACGTAGGCTGCGAAAGGCTCTCCGCTCTTGGGTGTTACCTCAATGGTTTTGCCGAGATTACCTGTCGCGAGTAGTTGCTCCTTCTCTTCGGGGGAAAACTTGTAGCCCATATAGGGATAGTCAAGCTGTGGTTCTTTACGCATAGCGTGTATGGCTAACCCGATATTACCCTCATTATCTGTGCGGAAGGCAAGGCGAGCCTCTGTGTAGATAGTCGTATCTCCTATGGGGATAGCTATGGTCACGAGGTTACTCTTCTGCCAATTGAGCATCTTCTCTAGCTCACCACTCTGCTCTAACCGCTCACGGGAGAGTCCGAGACTGTCGAGCATCTTCCAGTCTACCTTGTCTGCATCAATGGCTGTGCTCTTCTTCTGCTGTGGCAGATAGTCTTCAAAGGGTACACCGACCTCTGCCAACTGCTGTCTGCTTTCAGGAGTCTCACGGCTTTGGAGCAGAGTACGCAGGTTATCCACGCCTTGCTCCACATTGCTCGCCAACACCTTGTATAGCCCGAAATGGGAGGGGTTATTGAACTGCTTGAGAAAGTTGGTCATAAAGTTCTTCAGCAGTCCATCCTTGCTGTTGAACTTCAAAAAAGCAGCCTGATTAGCTTCAAGTGGCTCAGTTGTTTTGAGTTTGCCCTTGTCATCAATGCCCGAAACGATGGAGAGCTTCCCCGCTTCTTGCTGGTTCTTTACCTCGGTGCGATCCTCTAAGACCAGCACGTAGTTGTCATTGCTATTTGCTTCCATAAATCACTCTGTTTGATTTGAATAATACCTTTCAGACAGCAAATATATATGCAGGAATAATATGCGTGTCAGGCAAAGGAACTTATAGGAAAGCAAGGGAAATAATAGGCAATATAGATAAGATTGCGTACATTTGCAGGTGTAAAAGATGATGCTAAAAAGAGAATAATCAAAGTATGCAGGTGATAAATCGCATTAAAGTAGTATTAGCAGAGCAGAGACGAACCAATAAGTGGCTTGCTGAGCAACTAGGGAAATCAGAGAACACCATCTCAAAGTGGTGTTCCAATAAGGTACAACCATCCCTTGAAACCCTTGTCGAAATAGCAGAAGCCATGGACGTTGAAGTGAGAACTCTCATATGCCCTTCCAAGATAGATAAAGAATGAACAAAAATCAGTTAGCCAGCAAGATATGGGCATCTGCCAATAAGATGCGTTCGAAGATAGAAGCCAATGAGTATAAGGACTATATACTCGGCTTTATCTTCTATAAATTTCTATCAGAGCAAGAGGTTAAATTCCTTTTGGAAGAGGGGTTTACTCCAAAGGATATTTCCGATGAAATTACCGAAGACCATCCTGAGAATGTGGACTGGCTTCAAAATCGTGTGGGTTATTTTATTGCCTATGAAAACCTCTACTCTACATGGCTTGAAGCGGGAAACGATTTTTCAGTGGCAAATGTCCGAGATGCCCTATCGGCCTTTAACAGATTAGTCTCTTCTAGCTACAAAAAGGTCTTTGAAGGAATATTTGACACACTACATAATGGATTGAAGAACCTCGGAGGAACGGAAGGTGAACGAACTAAAGCCGTTCGTAACCTGCTAGCTCTCATCAAGGATATCCCAATGGAGGGGCAACAAGACTACGATGTACTAGGCTTTATCTACGAATACCTCATCAGTCAGTTTGCTGCTAATGCAGGAAAAAAAGCTGGTGAGTTTTACACTCCACACGAGGTATCACAACTGATGTCTGAAATCGTAGCACATCATCTGAAAGATAGAACGACCATTTCTATCTATGATCCAACAAGTGGCTCTGGTTCCTTATTGATCAACATCGGTAAATCAGTAGCTCGCCACATAGCAGGTAAAGACAAGGTGAAGTACTATGCTCAGGAACTGAAGAAAAACACCTTCAACCTCACACGTATGAACCTCGTGATGCGTGGCATTATTCCTGATAATATTGTAGCACGCAATGGTGATACGCTAGAGCATGACTGGCCATACTTTGAAGATGGGGATCGAGAGGGAACATATCATTGCCTTCACGTAGATGCCGTGGTGAGCAATCCCCCTTACTCGCAGTCGTGGGTACCACCTCGCAAGAGTAAGACAGGCATACAGATCAAAATCGATCCCCGATTTGAATACGGCATAGCCCCTAGAGGAAAGGCTGACTACGCCTTTCTTCTGCATGACCTATATCATCTCAAGAGCGATGGGATTATGACCATAGTATTGCCACATGGGGTTTTGTTTCGAGGAGAACCAGGAGATCAATCCGAGGGTTCCATACGTGAGAATCTAGTAGAAAACAACCATATAGAAGCTATCATAGGACTGCCAGCAGACATCTTTTTTGGGACGGGTATCCCTACCATTGTTATGGTACTCCGCAAAGACTGCAAAAGCAATGATCTACTTATTATAGATGCTTCCAAAGGGTTTAAGAAAGAAGGAAAGAAGAATAAACTCAGAGCCTCCGATATTAGACGAATCGTAGATACATATATAGAGCGGAGGAGTATACCTAAGTTTTCCAGATTAGTGACAAAAGAGGAGATACGTGAGAACAACTATAATCTCAATATACCTCGCTACGTCAATTCTTCTGATGACCCTGAGACATGGGATATGTATGGTATTATGTTCGGAGGTATTCCTAAAGACGAGCTCAATGTATTCAGTGCTTTTTTTGAAGTGCTACAAGGCTTGGAGCAAGACCTCTTTGCGGAAAGTGATACCCCATATACCGAAGTAAAAGTTCGGAACATAGATAAGACGATACAGAACCATCCTTCTGTAGCTACCTTTGTTGGTGATTTCAAAAAAGCTTTTTCGGATTTTCAGAATTTCTTGGAGGAAAGGCTTATTGATCAGATGGAGGAACTAAACATTGCCGAAGAGGAAGAGAATATTACTCAGCATATCTTTACTAGCCTAACTAAAATCCCCCTAGTCGATCGCTATGAGGCCTATCAACTCTTCTCAGATAAGTGGCCCTCCATAGCTCAAGACTTGGAAATCATCCAGTCTGAGGGGTTTAAAGCGACTCGGAAAGTTGACCCTAATATGGTCGCAAAGAAAAAGGATGACAAGGAATATGAGGTACAGGAAGGTTGGGTAGGACGAATACTCCCTTTTGACCTTGTCCAAACTACCTACTTAAAGGAGGAATGGACTGAGCTGCAACAGATGGAAGAGCGTCTAGAGCAAGCTTCAGAGGATATTGATGTAACCTTTGACGAACTGGAAGAGGAGGAGCGTAATACTGTATCCAATGACGATGGTGTGATGATCCTGAAAGAGATAGAACGACGAATCACAGAATTACTCTCCGATATAGAGAGTGAAGAGATAGACACCTTAGAGGAATACTTACTCTGTACTCGAAAGAAAGAGAAACAAACCTTCATTGCCAGCCACCCAGATATAGACTGGGAGAGCTTGCCTCCAGCGAAAGATGGCATCTATACAGCTAAAACAATCAAGGATGAGATTGTACGTCTTCGTGAGAACTATCCCTTTGACGAGGATAGCACAGAAGCTAAGTTCCTAAAAATATCGTCTCTTTCAGCTGAAGTAAAGAAACTTAAAGCTGAGATTAAGAGGGCTTCTGAAGAGCTGCATGAGCGTACTAAAGAAACAATAGAGCAAGAACTCTCTGACGAGAAAATTCGCCATCTCCTCTACCTAAAGTGGATAGAAACGCTCTCTGCTCACTTAATGCAGCTACCGAGTGCAGTGGTAGATGAATTTGCAAGGCAATTGTGTGAACGTGTTCGCAAGTACGACACGACTCTTATGGATGTGGAGCAAGATATTAGAGAGGCTTCCGAATCTTTAGCTACAATGATCGATGACTTGACTGGCTCCGAGTATGATATGAAAGCACTAGCCGAGTTCAAGCAACTACTCCTTAACGAATAAACGCTTACGACAATGAAAAAGAATGAACCCGAAATAAGATTCAAAGGATTTGAAGACGAGTGGGAAGACCATGACCTCAATTATTATCTTGTTGTTTCAACAGAGAAAAATCAATCTGAAGAATACGACAAATACGATATCTATTCTGTTTCACGCGAATATGGTGTAATAAATCAGATAGAATATCAAGGAAAATCATTTGCAGGTGCTTCTCTCTCAAATTATGGAGTGGTTTTCCAAGGTGATGTTGTCTACACAAAATCGCCATTGAAGTCACAACCTTACGGTATTATTAAAACTAATGAAGGGAAAACAGGCATTGTCTCAGCACTCTATGGAGTATTTCACCCTACGGAGCAAGTTTCCGCAACATTTGTGCAAACTTACTTTGAACTTGATGGTAGACTGAATGATTATCTTCGTCCATTAGTGAACAAAGGAGCAAAAAATACATTGCTTATTAGTGATTCTCATTCACTTACTGGCAAAGTTACTTTTCCCAAAAAAGAAGAACAAGAGAAACTTGTTGCGTTGTTTTCCTCCCTTGATAAGCTAATCCGCAAGCTGGAGTTAAAGTTGGAGAAGTTGCGAAATATCAAGCAATCGCTTCTAGATCAAATGTTTTCAAATGTTAAAAATAGGGGGTACGCAATACCGCGGATAAGATTCAAGAGATATAATGATGTATGGCAGATGAAAAAAGCAGTTGATATTTTTGTTTCATTTGAAGAAAAGAATCACCCAGAGTTGCCTGTGCTTTCTGCAAATCAAGAGTTAGGAATGGTGGCTCGCAATGATATTGGATTTAATGTGCAACATGACCACCGAAATGAAAGTGAATATAAGCGTGTGATGCCAGGACAATTCGTCATTCATTTACGTTCTTTTCAAGGTGGTTTTGCCCATTCAGAAATAGAGGGTATCACTTCACCTGCCTACACGGTTATGGGATTTAAATCGTCTAGCGAACATTATGATGGATTTTGGAAGTATCTATTAACGTCTAAAGATTTTATCAAGAGTTTGGAAACAGTTACTTACGGTATACGAGATGGACGTAGCATAGGATTTGAGGATTTTGGAATGCTCATGCAAACCTATCCAAGAAGAGAGGAACAAAAGCAAATCGCAAAACTCTTGATTATTACGGATGATTACATCAAAATGAATGATGCGAAACTCACTAAAATACGCACAATGAAGCAGAGTCTCTTGCAGAAGATGTTTGCCTAATAGAATAACGACAGAGAAGATGAAATTTGAAGACGAAGCCAATTTTGAAGAAGCCCTCGTGGCGGAGCTTATCCGCAACGGATGGTCAGAAAATGTGTTGTATTACCCCACGGAAAAAGAGTTGATACAGAATTGGGCAGACATCCTTTCCCGAAACAATAGCGGCAAAGACCGCCTGAACGACCAGCCGCTCACGGAGGGCGAGATGCGCCAAATCATTGAGCGGATAGAAGACTTGAAAACGCCGGTGGCTCTCAATGGTTTCATCAACGGAAAGACCACCAACATCACTCGAGACAACCCTAATGACCATGCTCACTTGGGAAAAGAGGTGAGTCTCTCTATCTACGACCGCCTTGAGATAGCAGGTGGCAAGAGTCATTATCAGATAGCCCGTCAGCCCAAGTTTGAACGAGGCAAACGAATACTTCCCAATCGCCGAGGAGATCTTCTCCTACTGATCAATGGTATCCCAGTAATCCATATCGAGCTGAAGAGCAGCAAAGTCCCAGCAATACAAGCGACTAACCAGATCGCCAAATATTCTCACGAGGGTATTTTCTCAGGTCTCTTCTCTATGGTGCAAATCTTTGTAGCGATGAACCCCGAAGAGACTCTGTACTTTGCCAATCCAGGGCAGGGGGGAAAATTCAATAGAGACTATTATTTTCACTGGGCAGATCCCAATAATGAGCCAGTGAATGACTGGAAGGAGATAGCCTCCAAGCTCCTCTCCATTCCAATGGCTCATCGTATGGTTGGCTTCTATACCATTGCAGATAAAAGTGATGGGATTCTCAAGGTGCTACGTAGCTATCAGTACTATGCAGCTAACTCTATCAGTATTGCCGTGGCAAAAAATGACTGGAGTGCTCGGGAACAAAAGGGAGGTTACGTGTGGCATACCACAGGGTCTGGCAAGACGATGACTAGTTTCAAAGCTGCCCAGCTCATTGCTGCTTCAGGTGACGCAGATAAAGTAGTATTTCTTGTGGACCGTATAGAGCTTGGGAACCAGAGCATTCTCAACTATCGCAACTTTGCAGAAGATAGTGAGGATGTACGAGATACGGACAATACGGACATTCTGATCGATAATCTAAAAGACTCCAGCTCTGGGAGTACGCTCATTGTAACATCGATTCAGAAAATGAGTCGAGTCAATCTGAAGGAAATAGGCAAGCGCCGTGACGATCTTGCCGAAATTCAGGGGAAGCACATTGTGTTCATAGTGGATGAATGCCACCGAAGCACATTCGGCGAGATGCTTATTACCATTAAAGAGACTTTCCCTCGAGCGCTATTTTTCGGTTTTACAGGGACACCTATCAAGGATGAGAACCAAAAGAATATGAATACCACTCAGACAGTGTTTGGAGAGCCGTTGCATCAATATCTACTTGCCGATGGTATCAGAGATAAAAATGTACTTGGCTTTGAACCTAAGTTAGTGGAAACATATAAGGAAAGCGATCTGCGTAAAGTTGTTGGTCTTGAGCAAGCCAAAGCTAAGACGATAGCAGAAGCGATGGCTGATGAGAAGAAAAAATCTGTATACCTGAAATATACTCAAGACAAAACTGTCCCCATATCAGGATATAAGACTAGTGACGGCACATACATAAGGGGAATCGAGGACTTTGTTCCCGAAAGCCAGTACAATTGCGACAAGCACCATAAAGCTGTAATAGATAATATCAAAGATGGCTGGGAGACACTTAGTCAATGTGGAAAATTTCATGCTTTGCTCGCTACCCGCAATATTCCCGAAGCAATTGATTATTATCGACTATTAAGAGAACTACTACCAGAACTGAATGTGACGGCTCTTTTTGACCCCAATATAGATAATGTTGACGGGACAATTGATAAAGAGGAAGGTTTGGTCGAAATCCTTGAAGGATATAATAATATGTTCGGCTTAGAGTTTACGGTGTCGACACATACACAGTTCAAAGTCGACATATCTCTTCGTCTAGCACATAAAGAGCCATATAATCGAATTGATCTTGAACCAGAAAAACAGATAAACATCCTGATTGTAGTAAATCAGATGCTTACGGGCTTTGACTCAAAGTGGATTAACACACTCTACATTGACAAGATTCTGGAGTATGAAAATATCATTCAAGCGTTTAGCCGTACGAATCGTTTGTTCGGACCAGATAAGCCATTTGGCATCATTCGCTATTATCGGAGACCTCATACGATGAAGAGGTATATCGACGAAGCGGTGAAGACCTACTCTGACGGCAAACCTGTAAAGCTTTTTGCAGATCCCTTGGCATATAATCTACGCAAAATAAATGAACTCTTTATGGACATTAAGTCTCTATTCTGTCAAGCAGGTATTCCAGATTTCTCTAAATTGCCAAGTGAAAATGCAGAGCGGGGGCAATTTGCCAAGATGTTTTGCGAGTTTAATGCTTATCTTGAGGCCTCACGTATACAAGGATTCAAGTGGAGCAAGCACCAATATAGTCTAATAGGAGAGGATGGAAAGTCAGCGGTTATAAAGGTCTTGATAGATGAACTGACGTACTATGTACTGGTACAGCGGTACAAAGAGCTACAAAAGGGCGCTTCAGAAGAGGAGCGTGAGATAGAAGAAGTTCCCTATGATATTGACCCATATATCACAGAGATAGATACCGGAATAATAGACGCTCAGTATCTTAACTCTCGCTTTGAGAAATACCTGAAAGTGCTCCGAAGAGGAGATGCGTCAGAAGAGGAACGATTGTCAGTACTAGGAGAGTTACACCAGTCGTTTGCATCGCTATCTCAGGAGGAGCAACGCTTTGCAGTGATTTTTCTGCACGATGTGGAGAACGGCACTGTTGATTTAGAAAAGGGAAAGACCTTCAAAGACTATATAATAGAGTATCAGGCAAGAGCACAGAATGATAGTATTTATCAGACGGCAGAAAGTTTTGGTCTTGATAAATCCATGTTGCGAGAGATTATGAATGCTCACGTAACGCAAGACAATCTAAATGAATACAATCGCTTTGAAAACCTCTTGAAAACTGCGAACATCGAAAAGACAAGAGTGTTTTTTGAGAGTCAAAAAGGAAAAAGCTTACGACCTTTCGAGGTGAGTCGAATGTTGGATGATTATATGCGCAGATACATTTTAGAAGGGGTAACCATCATCTAGTTGTAAAAGTAGATGATCTTACTTACAAAAAACCACCATGATTGTGTCTAATGACTTTGTCAATAGTTGCTTAAAACAAGTGTTTCAATGAATGTACTATATCTAATAGGGAATGGTTTTGACCTTAGATTGGGGCTACCAACTAGATACGAAGACTTCTTAGATTACTATGAGAAGCGATGTTCTTTGTCTGATACAAGCGAGGCAGAAAGTATTACTAAGTACAAGGGGCCCTTTTTCAAAAAACTCAGAGAACAACTCAATTCAGGCAACGAGCAGTGGAAAGACCTAGAGCTAGCTCTGGGAAAGTTCACACCTGAGTTTGGCGATGACGTGGAAGGCTTTCGCAATTTCTATGAAGATGTCAATTTTGCCTTGCTTGACTACCTAAAGGAGGTTACAAGTGATTTTCATGCGGAGCAAGAAGAGTCAGATAAGTTGTATGAGGATTTCTTGTATCCATACCTCTATCTCACGCCAAGAGGACAAAACCAATTTCAAGAAATAGTCCCGATGGCTGACCATTGGGTAGCTAACGTTATCACTTTCAACTATACATCATCATTTGAGATCTTAAGCAATAATGTTCTGAGCAGTGGATCTGAGTACAGAAGAAACAATGGGTACAGTTTCTATTATAAAGGTATAATCCATATACATGGAAGCCTAGAAGCAAATGAGCCTGAAGTTTTATTAGGAGTGGACAACCTTGAACAGATAGACAATGTTGAGCTCAAAGAGAATGAAGATGTGACTGATTTCTTGATAAAACCTCAGAGTAATCAGAATTATGGCGCCTTGGACGATGAAAAATGTCAAAAGCTAATTTCTGAAGCTCGTCTGATATGCTTATTTGGCTTGTCTTTAGGGGAAACAGACAAAACTTGGTGGACGCAGATTGGACAGAGGTTTCTTAGTGATGATGCTGTTACGCTTCTTTATTTCCATTATGAAGCTCTGTTTTCTCCAAAAATGAAAAGAGATATGAGGCCTGCAAGAAGAGCGAGACAACACATTCTAGATGCTTTGGGAATAGAAGGGGATGAAAAAGACTACAGGAACAGAATCTTTGTGTCAGTCAACTCTGATATGTTCCCCAAAAGAGATTGAAAGAGGGGCTAAGTATTCTAGACTACACCTTCAGCAAATGCTGGGGAGCAGGGTCAGCTTTGATACGAGCAGTCTCAGAGTCTACGAGGGATAGCGCCTCTTGCTTGACTTGGCGATAATTGGCTTCAATAGTCTCACGCAGACTATCGGA
>ERZ1031273.505-NODE-505-length-12574-cov-7.943206_pt1 | contig 12574 bp, 9 predicted proteins | sample MGYA00516575_ERZ1031273 | MGnify/ENA primary metagenome ERZ1031273 (study PRJEB33718, sample SAMN03159816) | human skin metagenome | collected 2014-02-25 | study: EMG produced TPA metagenomics assembly of the PRJNA266117 data set (Human skin bacterial metagenome... | reverse complement strand
TCATTACACAAGATCCGGAGCTACAAACGCCCGCACTGGCACCGATCCGTAAAGAGCTGGAACGGCTCTATCCGCTTGAAGAACGCTGGGGAAATATTAGTTAGAATGCATCAAAAAGAGGAATCCGTTAGTAGATTCCGCTTCACAAAACCGAGCATCCCGCTCATTCTCAAGGGATTATCGTAAAATGTAGGGGAGTGCCGATGAAACGAAACTCCCCTTTACTGCCGAAAGCTTTTCAGTGCTTAATTAGCACACACAGAGTGCATTTTATCCTTACTTATTGGGCAGGAGCCTGAGGCCCTTGAATAAAAGTTACCGTTCGGCTCCGTTCCGGTGCTTCAGTTACATATATCTTTAAGCTGAAACTACGTAATTTAGCGCCCGTTTCGTTGTTCGCTTTTATCTTAAGCGTAGCGGGCAGTGATACGATATCGCCCTCTTTACCGGTAGTATTATCGGTTAAGGTATAGTACTTTTCCCCTTGTTTTTGTTTCGATACGGATAAAGTTCCTTTTCCGGATAGCATACCGTTGATCGTTAGTACTACATCGCCCTTGCCGTTAACCACTACGCGCTGTGGATTATCGCGCTGTTCCGGAAGCGCTCCTTTACCCGTTACGGTAAATGTGGGCAATTCTTTGTCGATAACGTTGCCCGGCACCGGCTTGGGACCTTTATTCCCGCATGCCATAAAGCTTGCTGCTACGCAAAGGATAACAACCATCCGTACTAAATTTCTCATCTGTACTTTTTTCATAATTACCTTCTGATTCATCTTTTTATGTGTTATTGGTATGTCCGCTTATGGGTTGGCATTCCGCATCGTTCCGCTGAAGACGCACCCTTCCCATCGCAAATGTACAGAAATATTTCCATCTCCTCCGCACCATCCCCCTTTCCTTATTCTTTCATATGGGAGTGGTAAGTTGAAAGGTATATACCTTTCGAGCGATACGTATATACCTTTCATCCGAAACCTATATACCTCCCATGCGAAACCTATATACGTTTCACTTGGGAGGTATATCTCTATTGAGCGGATGGTTCGGAGCGATCGTTGCTCCGCCCTATTCACCTATCATTAGTCGCCTATCCGTTTAGCACTTTCGTTCGGTGAGAAGGAAGCCGTCGGCAACATCTTTTGCCTGAGCAGCACCCACTAATTGCTCTAACAGAGTCCGTCCGAAGTCAATAGCATACGCGGGTCCTCTGCCGGTAATAAGCTTGCGATCCACCACAACGCCATCGGTTACGTGCGTAGCTCCGTGTTCGGTCAGTAGCCTTTCGTCAGGCATCGGGTAGCAGGTTGCCTTGTAACCGGCGAGCAAGCCCTCCGGAGCCAATACGAATGCCGGTGAGGCGCAGATGGCGGCGATATGGCGATCGTCCTTGCGCATCCGGTGCAACAGCGTGCGCACCTCCGCCGAATTATGCAAATTGGTTGCTCCGGGCAGTCCGCCGGGTAATACCACCATATCGGGCAGATCATCCCCTTTCAGTTTACGAACGCTATAATCGGCTTCAAGCACTACGTTGTGTGCGCCTTTTACCTCCTTTTTGCCCGTAATGGAGACGGTATCTACCTGAACGCCACCACGGCGCAAAAGGTCAAGCGGAGCAAGGGCTTCTACTTCCTCAAAGCCTTCCGCCAAAAGAATCCATACTGTTTTCATTTCAATTCGATGCTTTTATGTATTGTTTTTATTGTTCGATTAACGCTGCAAGCAGTGCCGGTAGCGGCGAATGGTCTGTTCCAATCCGAGGTAGAGCGCATCGCAAATAAGTGCGTGACCGATAGAAACTTCGGCAAGGAAAGGAATCGTTGCGGAGAAGTAAGATAGGTTGAGCAGATTGAGATCGTGACCGGCGTTTACTTCGAGCCCTACTTCGCGCGCTTTTTCAGCTGCAGCGAGGAACGATTTTACCACCTTTTCCTGCGTACCTTGCTCATAGGCACGAGCATACGGCTCTGTGTACAGCTCAACACGTTGGCAACCGGTTTCCGCTGCATAGGCAATATTCTCGAGATCGGTTCCCACAAAAATGGAAACTCTTATACCTTCGGCATTGAAGCGCGCAACCACTTTTTTGAGAAAATCCATATTCGGCTTTACGTCCCAACCGGCATCGCTGGTGAGCGCATCGGCAGCATCCGGCACGAGGGTCACCTGTGTGGGCTTCACTTCGGTAACCAGATCCACAAATCGGGGTATCGGATTGCCCTCAATATTAAATTCCGTTGTCACCGCCTGCTTAAGCTCGTGCACGTCGCGATAGGTAATATGCCTCTCATCGGGGCGTGGATGCACGGTAATTCCTTGCGCACCGAAACGCTCACAATCCAGTGCCGTTTGAAGAACATTGGGCATATTGCCGCCGCGGGCATTGCGCAGAGTGGCTATTTTATTGATATTTACGCTTAGTTTTGTCATCTCTTTATTTGTATCTTTGCCGAAGACAAATATAGACAAAAAGGCGTAGAGAACAAAGGAACTATGAGGCAAGCGGCACTTTTAGGCTTGGCTCCTTCAGCGGAGCACGTGGAAAAGGTTATACGCTTTATCGGTCTTCTGGCGGAAGCTGATGTGGATATCGTTGTAGACGAGGAGCTTTTGAGCAAATTGCTCGCTTCCGGTGAGCTGCTGCGTGAGCTGAATTCCTTCACCGGTACGGTGCCGGCTACTGCTGATTATGTGGTTTGCTTTGGCGGGGACGGCACTTTGCTGCGTAGCGTACATCGCTTACCCTCGCTCGATGTGCCTGTTTTAACGGTCAATAGCGGTCATTTGGGCTTTTTGACCGATAGCAACTGCGACGAAGCTATCCGTTATATCGATCGACTTTTGGTAGATAACCCCAGCATCGAAGAGCGTAATTTGCTGGAAGTGACCGACGGAGGTGCCTTTTTTACAACCGCATTGAACGAAATTGCTGTACAGAAGCGGGAAACCGGTTCAATGATCAGCATTCAAACGAATATAGATGATCATTATTTGGGAGATTATAATGCCGACGGCTTAATAATCGCTACGCCGAGCGGCTCTACGGCTTATTCGCTCAGCGTGGGTGGCCCTATCGTATATCCTCGGTGTCCCGTTGTGGTACTTACGCCAATCGCGCCGCACAGCCTTAATATGCGCCCAATAGTGGTACCGGACGATGTAACCATTCGTCTCCGGATAAAATCACGAAGTTCTACTTATATGGCGGCGGTTGACGGTGTAATGTCGGTTTTTACTACCGATACGCCGCTCACAATTAGGAAACATACTCAAAAACTGAAGATAATAAGGCTCAGCAGTCATCCGTTCTCTGAAACTATTCGCAATAAGCTGTTATGGGGAAAGAACCTGCGTTAAAGGGGAAAATAGCTGCGTTGTGGCTGATTCTTGTGCTACTGCTCCCCATATCGTGCGGTGCTGAGGGGAAACTCATCCATAATCGCGCTACGCTTGCCGCTTTGGATAGCGTGGAACGTATCGAAGCGCACATCGGAATGGAGCGCTTTCGGGCGCAATTGAATAGCGCGGGGCGGCTTTCCCCGGCTGAGTATGATGCATTACGCTTTTTGTATGCTTATATGCCGGCCTGCGATGCGTGGAACTATCCGCTGAGCTTTTACCTCAATAGCATTCGTATCGCGCTAAAAGCACGCAGGGAGATGCCCTGGGGCAAGGAGGTGAGCGAGGAGATGTTTCTGCACTTTGTGCTACCGGAGCGCGTAAATAACGAACAATTGGATACTTCCCGATCGCTTTTTTATGCCGAATTGAAAGATCGGGTTAGCAAAATGGATATAGAGCAGGCTGCTCTTGAGGTCAATCATTGGTGCCGATCAAAAGTAACCTATGCACCGAGCGATGAACGCACCCGATCTCCCTTAGCCACAATGCGGAATGCTTTGGGGCGTTGTGGGGAACAATCCACCTTTACGGTAGCAGCTTTGCGCGCAGTGGGCATACCGGCTCGGCAAGTTTATACGCCACGATGGGCGCATACGGATGATAATCACGCCTGGGTGGAGGTATATATCAGGGGAAAATGGCGTTTTATGGGCGGATGCGAGCCTGATGTAGCCTTGAATCGTGCTTGGTTTAACCGTGCCGCATCACGTGCAATGCTCGTACACACTAAAGTGTTTGGGCACTATGTACCTACAGATGGTCAAATTATTACGGAAACGAACAACTATACCGAGGTGAATTGCACCCCGTCTTATGCCTCCACGCAGCAAATAGATGTATACGTATCAGCCGGCGGAATGCCTGCCGAAGGCGCATCGGTAGCTTTTACCGTATATAATTATGCGGAGTTTTTCCCGGTTGCCCTGATTCGTACCGATGCACAAGGTAGGTGCAATTTGACTACAGGAAAGGGAGATATGCTCGTTTGGGCATGGCGAAACGATAGTTGCGGCTATGCCATAGCGCGTGCCGATGCACTAAATCCGTTGGAAATACGCTTAGAACCTTACGGAAAGCTCCGATTCCCGGAGCAAATGAAGCTTGTCCCGCCTCCGGACGTTGCAACGCCTCTACCGGCACCTACGGAGGCGCAATCCCGAACTCTTGCCCGACGGCTCGCTTACGACGATAGCATTCGTACCGCCTATGAGGCAACTTTCCCCACAAATAGCGATATTCTCCGCATTGCCACCGGTATTAATGCCGATCGGGATCGGTTAAGTCGTATCATCACAATGGCACGCGGTAACGGAAGGTCGCTATTAGCGTGGTGTAACGCGCATCCTAAGTTGCAGGCGATGGGCTTACGCCTTTTATCCGTTATGAGCGAAAAAGATGCTACCGATATGGATACCGCACTGCTTTCCCAATGGGTTCCCCGCATTCCACCGGATGTTTTGCCGGAACAACTTCGGTATCGCTTCAATCCGCGTATTGCAGCCGAGCCGCTCACCGATTGGTATGCTGCCGTAACTCGGTATATTGACGAAAGCACATTGGCGCGATTTCGGGAAAATCCCCACGCGCTCTCCGAATATGTATGCAACTTTCAGCGCATAGACGGCGATAACACCACAGGAACCTATATTTCGCCTGCCGCGGTACTCCGTTACGGCAAAGCGGATTTGCGTAGTATGCGGCTCGTTTATGTAGCAATAGCGCGCACCGTGGGCTATGCCGCGCGCATCAATCCGCTTACCGGCAATGCGGAAATTGCCCTTCGCGAGCAAGAAGGCTTCCAACCGGCTCCGTTTGAAGTAGATACCGATCCGCGCTCCTTAGAGACGGGCGTTCTCTCACTACGCTATCAAGGGCGCGAATCCGAGGAGAGTATCCGCTATTACAGCCGTTTTTCTGTAGCTGCGCTCCACAAGAATCGTCCTTTTCCTGCAACCCTTTATTATCCCGAATCGGAGGAATCTTCGTTTTCGAACCTATTTGGTGGTGGAGAAAATCAGGCATTGCCGTGCGGAATGTGGCTCTTAACGAGCGGAACCCGTATGGCGAGCGGAGCCGTAGTAGTGCGAATTGCGCCATTTGTGATTAACCCCGGTGCCGAAACATCCGTGCCGCTCCTGTTACCCCAGGATAGCAACGAACTGAGCGTTATAGGCAATATGGATTGCGAAAAGCATTATCGAGCGGCAGACGGTATCGATAAGTCGCTGATTAGTAGCGTCGGGCGCGGTTATTTTGTATTGGCTCTGCTCAAACCGGGCACGGAACCCACTCGGCATCTATTGAATGATATCGAGAAAGTTAAGGCACAAATGACCGCTTGGGCGCGTCCTTTTCTCTTTCTTTTCCCTTCGGAGCGCGATGCCAAAGCCTTCCGCGAAAGCGATTATCCCCAATTGCCCGATAACCGCAGCTTTGGAACCGATCAGAAGGCTGTTATTGAAAAAATGTTGCGTGCCGCCGTTGCGGATAAAGGTAGCGAGTATCCCGTAATTGCCATTGCCGATTCGTTCGGCAGAATCGTGTATTACCGCACCGGCTATCACATCTCCACAGGCGAAGAGATGGTATCTTTATTTCCTAAATTATGATCAAATCCGACGAACTGTATATGCGCCGAGCCATTGAACTGGCTCAGATGGCTGAAGGCTTTACCACCCCTAATCCGTTGGTGGGAGCCGTAATTGTGCATCATCACCGTATCATTGGCGAGGGGTACCACCATTGCGCCGGCATGCCACACGCTGAAGTGGAGGCGGTTCGCTCAGTTAAGCCGCAAGATGTAGCGCTTTTGCCCGAAGCAACCCTATACGTATCGCTGGAACCTTGCTCGCATTACGGCAAAACGCCCCCGTGCGCCGATATGTTGGTACAAAAAGGATTCCGAAGAGTGGTCATTGCGATGGAGGATCCCTTCCCGCAAGTGGCGGGGCGTGGTATCCGAAAGCTCAAAGAGGCAGGGATTGAGGTGACGATTGGCATATTGGAAGCGGAAGCGCGAAGCCTAAATCGCGTCTTTCTTACCAATGTGGAAAAGCAACGCCCCTTTGTAACGCTCAAATGGGCGGAAAGTGCTGATGGATACATCGATGCGTTGCGTAACACCCCCACAGATAAGCCTATCCGCTTTAGCGATCCGTTGCGCGAACGACACGTACATCGGCTTCGCCACCTACATGATGCCATACTGATAGGCAGGCAAACACTCCTTGCGGATAACCCACTGCTCACCAATCGGCTCTGGTGGGGCAAGAGCCCCGTACGCATCGTTTTGGATAGTCAACTAAGCACGCTTGGCGAACCGTGCCGTCTTTGGAAGGATATCTCCGTTCCGGTCCGCATTGTGTGTGATGCCGATGCGCCCGAACCAACCAACCTTCCTCCGCACGTATCCCTAATTCGTAAGCCTAATTCCGTGGAAACGGGACCGGACGAAGCTACTCTTCCTGAGCCGAAGGCAAGCCGAACAGAAGGCGTTTCGGAGAGGCGAAAGCAACTTGCCGCACAAATTCCCTACTTGCTGCGTTTGCTCTACGCCGAGGGTATCCGTTCGCTTTTGGTTGAGGGGGGAGCCACTACGCTGCAATCCTTTGTTGATAGCGGCTTTTACGATACCATTGACCGCGAAGTATCCCCGATCCTCTTGCACAGCGGCATCCCAGCGCCCCGTCTCTCCTAACCCCTCTTAATCCACTATCCATATTCTTCCGAACAGCCAATCTTCGGAAGTGTTTTAGTGTGTTATGTGATGTTGTCAGAAGAATGTATCGAATGAGTTGATTTGTTGAAAAGGTCGTGGATAGGGTAGTGGAAACGCTATGAGGATAGCAAAGGGGCGACGGACATTCCGTCACCCCTTTTTCTCTGCATTTTGTGTTCTGCAGGGCGATATTACATCATTCCGCCCATGCCTCCACCCATAGCTGCGGCAGCGGCTGCTGCGGCGGCATCCGATTTTTCTTCCTTCTTATCGGCGATTACGCACATAGTTGTGAGGAACATACCGGCAATGGATGCGGCATTTTCCAAGGCTACGCGTGCCACTTTGGCAGGATCAATTACGCCCGAAGTGCTTAAATGTTCAAAGCTATCGGTGCGTGCGTTGTAGCCAAAGTCGCCATCGGATTCTTTAACCTTCTGAACAATAACGGCGCCTTCCTTACCTGCATTGGCCACAATCTGGCGAAGCGGTTCTTCAATAGCACGCTTGATTATTTCAATACCGGTAGTTTCGTCGTCCGTATCGCCCTTAAGTCCTTCCAAAACCTTAGTAGCGCGGATGTAAGCGATACCACCTCCGGGCACAGTTCCTTCTTCGATAGCGGCACGGGTAGCACTGAGTGCATCGTCCACACGATCCTTCTTTTCCTTCATTTCCACTTCGCTGGCGGCACCCACATAGAGCACTGCTACGCCACCGGCTAATTTAGCCAGACGTTCTTGCAGCTTTTCACGATCGTAGTCGCTCGTGGTATTTTCAATTTGAGCCTTAATTTGGGCCACACGTTCGTTAATGTCCTTCTTTTTGCCCAATCCGTTTACGATGGTGGTATTATCCTTATCGACAGTAACCTTTTCGGCCTGACCGAGCATATCGATAGTGGTCATTTCGAGCGTCAGACCGGTTTCTTCGCTGATCACGGTGCCACCGGTCAAAACGGCTATATCGCGCAGCATTTCTTTACGGCGATCGCCAAATCCGGGAGCCTTAACGGCGCACACTTTCAAGCCTCCGCGCAAGCGGTTTACTACCAAAGTAGCGAGTGCTTCGCTATCAATATCTTCCGCAATGATGAGTAGCGGGCGACCGGTTTGCAGGCTCTTTTCGAGCAAGGGGAGGAAATCCTTAATTACAGATATCTTTTTATCGTACAAAAGGATATACGGATTTTCCATTTCGCACTGCATCTTTTCCGTATCCGTAACGAAGTAGGGCGAGATGTAACCGCGGTCGAACTGCATACCTTCAACCACCTGAACTTCGGTAGTGGTTCCCTTGGCTTCTTCCACGGTAATAACCCCTTCCTTATTCACCTTTTCCATTGCCTGAGCAATGAGGGTACCGATTTCTTCGTCGCCATTGGCAGAAATCTTCGCTACATGCTCAATACGCTTCAGATCTTTGCCTACAGCTTTGCTCTGCTTAGCGATATCCTTTACCACGGCGGCTACCGCTTTATCAATACCACGCTTTAGTTCCATTGGATTAGCACCGGCGGTTACGTTTTTCAGCCCTACATTGATAATGCTCTGAGCCAGAACCGTAGCGGTTGTGGTACCGTCACCGGCATCTTCGTTGGTTTTGGAAGCAACTTCCTTAACCAGCTGAGCCCCCATATTTTCGAAGGCGCAGTCCAACTCGATATCTTTTGCCACCGTAACACCGTCCTTGGTAATTTGGGGCGCACCGTAAGATTTTGCCAAAATGACGTTCCGTCCTTTCGGGCCTAAGGTAACCTTGACGGCATTAGCCAATTCGTCGACCCCTTTCTTCAGGAGGTCGCGCGCTTCTACATCAAATTTTATCTCTTTTGCCATTGCTTTAATTGCTTTGAATGAATGTTCTTGTTTTTGCTTGCGATGATTAGTTCAAAACGGCGAGTACGTCACTTTGTCGCATAATCATGAGCTTTTCGCCTTCTATTTCGATTTCCGTACCGGCATATTTACCGTAAAGCACTTCGTTGCCTTCCTTCAGCTCCATGGCTTCGTCCTTGGTTCCTTTACCAACGGCTATCACTTTGCCTTTGAGGGGCTTTTCTTTTGCGCTGTCGGGGATGATGATGCCTCCCGCACTCTTTTCTTCTGCTTTGTCCGGCTTGATCAGAACTCGGTCTGCTAATGGTTTGATTTTCATACTGTTATTATATTTCTATTGCGTTCTTACGCGTTTGTTTGTTCCTTTTCGGTACGTTGTTTCCGTCTCTTTCTACCGAGGTGCTCGGGCACCTCTCTACCCCTATAATGCAATATATATGCCAAACCGATATTTTGTATGAAAAAACGACACTTTGACGCGCCACATGGTCAATCCGACCTACTTCCGAACACCATCAATAGGTATATAGGTTTGTTCCGAAAGGTATATAAGTTTCGCGCAAAAGGTATATACCTATCCACCGGAACTTATATACCTATTGCGGCACGGCACGAATCTCCTTAAAGAGCGAGAGCACAAAAAGCAAAGGGAGGAAGTGCCGCTGCACTCCCTCCCTTGCACAAACATTGTCGTTTCGATCCGACTTATTTTACCACCTTGACAACCTGATCAAGAGCACGTACCATATAGATGCCTTCCGCAAGAGCGGTTACATTGATACGGTGTTCCGTAGTGGTAAGCAATTCTCGACCAGCCGCATCGTAGAGAGATACCTGAGTTCCTTCAGCAATGCCACTTACTTCCAAAATTGTTCCGTTGTTGATCAGACGTACGGCAATCTGATTGTCGGCAATCTGTTCTGCATGATTGTACAGGGTCATACCTACTGTGGCATCCTTTTCTACGGTCAGCTCGAAGGTATCCTTATCCTTTGTACCTTCAACTGCCTTTCCGTCTACCGTCCAGCTTTCAACAGCCCATTTGGAGTCGCCCTTTGCATAGGTGAAAACCACTTTCTTTCCGGCTTCAACCGGCTTTCCGCTTTCGTAGGCAGCGCCATCCACTGTAGCGGTTACTTTGCCTGCCACTTCGTCCGGGAAGCTGTAGGTTACTGCGTAGGAAGCGGTGGCTGCTTCAAGAACGGCAGACATGGCGGCATTATCTGCTACCGTATACTCTATTTCCGTACCACCCTCTTCGTTCAGTTCCAAATTGCCATTGGCGTTATTGTAAACAGTTTCACCGATAGTAACCGATTGAACCTTATAACCCTCATCGGCATCCACACGTACGTACACAAGGTCATCTTCCTTAACCTTGTAAACGCCTTCCACCGCTTCGATGTCGTTACCATCTTCATCCTTCAGCTCAATGAGACCATGTTCTGGTTGTGTAACGGTTAGCTCATAATCAGCAAGTTCCTTAACTTCGTAGTCAAGTGTAATTTCCATATCGCCTTCCACGGAAGTGAATGACTTACTGTAATAACCATCTTCGTCCTTATCGGCATCCGTCAAATTAAGTGATTCAGTGGCAGGAGTTTCCCCCTTTTTATAACTAACAGTGAATGATTTGAGCGTGTAGCTACCATTTTCAACATCGGCGGCAAGCAATAATTCGGTACCAACGGGAACCTGCGCATCGGGTTCTAACTGTTCAAGATCCTCACCATTTTTCTGGAAGACCATCATTTTGATGTCGCCTTCCTCATATTCTTTTTGAAACTTAAGCGTCCCCTTATATATAGGTTCTGTGTTAGTAACGGATAGAATATATGTGGGAACTAATGAGGCATCATCTTCGTAAGATATTTCGGGGAATAATTCGTTACTCAGCTTGGCATAAACCTTAATTTCTGTAGCTCCTTCTTTAAAAGCACTTTCCTTAAATGTGGTTATGCCATTTTCAATAGTATAGGCGTCAGCCGGCACTTCAATGGGCTTGCTGTCTTCGGTAGCATTTTCATCTACATAAAACCACTTGATGTTCGTATTCACCGGATCGCCTTCACCAAACTGACGAGGGATTGCCATCATATAGGAGAGATCGACCGTTCGTCCGTTTACAGCGTCTTCAGATACATAAATGCTGTCTTGATAAAGATCAAAGCCGGTGGAAATGAGAGAACTATAAGAAACTTTGGGATTCCTTTGCGGTAATAAATCAAAACTGAGGTGATTAGCTTGCAAATCCAAGGTAGTAAGTTTGGTGCTTTCCGTAAGTTTCCTTAAGTTTTCTGCTAAATACGTTCTGTTCCCCTGGAATTCAAGGGATTTCAAGGCAGGCATACCACCCTCCGGTACGATAAGTTTATCGATCTTTTGAGCATCAATGCTAAGCTTTTCCAAATTTGGGAACAGACCAAGGTCTAATTCATTCCACTCCGTGAAACTCATTACTTCATAGGTGTTCCAATCAGTAACTATCGAAGTGATAGTCAGCCTTGTCAATTTGGGAAGAGCGCACAGGCGCGCTTTTGCACCCAAATTGTTCAATTCAAGCGAGGTTAAGTTGGGACATTGGGAAAAATCTGTTTCCGAATCCTTGAAATTGTTGTAAGCTCCGTTATCAAAGTGCGTCAGTTTAGGTGCAACAAAAGTGCCCATACCGATACATTGTTGTTCGGAAGAGGGAATGACAATAGAAGTTAGTTCAGTAGCGTCAATCTTTATTATACGCTTTTCCGCAGAGGGGGCTGCAAACGTATGATTGAGATTAATAGCTTCACCTGTGGAAGAGGGACTTTTGACCTCAACGGGAGAACCATCGCCCCAATCCACAAGAGCGGGATTGGTCCCCTCTGTCTTTAATTCAATGCTGAATTTCTGAGCATTGGGAGCTATTGTCAACTCGGCATACTCGGTTGAGCTGATCGCTTCTTGAGCGCAGAGAGTCAGCACCATAGCAACGAAAGTGCCGACAAAAAGTAACAGTTTTCTCATAATTTCTCTCCTTTGTTATATCAATATCTAATCCTTTTCGAGTTCCAAACGTTACAGATAGACTCATTTTGTCCAAATAACACTGCACCGCAGAGCAAATATACTTATTTTCTCGTTAAAATACTAATTTCACGCCCTGTATACGGAAGTATTCCATTCGAAAACGCATTCCCCTTGTCCAATAAAGAACAACCGCCTCTCTCAGAGAAGAGAGGCGGTTGTTTGTAAAATGTATAACAGTGAACAGTAACTACGGAAAAGTTACTTTATGATTTTAATCATAGTGTTACTTGCGCGTACAATATAAGTGCCGTTTGAAAGCGCACTTACATTTATCCGGTTCCCATTGGATTTAATAAGTTCTCGACCTGCCACATCGTAGAGAGATACCGGAGTTCCTTCAGCAATTCCGCTTACTTCCAAAATGGTTCCGTTGTTGATCAGACGTACGGCAATCTGGTTGCCGGCAATCTGTTCTGCATGGTTGTAGAGGGTCATACCTACTGCGGCATCCTTTTCTATGGTCAGCTCGAAGGTATCCTTATCCTTTGTTCCTTCAACTGCCTTTCCGTCTACCGTCCAGCTTTCAACAGCCCATTTGGAGTCGC